>Ga0316219_1003325_pt1 | contig 13170 bp, 12 predicted proteins | sample TBH18003PmetaG_FD_203635 | JGI IMG/M metagenome (GOLD analysis project Ga0316219, IMG submission 203635) | Freshwater microbial communities from Trout Bog Lake, Wisconsin, USA - TBH18003P | ecosystem: Environmental > Aquatic > Freshwater > Lake > Hypolimnion/Profundal zone | place: USA... | reverse complement strand
GGGCGCGTGCGCTCCCCGGAAGCTGGCGCGACGCAGGTTCTTGCCCACCAATCAACGCCGCGCTTTGGCGAGGTTAGCTCCTCAGGATGACAAATAATATGTGCCGCTCCTATTTCTGTGCCCGGCTTTCGATTTGTGGGTAACGAAAAGGGCGCTTCACCGTACTCCACGACGCTGGCGCGAGCCTCCTCCGCCGTTTTGGGTTCAATCCATTTCGGACCGTCCCGAAGCAGGGCTCATTTTCATTCCGTGCCAATCCGTGGAATCCGTGGTTTCTGCGTCACTCCTCGTACAGCAAGTTTTCCTGGATGAACGCAAAGAAATCGATCTGGAACACCGCGAAGTCGCGTTCGCTCTCGACGCGCCTGGGGCGGCGGTTCATGTCCTCTTCGGTGACCTCAAAGCGGGCGGCGAGGACCAGGCGGACCTGGTTCAGGGCATTGAGCCAGGCATCGACGTGCAGGGCGGGGATGGTGAGAGTCGTTTCGTCCCCTTCAAGCTGTTCCAGATCGGATTCCACGGTGGCGATCGCGTCCTCGAAAAGGTGGCGCAGCCCCGGTTGGACAAACTCACGCCATTCCTCGCAGAGCTCGTCGTCTCCCTTGCCGGCGATCGGTCTGGGGAAGATGCGTTCGCGGGCGGCGTCGTTGTCGTCGGCCTCGGCGCAGGCGGGGATGCTGCGCAGGACGTCGTTGAAGGGAGGCTCGGCTTCCGAAATAAGGAATGAACCGTCGGGCTGGCGTTCGATGCGCATCGGTGAAGTCGCTGTAAAGTCGCTGTAAAGTCGCTGAAAGTCTCTATTGCCCGGCCCGTTCCATGGTGGCCAGGAGCAAGTAGCTGTGGAGTTGCTGCACGTAGAACTCGGCGCGTTCGCGTTCGCCGGTCCAGAGGATGGAGCGCCCATTATGGTGGACCTCCAGCATGTGTTTGCGGGCTTTCTCGGTGGGATAACCGAAGATGCGCTTGAAGACCATCGTCACATAGCTCATCAGGTTGACGGGATCGTTATGCACGACCACGTTCCACGGCACGGAAAGCGCGGCGTCGGTCTTGGTCTCGGTAACGGTTTCAGTCATCGGCCCTTTTTATCGCAACGCGCCAGGCAATGCGCAAGGATGCGTTCCTGCGTGTGACGCATCAGTTTTGCGGCCGCGGCTTCCTTGTCGTCGAAACCGTTGAGGTGCAGCAGCCCGTGGACGATGTAAAGCGCGAGTTCCTCTTCGAGCGGCTTGCCGTAGAGCCCGGCGTTGGCCTGGGCGGCGCCGACGCCGATGACGATTTCGCCGTGGTCGAACGTGATCACGTCGGTGGGCCCCGGGATGTTCATGAACTGGCGGTGAATGCGCGCGATGGCGGCGTCGGAGAGGAAGGTAACTTCAACCGCGGGCAGATGGGGCAGGGGAGCGGCGCCGGCATTCGCACCGGGGGCGGGCTCGCGCAGGCAGCTTTCCAGAGCCAGCGGGGCAAAGCGTTCGAGCCGGGTCATCGAAAACCGCACCGTCCGCTGCCGGTTATAGAGGCTGATTTGCATGATTGGGTCTGGAATGCTACCAGCCGAGCATCGCCGGAAGCACCGGTTGAGGGCAAGGAAATCCGGTGGGGAGCGTGCGCTCCCCTGCGCTCCCCGGATGCGGCATCGATGCGCCTAGTACCTTGTCTCACGGGTTTTGTCGCATGTCGCATTGCGCGTTTGAACCGCCGAGGGGCTTTCGAGCTTCGCGCCAGCGTCATGGAGTGCGGCAGCCCTGTGCCGCCTTGGGATGGCGCGTCGTCGCACCAACCGCGCATGCAAACCACAACAGCTTCTCTGCAACGCGATGGGAATCAATTGAGCACCGGCGCGGACCTTTCATTAGACGGAGGCTTTTGCTGGCTGTGCAAGTTTTGCCGCAGCTCGCGAACCTATCCGGCCCTCGAAGGCGGCACAGGGCTGCCGCACTCCAAGACGCTGGCGCGACTGCCAAACCCCTCCCGATCTCAACCAATCCACCCGATGGCGTTCCGAACTTTTGGACGTTACAGGGTACTAGTGCCCTGTATCACGTATAGCTTCGCATTTGCCGGAGGCGATTTTTCGATTTTTCAAGGCGCGAACGAGCGGGAATATCCTCATGGATTTTTCCCGAGTGAGCAACGCGGAAAAATCGAAAAAGCGCCCCGGCCCTTTGGGTTGCGATGAAAATGGGCTGGCGGCAGCGTTGCGACTCGGTCACAGCCGCATTGGAGGATGCTCCCTCGCCGCGCCTTGCCGGCAGCCCATTTTGATCGCAACAAATGCGAAGATATACGTGATACAGGGCACTAGCTTCCGGAGACGACCTTGAGCAGGAACCAGAAGAGGCCGACAATGCTCCAAGTCACTATCAGGCAGGTGGCGAATCCGACGGAATCGACCTTGTTCCACTTGGTCCATTCCCAGTTCGAGTTCGGAAAGAGCTTTTTGTGGTTAAACCGGTTCGGGTTGCGGCGGGTGTCCGCGAGCTCCGTGGCCTCCAACTCCGGCGTGGCGCCAACCGGGGTCTTCATTTTGCCAAAGAACTGGTCCACCTTGTCCTGCGCGGGCGTCTTGGTCACCAGACTCACGCCCAGCAACAGCAGGAACGGCGTGACGCCGTCGAAGAAGAAGTCCGCGGCCTGAAGATCCCGCGCGGTCGCCTTGGAAAGATTCAGCCCGCAGTGGGTGAGGATCCACACTTCAATATTAAAACGACCGGTGCCAATCATGGGCGAATTTTCGTCGTCGGGATCGGCATGGACAATCCTGTCGAAGAACATCGGCGCGGGTTTGACATGGTCGCGCATGGGATGGGTTTTCTCCAGGAGGACCGGATTGGTGGCCATCGAAGTGAACTGCGGGACGAAGGGTCCCACGAGGATGATGATCGTGAACAACGCGACACACCACCAGACGGCCGCCTTGGTGAGCCGGCGCCAGAAGAACATCAGCAGCACCGCCGCGCCCCAGGGGACGTTCACCGTGAGTTGCACCCGGATGAAGGCCACGATGTCGTTCATGCAAAGCGCGATCAAGATTCCAAGCACGAGCACGGTCACGATCGTCAGTCGGCCAACCAGGACGCCCTTCTTCTCGTCGTGGTTCTTGGAGAAGAACGGGAAAACATTGCGCACAAAGAGCGCCGAGGCCGCCATGGATTGGGTGGCGATATTCGACATCATCGCTGCCAGCAATCCCGCCAGCATCAGGCCAAACAGGCCCGGCAAAACCAGTAAATCGCGCGAAAGCATTCCCCAGACCACATCCGGGTCCGCCAGCTTCTTTTCGCCGGTATAAATGCCCAGCCCGATCAGCCCGACAAAGGTCCACATGATGATCATGAGCCGCTTGGCGTAGGTGCCCGAAACCGCGCCGAACCGGGCGGCGTATTCGTCCTTGGCCGAGCCGCTCACGCCCATGTTGCCCATGATGCCGTTGATCTGGATGATGCTCACCAGCAAGATCGCCAGCAACCCATACCAAGTCACCGATTCGGTGCCGGGCACGCCCAGCAGTTGCATCATGTCGTGCGGCACGTTCTGGCGCAGGGCATGCACCCCGCCCAGTTTTGCGAATCCGAAGGGGATGAGCAGGATGGAGAAAATCACGATCAGGATGCCCTGGAAAACCTCGTTCTTGGCCGTGCCGCTCATGCCGCCCAGCATCAGGTAGCTGCCCACCACGCAGGTGAAGAGCACATAAAACATCCAGGGCTTGATGTAGGAGACCGAAGAGCAAATCTGTTTGCGAGCGTACAGTTCGCCCAGCTTGGAGAGGTGTCCGGCTTCCAGCGCGGTGAGCGCCTCGGTCTTCGCCTTCTGTTCAAGCGCCCTGAACTCGCGGTATTGGTCCACCTTGTGGTGTTCCTCCGTGGTCCAAGCCGCTTCGGGTTTGGGCATGAGCGAAGCGGTGACGTTGTAGCCCACCAGGTTGCCCCAGCCAATAAAGAAGACCACGTAGGAAACCTGAAAGGCGGCGTACAACATCGCCAGGCCGCGGCTGGCCAGTCGGTCCTCGAACAACTCGGCCACCGTGACCAATCGAACCCGGCGGAACCAAGTGTTCATGAACCAGTAATACGGGTTCATGAAGATCGTCTGAAAGGCCAGCCAGACTCCCGAGGCCCCCTGCTGGTACACCAGCGAGGCCGTGCTCACCGCTCCGTTGGCGTCGGTGGCGTTACCGAAATTGAGGAAGAATTGGTAGACTTTCCCCAGCTTGCGCCCCGCCAGAAAGAAGCCTTCTTCGCTGGAGTTGCCGTGAGAGGATTTCTTCCCGAGGTAAATGATGACGCCGAGGTAGGCTGCGACGATGAGAACGTCAGGCAGGATGGAGAGATTGATCATGGGCGGTGGTGCCTGGCCTTTTGGCGAGGGCTGGAAGCACGCTTATCGCGCAAGCGGGGAGCAACAGCAATCAAAAACTGACGCAACTCTCTGCAAATCTCTGACAATTAACCTCGCCCACCTTGATTATGAGGTTTCGGGGCGGGGCGCAGGTTACCTTTTCGGGTCGCAAAAAGATGCAAACTCGTTGCGTTGAGCCTAAAAACGGCGATGAAAATTTCGCGCAAAGGCGCCAAGCACGCAAAGAAGAAGGGTTGGAAGAGTTTTAAGTAACCCAAGTGGCTAACCCTCACGGTGATCCACAGCAAAGTTGTAAGTCTCTGTCTTTGCGTGCTTTGCGGCCTTTGCGCGAGATCCATTCCCGCGTTTAGGTTGAGAGTTCCGAAGAGCGCGCCGGCGGATTCTTTCCACTACCCACAAGTTTGCAGAACAGACGCGCGAGCGAGGAAGGAGCATATCCGCTGCGATCTGTGACTGACGAGCAACGCCGGCAGCGCCGAACAGAACAACCCAGATTGTGACACTTATTTTGTGACGCGCCCTTAGGGAATCAGCGCACTTCCTTACAAAACTCGCCGATGCGCTTCATCGCAATCTTGATCTGCTCCAAGCCGGTGGCGTAACTGCACCGCACAAAGCCCTCGCCACCCGGTCCGAACGCCAGTCCCGGCACGCACGCCACCTTCTTTTTCTCAAGCAGGCCCAGCGAAAACTCCCGACTGGTCAGCCCCGTGCTCTCGATGCGCGGGAAAACGTAAAACGACCCCAGCGGTTTAAAACACTCCAGGCCCAGGTCGTTGAAGGCGCGCACAATGTAGTTGCGCCGCGCTTCATATTCGCGTCGCATGGCATCGACATCCTTCGCTCCGTTTTCAAGCGCTTCAAGCGCCGCGTCTTGCGCCGTCGTTCCGGCGCAGAGAATGCCGTATTGATGAATTTTCATCATCGCCTCAATCAACACCGCGGGCGCGCAGGCGTACCCGATGCGAAACCCGGTCATCGCGAACGCCTTTGAAAAACCGTGCAGCAGGACGGTCCGCTCCCGCATCCCGGGAATCGACGCGATGGAGACGTGCTTTGCGCCATCGTAAGTCAGTTCGCTGTAGATCTCGTCCGAGAGCACAACCAGATCGTGCCGGATGCAAAGCGCGGCGATCTTCTCCAGTTCCTCCCTCGTTTGGGTGCCGCCGGTGGGATTGGTCGGGAAATTGAGCATCAACACTTTGGTGCTCGGCCCGATCTTCGCCGCCAACGCTTCGGCGGTGAGTCTGAAATTCTCTTGAGCCCGCGTCGGGATGGCCACGGGGATTCCATGTGCGAGCGTAATACTCGGCGAATAGCTGACGTAGCACGGCTCGTGAAACAGCACTTCGTCGCCGGGGTTGACCAGCGCGCGCAAGGCCAGATCGAGCGCCTCGGAAACGCCGACCGTCACAATGACCTCGCCCTTCGGGTCGTAGCCGACCTCGAAAAATTTCTCCACATACCGGGCGATGGCGGCGCGCAGTTCCGGCAGACCCAGATTGGAGGTGTAGCCAGTGCGGCCTTTTTCCAGCGAATAGATGGCCGCCTCGCGGATGTGCCACGGCGTGTCGAAATCGGGCTCGCCGATGCCGAGCGAGATCACGTCGTCCATCGTCTGGACGATCTCGAAGAAATCGCGAATCCCCGAGCGCGGGATCTCGCGCACGTGGCGGGCGATATGTCGTTTGGAGTCCAAGCTAAATAAGGCCGGGCGGCAAACCCATCCCTGAGGTTAGTTTCCCCATCTCCTGAGAAGCCATCTCCTTGCCTTTTTCGATGGCCTGCTTCACCCCGCTCAGCACGAGGTCTTCGAGCATCTCCACGTCGTTTGGGTCCACCACGTCCTTGCTGATCTTGATGGAAAGCACCTCGCCGGCTCCGGTGGCAACCACCGTTATTTTCCCGCCCCCGGCGGTGACTTCCACGGTCTTCTGGGCGAGGTCTTCCTGGGCACGGGCAAGCTGATCCTGCATCTTCTGCGCCTGTTTCATCATTTTCTGGATGTTCATAAAGTCTTAGCTGCCACGAATTTCCGCCGAAAACAACTCCAACGCACGGCGGATAATCGGGTCCTTCTTGAATTCTTCCATCGGGTCCGGCGGCGGTGGCGGCGGGGTGTTGTCGGGAGATTTCATCTGCAAACCGGCGTGAATTTCCAGTTTCAGGCTCAACTTCCGGCCGGTCAACGTTTGAAGCGCTTCTTCGATGAATTTTCGCGGTACCGGTTTGTCCAGGGAGTTCATCGGGAATTCCTGGCCCCCGGGAAAGCCGAGAACGCAGACGCCGTCTTCGATTCCGATCAACGTTCCCACTTCCACCCACGCCCGCAAAAGCGGTTTCTTCTGACGAATTTCCGCAATGAGACGCGGCCAGAGCTCTCCGAGATCGATGACGTCGGGGGCTTCTGACGTTTCCTCAACGGCAAAGTCGGGCGGCGGCTCGAATTCAACAATAGGCGCGGACACTTTGACCGGCTCCCGCTCCGGTTTCTCAAGCTCCTGCGGATGACGCCAGGGGCGCTGCGGCTCCGGAGCCGCAACCGGTTCGACCGGCGGCGGCGAGGTCTCTTCAACCACGGGTTCGCGGACGGCCGCCAGGCGCGGCGGCGCCGGTTGCGCCGGTTGCGCCGGGCGTTCGTCCCAGGGCGCGAGTTCGCGCTCTTTCTTCACTGCCGGCGCGGGTGCCGGTTGCTGAGGCGCGGGCCGGGCCGCTGCTGGAACACTCGGCGCGGGCGCAGGCTCCGGTTTTGCGATGGGCGCCAGCATCGTTCTCGGCGCTACCGGCGCGAGCGCGGGAAGCTGCCCGCCGGTCTTCAACGCGGTAAGAGCTTCGAGCACCTGCGTCAACGTCGCCTGAGCCAGCGTTTGGATCGCCTTGATCACGGCGATTTCAAAGTGCAGCTTCTTGTTCGGCGCCCACTTCATGCGCACCTCGGCGGCGGCAAACTGCTCGATGAGATCCAGCAAGCGGTCCATGGCGATGCGTCCGGCCTGCGCCTCCAGCACCGCCATCTCCTCCGGGCCAAACTCAGCCCGAATGCCGTCCGGGTCGGCCTTGGCGACCAGCAAATTGCGCAACCGCCCGATCAAGTCCGCCATCAAGCGGCTCAAGTCCCGACCGGCTTCAGCCTGCGCCTGGACCACCGCCAGGGCGCCCGGCGAATTGCCGTCCAGCAGATACTCGCACAACGACGCGACTGTCTGCGATGCAGTGAATCCGAACACCGAAAGCACGTCCGATTCCGCAATCCGCTCTCCGCAGAATGCCACCAGTTGATCGAGCATCGACTCCGCATCGCGCAAGCCGCCCTCCGCGCCCTTGGCGATCGTCCGGGCCGCGTCGGCGTCGAGCTGAATCCGCTCATTCTCAGCGATGTATTCGAGATGGCGCGCGATGAGTTCCGCCGGGATGCGCCGCAAATCGAAACGCTGGCACCGTGAAAGGATCGTCGGCAGCACCTTTTGCACGTCGGTCGTCGCGAAAATGAACTTCACGTGCGGCGGCGGCTCTTCCAGCGTCTTGAGCAGCGCGTTGAACGCCGCCGTGGAGAGCATGTGGACTTCGTCGATGATGTAGAGCTTGTATTTCCCGCGGGTCGGCGCAAACCGGACGTTTTCCCGAAGCTCGCGCACCTGTTCGACGCCGTTGTTGCTGGCGCCGTCGATCTCCAACACGTCGAGCGAATTGCCGGCGGCGATTTCCCGGCACGGGTCGCATTCCCCGCACGGATTGACCGTCGGCCCGTGGACGCAGTTCAGCGCCTTGGCGAGAATCCGCGCCGTGGAGGTCTTCCCCGTGCCGCGCGGGCCGACGAAGAGATAGGCGTGCGCCAGTCGGTCGGTGGCGATGGCGTTCTTGAGCGTTTGGGTAATGTGCGCCTGTCCCACGACCTGATCGAAGGTCTGGGGCCGGTATTTTCGGGCAAAAACCTGGTAGCTGCTCACGGTGTTTGGCGTGGGTGTTAGGAACTCTGTCTCTTTGGTGGAGCGACAATCTATTCTGCGTTTTGACGAAGGGGAACTCTTATCTGTTTGGGAACAGGACAAATTTCACTGGCCCCGCGAACCGCCGATTTCGGCAAATCACGAACAGGGAAATTGCGCCCCGGTAAGATACAAGCTTGTCTAATACCCCCGGTTGACCTGAGGATGCCTCAAATCTCAGCAGTATGACTTCCATTCGCTTCGGCATCGCCGGTCTCGGGAGCATGGGAACCGCCCATGCCCGCTCCATTCGTGACGGCAATATCCCGCGCGCCCGTCTCGCCGCCGTCTACGATCCAGTCGCCGATCTCAGCGGTTTCGGCCCGGACGTGAAGCCGTTCGCCTCTTCGGAAGCGATGATCCGCTCCGGGGAAATCGACGCCATCCTGATTGCCACCCCCCATTTCACGCATACGTCGCTGGGAATCGCCGCCCTGGAGCAAGGGCTTCATGTCCTCGTGGAAAAGCCCATTTCCGTTCACAAGGCGGACGCTGAACGGCTCATCGCGGCCTGCAAGAATCCCGCCCAAGTCTTCGCAGCGATGTTCAATCAGCGAACCGACCCGCATTATTCCAAAATCCGGGACCTGGTGCAAAGCGGCGAACTCGGCGAGATCCGCCGCATCACCTGGATTATCACCAACTGGTTCCGCACCGACGCATATTACAACTCCGGCGGCTGGCGCGCCACGTGGTCCGGCGAAGGCGGGGGCGTGCTGCTCAACCAATGCCCGCATAATCTGGATCTCTTGCAGTGGCTCTTCGGAATGCCGTGCAGAGTGCGCGCCCACTGTTGCTTCGGCAAATTCCACGACATCGAAGTGGAGGACGACGTGACGGCTGTCATGGATTTCCCCAACGGCGCCACCGGCACGTTCATTACCTCGACCGGCGAGGCTCCGGGCTCCAACCGGCTCGAAATCGCCGCCGAACGGGGCCGGGTTGTTCTTGAAGACGGGCGAATCCAGTGGAGACGCAACGAGATCCCGACCTCCGAATTCCGCGCCGCCGCGACTTCGGGCTTTGCCACCCCGCCCGTCTGGAACATTGAAATTCCAATTGCCGACTGCGGCGAGCAGCACAATGGAATCCTGAAGAATTTTGTGGCGGCAATTCTGGACGGCGCACCGCTGCTGGCGCCCGCCAAGGAAGGGATTCACTCCGTGGAACTGGCGAACGCCATGCTCATGTCGGCGTTTTTGGACCAGACAATCGAACTGCCGATCGACGGCGCCCGGTATGAGGCGCTGCTTCAGGAAAAAATCGCCGGCTCCAGAGGCCTCGCCAAGCAAGCCGCCGTCATAACCCATGCGCCCGCCGCCGATTTCTCCAAATCCTTCACCGCTGTTTAACTACAACCATGAAACTCGAACAAATTGCAATTCAACTCTACACCTTGCGGGATTTCTGCAAGACAACCGCTGAATACGCCGAGACCCTCAAACGGGTAAGAGCGATCGGGTACCAGGCCATACAAATCAGCGGCGTCGGCCCGATCCCGCTAGCCGATCTGCGTTCGATCGCGCACGGCGAAGGTCTCATTATCTGCGCCACTCACGAATCGTCGGCGATGATTCTCGAGGATCCTGCGCAGGTCGTTGACCGGCTTGCCGCGTTGGGCTGCAAGCACACGTCCTATCCCTTCCCGAGCGGCATCGATTTCAACTCGGCCGCGCACGTCGATGCTTTGTGCGCCAAACTCGACAAGGCGGGCGAGGTGTTGCGGAAGGCGGGGCAGGTCCTCTCCTACCATAACCATGCCCACGAGTTTTACCGCACGGGCGGTCGAACGATTCTGGAGTCGATCTATGCGCGCACCAGCCCCGAGAACCTTCAGGCCGAACTGGACACCTACTGGGTGCAAGCCGGAGGCGGTAATCCGGTGGATTGGTGCCTCAAACTCAAGGGCCGCCTGCCTGTCCTTCATCTCAAGGACTACGCCGTCGCCGCCGATGGCAAGCCGTTCTTTGCGGAGGTAGGCAGTGGAAACCTCGATTTCAAGGCAATCGTCGCAGCCGCCGAAACTGCCGGTTGCGGCTGGTTCATCGTCGAGCAGGACACCTGCCCGGGGGACCCGTTTGCGTCGATCGAGCTCAGCTTCGATTACATGACGGAGCATCTCCTCGGATAAACAAAGTCGGCGCTCGGAGTCCTCGCAGAGCTCCACGATTTCCGGGGATAGCAGTGCGGGACCGAAGCGACGAAAGGGACCGATGTGCCCCTTCTCACCGTTCCGCCCGCAACACCTCAAAAAGCAGCTCATCCACCATCCCGAGGCTCAGGCCCCAGATGATGCGCCCGGCGAAGAGGCAGCAGGAAACGGAGCGGTCGTGTGTCAGCCGGTGCTTCATCTCGATCCGGTTCTCCCGTTGCAGGAAGAACGAGAGCGGAATCCAGACGGCCTCGACCGCTTCCTCGTTCAGGTGCAACGGCGCCGGGGTAGTCAACTCGAACAGGAACGGAAAGATCGTCAGCGGGATCGGCTCGAACCGGCACCGGGCATGAACCTCCGAAAGCCGCCCAATGGGTTGCGCCACAGTATCGAGCCGCAACCCAAGTTCCTCTTCCGTCTCCCGCACCACCGCTCGGCGCGGGGATTCGTCGCCGGGGTCCACCCGCCCACCCGGAAATCCCATGTGCCCCGCCCACGGGTCCTGCGGATGCTCGGCACGGCGGATCATCAGAACTTCAGATTCCCCGGCGCCGTCTTCGCGCAGAATCAGGGCCACCGCGGCGTTTGCCATTCCGCTGGATTCCACCAGATCTCGCGGCGAATAGCGGAGAAGTCCCTCGCGGATTCGTGCGAGCGACAACGGACGCGATTTTTCGACAGCGTTTTGCATCACCTAAAATACAACGTTCTCATCGTGCGGAAACGAAAACCGCCGGGCAAAGCGGATGTTTGGCGAAAAAATGCGGGTTCCAAGTAATTTTTTCTTAAAATGGCTTGGCGTTTGACCGGTCCAGGGGTAACACTCGCTTCATGAAGTACGCTTCCCTGCTTTTGGCATCCGTCGGTCTCCTGCTGCTGGCATCGTGCGCCCACGAGCCACCGGTGTGGCAGAGCCCACTTTTCGGCAAGTGGATCAATCGCGACGGCGATCAGCTGGAATTCTACGTGGACGACACGTTCAGCCTGGACCTGAAAGAGCAAAACGCGCCTGAAGTGTGGGGATTTTACGCCATTCGGGGCGACGAACTGGTTCTTTGGAATCGCGGCGCCGATGCCGCATTTAAGAACGGCCATAGCCTTGCCGTCTATCGTTTGATTGGACAGAGAAACATGATCTGGCTGCGCAAGATTTCCGATCCTTCAGAAAAGCGCTCGCGTCACCTCGCCGAAATCTGGCGGCGTCCCTGACCGCTCACGCTCACGTTTAACCAATAGAAATAAAACAAACCGAAATGAAATCAGTCATCACGGCCGGCATTGCCCTGGCCCTCACAGGAACCCTCTTTGCGGAATCTAAACCCGAGAGCGCGGCTCCGACCGAGAAGCGCGACAAGGTCAGCTATTCCATCGGCGTGGATATCGGCTCCAACATGAAGCGCCAGGGGGTTGATGTTAACCCCGACGTTCTGGCCCAGGGAATGCGCGACGCCTTCGCCGGCAAACCCGTGATGACCGAGGAGCAAATGAAGGCCACCCTTCAGGACTTTCAGAAGGACATGCAGGCCAAGATGCAGGCCAAGCGCGAGCAAATGGAGTCCAAGATGAAAGCCGACGCGCCGAAGAACAAGGAAGCTGCCGAGAAGTTCCTTGCCGAAAACAAGACCAAGGAAGGCGTCAAAACCACCGCCAGCGGCTTGCAATACAAAGTGATCACGACCGGCACCGGCCCGACCCCCAAGGCAACTGACACCGTTTCGGTCAACTACAAGGGAACCCTGATCGACGGAACCGAGTTCGACGCCTCCGACAAGCACGGCGGCCCGGCTACTTTCCCGGTCAATGGCGTCATTCCCGGCTGGACCGAAGCCCTGCAGTTGATGCCGGTCGGTTCCAAGTGGCAGCTCTTCATCCCGCCCTCGCTCGCCTACGGCGAGAACGGCCCGCCGAGCATCGGCTCGAACCAGGCTCTAATCTTCGAGGTTGAGCTTGTCAGCATCAAGAAGCCCGAGGCGGAAGAGAAGAAGTAGAGGCAAGTCCCTCCGCGCCAAGTATCTGGTTAGCGCCAGGCGCGGTCCAATACCAGCCTCAGACCTCCTGACCTCTACCTGGAATGGACGTGAGACCATTCGGAGCGGCGAAGCCGTGGCGCGATGGGGTTGCGCCAGCTTCCGGGGAGCGCACGCGCCCTCGCGTGTGGCCTTTGGCGCCCTCGCCAAAGGCATCTTCGCGGCTGATCGCTCGCGTCGGCAGCGCAAAAAAAGTTCGCGTCGGCGAGGGCGCCGACGCCAACACGCGAGGCCGCGTGTGCTCCCCGGATTCCCGCTCCCGAACGCCCCGTCTTTCCGGTAGGTTCATTGGCAGCCTGCGAAGGAATCTCACGAGGCGATCGCGACATTCGTTTCAGTCGGCCCGTAATCGGGACGGACGGTCCATGCGGTTGACGCTGTCAGCTTCGAGAACGGTGAAGGGTGACATAACGCCGGCTGGCCTGCCGTGAGATCCTTCGCAAGCTGCCAATGAACCTCCCGCTTGCAGGAGGGCGACATCCGGCGTTTGCCGTGGGGCGTTCGTCAACGCGACAACGTCGTGGAGTGCGGCAGTCCTGTGCCGCCTTCGCGAGCCGGACCGATTTTCGACCCACCGGAAGACGTGGCAGCAAAGGAGGTCTTCGTTCGGAGTGTCTCATTCCTTCAAAGAGCGTTAGTCGCT
>Ga0316219_1003293_pt1 | contig 13297 bp, 10 predicted proteins | sample TBH18003PmetaG_FD_203635 | JGI IMG/M metagenome (GOLD analysis project Ga0316219, IMG submission 203635) | Freshwater microbial communities from Trout Bog Lake, Wisconsin, USA - TBH18003P | ecosystem: Environmental > Aquatic > Freshwater > Lake > Hypolimnion/Profundal zone | place: USA... | reverse complement strand
GTTGTGAACAATGGCGGTCAGCCATTAATCGCATTTGCAGGTTTATTCTTGAAAAATCCCCCTTCAAGAAAGAAAATCTAAGGGTTGTTAACAAAATCGGGGGAGTGTATAGACAGACTCTAATTAATACTGGAGCATTGACGGCTCCAGTATCCCAATATTGCCAAATTATATTATCCTTCAAGTCGGTTTTCTTAGGTGGCAGTAATTCAGGCAAACTTTCTACAAGAGCGTAGTTAAGAAATTTGATTCTCTCTCGATAATTAGCTGACGACCTTAACAGCATCTCCAATTTCCCCGTCAGAATTCTAATGGACTTTGGGATATATTTCATTCTATGAAGAATCAAGTCCGGTGAATGTTGCATTCTCATTATCTATCTAATTACAGATGGGGTCTATTATCTGTTTCTTGTAATAAGTCGAAGACCTTTGGTTTTAGCTTCATTACCCGAAATTGCAATCCATCTTCAAGGATGTCATATAATATATTAACATTCTCATATCTTTTCCTCCTATAATCATGCATAATGACAATTGTTCCAGGATGACAGAGGTTTATTGATTGAAAGACACATTCCATGCGTCGCCGACCATCTATATAAATGATATCGAATTTTTTTAAAAAAATCTGAGGGATAGTTGAATAGTTGAATTCGGGATCCCGGTCACTATTTCTAAGGCCAATCAAATCAATTAGTATTGGATGAAAATGACTCCAGTGTGGTAACTTCTTTATATTAGCATGAAAATAATCCTCATTATGATCCAGTGAATAGAGTTCATTAAGAAATAGCGTTTCTCGATTTTCTAAAAAGAACCTTGTACTATAACCCATGCCCCATTCCAGACATTTTCTGTTTTTTTCCAGCGAATAGGTGGTTATGATCCTTCTTAATTCTGAAAGATAATCCAAACCAAGAGATTCAAGTGAACGAATATTTCCTTTAATCATTTTTTGATCATCCATCTCAAAAAAGTCTGCAGTATTTTGGTTTTTTTGAGGAATAATCGGGTCCCTTTTTTCTTTTTTTGCATAAAAAATATAATGCACCAACGGATTTATTCCAGATGCCTTAACATTGGGGAACTGGCTCAAATAAAACGCACTATCAAAACTACCAGAGGGATTACGTCCTTCCATGCCCCCATAAATTAAGAAGTGCTCTAATGGCTTAATACCGTTAGATTTCACATCAGGATTATTTAGTAAATAATAATTCTCATCAAATAATCCGGATTGTTTAATGAGAATCGCTTCTTTCTTTGTTTTGAACTTATGGAAGACACCAACGGCGGAGTGATATTTTAGATATTTACTCAGATACAGGGATAATGTACAAGCAAGTTTGTAACTCAACTTATTTTTTAGTTTACCTAACTCATCAAGTCGAAGATAGGACTGATTTTGAAATTCATTCACAGTATTTTGCAAAGATTCTATTTGAGAAATCATCCGGTGGATTTTTCTTTCGTACTCCTGTCGAACCATGAATAGTTTTTTATTGATGATTTGCTCTCTTACATATTCACTTTCATATTTTTGTTGCAATCGATTTAATATCCCCGATGAGTTTGAAATCCATTCAAACAATTCATCTGTATTATATAATTCTAACTTTATATCGTATTTCTGTTTCAGATATAGAATAATCAAATTATAATCATTCTCAGTTGTTTGGTTTATCATGCTTCTGCCATGAATCCTATAATTAGATAGAGGTTTTCCTTCAATAAAATAAACCTTTTTTTTATTTTTTCCCATTTTTAGCCAGAGTTCATAATCTCCCCATTGATTTGAGTTAAGGTCGTACATTCCCAGTTCAATAAGATCTTTCCGCCTGAACATGGCCATGGCATCAATATAAGGTCCTTTAAGCAACCTATCATAATCGAAGGGTTCATTCGACCGCAAAGCAAGCAGTTCATGGGTTTCATTATTAAAATCTTGAATAGGAGAATAACAAGCGCTATAGTCGGCATTCGAATGAAGGATATTGTAATGTTTGCTGATGCATTCAGGTTCAATTTTATTATCTGCATCTAAAAAAAACAGATACTCGCTTGTAGAATTTTTTATTGCTCTGTTTCTTGATCGTATTACACCCAGATTGGTATCATTCTGGATTAACTGGATTGCAATACTGCTATGTTGCTGTTTTTCCCTGATTTTTTTTAATGAATCATCGGTACTGGCATCATCAATAACAATGATCTCCATTTTATCGTGATCAAATTCTGATTGTATTACGCTTTGAATACACTCTCCTATAAAGGTCGAATAATTGTAATTTGGGATAATAACCGAAACCTGGTATTTGTTAACCATAGGATATGTTGGTAATTTGTTTTAGTACAACATCCGATCATAATTTAAAACAAAAAAATCCTCCTCGTAGGTTGATACAATTAATTCTTTTGTTTCACGCAATAAAAGATGGATCAACTGGTATTTCTCCAAGGAAGTAGAGTTCTGGACAGGCAGCATTAAATTATAATTCTTGAACCTATTATTAAATCTACTAGCTAAAATTTCGATCAGGTCTTCGAAGTCACGCTGCAGATGTTCAAACCAACCAATAAAGTCAATAGTTTCATCGATATAATTGACTTGTGGCTCTTTATGTGAGCTGTTTAGTTCAGAAAGAAACAATTCGCACCATTGGTGAAAATCCTGTGGGTCAAACTCTGATGGACAATTCAGTACGATGTTTTTTGTCCAGAAATACTCTGAAAGTAGCTTTGTGTAAGGATTTCTTACAAAGGTGAATTTGAAATATTCTTCATAATCGTCCATTAATTTTTTTAATATTTCAAGCGTATAATGCTGTGGCTCATAAAGGATTTTTTTTGAACTTGTCAAATGTTCATATTTAGCAAGAAATTCCAGCTGATCTCTGTCCCAATGACCGAACCAAAATTTTTCGGGATGGCATAGGTTAAAGAAATGCTCAATTGATGTACCACCTGTTTTGGGGATATGTACAAATAGTATTTTATCTTTTTTTTCAAAAGGCATTCAACGTGAATTGATAGAGATTTGTTACTTTTTTAGTATTTTGAAGTAAAATGAAAACAATTATTTAGTGCCGCTCTTTATATGAGAATAATTAGAAAGTCAGGAGGTTATTACTTGTTAAATTCACGATTTGAATATTGTGCCAACAGATGGACCAGTTCGCAGTATTACCTCAAAGAAAGAATGTTGGAAATCGACAGCAACCTAATTGAAAATTCTATCCGCCCTCTGGCCCAAGGCCGTCCAACTCAAAGAACAGCCCCCCAGATTATAGATAGAACCCTGAAGACCTAAGACATGGGGTTGGTAGGGCGGATACATTTAACCCTAACCAGATGAATTACGTATCATATTATTCATAACAAAGGCCCAGTTTTTCAATCATTCTATTGGCGGCCTTTGCAATCTCATTAAAATGCATGCTTCGCCTATTAAATGCCGATTTCAATAAGTTAGAATGCTATTTTTTTGTTAATCGTGTCTATTATGTAAGACTCAAGCATAACTTCTGAAAGAGCGTACTAGTGTCTTGACATGTTAATTATGAAACATAATAATTCGATAGTTTTTTATCCGCTTTATATCGGTTAAAACTCCAATTAATTTTTCGTTTTTCCGCATTATTTCCTGCACACCAAACTGCAACTTGCCTTTCAAGTTCAAGCCTATCACCGATGTTTCTATTCAAGCATTCATGATCCAATAAATTGATCTCTATTTCAGCCATGTTTAACCAACTTGCATGTTTCGGTGTGTAAATAAATTTGATCTTCTTCAATAGCCTCTGACATTCATGAGGGGAGAAAGCCTCATAGAATGATTGTTTGAAATGCGTATTTAGGTTGTCAAAAACCATCAGAATTTTTTTCGCTCTCTTATATCGTTTATCGACCAACCATTTCATGAATTGGGCAAAATCTTTCCGGGTTCTTTGATCGGTTACTCTGATATGATGCCGTCCTGCCTTTGGTTCAACTGCAACGAAAATATTACATGTTCCCTTACGGCGGTATTCGTAATCATATTTCTGAACGTGGCCAGGTTTCATAGGGATTGGGGGTCTGGAATCTTCCAATAACTGTTTGCTCTTCTCATCGAAGCAAACAACCGGCAGAGCAGGGTTATAGGGCTTATTGTACAAACTCAGAAGACGATACATTCTTTTTCTATATTCTTTGGTGATTTCAGTAATGCACCACATCTTTTTTAACCAAGGCTTACATTCGTTTTTTTTAGCAACAACCGGATCGATTCCCGATTGATCATCAACCCTTTTTGATTTAATGTTTCCTCAAGCAGCCGTATTGTCCATCGGGATCTGCCATCAGGAGCTTGTGAGCATGCCATCGCAATGATATCCGCATTGTCCGTTTCATCATACTTCTTAGGTTGTCCCGTCCGTGGTTCATCTTTAATGGCTTCTTCTACACCGGATTCTAAATACCTGGTCTTGACTCTCCAGATGGTAATCCGGCTAACATTATAGAACTCTGTTATTTCGTCGTGTTTCTTACCTTTGTTAAGCGCCAGTAATACATAAGCTCGCTCAAATTCTCGGGAATTACGATTACCGGTTTTTGTCAAATTAATAAGAAACTCACGGTCTTTGGATTTTAATTTAAATATTTCTTTTGTCATCGCTTTGCGGTTTTAATACCACAAAGATAATGTTTCTAAACTAATTTGTCAAGACACTAGATTGAAGATTTATTCCTTCGCATTCATGTTCTATATCTATACGAGGTTAAAATATCAGTCATAACAATATTAATATTTTGGTTTGCATTTATTAATATTGGGCAGTGCTTACAAATTAAAGCTTCCAATAGTTTTTTACTATGTAATAGCCATTTATGAACTTCCACATTCTGCCAAAAATTTCCTGGTCTGGTTTTTAATCGGTCAATATTCACGTCATCATTGACTTTCAATAAATATATTTTTTTAAACATTGAATATAAATGATTTGCTTCTAATAAATTTCCACAATAAAACACTAAATCATCCGAGTTTTCTATAACAATTTTTTTCAGTAGTCCTTCATTAATAAGCATTTTGTGCTGTTGAATGGATTCAAGAGTTAAATCAAGTGGTCCAGGAACGATTTTTCCAGATAAAATATGTTTTATAAAATATAAACCGTCTATTTCATCCAGATCTATTGCTTTATAACCACACTTTTTCAGCTCTTTGCAAACAGCAGATTTTCCAGAACCGGACACTCCCGTAATTATTACAGGTTGCTCTTTTTTTAAAAAATATAATTTATAAAAAAATCGATAAAAACCATTATATTTTATAAATCGTGTGAGAGGCAAATTGGTCATACGTCCACGTTTGAATTTCTATAAAAAATCATATAATTAAAAATTATTCTTATAAAAATAGTTAGATGAAATTATAGCTTTACTGATCTCTTTTTTTTGTATTTTATTTTCTTTTAACCAAAGTAAACGATGCATGATTATTTTCAAATCATCGGGTCTTCTAACTATGATGCCAAATGCTTCTATATCTGCATACTGTGGACATCCAGATTTCAAGAATTTATTCATCAGCTTATCAACAAGTTACTGGCTGCTTTTTTATAGTGCTATACATTAGCTTCCTCCAGCCGGTTTATTAGTTTTTTAGAAAAATCCAACAGATTTGGACCCTTGAAAAAAGTTCCGTGCTGACCATTTATTATATCTATAGTATATGAAAGGTAGCAAGAATTCCAGTTTTTCTCCGGTGCAGTTTCTGTTCTAAATGGATTCCGATGACTTCTGCTACCATAAAAAAGAGCGATCTTACCAGGCCAATGTTTTAAAATATTGATTTCCATGAGGCATAATAGTTTGACATTTAGTTCTTTTTTGGATAATTCGCAACCTATTTCCCAAGCGACTCCTGCCCCTTGACAATTCCCTCCAAGAATGCATTCTCCATGATCAAGAATCTCAGCGATCTCGTTAGTGTAATATTTAGCCAGTTCTTTAACATAATCTGGATTGTTCTTTATTAACAGGTTTCCGGAACGCATACCATAAACCGGCTGATCTTTTCCTAATTGGCCTGCTAGGGCTTCCAACTCTTCATAACCCTGGAAACACCAGAATAAAGGTAGTTTCGTTCCTGAAATATTTTTTCCCATTATTAGACTATCAGGCCTCCGTCGTATTCCTTTCCAGGATGCAATGAATTTCTTTTGTGGCTCAAGGACACAGTTTATAAAATCTTGTGAATCAAATGCTACTTCTTTAAGGAAGAATGAGGATATATTTTCTTGCTTATGTTCTGTCGATTGTTTTATTAGAACAATTTTCAAAAGATCAGGATAGTGGTTGGTAAGAAACTGTGCAAATTTTCTTACAGTAGGTGCTTTAATCAGTGCCAAAATATTTAAAGGTCCATTAAGAACCTTACTTATAGAAGATATCAATTCGGCCGCATCTAATGAAGTACCACCAAGACTGAAAAAATCATCATCAACATTTATTACAGGTTGATTGAGGACAATAGAAAACCATTGGCCAACGAAATTTTCTACAGGGGTTCGAACCTTATAATCTGAGTTATTTTCATGGTTACTGATTTGATCAAGTAAGGATTGTGCAAGATTTCTGCGAATCACCTTACCACTTTCAGACTTCGGAAGTTTAGCAACCTCCAGGATTCTTACCGGGACTTTTGAGAAAGTAAGAAGTTCTCTCAGAAAATCTTTAATTTCAGCCTCAATGACAACCATGTTAACATTCACCACTATAGCAGCGGCTACTTCTTCGCCAAGTGAGGGATGGGGTATACCAAATACCACGGCTTCGCGAATGCCGGGATATCGCAGCAATATATTTTCCACTTCAAATGGAGAAATCTTTTCTCCACCTTTGTTTATAATTTCTTTTTCCCGTCCTGTGAGGTAGAGGTAATTCTCGTCATCAAACCAGCCCTGATCTCCAGTGCAGAACCATCCGTTTTTAAACGATGTTTTTGTAGCTTCCTGATCGTTTAAATAGCTTCCAACAATACTCCTGCCCCGTACCCGTATAGATCCAGTTTCAAAGGGTTTGCAGCGCTTATTCTTTACATTAAATATTGCTATTTCCGATGCAACTTGTTTTCCCACAGATCCCAGGCGACGGTGGCTTACTGGATTACCGGTTAGATGGATAGTCTCAGTCATACCATAGGATTCAATCAGAGGAACGCTAAAAAATTCTTCTAGTTCACTGGCTAGTTTGATATTCATTGCGGCTGCGCCTGAACGGATGAATCGTAAGGATTGCGTTTTTTGTTTTATAGATTTGCTTGGGATGTTCTGGATGATATTCTGATAGATTGCAGGGGGCGCCGAAAACCATGTTGGTTTTAAGTCTGCCAGCCAATCATTAAAGGCTCTTTTATCATAAAAACCAGTAAGAATGCAACAGGAGCCTGAAATCAGCGGCATTAAAAATGATGATATAAGGCCTTGAATGTTAGTCAATGTCAAAAAGTTCAAACATCGGTCCTGGTGAGATATTTCGAGAGAATGTTTTGTTCCAAGGCAACTGAAACTGATTGCTTCATGTGTGATCGGAACTAACTTTGGCTGTGAAGTGGAACCTGTGGTTTGGAGAATATACGCGATATCTTTTATTGAAAAGTCCTGCTGCGGAGGATCTTTATCAGGATATATATTAAGCGATGAAAACATGATTTCCCTTATACTTAAATCATTTACAATAAGTCTCAATGATTCAGGGAAGTTTGTATCTGTAATTATATACTGGGCTCCTGAGTTGCTCAATAACCTAAATGCTTCGTCAGGCGTTGGTTCTTGAGGGAGCGGAATGCAGATTGAACCGCTTGCGATTGCCAGATGAGCGATTGCCATTTCATAAGGATCCCTAAGAAAAATAGCTACCAGTGATCCTTGTGTAATTCCTGCATTACGAAAGGCGCTTTGTACAGTCTGTATTTTCGGATAAAGTTCCTTATAAGTTATTGGGTTCCTTCCTGGAATAACAATTGCTTGGACCTCAGGAATACAAATACTCCATTTTTTTAAATAAAAAATGAATGGTTTTATTTTATCGAAATTTCTGATCAATCCCAAATTATGAATCGTTTTATTAAGCTATTTTAAAATGCTTCGCTCCGTCAGTCCCAATCGAAATGGCTGACAAGTTAATGTCATTGGCAGATTTTATTAAAGCGAAAATACATAAATTTATAACGGGTTTACACCCAAAGATCAGTAGGCTTCTTTCTGCCCGCGGATTATAACCCAAACGGTGAGTAAAATAATTTTAATGTCGAGGTTAAATGACCATGATTCAATGTATTGTACATCATAAGAAACCCTGTTATCAAGATCAGACAGGTTTTTAATCTCACCCCGAAACCCATTCACCTGGGCCAGACCGGTAATGCCTGGCTTGATGGTATGCCGAAGCATGAACCGGCGTATAAGATGGCGGTATTTTTCAGTATGTGCCAGCATATGTGGCCGGGGACCCACAATCGTCATGTCACCTAATAAAACATTTATGAACTGGGGAAATTCATCCAGGCTGTATTTACGTAAAATTTTCCCGATCGCTGTAACCCTTTCATCATCACGACTTGCTTGTTTGCCGTCTGCATCTTTATTTTTCTTCATGGTTCGAAATTTGATGCATGTAAATGCCTTGCCGTCAAGACAGGTTCTGCGTTGCCTGAAAAACACTCCTTCACGGGATCCAAGCCAAGAGGCAACAGCCAGTATTCCTGTCATCCATGATAAAATGAAAATAATCATTACCAGTGAAATTAAGACATCAAAAGTCCGTTTAATGATCTTGTTGTACCAATAACTGAGTGGTCCGGGATGGATTTGCAAAACGGGTATTGATCCATAAGTTGTCAGTTCTGCACTTTTAAATGAAAATGTACCAAGATCTGGGATTATACGGATTTTAACCGGATAATCGGAAATAATATCAGTAATTTCATGCATCAGTGCTTGTGGTATAGTATTCAAGGCAATATAAATTTCATCAACCTGCGTGGATTTCATGTAATTTTTCAGAGACCTCCATTGACCAATATATTGACTCTTATTACCACACTGATCATCGAAAAAACCAAGAAACCTGTATCCATGCCATTTATTCGTGTTAAAGTATTGTTGAAGGCTAATTGTAACTGGAGTATACCCAAGAATAATGACGTTTTTATAATTGAATCCTTGCTTACGGTACAGATAGAAAATATAATATAATAAAAACTTCCATGCAAGAAGAAGTGCAAAAAACAACGTGAAAATGTATTTGATATATTGCCTGGGATAATATGAAAGCGGAGTGATCTGGAAAAATATCAAAAAAAGAAAGAAGAAAAAGATAATGATTTTTATATAAGTAAAAGTGAGTGATTTTTTACTTGTATTCCTGTCAATTTTGTTAGCTCCGAAAACAAAAACCAGAATCAACCAGGTAAGGTTAAGATAACTGAAAAAAAAGAAATATATTGGTGTAAAGGAGAATCCACTGTTATGGAAATAATAAAAGCCAAATACAAACAGGATGTTTAACAGTAAAAAGTCACCTATAATTGAAATAATTGGGATATATCGTGAATAGGTAGCAGGCAAGATCGATAGTTTTAAGGAATTTTTCCTTCAAAGCTAAATATAAAAACGATTATTCTGTTTATTTACCTTATTGTTCAGATAAAAACATTGATAATGGCCTGGTCATTCTGAATATCTAACAGGTTGTCAGGGTTTACTAATTATTTCTCCGATTACATGTTTATATGCAGAAAAAACTTCAGACCACCTGTATCTTGTTTTAATTTTATTTATGTTGTTCAGAATAAATAAATCTCTGATCTGAAGGTCGTTAAAACCAGTGATAATTTCTGATATCTGCCGTGAATCATTAAAGTAGAATGCATCCTGGCCAAGAACTTCACGGTTAAAAGGATTATCATGGGCGCAGATTGGAGCTGATGCTGCCATGGCTTCAAGCAGAGATGGGTTGGTCCCGCCTGATGAATGGCCGTGAAAGTAAATCTTCGAAAAAAACCTTAAGTTATCTATTGATTTCCTATCGAAAATTGGACCTAAAAATCTTATTTTTTCAGAACTGTAATTTTTCTCAAGATTTCTTCCATATCTGTTTCGGATATCTCCAATAATAAGCAATGGCATATTGCACTCAGATTGCAATAACCCTTTGATGATTTCTTCAATATGATTATCGGACTGCATTCGTGAAATTACCAGGAAATATTTACGTGAATGAACACCAAATGGGATTAATTCCTCAGAAACAGGAGACTCAAAAACATCAGCTCCATATGGAATATATGTTGAAGGAACTTTGTATGTTTTCATAAGGTAATCCCTAATAACTTCTGAATCGGCAATCAGCCTGTCACTGCTTTTAACTGCAAGTTTTTCGGCATGTTTTAAATATTTGCGGACCGGTTTGCAATACTTGCTGCGCTTCCATTCCAGTCCATCCATATTAGTGACAATTTTACATTTCCCGGGTAAAAAACGATACCATATCGAACTGCTGGTATAACCCAGTTGTAAGAGTACATCAAAACCACGTTTACGGCTATCAAGTATGCAGTTTAAATCGTAAACAAACTGTCCGGGAATGCCGGTGTAATCTTCCGGATCGTGACAAAGTACAATGTTCACACCCTTCCATTGTCTTTCTTTATTAGGATGAGTATGGGAATTATATACCCAGACTTCATAGCCTAGTTGTACCAATTCGACTGAGAGATGTTCGGCAAATTGCTCAAAACCACCATAGTTATTTGGAATTCCACGGCTGCCAAGTATCCCGATCCTCATATTGCTTTATTCGTCGTTTTCTAAGTTCATGACAATCAAAAGTAACTAATTAGTTGACAGCTTCCAAACTCGTTTAGCATGGAAAAAAGCAGTGGTTAAGTTTTTTGTATCGTTTATCTATTCAATAGTATGATCATAGTTTGATTATAATGCGGGGTCATTAGGAGTGGGTAGAAAAGAATTTGGGTGCGTTGATTATCATGCCTGCATGGAAAGGATTGCCTGGGTCGCAGGCTACAGAATGAGAAATGCGGGATGCAGAATAAAATTTATGGCTTCTTTAATGGAACCCGGGCGAAGAGTTCAAACATGCTGTAAATTGTGTTTTCGCTTTCAACGGGAATTTTTAGATAGGTTTTACCGTCGGTCTGATCCAAATGAACGAGGCTTCTAACAAGATGTTCCCCGGAGTTTTTATTTGAAAGCGTTTTGCTGAGCTGGGTGAGGAAGGTTGATGCGGTTGCCAGGAGGGATTGAGTTTCGGATACCATTGTCGCAATGCCGCTCTCCTCCGGGTTAGTACTTCGTTTTTCGATTCCCACTTCCCGCTTTTTGTTTTGTACCATTTCGCGTTTAGAGATCTCCTCTTCTCCTTCAGCGATCAGCGCCAGCCAGTCGTCGGTAAGCCCGTAGGAATCCTCGCCGGCATCGGTGGAAAGAAAAACACGGTTCAAAGGCTCCTTGCTAAAGCTTTTAAAAAGATTCCCGCGTTCATGACCGGGAACTCCTCCGTGCAGGTAGCTGAACCCGATGATTCGTTCACGCAGCTCCCGGGCGACAAGCCTAGTTATACGCTCTCACTGACTGAATATCACCATTTTCTCATCCGCAGACAACAATACTTCATCAAAATATTCATCAGTTCCTCAATCTTGGTATCATCACGCTTCCAGCAGGTGGTTAAATGACTGGAGCGTCATCTGTATGGTGTCGTCGGTAAGCCGGGTGATCAGAGCAAGTTCTGAACGGGAGGGGAGTTCGGAGGGAGAAGGTGTATAGTGTTTAAGCCTGAAAAGCACCTGCAGTCGTTTGCAATAGAACCATGAAAGCATGGCCCCGGGACTGAAGCTGAAGCCGTCATCTCTCATATCCCTGCAGGCTTGAAGTTCGTTCATGAATTCTTCGAGAATCCCGTCAATTGCCTCGTCGTCACGGCATACCCTGCCTATCTCCGACAGGGCCATTTGCTGAACTTTCTGTCTCAACTCAGGTTCCTCAACTGCAATTGCAGATTCATGGATGATGAAGCAATGAACGAATATCCAGCAGGAAATGAATTCACGGAAATTGTCGGGCTGTTCCAGGGTTGATCTCTCCCCGAACGATTTGATTTTTTTAATCATACATTCCCTGTAGAGTTCGGGTTCTCTACCAAGGACTTCAAAAAAATTACCCATCCAGTATTCCTGCATGGTTATAGATTCTGTTGAGGTTTTCATAATGACAGGATTAAGGTTAATATTTAATGTTTGTTAGAATGTTACCCTGTTAAAAGAACCCGGGGCATTAACCCCAAAAACCTTTCAGACAACCCCAGCATCCCCGGGTTCTTAAACACTTAATCCGCCTTGTCGCGAAAAGTGATAGCTCCGAAGTGTTAAAAAATGTTAAAATGAATTTTCTTGTGATTTTCATATCACTTTTTGTTAACCTCCGGATTAAGGGTAAAAAAGGTTCCCTGTGACCGGGACCCGCAATCCGGGTCCTGGATCCCGGATAAAGAATGAATTATATGAGCATCAAATAGGGAACTGCAAAATGGATTAATGTGTCTTTCAAAAAGATATAAAGCTTCTTCAGAAACGAGGATTCGACATTGATATCTTGAAAATAGCCATTGAGACTCTCGAGGAGGAAGGACGTCTTCCAGTTTTAAACGGGACTGAAACACTTTGAAATTTCCTAAAAGCAGGAGGTACGGTTCACGAAAACAGGAATTGAGGGACAGGGCTGAAGTTTAATTGCCGGTGAAGCCAAACCCTTCCGCATCTCCAGGTGAAGCATGATGCCTGTTACGAATTTTTCATACATTTCCTCTATAAATCCCCGAACCAAGCCAGCTAATTGGTAGCAGCCAAAAACACTGGCCATTTGGACCAAGCCGTAATCAAAACCTCCTGCCAGCACACAAAAGCATCTTGGAGAATAATTTCCTCTGCGAGTTCAGGACTCAGGTGAGTGTGCTTAACAAAAAGAATTAGCCAGTTTGTAAACGGGGTCTAACCACCACAAAGATACCCGGCCTTGTTATGATTGAAGTTCAAGGATCTGTTTTTCTAACCTTGCAATGCGTTTTTGTTTCTGTTCTTTGCTCAGTTTGGGTTTGAATTCCTTCACTACTGTCCGGTTATTACTCAAACAAAATCAATTGGTTAGAAAAATCTTGAGTTAACTTGTTCAAATCCGTTCTGTCAAACAGTTGATTTAACTGGGTTTTCTCAAAAATTCCAAATGCAAAAA
>Ga0316219_1003289_pt1 | contig 13311 bp, 22 predicted proteins | sample TBH18003PmetaG_FD_203635 | JGI IMG/M metagenome (GOLD analysis project Ga0316219, IMG submission 203635) | Freshwater microbial communities from Trout Bog Lake, Wisconsin, USA - TBH18003P | ecosystem: Environmental > Aquatic > Freshwater > Lake > Hypolimnion/Profundal zone | place: USA... | reverse complement strand
TGCCGCTTGACGGAATCGAACTGTCGACCTTCTCCTTACGAATGACAGAATAATCATATTTGCCCATGTTGATTGGAGTAGTACAATCTATACAAATCAACAGCTTACAAGTGGAGTACTGGATAAGATAACAGCCTCTCTGTTGATTGAAATAGAGCGATATTCGGTAAATTTTGTTACATCCGCCGTTACATCCTGGCGATGTAAGAAAAACTAGGCACCACCATGGCAAAGATTGCGCTTACTGGCCCGAAGGTTGCGGACTTCAAATGCCCGCCAGATAAGGCGCAGGCGTTTTTATGGGACTTGACGGTATCGGGGCTGGGTTTGCGTGCCACGCCTGCCGGGAAGCCCTCCTATGTGTTCCAAAGCGTGTACCAAGGCAAGACCATCCGCTTGACCATTGGAAGTCCGGACGTTTGGGCGCTGGAGGACAGCAAGCGGGTTGCCCCTGAGGGTGGTGACGTGGTGATTCAGGGTGTTCGCAGCAAGGCAAAAGCACTGCAACGCCTGATAGACGATGGCAAAGACCCGCGAGACCTAAAGCGCAATGCTTTGACCGCGAAGGTGAACAAAGCCAATGCAGAGGCCGCCCAAGCCGTAATTGATGCAGCCAAGGCCCTGACCGTGGGCAACCTATGGCCGCAGTACCTTGACGAAGGAAAGCCCAAGCGCCGCCCGGCATGGAAGCCGCGCTACCGCGCCGCCATCATCCTCATGGCTTCGCCTGGCGGTGTGAAGAAGAAGCGCGGGGTGGGCGTTACACGGGTGGGGCCGCTCTATCCGCTTATGGCAATGCCACTGGCACAGATAAACGAGGACACGCTCAAGGCATGGCACGACAAGGAAGCGAAGCAGGGTCCCGACTACGCCGCCCGCGCCCTGATGATTTTTCGCGGGTTCCTGCGCTGGGCCGCAAGCAAGCCAGAGTATCGGGGCCTTGTGAACCGGGCCGCAGGCAGCGCCCCTGCCATTCTCGACACGCTACCCAGCACCAAGGCCAACAAGCGCAAAGACTGCCTCGAGGCCGCACAGTTGCCGGGCTGGTTTGCTGGCGCCGACACGCTGGGAAACAGGACGATTGCCACGTATTTGAAAGCGCTGGTGCTGACAGGTGCGCGGCGCGAGGAAATGGCCGGCCTGCGCTGGGAGGATGTGGATTTCAGGTGGAGCCGGATAACGCTTGCCGACAAGGTGAACGACACACGGGTTATCCCACTGACGCCCTACCTGGCCCACATGCTTGTAACCCTGCCGCGAGTGATAAAAGAAGATGGCAAGCCGAACCCGTTTGTGTTCGCCGCCAAATCAGCCAGCGGGCATATCGAGGAGCCGCGCTCCAACTTCAGCAAGGTAAACAAACATGCTGGCGTTGTCCGGCTGACCATTCACGGCCTGCGCCGTTCGTTCTCGCTGCTGGGTGAGGCTGCTGGTGCGCCTGCTGGTGCAATTGCACAAGTGATGGGACATTCTCCCGATTCAATCGCTGAAGGCTACAGGCCGCGTTCTATTGATGCTCTGAGGCCCTACCTGGCGCAGATTGAGGCGCACATCCTGGCACAAGCCGGGATTGTGTTCGACGCCAAGGCCGCGCCCGGTGCGCTGCGCGTGGTGGCCTGACGCCTTGCCCTGTGGATAACTTTGTTGTGCGCGTTTCTATCGCATCAATCTGCCTCAATCTGTCAGGTGCACATTTTTTAGGCGTCTATGCTGGCGCTTGTAAGCCCTTGATTGCATTGAATAATTCATAAAATGTGCAATAGTTATCCCATAACGCACACTTTATACAACGGGCGTTATGTTAAGTAAGTGTGCGATGTTCTGCCAATTCTGCACACTTTATGAATTACAGCCTACAATGACAGCCTACACAAAAACAGGCGCTCTATGACCTTTGACGAATTCGACGCCGCGCTTGATGCGCTGGGCTGGAAGTACGCCGACTTTTGCCGGTCCACTGAGTTGCACCGCAACACGCCCCAGCGTTGGAAGCGTGAAGGTATCGCCATTCCGGGATGGGTGCCCCGGCATTTGGGCCTGCTGCTGGAGCTGCACCGCCTGCACATGGCCTACCTGGTGCCTCCGAAAGACTCCAATGCATGAGCTGCCCATGATTTTGAGTGACCGGGAAATGGTATCGCTCACGACCTACGCCACGACGCACGCCCTGAGCATCGAGGATGCCGCAAGTCAACTTTTCAGTGAGGCGCTGGCAACACGCTTTGCACCCACCGCCGATAAGCCCAAGGCCAAGGTGTACGAAATTGGCGCGGCAAGGGGCGAGCGCCTGGACAAGCCGGCGGCGGAGGATGGCAATGCCAAAGCGTAAAGGGAACAGCGAGCTACACGCATTGATTTCCGAGGCGTATCAAGTCATAGGCGTGCTGGCGCTGGACGCCGGGCGCTCTGGAGACCCCCAGGTGCTCAAGGCACTGGACAACCTTGCAGCCGGACGCCTGGTGCATGTGGACGTGTTGCCGTTCCCCAGCCGGACAGCGACGGAATAAACAGTTTTAGCCCCGGCTAGTCTGGCCGGATGAACGCGGGAGACCTTCACCCGCTGCCGGGGCTTCCTATTGAAGGGCACTTTGAAGGAGTGCCATGCAAGACAGAATTACAACAACCGTACTCACGGCCAAAGGGGGCTTTGTCGTTACCGGCGATGCTGCCGAATGGCTGACCGGATACCCGGTACGCAACGGCAAGCCATTGGAGCAGGCCGAAAAACTGGCCGCTTATATGCGTGGCTGCACCATGGTGGGCGATGAGCTGGACAAACGCCACGGCCCAGGAGGTCGCCCGGATGGTGGGGACTGCCGACACTTCGCCCAAAAACGCGGTGAGGTATCCATTGCGTTGATTTTGGATATTGCGCGGAGCCAAGAAAATGCGCTGCTGGTGGAGGTGCTTCTACCCGCCATTGCAAGGCGCGAGGCTGCGCTAGGGTACGCACCGCCCGTCCATGATGCGCGTTACCTGGCGAGTCTGGCAGGCACAAAATCATTGACGCCCGAAAGTGAGTATGTGCGCCCCTACGACTTGGCAAAACTCATTGCCGACGCGCTCATGGAAATTGCTGACCCGGCAAGCGCATCCCTTGCACAGCGCCAGCAACACGCGCGAGTGACGAGAACGCACAACGGGGTACTGGTTGGGAAAATCACACGCGGAGAACTGATGGCGTTTGATGAGTACCGGGCGGAAACTACCGAGTGCGGATTCGGCACCGTTATCAGGCGATTCGACGCAGTCTCCCACGTGGCAAAGATGGGCCTTGTATTTGATGCTGCCGAACTGCGGTTGCAGAAGGCCCCGTGTGACACGCCACACCCACCAGAGCAGGAAGCCGCGGCGCCTGCGCCTGTGGTGGCCGCATTGGAGGAGGTTAACGGCAAGGCAGGGCCGCAGCCAGTGCCCACAAGCGCCATGGCCGCGAGTTTTGCGGGCCTGCACTGGGATGGTAAGCAGTGGCTAAAGACATTGGGCAATAAGCCTAAATGGCTTAATGCTTGCCTTGTTTTGGGGGGCGCCCGAGGTGAAAGCATGCGCCAGTGGAACCCGGTTTTAATCGGTGCGCACCTGGTGCGGATGGGATATGTGAAGGCGAACAGCGTAAGGGCAAAATTTCAATCGCAGGATGCTCTGAAACCGTGGCTTGATGAGTGGAAAACCTACGAGGCCGACAACTTCCAGAACCAATAAAACACAGTCAGAACCACGGGGTTAAACCCCGTATTGGCATACTTCAGATATTGGCTTTAGTGCTGCAAAGCCCCGCAGAATAAGGCTTGTACCCCGATTTACTTAAACCACGGGGTTATTCGCGCAAATACGTGGTTTTCAAAGTTCGCCCCATACCTAGCCCGTGCTGCTGGGTTTGGAAAACGAACATGCAGACTGCAACCGCCCCACACCAGTTCACCGCACCATTCCCGCCGCTGGCGCTGGTGACACGCCCCAATCTCACAACCGCAGAGACTGCCTACTACCTGAACCGCCGCCCGCAGACATTGCGCGGCTGGGCATGCCTGGAGAATGGCCCGCTTCGCCCGAGCCGCATTGGTGGGCTGCTGGCCTGGAGTACCGCAACCGTCAAGGCACTGGCCGGGGTGGCAGCATGAAAGCCGCCTTGCTGGCGCTGGCACTGCGCCTGTGGTGTGCCATGCCGTCAATCTGGGTTCGTCAGTGGAGGGCTGCAAAGTGAGCGCCCCAAAAGACGAAACCCCAAGCGGACGAGGCAAGGGGCTTCAAGGTAATCTGCAAAGCAAGAACACCGATTCTAACGTGCCCACTCGATTCTCGGGCACCGACAACCTGCGCCAGCTTCGCGCCATTGCCGCCCTGCTGCGCCGCCCCCAGCCCCGCGAGTCGCTGGACCATGAGGTGGGTTGCAGCAACGGCCCGGAATTGATTGCTGAACTGCGCCGCCGTGGCCTGGATGCACCGTGCGAACGTATTGACTTCATTGACCGCGACGGCAAACCCTGCCGCCCTGGCGTCTACAGCTTCACCATTGCCGACCGTCGAAAAATCTACGCCTGGATGGGCGAGCGCAACAAAGGGGGCAGGTAATCATGTACGCCAAGATTTTTTCTCAAATCTACGATGGCACTTTGTGCACGCACGGGCCATGGGAGGCGCTTGTAACTTTTCAGCAAATGCTGGTTCTGGCCGACCAAGACGGCACAGTAGACATGACCTCCGAGGCGATTGCAAGACGCACCACCATCCCCTTGGAAATCATCGTCAAGGGCGTGGCCGCGCTTCTTCTGCCAGACGCCAAGAGCCGCACACCAACAGAGGATGGGCGCCGAATCATGCCGCTGTGCGATGGGCGTGATTGGGGATGGTGCATCGTCAACTACACCCACTACCGCCAATTGAAGCGCGAAGAGGACCGCCGCGAGTACCACCGCAATTACTGGAATGAAAAACGGAGCATCAAAACAAACTCAACAGACTCAACACCACTCAAACGACTCAACACCACTCAAGCCACTCAACTGAATCAACCTATAGCAGAAGCATATGCAAATGCAGAAGCAATAAACACCATCATCAAGCCTGACGGCTTCGATGTGTTCTACAAAGCCTACCCCCGCAAAGTCGGCAAGACAGCAGCAGGCAAGGCATTCGCAAAAGCAAAGGCCGGCGCACACCTGGTAGACATCCTGGCAGACATTGCCAGCAGGCAGAGCAGCGGCGAATGGACGGCAGAGAAAGCGCAGTTCATCCCACACCCTGCGACCTACTTGAACGGCAAGCGATGGGAGGACGAGCAAGGCACCGGCACCGGCGGCACAGTGGGCGGCATCCTGCCGGGGGCTATTTGATGCGCGGACACGAGCCCATCATTGCCATGCGCAAAGCAGGCACAGCCCCGAGCATCGTGTTTCTCAACGACTTCCATTGCCAAGCATCCCGCGACTGGAGCAACCCAGGCGAGAAGTACGGCGAACAGTGGCCCGCTGACCATGCGACCGTCAGCACCGCCGGCGACGCACTCAGCAGGCTAGACCTGCGCTTCCTGGTGGGGCTGACAGTAAGCATTAGCTCAGAGACCGAAGGCCGCGCTAAAGCTCTGTTCAACGCCTGTAAGCAAGCAGGGGCCAAGACAGTTGCCGCATGCCACGTCCAACCCACCAACCCCCACCGGCAAGCCGGATGGTTCGAGATATTCCACAAACCCGAGAATGAACATGCCTGAATTTTTAACCGACGAAATCGACTTTGCTGCCTACCTCAAGGAGACGGACGCCAAGACAAAGGTGAAGCCCGCCGCCGACTTCGTACAAGACGCCAAGGACCGGCTACGAGCCAACGCCAATACCAAGCGGACCTATCTGCCCTGGCCGAAGTGCAACGGCGCGTTTGACTTCAAGCGCGGCGAGGTGACTGTGTGGGCTGGGCAGAACGGCCACGGCAAAACCGATGTGACCACGCAAGTGGCTCTATCCCTGGTGGGTCAAGACGAAAAGGTTTGCATTGCCAGCTTCGAGATGAAGCCGGTTACCACCGTGGGCCGCATGGTGCGCATGTTTGCCATGACCAACCCGCTATCTCCCGAGTACCAAGGGGCTAGTGGCCTGGACGCCTTGGACGCGCTCTACGATGATTTTGGAGGATGGAGCACCGGGCGACTGTGGCTCTACGACCAGACGGGCACGGCCTACCCTGACACGGTGCTTGGTATGGTCAAGTATTGCGCGAAGGAGCTGGGCATAACCCATGTGTTCATTGACTCGCTGATGAAGTGCATCAAGAACGAGGACGACTACAACGGCCAAAAATCATTCGTGGACGAGCTGTGCGCCATCGCCAAGGACTGCGACATTCACATTCACCTGGTGCACCACCTCAAGAAGCCAGCCAAGGAAGCGGACAAGCCCGACAAACACGACGCCAAAGGCAGCGGGTCAATCACCGACCAAATTGACAATCTGTTCATGGTCTGGCGCAACAAGCCCAAGGAGGAGGACATGAAGGCCCGAGGCGACATGAGCAACATGCGCACCGAGCCGGATTGCTACCTGTTCTGCCGCAAGCAGCGCAACCAGAACGGCATTGAGGACGGTGAGCCGACTATCAGCCTGTGGCGCCATCGTGACGCGGGCAACTTTGTGGCCGAGGCTGGAGGCCGCGCCCAATTCTTCGGCAACTATCCGCACGTGGAGAGCATGTAGGCGCCACGCGCCAGCCCCAAGCCCATGCCACCGAGCAACACCCCATCAATTTATAAGGACACCACCATGAACATCACACCCCGCACCTGCGCCAACTGCGCATCCTTTGACCTGGCAGGCCCGCACGGCAGCACCTGCATGAACGCGGCGCGCGCTACCAACGACAGGCCCGGCCTGCCCGACGAGAGCCATGGAGCCACGGCCAGCGACTGGTGCGACGAACACCAGACCGCCGAGGAAGCCGCTTGATGGCCGGCACGCACATGGAGATAGTCGCCGCCGCACTGCGCTGGCACACGGCCCGGCAGAAGCGCCTGGAGATTGGGACGGCACAGCGGCGGTATCAGGAGGACAGCAAGCGGCGTACCGGCTTCGGTGGGTCCAGCCTGAACATAGGCCCCCACTTGACCGAGGCGAGGCGCTTGGAGCTGGCGGCAGCGCGTGCCCTGTTCAAACTGTGCGAGGCCGAGCGCGTGGGGCTGGGTGCTGTGACGGACGCCGGCGTGGTGGACGTGGTGGCGGTGCTGCTGCTGGAGTGATGGGCGGGCATTTGCAACGGGTCCCTCCGGGGGGGGTCTACCTCGCGGGCATTGCGCGCCCCGAGTTTGCGCTAGCTACGCACTTTTGAAATTGAGAAACACATTAACCCGAGGTAACGAAAAATGGACCATATGAGCCAAGCAGACTACGCCCGGCGGCTGGGTGTGACCCGCCCCACAATCTCCAAATGGGTCAAGCTCAAGCGCGTGATTGTCGTGGGGAACCTGGTGGACGTGGCCCTGTCCGACGCCCGTGTGAAGCGGTACCGGGCAGGCGGTATGCCCACTGTGACCGAGGACATTCCAACGCCCAAGCGGGGCCGGCCAGTTGTTACCCAGCCTGTTACCCAGGGTAACAAGGTATCGGCCGGGTAACAGACTGACGCCGGTTGACGATTGGTTGACGAAAACGTCAGGCGACTGACGATTGGTTGACGCCCGGTTGACGTTTTCGAGAACACCACTTTGAGGGCGAGCCAGTCAGCACACGTCTGCTGGAGCTAGTAGCCGTGCGGAGGGCGAATGTAGGGAGAATTTCCGGCGGTCAGCGCATGTAATGTACCTACGGGTAAAATCCTAACTTAGACGGCCTCATTGGGCATCATTCGTCATTATTTCATTCACTTCTTAAGTTTGGAGAGCGCACATGCCAGTTACAGCAGCCAGCTTACTGAACGGACATTGGGATGGAATGTTGCCGGTAGATGTGGCCGCCATTGCCCGCTCCATGGGTATCACAGTGGAGCCTGACCGCTCCATGGCAGAGAGCGGAGTGATTGAAAAGACTGATTCGGGTACGGTTATCCGGTTCAGCGCCTCAGAGCCCACCGTGCGCCAGCGGTTCACCATTGCACACGAAATTGGCCACTATGCGCTTGGTCACCTGACTGTGGCCGGCAAGAAATACCGCGATACCCCGGCCAACTTTTCCAGTGGAGCCGAACCCGCAGAACGCCAAGCAAATTCTTTTGCTGCAAAACTTTTGATGCCCGAGAAGGTTTTGAAGTTTGCAGTGAATGAAAAGGGTTATCGGACCATTGAAGCCCTGGCCGAATTGTTTGGAGTGTCTCAAGTGGCAATGAAATACCGCCTAGTAAATCTGGGCCTGCTGGGTGGTTGATTTAGCTGAAACTAACTCAGTTGACCTGTCGGCAGACAACTTGCCGAAACGCGATGTCAAGACAATCCCCCTTGGACTAGACGAGCAAGCTCATAGATTCTCAACAGAGAAAACCCTATTTTCGTCCGCAATCGGTATTGCAGTGCTACTGTACATGACGGCCATTGTTATGGGGGTATGCCTGATGGTGGCACTCCAGACCCATCCAAATATTCACTGGCATGTTTCTGTCTTGATTGCAGCCTTCATCGTCCCGCCCACGGTCATATTCGTGTCACTGATTCGGGCGGTCTACAGGAAGCCTGATGCGGCGGTGGCCGAGGATGACAACCAGCCCGAGGAATCGGCGCTACCCGCCCTGGACATGATGAAAGACTTTGCCAAGGAAGTCGGTAAGGAAGTGGCAAAAGAGGTCAGCAAGGTCCTCAAGCCATAAAGCTCATTGGTAGGCAAATCGCCCGGAGTTTGCATAAACCGGCAACTTGCACCAAATCGCAGACTTCCCGCCTAGCGGCGTGATTGGGCCGCGTAGCACTGCCCTTACCCGGCCAGTCCCAACCGGCGCAAAAGTTGCGCGGCGCTGCGCTCTTGTAGGCTGGCTTCATTGAAGTAGTGCCGTGGGTTGCCGCACGCATAGCAACTGCAAGGCGTTGGCGTGTTGGTCACCTGCCCGGCGCGTTTTCCATTGGCGGCATTCCCTGCCCAATAGCCTGCACGGGCTTTCCGTGTGGCCTGCGTTCGATGCCTACGAGTTCCCCTGTCTTTCACGTTTACACCTTGCCAGCGGCCACAGCATCACGCAACAAAGCATTAACCCGCGTCTGCCAGCCTTGGCCTTTGGAGCGCAGCGCGGCCAGCACGTCAGCATCAACCCGCATGGTTAGCGTCTCCTTTGGGTGAGCCACGCGGGGCCGGCCCATGGGTTTTTTGGGCAGTACTGCCAGCAACTCGGGCGGCAGCACCTCACGAGCTGGCCGGGCCTTTGCAAACCACTCTTCGCCCAATTCAGGCGGGTCAATCTGTGCGCGTGTGTTCATAGTGCCTTTCCTCGCGTTTGTTTGCCTTGCGAAAACTGATTACCCGGATGCCGCCGTGGATGGCCGCAAAAACGACCACATGCAACCTGGTGCCGATGGGTCCAACGGCTTCAAAACGGCGCTCTGGGTACGCCTTGCGCGTGTCTTCAACCACTACGGATGAATCCCAATCTAACCCGCCCACCAAGTCAAAAGGCAACTGACGTTCGTCTGCATTCTTTTGGGACTTGATGGGGTCAAACTCGATACGCATTACTTATTGTATGTGCAAAATATCAGATGGCAATGATTTTTTGTAATTGCGTTTAGTCTGTGCTACAGTCGCCCCAAGCCGAAAGGCCCGGTGCTTGAAAACACCTTTGGATAAGCGGTGCAACCTCCCCGATAGCGAGGTTTTGTCACGTCTGGATTCTCAGTCTGCGCAGCATTGCGCGGACAATGGTTTATGGACTGGATGGCTGGAGTGGTAACACCTGGCGCACGGCTTATCCCGTGTTTTCAACATCCAGTCCACCCGCTGCGCTTGAAAACGTGGCGAGTGGTTTTGAAGTCTCGATAAGGAGCCAAAGCCATGACCGCGGTCATTCATTCCCCCACGCCCAAAGCGGCAAACACCCCCCAGCCCCGAACCATGTTCGGCCACATCCAGCACCGCCGCACGGTACTGAGCATCCATCCAAAAGTGCCAGCAGTGGCGCCGGCACCTACGCCGGTACAGCGCCAGCAGGAAATTGAAAACGCCCTGAGCATGGCGCTCTGGCACATCCGGCAGGCCAACACCACCGGCATCCATGCGGCCACGGTCAAGGCCATCCGCGCCGTGTCCATGCTCAAGCAGGCTTGCGAGGAAGTGACAGCATGAGCACCACCGACCAACTCAAGGGCATTGAAACCCGCGACGACCTGAGCTTTACCCGGCGCGATGCGGACGGGTGCTTGCTGAATTGGGCAGTACCACCGCTGGACCCGCAAGAGAATTGGGCCGCTGGAATAGAGACCGGCAAAGGATTTTTCCGGGAGGTGGTGGAGTTGGCCAGAAACAACCCCGACGAGGCGATGCAGGCCATCTATACCGCGCTGGCAGTGTCTCCCGAGTTTGAGCATGGGACAGGGTTCAGCAACCGGGGCCGGGGCATCGAATACGGCTTTGCGCAGTCAATCGCAAAGGCTGTGGTGTATGGCATCCGCAGCAAGGCCGCCAAGTTCGCCAAGGTGGTGGACCATGGCTAAAGTGCACCAACTTTGCAGCGCCATGGACTTCGCCCACGCCTCGCGCCAGCCCATGACACCGCCGCTGGCCGAGACAATCAGCGCCAGCAAGTACCGCACGGCGATTTACCTCACGGAGTCCGTCTCCGACGCCCTGACCGCCCGCATTGAGCAACTGGCAGCGGTGGCCTTGACCTGTACCCAGGCCGACTACTTCAACGACAAGGCCAGTGAGGCGCTGCGCAATTTGGCCTTTGACCTGGCAGGGCAGGTGCTGGCGCTGCGCACGGTGGAGCAAGACGGCATTGCGTTTCCGTTCGGAGGTGCCCAGCCATGAGCAAGACCAACAAGCCCCAGGCGCCAGCCCAGCCCCGCGCCAGCGTGGAGAAGTCCGGCCCGGACAAGGGCGTGGACATTTGCCCGGTGGGCAGCGTTTTCAACTGCACCACCGAGGGCTTGGCCACGACCGGCGACGGTCGCGCCCGCATGTATTCGGCCCTGCATGGCATCGAGACACTGGCGGCGCTTCTGTTTCAGCGTGAGCTGGACAAGGATTGCGGGTGCGGCATCGAGATTAGCCAAAACGTCACGCTCGGGCTACTCAGTGCCTTGGGCAGTTGCACCGAGTTTGCACAGAACATGCTGGACGGCAGTGGTGGGCGCTCCCGCATCATCGACACCAAAGGCGCGGATTACCCCGCCCTCGAGCGCCTGGTGAGCGGCGGGCCGGCCTGACGCCATGGCAAACGGACGCAACCCAAAGCGCCGGGGCCGTGACGAAAGCCGCGACTCTGGCGGGTTCGTGGCCTTGCCCTGGTCCGTGCTGGACTGCCCAGCCTACAGCCAGCTATCCCACCCGGCCCGGTCCCTGCTGCTGGAGTTCGCACGCCAGTACGTCAGGGACAATAACGGCCGGCTGCTGGCGTCTGGTGCATACCTGGCTACGCGGGGATGGACGAGCAAAGACGTGATTACCCGTGCTAAGCGTGAGCTGCTGGCCGCTGGCTTCATCCATGAGACAGCCATGGGGCACAGGCCGAGCCGGTCCAGTTGGTACGCGGTGACCTGGCGCAGCTTGGACAAGATACCGGGCTACGACTTCGGCGCAGCCGAGACATTCCAGCGCGGCGCATATCGGCAAGGCGTCCCCGTTGTCCGTTCTGCTGGACCGTCTCCCGGTCCAGTCAAAAACGCACCGCTTAGACCGTCTCACGGTCCACAGGGTGCCGCCACTGGACCGTCTCACGGTCTAGAGAGCTGGGCTACTGGACCGCCTCACGGTCCACTAGGGCCACTTTTGGCGAATTGACTGGACCGTCTCACGGGCACCATCTAGAGAACCATCTACTGCACGCCGGTTTGGAGGTGCCCGCCAGCAATGAACCCGGCGCCGCAACAGCATCACAGCAACCCAGAAAGCGGACGGTCAAGTTATCGGAGCTGGCCGGGCTGGCGCTGGGGTCCCGTTTGAACTGACGACACCCCGAGCGCACGGGCCATGCAACACCAAGACCGCACAGCCACGGCAGACAGGCAGTGAGGCAACCACACCACCCAGGACAAACGGCAGCGCCTGCGCCATCCTGACAAGCCGGCGGGGCAAGCCTATGGGGTAGGCATGTTGCATCCTTGGAGGTGCCAGCCCGGAGACCGTTAGCTAGCCTTCCTGTGACAAACGTGGACAAAAAAAGGTAATTCCGGCACCCGGCAGGGGTAGGGGGTCCGAAAGCCACGGGCAACGGTGTGCGCGACCGTATGTTTAGCTTTATTTTTACTTCCACACATCAGGGTTTTCCAACGGCCCCACTATTTGGGAAGTCGACACCTGAAAAGGGGGCAAAGTGCGGGTGCCTTTGAGTACGCCAGTGAAACCCTGATATGCGGAAGAAAAAGAAACTCTAAACATACGGTCGCGTGTGGTGGGCCTTCTGCCTTTTCAGACCCCCCTACCCTGGCAGGGGCAGGAAGCTGCCCTCGTGTGCGCGGGGCCACCTGGAAAAAGCAGTTCCCGAAAATTTGGGAGCTGATTCGCCCTCGCGTGCGCGGAGCCACCGAACATTCGGATTTGAAATCCGAAAGTCTGGAGGATTCGCCCTCGCGTGCGCGGAGCCACCTTCGGGGATGGGTGGCGCAGCTTGCGCCACCTGGATTCGCCCTCGCGTGCGCGGAGCCACCCATTCCTCAAAATTGAGGGATGCCCACTTACCCGCCCACCACCACTTCAAATTTGCTGTAATTCGGTGGGAAACTTGCTGCAAATCCACCTCAAATCCACAACACTTTTCAGACAATAGTGCAGGACAGGATGGCGGATATGTGCCTGACGGCTCAATCCACAATTTGCCAGCTAGGTTGCTTCGCACCCGTCGCAGTCACTCAGGGCGTTGCCCCGAGACCCGCAGTGAAGCGAAACGGTACCCCCAAAAGTGCGGGGCCTTCGGTGGGCGACTGCTGAAGCGAGTCGACAACCCCAGTTCGGGACAGGCTGGCGCAGTGCGCTGCATTTGGCTCACGGCAAGCCGTATTACATCCGCCGTTACATCCTGCCCAAACAAAAAAGCCCCGGTCTGGTGAACCGAGGCTAAGTTGTTGATTTCATTGGTGCCGCTTGACGGAATCGAACTGTCGACCTTCTCCTTACGAAGGAGCTGCTCTACCAACTGAGCTAAAGCGGCACTAGAGACTGAATTATACCGGCGTGAAATAGCTGGCGGCGCGTTCCA
>Ga0316219_1003274_pt1 | contig 13353 bp, 14 predicted proteins | sample TBH18003PmetaG_FD_203635 | JGI IMG/M metagenome (GOLD analysis project Ga0316219, IMG submission 203635) | Freshwater microbial communities from Trout Bog Lake, Wisconsin, USA - TBH18003P | ecosystem: Environmental > Aquatic > Freshwater > Lake > Hypolimnion/Profundal zone | place: USA... | reverse complement strand
ATGGCTGTGGCTAGGACGCTTCGGCCTCTTCGCCTTCATCCTCATTCATCCCGTCATTGAGGGAGAAGGAGGGATTCGCGGCCCCCTGGGGCTGCGGAACCTGGGGCTGCGGCTGGCCGTCGGCGCTCATCGGGCGCGGATTCTGGGCCGCCTGCTGGGCCTGGTGCTGGGCCATCTGCGCCGCGGTGGCGGCGACGATGCGGTAATAATGCTCCGCATGCTGCAGGTAGTTCTCGGCCATGACGCGGTCGCCGGCGCCATTGGCGTCGCGGGCGAGCTGGAGATACTTCTCGTAGACATGGCTGGCCGTGCCACGGATCTTCACTTCCGGGCCGTTGGAATCATAGGCGCGGTTGGGGTTGAAGCCGCCACCGCCGCCATTGTTGCCACCACCACCGCCGCCACCGCCATTATGCTGTGGTCTGCGGCCGCCTCTGCGCGAGCGTTTCACGTTCATGTGTCCTTTATGGTTTGCCTTGCGGCCCTATGGGGCACGCAACAAACCCGGTTAGCCTGTTAAGACCATTTTTTCGCTTTAACGACCCCTGCCCAACCTGCCGCTTTTTCGCGGACTTGGTCGGTTTCCCGTCGCATGATGCGCTTCCCCCGAAGCACGCGCCGGGCTGGATCTCGCGATCCCCTCACGCCGAAACTACCGGATTGGCCCCGGATTTCCAAGGAAATTTCGAGGTTTGAGGACAATGCAGCGGGGTACCCCCGATAAATCGGGTGTGATCCGCATCAATTCAAGACCCGGGAACAGGGGTTCCATGGCCCCCGCCTGCCCAGCGCCGATTTCCAGCAGGGCGTGCCCGCCCGGCTTGAGCAGTCCGGGCAGCAGGCGCCCAAGAGCCCGGTAGGCGTCCAGCCCATCCGGGCCGCCATCCAGGGCGGCGCGGGGCTCGTGGTCGCGCACGTCGGGGTCCAGTGATTCGATCTCGGCGGGTGGGATGTAGGGCGGGTTGGAGAAGACCAGGTCGAAGGGGCCGGCAGCGGCGGTCCAGTCAACCAGGCGCATCTCGGCGCGGCCCGGCGCCAGGCGGGCGGCATTGCGGGCGGCATAGTCGAACGCCGCGGGCGAAGACTCGAAGCCGATGCCGTGCGCGTTGGGAAACTCGGCCAGCGCCGCCAGCAGGATAGCGCCGGAACCGGTGCCCAGATCGGCGATGGCCAGCGGTGCGGTACGGTCAGGCACCAGCCGGACCGCTTCCTCGATCAGGGTTTCGGTATCGGGGCGCGGCACCAGCACGCCGGGGCCGACTTCAAGGTCGAGCGACCAGAATTCCTTGTGGCCGAGAATATAAGCGACCGGTTCGCGCTGCAGGCGGCGGGCGATGGCGGCGTCAAAGGTGGCGGCATCGCCCCCCGCAAAACCCCAGAGCAACCGCGCATCCACCCGGGCACTGTCGATGCCGGCGGCGGCAAGGCGCTTGGCGGCTTCGAGCGCTGCGTCGTTCACCCCATCTTCCCTATCAATTGTCCGACGCCTCATATTCGGCCAGGCGGTCGGCCTGGTCCTGCGCCACCAGCGCATCGACGATCTCGCCCAATTCGTCGCCGCTGATGATGCGGGCCAGGTTGTAGAGCGTCAGATTGATGCGGTGATCGGTGACGCGGCCTTGCGGAAAGTTATAGGTGCGGATGCGCTCGCTGCGGTCGCCGCTGCCCACCATGCTCTTGCGCTCGGCGGCGCGGGCGCCGTCGACGCGGCTGCGTTCCAGGTCATAGAGCTTGGCCTTGAGCAGCTTCATGGCATGGGCCTTGTTCTTGTGCTGGCTCTTTTCGGTCTGCTGCGCCACGGCGATGCCGGTGGGCAGATGGGTGATGCGCACGGCGCTTTCGGTCTTGTTGACATGCTGGCCGCCCGCGCCCTGGGCGCGATAGACGTCGATGCGCAGATCCTTGTCGTTGATGATGATATCGACATCCTCGGCTTCCGGCAGCACCGCGACGGTGGCGGCGCTGGTGTGGATGCGGCCCTGATTCTCGGTGGCGGGAACGCGCTGAACGCGGTGGACGCCACTTTCGAATTTCAACCGCGCGAAGGCGCCGCGGCCATTCACTTCCAGCGTCGCATCCTTGATGCCGCCCAGGTCGCTGTCGGTGCGGTCCATCACCTCGGTCTTCCAACCCTGCAACCCGCACCAGCGCTGATACATCTCCAGCAGGTCGGCGGCGAACAGCGCCGCTTCGTCACCGCCGGTGCCGGCGCGGATTTCCACGATGGCCGAGGAGGAATCGGCAGCGTCCTTCGGCAACAATTGTATCTTCAAATCGTGGTCCAGCGTCTCCAGCCGGGCGCGCAGGTCGGCGCGCTCCTGCTCGGCCATGTTGCGCATCTCCGAATCGCTGGACGGATCGGCGATCAGCGCTTCGGTCTCTTCCAGCTGGATCTGGGCGGTGCGATAGGCCTGCGCCGTCTCGATGACCGGCGCCAGCTCGGCATGTTCGCGCGACATCTTGACGAAGGCATCGCCCGACGCGCCGCTCGCCATCTCGGCTTCCAGGGCAGCGAAACGGTTCAACAATCGGTCAAGCTTGGCGGCGGGTATCATTCAACAAACCTGTCATCCCGGCCAGCGAGCGAAGCGAGCGCGAGCCGGGACCCATCGTGCCGCCTGAAAAACAAATCCCGGGTCTGCGGCGCGGCATTCCATGCCGCACCGCGCCCGGGAGAACAAGAAAGTCGCTACTGCGCGGCTTCCAGCGGCTGGCTCTCGCCGCGTTGCGCTTCGATCTCGGCGGCCTTGTCCTCGCACAGCTTGACGATGTGCTCGACCAGGTCACCATTCTCCAACCGGTATTTCGGCTCGCCATTGAGATAAATCTGGCCATGGCCCTTGCCGGCGCCGCCGCCGGTGAAGCCCATATCGGTTTCGCGCGCTTCGCCGGGACCGTTGACGACGCAGCCGATGATCGACAGCGACATCGGCGTGGCGATGTGCTTCAGCCGTTCCTCCAGCGTCTTGACGGTCTCGATGACGTTGAAGCCCTGGCGGGCGCAACTGGGGCAGGAAATGATGTTGACGCCGCGATGGCGCAGGTTCAGCGACTTCAGGATGTCGAAGCCGACGCGCACCTCTTCCACCGGATCGGCGGAGAGCGAAACGCGGATGGTGTCGCCGATGCCGCTCCACAACAGCATGCCCATGCCGATCGAGGACTTTACCGTGCCGCTGATCATGCCGCCGGCCTCGGTGATGCCGACATGCAGCGGGCAGTCGATGGCTTCGCTCAGCGCCTGATAGGCGGCCACGGCCAGGAACGGATCCGAGGCCTTCACCGAAATCTTGTATTCGCGGAAATCCAGGTCATCCAGGATCTTGGCGTGGTTGAGCGCGCTCTCGACCATCGCTTCGGGACAAGGCTCGCCATATTTTTCCAGCAGGTCGGATTCCAGCGAACCGGCATTGACGCCGATGCGCATGGAACAGCCATGGTCCTTGGCCGCCTGCACCACTTCCTTGACGCGGGCCGCCGAGCCAATGTTGCCGGGATTGATGCGCAGGCAGGCGGCGCCGTTCACGGCCGCCTCGATGGCGCGCTTGTAGTGGAAATGGATGTCGGCCACGACCGGGATGGCAGCGGCCTTGGTGATGGCCTTCATCGCCTTGGTGGCGTCCTCGTCCGGGCAGGAAACCCGGACGATGTCGCAGCCCGCCTCTTCGACCTTGCGGATCTGGTCGATGGTGGCGCGGGCGTCGCCCGTGATGGTGTTGGTCATGGTCTGGACCGTGATCGGGGCGTCGCCGCCGACCGGCACCTTGCCGACCATGATCTGACGCGAGACGCGCCGGTGAATGTCGCGGTAAGCGCGGATGCTCATGACGTTCCTTTTCGCCCCTCAGCGATTGTTGTAGCGATCCGCCAGCGACTGGGGATCGAGCGCAACCCGGCCCAGCACCTGGCTGGCAGCCCCTGCCCGGCCCAGCGAGACGCCGTCGAGATCGACTTCCAGCGCACCGGCATTCGACACCGCCACGAAGAGGCCGGGAAGATTCGGGACATAATAGACCTCGCCGGCGGCGAGGTCGCGGTTGATGTAAAGCCTGCCGTCGGCGCCCTTGACGGTGATGCGGGTGGCGCCGCGGGCCCGGAGCGCGACGCGGCTACCGTCGCGGTTCTGCTGGCCGAAGACCTGAGTGGACTGGGGCCCGGGCTGGGCGCCCTGCGGAACCGCTGGAACCACCGCCGGTTGCGGACTGGGCTGCGCCGGATTGGCGGCTGCAGCGGCCGACGGGGCGGAAGCGGCTTGGGGCGCGGGCGTATTGGGTTGCGGCTGCACCGTGGCAGGGTCCGCCGCAGGGGGCGGCGCGGCCGGCTTGGGCGCATCTGTGATGCGAGCCAGGTTGTTGGACGCCAGCACCGGCGCCGGTGGCACCGGTGGCGCGGTCTCGCGGGCGGCGAAGAAGATGTGCCAGACGCCCCACAGAAGCGCGATGCCGACAACCGCCGCCAGGATGCGCCACCCATTCGGCAGCCTGCGTCCGTCATCGTCCAGCAGATTGGTGGCCGGCGCGGCATGTTCGTCACCGCGACCGGCGATTTCCGCCTTGAAGCGTTCGACCAGCATGTTGGCGTCCAGACCAAGATAGCGGGCATAGGAGCGCACAAAGCCGATGGCATAGGTCCTGCCCGGCAAGTCTTCCTGCCGGTCGTTCTCCAGGGCGTCGAGATGGTCCTTGCGGATATTCAGGGCCCGGGAAACGGCGCCCAGATCGTCGCCACGACGGATGCGGGCGGCACGCAAATCCTGCCCCACCGTTTCCAGGGGAGCATCGGCATCGCCGGAAATCTCGCACAGATGGATACGGCGGCGGCTGCTGCCGTCATCCTCATTGGCCGCCATGGGGGTAATCTTTGTCATTCCTGTCGCCGGAAGGCGCGCGCCCCTCAAAATTGGCAGAGGGCCCGCTAAATCCTTGTCCAGTCTAATATAATCAAAAACTGCCCCCGGACAACCCGGAAATCTCGCGGTCGCAAAAGGTTCGTTGATTCAAGGGGGTGAGGCTGGAACAGCCCATGCTTCGACAAGCTCCGCACGAGGATGTGCCCCGAACCTCATCCTGAGCGTGTCGACGGATGAGGAACCCCGAACCGCCTATTTGAGGACAATTCCCCGTTCCGCCGCGAAGGCGGCCAGCCGGGTGCGGAGCGAATGGTCGACCCGATTGCACAGCCGGTCGACAAAGGCCGAGACCTCACCCAGGTGCATGGAGCGGATCATCATCTTGATGGGGCCGATCTGGCCCGGCGACATCGACAGGGTGCGCAACCCCAGCCCCAGCAGGGCCATGGCGTCCAGCGGGCGGCCCGCCATCTCGCCGCAGAGCGACAGTTCGCCGGAATTCTCCGCCGCGCTCTGCACGATCAGCCGGATCAAGGTCAGCGAGGCCGGATTGAGATTGTCGTAGCGTTTGGCGACGCGGGGATTGGTGCGGTCCACCGCGAAGGCCAGCGACAACAGATCGTTGGAGCCGATGGAAACGAAATCAGCCGAGCGCATCAGCTGCGGCAGCATGAAGGCCAGCGCCGGTACTTCCAGCATGGCGCCCACCAGCACCTGGGTCGGACGCTCCTGCCCCATCAGGCGGGCCCGTTCCAGTTCGCGGTCGATCAGGGCGCGGCCGCGATTGAACTCGTCGACATCGCTGACCATCGGCAGCAGGATACGCAGCGTCTTGCCCACCGAGGCGGCAATCAGGGCGCGCACCTGGTAGCGCAACAGCGCCGGGCGATCCAGCGCGATGCGGATGGCGCGCCAGCCCAGCGCCGGGTTCTCTTCGCGCTCCCAGCGCGCATAGGGCAGCACCTTGTCGCCGCCCAGATCAAGGGTGCGGAAGACCACCGCCTTGTCGCCCGCCCCGTCCAGTATCTTCTTGTAGAATCTGGTCTGGTCGGCCAGCCGCGGCATGGTCTCGCCGATCATGAATTGCAGTTCGGTGCGGAACAGGCCGATGCCGTCGGCGCCCGACTTGGCCAGTTGCGGCATGTCGAATTCCAGCCCGGCATTCATCATCAGCTTGATGGCGACGCCGTCGCGGGTGACGGCGGGCAGGTCGCGCACGGCGGCGAAGCGCGCCACGGCCTGCGCCCGCATGGCGCGCTTTTCCTCGAAAGCCTTCACGATTTCCGGCGCGGGACGCAGATGCACTTCACCGGTCTCGCCATCCACCGCGATCAGGTTGCCGCCGCGCGCGCTGTCGGCCAGGCCTTCCAGCGAGGCCACCATCGGCAGGCCCATGGAGCGGGCGACAATGGCGACATGGCTGGTGGCCGCCGCCTCCTCCAACACCAGCGCGCCCAGCGTGTCGCGGCCATAATCCAGCAGCTCGGCCGGCCCCATGGCGCGCGCCACCAGCACGGCACCCTGCTGCAGGTTGCGCTCGCCGCCATCGCCGGTGAGATGGCGCAGCAGGCGGCGGGCCAGGTCATCGAAATCATGGGCGCGTTCGCGCAGTATGGGATCGCCCATGCGCTGGACCCGCAGGCGGGTTTCGTCCTGCACGCGCTCCACCGCCGCTTCCGCGGTGAGGCCGGTGCGCACCGCGTCGCGCATGCGCTGGCGCCAGCCCTGGTCGTAGGCAAAAAGACGATAGGCCTCGATCACTTCACGGCCTTCGCCGGTGAGGTCCAGTTCGCTGGAGGACAGCATCCCGTCCACGGAATCGCGCAGGCCGCTGATTGCCGCTTCCAGCCGCACCAGCTCTTCCGCCGGATTGTCGGCGATCATGCGATCAACCTTGACGCGCGGTTCGTGCAGCACGACCGGACCGACGGCGACGCCTTCGCTCAGCCCCTCGCCGATGAATTTGCGCGGCCGGTCGATCCGCAGTTCCGGCTCGTCCAGTTCGGCGATGTTGAAGAAGCCGCCTTGCGCCACAACCTCGGCCAGCACCATGGCGACGGTCTGCAGTGCTTCGACTTCTTCTTCGGCATAGAGACGTTCGGCGCGGTTCTGGATCGCCAGCACGCCGAAGACCTGGCCGCCGCGCACGATGGGCACGCCCAGGAAGGTCTTGTAGGGATCTTCGCCGGTTTCCGGGCGGTAGGAGAAATGCGGATCGGACGGCGCATCGGACAGGTTCACCGCTTCGGCGGATTCGCTGACCAGACCGACCAGGCCCTCGCCTTCGCGCAATTGGGTGCGATGCACGGCGTCGGGGCGCAGGCCCTCGGTGGCGAAGAGTTCCAGCACCTTGCCGGCGCGGCGCAGATAGATCGAGCAGACTTCCGCCACCATGTTGGCGGCGATGACGGTCACCAGCTTGTCCAGGCGGGTCTGGGCGCTGGTCTGCTCCGCCATGATCTCGCGCAGGCGGCGCAGAAGCAGACGGGGGCCGCCACCGGTGGACATCAGATCAAACCTTCGGAATCAGGAGAAATCATCATCGCCCGTCCCCCACGCTGTTGCTAGGGGACAGTGTGGGCCATCCCGGTGACGCCTGTCACCATTTGGCGGAAGGGATCGCGGCCGTTTCTTGCGGCAGGCCCAACCGTGCCACCGGCCCGCTTTCGCGGGCCAGTGGGCCGGCGTCAGGCCGCGTCCAGTTCATAGGCGGAATGCAGCGCCCGCACCGCCAGCTCGACATATTCCTCGGCGATCAGGACTGAGACCTTGATCTCGGAAGTCGAGATCACCTGGATGTTGATGCCCTTGTCCGAAAGCGTGCGGAACATGGTCTGGGCGACGCCGGGATGGGCCCGCATGCCGATGCCGATGATCGAGACCTTGGCGACATCGGCGTCATGGGTGATGTCGCGATAGCCGATTTCCTGGGCGTGTTTCTCCAGCGCGGCCAGGGCGCGGTTCAGTTCGCTGCGGGCGCACGTGAAAGTGAGATCGGTCTTCTTGCCGTCCTCGGAGACGTTCTGCACGATCATATCGACATTGACGCCGCCCTCGGCCAGCGGCCCGAAAATGGCCGAGGCGATGCCGGGGCGATCCGGAATCTTGTGCAGGGTGATCTTGGCTTCGTCGCGGCTATAGGCGATGCCGGTCACGGGCTTCTTTTCCACGATGTCTTCCTCGTCGCAAAGCAGGGTGCCGCCCGTGTCGGGCGTGAAGGTGGAGAGCACGCGGGTGGGCACCCGGTGCAGCATGGCGATTTCGACCGAGCGTGTCTGCAGCACCTTGGCGCCCAGCGAGGCCATTTCGAGCATTTCCTCGAAGGCGATCTTGTCCAGCCGCCGCGCCTTGGGAACGATGCGCGGATCGGTGGTGTAGACGCCATCGACGTCGGTGTAGATGTCGCAGCGCTCGGCATGGATGCCCGCCGCCACGGCGACGGCGCTGGTGTCGGAGCCGCCCCGCCCCAGGGTCGAGATGCGGGTGCCCGGCGCGACGCCCTGGAACCCGGCGACCACCGCCACTTCGCCCGCTTCCATGGCCTTCGCCATTTCGGTGGCCGGCACCCCTTCGATACGGGCCGAGCCATGCACGGCGCTGGTCTGGATCGGCACCTGCCAGCCCAGCCAGGAGCGGGCCTTCACGCCCATGGCGTTGAGGGTGATCGCCAGCAGGCCGGAGGTGATCTGTTCGCCGGCGGCGACGACGACGTCATATTCGCGCTGGTCGGGGATGGCCTGCATCACCTTGCCCTCGATGCCCTCCACCGGCGGACGCGCCGCTTCGTTGGTCCAGCCCACCAGCTTGTTGGTTTCGCCCGCCATGGCGGAGACGACAACGGCGACCTGGTTGCCGCGCTCGACCTCGCGCTTCACCAGCCCGGCGACATGGCGGATGCGTTCGATGTCGGCCACCGAAGTGCCGCCGAATTTCATCGTGATCTTCGCCACTTCTTCTATTTCCTAAGTGGGCCTGGATTTGCCCTGCCCTGTGCGGCGGCCTACATAGAGCCTGTTGCACCCCGGCTCAACCCGAAAGAATCCGGGCCCGGAAACCGGAATTTCGACATGAAATCCAAGACCTTCCAAGGCGACGGGCCGCCCGCCATCATCCGGTGCGTGAATGACTGGCTGGCCGGGGAAACCGGCGTCAGGGTGGTGCGCACCGAGACGCGCGAGGCGGACCCCAAAACCGCGACCCCAATGACCTATCAGGTCTGGTACGAGCAGGACGCGCAATGACCCAGGCAACGTCCATCGACGCGGCTGAGGTCGCCAAATTCTCCGCCATCGCCGCCGAATGGTGGGACCCGACCGGCAAGTTCGCGCCCCTGCACAAGTTCAACCCGGTGCGGCTGTCCTTCATCAAGGCGGAAGCCGCCGGACACTTCGGCCGCGACACTCGCGCCCTGCGCCCATTCGAAGGTCTCTCCCTGCTTGACATCGGTTGCGGCGGCGGCCTGCTGTCGGAGCCCATGGCGCGGCTGGGCTTCGCCGTCACCGGGGCCGATGCCTCGGAGCGGAACATCGGCACCGCCAGGGCCCACGCCGGCCAGTCGGGGCTTGCGATCGACTACCGCGCCACGACCGCCGAGGCACTGGAAGCCGAAGGCCTGACTTTTGACGTCGTCCTCAACATGGAAGTGGTCGAACATGTCGCCGACGTCGCCGCCTATCTGGGCGCCTGCGCCCGGCTGGTGAAACCGGGCGGCATTACCATTGTCGCCACCATGAACAAGACCCTGAAGTCGCTCGCCCTGGCCAAGATCGGGGCCGAATATGTGCTGGGCTGGCTGCCGCGCGGCACCCACGACTGGAACCGCTTCATCCCGCCGGCAGAGCTTCGCATGGCGCTGGAGGAGGCCGGGCTAAGCATATGCAAAACCCAGGGAGTTTCGTTCAACCCGCTGGCCTGGGATTGGCATTTGTCATCCGATGTGGACGTCAACTACATGATCGTGGCGAAGCGCTAGTTCGCCGCGTCGGGATCGGGCGGCAGGGGCGCCACCGGAACCCCCTCTTCCAGCAGCGACTTGACCTCGTCGCCCGAGGCCTCGCCATAAATGGCGCGCGCATCCGCCTCGCCGTAATGGATCTTGCGCGCCTCTTCGGGGAATGCGCCGCCGACATCCTCGGCATCGGCGATGACCTTCTGGCGCAGGGCACGCATGGCCTGACGGGCTTCGGCCTGCTCGCGCGCCTTGCCGGCGATGGCAGGGGCCATCACCGCCTTCTCGACCTTTTTGGAATTGCAAGCCGGGCAGATCAGCTTGCCCTCCGCCGCTTGCGCGTCGAAGGCGACGCTGTCCTTGAACCAGCCTTCAAAGGCGTGGCCGTTCCGGCATTGCAGCTGATAGGCAATCATGGGTTTAAAATGGCGCTGCAATCAGGGTGTTTTCAAGGCCCTGTAAAGTCGCGGCCATGGCGCAGGTTCGGCAGCTTGGCGCGCGCGACCGCCGACGCCGACGGATCAATCTCGGCATAAATGACGCCGGGATCCGTCCCGGCTTCCGCCAACACCTCGCCCCATGGCCCCACGATCAGGCTATGGCCATAAGTCTTGCGGCCATTGGCGTGGGTGCCGCCCTGCGCCGGAGCGATGACGAAGGCGCCATTCTCGATGGCGCGGGCCCGCAGCAGGATTTGCCAATGCGCCTCACCGGTTGGCACCGTGAAGGCGGACGGCACGGTGAAAGCGAACGCCCCGCCCTGTGCCAGCGCGCGATACAGATGCGGGAAGCGGACATCATAGCACACGGTCATGCCGATCCTGCCCCAGGGCGTCGGCGCCAGCACGGCCTGCCCTCCGCCCGCCACGGTGGCGGATTCGGCGTAACGCTCGCCGCCATCCAGCGAGACATCGAAGAGGTGGATCTTGTCATAGCGCGCGCCCACCCGCCCATCTGGCTTGAACAGGATCGAGCGGTTGGCGGTTTTGGTTTCGCTGACCTTGATGGCAAGAGAGCCGATCAGCAGATGCACGCCCAGCTCCTTTGCCAGAGCGGCGAAGACGGGCAGTGCCGGATCGTCGGCCGTGGAAAAGGCGGATGCCAGCTTGGCGCCGGCATCCGCCGCCATCAGTGTCGTGTTCTCGGGCGTGGCAATGAAAGCGGCGCCGCCCGCGGCCGCCTCGCGGATCAGCGCAGAGGCGGCCCCGACATTCTGCGCCACATCTTCTCCCGAACGGAGCTGGACGCAGGCGGCGCGAAACGCAGTCACTACTTGATGCGGTCCTGGATCTTGGCGATGGCGGCCTTGACGCAGACATCGTCGGCGGCGCCGCTGGGTGAACCCGATGCGGCGATGGCGCCGACGACCTCGCTCCCGGCCATCAGGAGTTCGCCGCCCGGACGGGCGACACCCAGACCGGCCAGCAGGGCCGGGTCGGCCTTGCCGCTAACGGCAGGGTCGGAAGCGCCCTTGGTCTTCAGTGCGATCTGGGCTTTGCCCATGGCGATGCGCTGGGTGATGGTGGCGGCGCCGTCACCCGAGATGATCACGATCGGCTCGCCGACGCTGTCGACAACGACGGTGGTGACCTTGGTGCCGTTGGCCAGGCAGGTGGCATTGGCAATCTGCGCCGCCTCGATGGCGAGGGCGGTCGGGATGCCGTGGGCGCGGGCGGGGCGCGGCGCCTGGGCTTCCGGATTGGTGGGGTTGGGCTGGATGGTGACGATGGGCTGCGCGAAAGCAGGCGCGGCGGCCAGCAAAGCAGCGGTGATCAAAATCTTCTTCATGGACATTCCTCCAGTTGTTTTCCGCAGTTTCACGGGGCGGAGAGGAATTGTCCAGACGGCGAATTTCGCGGCAGCGTCAAAAAACCGCCGCTTTCGCACTCGCAACCACCTATGCCAGCATCGGGTCGAGCTTGCCCTCGCGGTCCAGGGCGTAAAGCTCGTCGCAACCGCCGACATGAGTGTCGCCGATGAATATCTGCGGCACGGTGCGGGCGCCGCCCGAGGCCGCCAACATCTCGTCCCGCGCCTTGGCGTCCATCGAAATGTCGATCTCCTCGAACGCCACCCCCTTCTTCTTCAGAAGCGATTTGGCCCGCACGCAATAGGGGCAGATCTGGCTGGTGTAGACGCGAATCTTTTTCATGACTGCTTCTATATATGCGCTTCCGACGCCTTCACAACGCGCGCCAGGGTCAGAACGGTTATGCCGGCGGCGCCCGCCCTTTTTAAGGCACGCGAACAGGCTTCCGCCGTGGCCCCGGTGGTGAGGACATCGTCCACCAGCAGGATATGCCGCCCCGTCACCCGCGCCGGATCTGGAACCTTGAAGGCGGACAGGACATTCTTGCGCCGCGCCCGGGCCGACGGCATGGCGCCCTGGCTGAGGGTGCGGCGGTTCCTGACCAGCGCCAACGGGTCGAATATCCGGTTGCAGTCCCGCGCCAGGCGGCGGGCCAGTTCGGCGGACTGGTTGTAGCGCCGCGACCAGAGCCGGCTGCGATGCAACGGCACCGGAACGATCAGATCGGCTTCGTCCAGCAAGGGGCGCCCTACCCGCCCCAGCCAGCGGGCAAAACCCGGCACCAGTTCCAGCCGGTCGGCATGCTTCAGGGCCAGGATGGCGCCCCGGCTTTCATCGTCATAGGCGAGGATGGCGCGAGCCTTGGTGAAGGCGGGCGGCTTGGCCAGGCAGGCGGCACACAGACTGCCGGGCCCCGGATCGACCGGAAACGGCGTGCCGCAACAGTCGCAGGCGGGGCCGTCGAGGAAGGCGAGCACACCCCAGCAATCGGCGCAGAAGCCGCCTTCGCTGCCCACCGGGGCGCGGCAGGACAGGCAAAGCGGCGGGAAGAGCAGATCAAGCGCTCCGCTGCCGATGCTTTTCCAAGCTGCCGTCATGTGGTCTAGCCTAGCGCGGATGACACCGCTTTTCGATTTCACCGCCACCAACCGTGCACAGGAACGCGCCCGCCGCCTGCAGGGCGACACCTTCCTGTTCGCCGCCGCCGCCGAAGGGCTGGCCGACCGGCTGGGGGCGGTGACGCGCAAATTCTCCCATGGGCTTTGGGTTGGGGACAGCGTGCCCGAAATGCTCAAGCCGTTCGCGGCACGCTGGAGCCTTGGCCGCTTCGACGCGGCCGAACAGCTTTTGGCCGCGCCCGGGGCGCACGACCTCGCCATCAGCCTTTATTCCTTGCAGGCGATCAACGACCTGCCCGGCGCGCTGGCGCAGCTGCGCCGCGCCCTGAACCCGGATGGCCTGATCCTGGCGGCATTGCTGGGCGGCGACACGCTGAAGGAATTGCGCGAGGCGCTGGCGGAGGGCGAAAGCCTGACCCGCGGCGGCATCAGCCCGCGGGTTTCGCCTTTCGCCGATGTGCGCGAACTGGGCGCGCTGCTGTCGCGGGCCGGCTTTGCCCTGCCCGTGGCCGATGTCGAGCGGCTGACGGTGCGCTATGGCGATTTTTTCTCCCTTGTCCACGACCTGCGGGCCCATGGCTTCACCAATGTGCTGCGCGAACGGTCGCGTGCGCCCCTGCGGCGCGAC
>Ga0316219_1003267_pt1 | contig 13384 bp, 9 predicted proteins | sample TBH18003PmetaG_FD_203635 | JGI IMG/M metagenome (GOLD analysis project Ga0316219, IMG submission 203635) | Freshwater microbial communities from Trout Bog Lake, Wisconsin, USA - TBH18003P | ecosystem: Environmental > Aquatic > Freshwater > Lake > Hypolimnion/Profundal zone | place: USA: Wisconsin... | reverse complement strand
TCCAGCAAAACCACCTCTTGGACCGTTTCCTCGACCAGGCGGGCCCGATGGATTACGTCGTAGCCAATGGTGATTTTTCCTGCGATTCCCTGTTCGTGGGGCTGAGCGACGATGCCGCATTCCAAAGCGCCGCCGAATGCCTGGGCAAGCTTCGGGCCCGGTTCGGCCCCCGCCTGACCATCACGTTCGGCGACCACGAGTTGGGCAAGATCAACCTGGCGGGGAACCGCGGCGGGATGCGCCTGGCCAGCTTTCACCGCGCCATCGGCGAACTCGGTTTCCGGCCCTTCTGGCGGCTCGACCTGGGCCGCTACCGATTGATGGGGGTCACCTCGACGCTAGTGGCCTTGCCACTGTTCCACACGGACATGCTGCCCGAGGAACGGCCCGAGTGGGAACGGTTGCGCGCGCGGCACCTGGAGGAGATCCGTGAGGCCTTTGTCGGGTTGGAACCGGATCAGCGCGTGCTCCTTTTTTGCCACGACCCCACCGCGCTTCCTTTCTTGTTGAGCGAGCCTACCGTGCGCGCCAAGGTCTCCCTCATCGAACACACCATCCTGGGTCATCTCCACACCAACCTGGTCCTCCGCCTCTCCCGTCTCCTGGCCGGCATGCCTACCCTCCGGTTCCTCGGCCACACGGCGGGGCGGATGTCCCACGCCCTCCACGAGGCCCGTCACTGGCGTCCCTTCCGCGTCCGCCTCTGCCCCTCGCTCGCCGGCGTCGAGTTGCTCAAGGACGGCGGCTTCTACCGCGTCCAGTTGGACCTGGCGGGCCAGCGGCCCGCCCGGTTTGATTTCCAGCGAATCCAGCGGAGCTAGCGCCCGCTCAGGATGACAATTGTGTCATCTGAGCGCCATGATCTTGTCATCCGGTGCGGTTAAGATGGGTTTGAAGCTGGGACGCGATCCTGGCGCGACAACTGAACACGCGAATTTGCATATGAAGGCGAACCAGAACCTGGCCATCCTCGGCGCGATCGTGGTGCTTTGTGCCATCGCAGGCAAGGTGGCTTTTGAACATCGGCCGCCAGGCGCGCGATCGCAACCGGCGAAACCAAGCGTCGCGGTTGATTCCGCGCCCGCCCGCCAGACGCGACCCACGGTCGCCGAGGTGGCGACGACCCCGACGACTGGACTTCCCCCAACCGGCGAGTCCTCATCCGCAGCAAAGTCTGTTCCCACCTTGTCACCGGTTCCCGTCCCCGTGCCCCCCCAGCTCCGCGCCTCGGTCGCGCCGCCACCCGCGGGCCAGATCGGGGGGCGCGCCGCCCCGCCCGACCAGGATGAAATGGCCCGGGTAGCCCTCTCTTTCGTGGGTCTGGATCGCGCCGCCGAGATGTATTGGGTGGAAGCCATCAACGACCCTAATCTCTCCGATCATGAACGCCAGAACCTCATCGAGGACTTGAATGAGGATGGAATCTCGGATCCCAAACACCCGACTCTCGCGGACCTGCCGGTAATCGTAAGTCGGCTGCAGTTGATCGAAGAATTGGCTCCCTACGCCGTGGACCAGGTGAACTTCGACGCCTTCGCTGAGGCCTACAAAGACCTGGTGAACCTCGCCGACGTTGCGACCGGGCGGGGCCAGCCAGTAAGGTGAAGCACCCATTCTCCCGGGCTATCGATCCACTCTCGATCCGGGCCCGAGCACCCACGTGGTATCGCCCACAAAATCCGTGGTCATCCCGGCCGCCTCGGTGGTCTTGAGGGGCAGGTATTTGCCGGTAGCCGTCGCCAACAGGGCACCGGATTCATCGCGCAGCTCCGCCTTGGTCTCGAACAGCCGTCCCCGGCGGTTGGCGACCAGTTCGGCCGTGGCCACCACCGGTTGGTGCGGCCGCACCGGTTGCAGGTAACGGACGTTCAACTCGGCGCAGTAAGCGAAGCGCTGGGTAGGCACCGCGCACGCCCAGGTCATGATCTCGTCCAGCAGCGTCGCGGTAAGCCCGCCATGCACCGTCTGCTTGAACCCGACGTGGCCCGCGCCAAAGGTAAACCGGGCCCGGACCTTTTGCCCGTCGGTTTCCGACCGGAGATTGAACCCGACGGGATTCGATTCACCGCAGACAAAGCACGAATGCGTGTGAGGCAGTTCTTTCATGCGCATGAATATGGCTGGCGCCACGGCCAGATGCACGAAAAACGAGGTGTTCCTGGCGACTGGAAGTCAGCGCTACCGTAGGTTCGGCCAGGCGGCGCTATGACTTCGCAGTCGCCCTGCCCGCCCGGTCGGAGTATAATGATCCCCGGTCATGCGTTTCGGACAGCTCTTATTGCCCTCCAATTTGTGTCTTTCGCCACTGGCAGGTTACACCAACCTGCCATTCCGATTGGTATTGCGCGAGTTGGGTGGTCTGGGGCTGGCCACGACCGACCTCGTGAATGCCCGCTCGCTCTTGGAACAACGCGGGGCGGCCCTTAAGCTGATAGAAACCCGCCCGGCCGACCAACCACTGGCGGTGCAGTTGTTCGGTTCCGTGCCCGAGGAAATGCGCGACGCGGCTGCCTGGCTGGCCGCGGCCGGCGTGGCGTCGGTGGACATCAACATGGGTTGCCCGGTGCGCAAGGTCTGCCGGGTCGGCGGCGGCTCGGCCATGATGACGGAATTGGACAAGACCAGCCGCCTCGTGGCGGGCATGGTCAATGCGGTCAAGATCCCCGTGACTGCCAAGATGCGGCTGGGCTGGGACGAGGACAACCTCACCGCGCCCGAGTTGGCGCGGGCGCTGGAAGGGGCGGGCGTGGCCGCCGTCTTCATCCACGGACGCACGCGCGAGCAGGGTTTCTCGGGCACCATTAACCTGGCGGGCATCCGGGCCGTGGTGCAGGCGGTGCGGTCGATCCCCGTCATCGGCAACGGCGACGTCACGACGCCGCAGGCCGCGAAGCACCTGATCGAGGAAACCGGTTGCGCGGGGGTCAGCATCGGCCGCGGGGCCTTTTATAATCCCTGGATCTTCCACCATACCGGCCATTACCTGGCTACCGGCGAGTTGTTGCCGGAGCCGTCCTTTGACGAGCGGGTGCGCGTGCTCCGCCGGCACCTGGGTTTGATGGTCGAGGTGTTTGGCGAAGCGCATGGGTGCCGGATGTTCCGTAAGGTCGCCCCCTGGTACGCCAAGCGGTTCGGCCCGGCGGTCGAGTTCATCCGCCACGTCGTCCAGATCTCCTCGCTGGCCGATTTTGAGAGCGTCCTCGAAAACTACCACCGCTGGCGTCAGCAGTTTCTCGACGACCAGGGCGAACTGAAGCCCAAGTTTCGCCCCCCGCCGATGGTGGCGTCCTTCATGCAACCCCCCGGCGTCGCCGCCCGCGAGCATATCCCCGTGCCCAAGGGGCCGATCGAGACCTGGTGAGCACAAACGCCCCCGTCAACTCCGTGCCTCCAGGAAGGCCTTGAGTTCAGCCGCCGCCTTGCCGCCGAAGCCGGGAACTTCCGCGATCTGCTCGACGGTCGCCAAGCGCAGGCGCTGGACCGAGCCGAACTCCTTGAGCAGGGCCGACTTGCGGCGTTCACCGATGCCAGGGAACTCGTCGAGCAGGCTCTCCGATATCTTCCTGAGGCGTAGTTCGGCGTTGTAGGTGTTGGCCAGCCGGTGGGACTCGTCCCGCACCCGCTGGAGCAATTTGAGCGCGCCGCTCTCGGCCGGCAGGCGCAGCGGCTCCTTTTCACCCGGCCGATAAATCTCCTCGAATTCCTTGGCCAGCCCAATGATGGGAAGATGGGTGAGACCCAGCTTTGCCAACTCGCCACACGCCGCCCCGAGTTGGCCCTTGCCGCCGTCGATCAGGATCAGGTCGGGCAGGCCCGGCTTGGGCCGGATCGGCTTGGTTTCCGTCTCCGCGAGTGGGGCCGGATCGGTCGGCGAACCGGTTGGCTCGCCGTCGGTTTGTGCGCGCGGTTCGGGTGGGCCAGCGGGTCCGGGGTCGTCCGGCGAGGGAGCAGCTCCCTCCTTGAGCAGGCGGGTGTAACGGCGGCGTACCACCTCGGCCACCGAGGCAAAATCGTCCTGACCCTCGACGGTTTTGATTTTGAATTTGCGATAGTTGGCGCGGTCCGGCCGGCCGTCGCGGAAACTGACCAGCGAGGCGACCTTGAACGTGCCGCTGATATTCGAGATGTCGAAGCCCTCGATGCGGCGAGGCGGGGCCGCCAGGTTCAGGAGGCGGCCCAGTTCGGCCAAATCCCGTTCCGCATCGAGCGCGAAGGGCAGGCTGTAGGGGACGCGGTCGAAGCGATTGACTTTTTCCGTGGTGCGGCGCAGGTCGGCCAGCAGGTCGCGCAGTTCGGCGGCGCGCTCGTATTCCTGGGCGGCGGAGGCCTTTTTCATCTCCTCGGCGAGTTGGGTGCGCATCTCGTCGCACTCCCCGGCCAGGAAGTCGGCGGCGGCCGTGACTTGTTGGAGATACTCGTCGCGCGAGACGTTGCCGATGCAGGGGGCGGTGCAGTATTTGAGGTGGGCGTAGAGGCAGTGCTTGTAATCCCGCTCGCCGGGCGTCAGGGGGCGGCAGCCGCGCAGATGATATTGACGCCGGACGAGCGCGAGCGTGCCGCGCAGGGCGCTGGAGTTGGGGAACGGCCCGAAATAACGCGCCCCGTCGTCCTGTTTGAGCCGGGTGAGGGTGAACCGCGGGATGGGGTCCTCGAGGTTGACCTTGAGCAGGAGGAACTGCTTGTCGTCGCGAAAGCTGATGTTGTAGCGCGGATGGAATTCCTTGATCAGCTTGCCTTCGAGCAGGAGCGACTCCGGCTCGCTGCGGACCACATGGAAATCAAAATCGTGGATGGCGTCGGTCAAGGCCTTGAGCTTTAAATCCCAGCCCATGCGGCGGGATGGCTGGAAGTAATGGCTCACCCGCTTGCGCAAATCCCGGGCCTTGCCGACGTAGATCACCGTCCCAAAGCGGTCCCGCATCAGGTAGATCCCGGGCTTGTGCGGCAGGGTGCCCAGTTTCTTCCGAAGGTGGTCGGCGACGTCGGCCATAGGCGGGAAGTTAAGTGCAGATTACCCGAGGCGCAAAGCGGAAAGTGCCGGCCGGTGCGCGAGCAGAGAGGGCCGGCGGATTCCCGCTGCTCCCTGGGTCAAAGGTGCGGCTTCGCAACTCGGATGAAGATCGAGACCCCTTCTGGCGTCAGAATTCCGATGTTGATGGAAAACCACGGGCCATTGGAACCAGGCCAGGTTTGGGCCACCCACGCCGCAATCATTGAGGTTGTCGCGCTGGGCAGGACCCTCATCCATTACCGGATCATTAACCAATTCGGGGAAAGGCGGGTCAGCGCACAGATCAGCGCCGTCGAACCGATGGAGAAGTACCTCCAGACCCACGCGGCACGGCTGGTTCGGAAAGCTGGCAACGGCTGAGTTGCAGGACCACACGGAAGCCTGTTGCCAAAATCCGCCACAAACACCATGCTTTCCCAGGCATGCTTAAGACTTTTCCAGTTGCCTTGATCACATTGACCGTCTCATACAGCGCGGTCGCATCCACGCTCGCTATTCCTGATATGGGGATTGGCGGAGGCGAGACCAACTCACAGACTCACCTCCGGTTCGAAGGTGTCCCCAAAGACGCCAGGATCGTGAGCGTTTGGGCGCACCTCATCGTTGAGAAAATCGATCCGGCCGGTCTGAACTTCTTTGCGATTCAGGTGAATTTTCCCAACAAAACCTGGGCGCACGGAGGCCCCCAGTTCACCGGGGGCACGGAGAAGGCGAACTGGGGTGGCCTCGTGAACCGGGGTGGCGGCTCGAAAGACTACAAAGAGACCGACTGGTCGAAGGACTTGATCCTGATCGAGTACGGAGTGGAGAAGCCGAATACCGTCCCCTTCAAATGGGAGCGCAATTGCGATTACACCCTCACCGTGGAGCGGGGCAAAGAGGTGCACCTTCCGGCAGGAACGAACGAACACTTCAAGGTCACGGTCCCGGAGCGCACGATGTGGGAATGGCGATTCACCATTACGCCTGTGGAAAAGGGGCATGAAAGCTTCACCTCCCTGATCTACGATTCGGCCGACCACCTCACCAGCTTTTATCTCTGGAACGAATCGGGCTATGGTTCGGTCAGCACGAACCAGCACACCCGGTGGTCGCTCCCGAGCTATCGCATTGAAGGCAGCACCGAGGACAGAGCTCCCACGGGATGGAAGCGGTTTTGACCTAGTCGTCGGGGCATTGACCCTCGTGACGCGACGACGCTGGCCGCTCAAGCTTGCGTAATCGCCACGCTTTTCAACGTCGCCTTCATGAGGTGACAACTGGACCTCGTTCGGGTGGCTGTCGACGTCGAACCGCGGATCGCCGCCCACACCGTCCAGGTGAAGGTCCGGTATGGCGATTTCACCACCCTGACGCGGCAAATTTCGGCCGAGGTCCCGATCAGCGATCCCGGCGACATCTTCAGGCTGGGCTGCTTTCTGCTGGGCCGGGAGAAACTAGTGTCGCGCCCACTGCGGTTGCTGGGCCTTGGGGCGGCCAGCCTTCGCGAGGCCAACGAGCAGCAATTGGTGCTGCTTTGAGAGCAGGCCCGGGCGGGCGCGGGGTGGCGGAGCGGTTAATCACACCCCGCGGCGAGGCAGCGGCACGATTGCGATCCCATCGACAGTGGCGGTGGTCGTTTTCCGTCACACCATGGCTTGGTGGCGGTTTTCAAAACCCCAGTAGAATTTCCGACACTTTCCGACACGATTCGTGTCGAATTATCTAGGTTTTCGGTTTGTGGCTCGTGGCGGGCTTTCTTGGAATCGGACCGCGAGTTTCATTGGCCAACAATTGAGTGTATCACGTTATTTTGGTTAGAGTGGAACAGAAAAGGAAGTGATGCCTGGTGAAGGTCGATGACGAACCGGCCTTGCGGGAGTGCTGGTGTCCCATCCCTGTCAAGCAGAACGACAAAGTATGCCGCTTCGGTGGCGACTGATCACACACCAACAGTGACCTATCTCAAAGGAATGTTGTTAGTGAACAACATTCTTACTCCAGCATTTCTTCGCCCCGGTCGGCGCCTTTGTCCACATCGTGGACCTTAGCTTGATAATGGTCGCGTTGCGATCCACGGCCAGGAGAGCCTTGCTCAGTTCAAGGGCCTTGAGTTTGGCGACCTCCTTCTTCAGGTTGAGACCGCTCATAATTGTGTACACGACATCCGTTTGTTGCAAACGCGCTCTTTCCGTTTGCGTCAGGCCATTTACATTCGAAAAGATATCGTGAAAGTTTCCCAGGTCGTCGCTACGTATATCTTCCTTTGGCCCTTCGACGAGGTTCCACGTTGACCAGGTGATGCGTTCATGAATTTCACTCACGTCGGCTACGAGCTGCACCTCTTCTTTACGCATGATCGCCCCTACGATAGCCGCTGGCGATTGCACGCGATCTTTCTCGCCTTGCTCCTTATAAACGTTATTAACATCGAACCCAACCGCATACAACCAACAACAAATGGTTCCCCAATGTTTGTCCAACACCATCCGATTCCACACGTCGCGGAGCAGGGCCCAGTCAGTGACGTGGTGCAGCGCCGTGGGTATGGTGTAAATGTCGGCTTCCTTGGGTATACTGGGATCGCGCGTGTTCGTGGATTTAAACTGACCGCAGTAGTTCCCACCATTGTTGTGATTGGGCTGCTTAGCCCTTTTGGACATGTTGCTTTTGCTGTCAAATAGTCCGTCCCAGCTCATATGAACCCCTTTTCGTAAATATTAGAAGCTACTGAGAAGAGCTTGCTTGCCGCGTCGTCCATTCGAACCCCACCCGGGCCACGGCGATCGTGCTTTTCGTCGATGCGCATGCCATCGAAGCAATAATCCATGAGACTGCGAGTGTCAACAGGCTGGTTTGACCTGCTGCGAACTTCAACCTGGGAATACCGGTCCTAGGAGTCCTCCTCGACCTGCTGAGATGGGATGATAGCAACGGTCGAGTGTCACGAAGGGTGAACAATGTCGCTCCTCGAAGCGTCTAAGGAGTCGGGATTGATTGGTGTTGGAGGGTCACCGGAGAAAGGCCAAATCTCCGCCCCAAGAAAGACATTTATGAAACAAAACGGGATCGGATATCTGATAGCTGTAACGCTGACCCTCTCCAGTGCCAACGCAGCTCTCTCGCCTGGTGCGGGAGAAGTGCTGAAGCTTTCCAAGTCCGGGATCTCTGAACAGGTGACCACCGCCTACGTGGATGCAGCGCCGGCAGCCTTCCACCTATCGGCCGAAGACATCCTGTTGCTCAATGCAGAGGGGGTGCAGCACCAAATCATCACGGCCATGCTGAACCACGACCGGCAAGTGCATGCCGGGGCACAGGCATACGCACCACAAACACCACCGCCGGCGCCATCTTCGCCAGCTCAAGCCTATATCCCACCACAGACGGCCGCGCCAGAATACGCGCCGGTTCCAACTTACGACGCGCCGGAGCTAATCCCGTCATCCCCAGGTCCCGACTATTACTGGAATCCGGGGTACTGGGGAGATAGCGGCCTATGGATTGGCGGGACATGGATATATGGTGGGCTGGGATTCGGCATTGGCCGTCCCTACGGATGGGGCGGATACCACGGTGGATACCGGGGCTATGGGGCTTATCGAGGATACAGCGGATATCGCGGCTACGCTGGAGGATACCGTGGAAATCGTGGCTACGCTGCGGGGTACGGCGGATACCGTGGGAGCACAGGCGGAGGTTTTCATGGGGGCGTTGCGGGAGGTCATGCTGGCGGAGGATCAAGTGGGGGATTTGGTGGGGCACACGGTGGAGGATCTGGCGGAGGGCATGGTGGGCACCGATAATGAGGTTCAGTGTGCGAAGAGAAATCCCCGTCAGGGACCAGCACCACGAAGTCGATTAAGCCCAGGAATTCCGCAAACCGGAAGCCGCCCGGGGCGTGCGCCCGGAAACGCGATGGCGCCCTGCAACGGCGACGCTACGCTGGCCCAGCGCTGGTATTTTTCTAAACCATTGCGAGATGGTTGACAAGGTGTGTAGGATAAGGGCCGATGATTTGCGGCAGCCCACGATGGTCTTTCTCCCGTCTGCGTTGCGTAGGACGTATAGCGCTTGATGCACGTTGGTTTCCCGGAAGACGCCCGTCTCCCGGGGAGGTCAGCAGAGCTGTATTGCACTCCAGCCCTGGTGCGAGGCGGCCCCGGACGATAACCAAGGTGCTTCCGCTGCTCTGGCTGGTGCTGGCCTCCTCGGGCTGGCTTTCGGCGGGGGCTGAGGCCACGCCGGACCCCGGCTACCCGGCGGCCGAGAAGGCGGCCAAAGAGGCCGATGCGGCGGCGGCCGTGCTGCGGGCCATCTTGCAGCAGGCCGAGGCGGGCGTCGCCAACGCGATCAAAACGGCCAACGCGAAACGACAGCAGGCCACGGACGCGAAGAATCTGGCGGGCGAACCGGGGGTCAGAGAGTTGCAACAGGCCGAGACCAACGTGCCCGCGGCCATCAAGGCCGTGACCGACGCGACCAGCACCAGGGCCGCCACGGACAAGGTATGGGCCGACGCGAAAGCTGCCACGCTCCCTTGGGAGCAAACGTACGCCGTGGCCGAAAAGGCGGCTCAGGAGGCCGAACTCGCGGCGAAGGCCGCCGCGGCTGCGGCCAACCAACTCGAGGCCGAGGCCGCCAACGCGACCGCCGCGGCCGAAGCCAAACGCAAAGCGGTTGCTGATGCCGCGACCGCTCTGGCCCAAGCGCGGCAAGGCGAGGAACAAGCCCAGGCCCAAGCCAACGCCGTGGTGAAAGCGCTGACCGATGCGGCGGAGGCTTATAAGCGGGGCGAGCCAGCGGCGCCGGATCCGGCCGCGGCCGCAAGGCGGAAGTTGGCCGAAACCGCGGCGGCGATGAAACCGGCCGAAGATGCCCTGGTCAACGCCAGAAATAAAGTGGCTGCGGCCACCACGGCGGCGGCGGCAGCCGAGCAGGCAGCCCGGGAGGCCGCCAAGTTAGTGGAGGAAAGGAAACAGGCGGCAGCCCAAGCCGCCGCCAAACGCGCAGCGGCCGGCGCGGCCGCGGCCGCTCTGGCCGAAGCACGGCAACGCGAGCAGCAGGCCCAAACTCGGGCGGGCGCCGTGGCGCGAAGGTCGACGGAAGCGACGGCTCACAAGAAACTCGTGGATGAGGTCCTGGCCAACGTGAAGAACCAGGCCGCCGAGGCCGCCACCCAGAGTCAGGCCGCCGAGCAGGCGGCCCAGGAGGTCGAGGCCCGTTCCAAGCAGATGGCCGCGGATGCAGCCAAGCCGGCCACCGAAAAGAAGCTGGCGGCGGACGCGGCTGCGGGCCAGCGCAAAGCCGCGGTTGAGGCCGCGGCCACCCTGGCCCAAGTGCGGCAAAACGAGCAGCATGCCCAGGCTCTGGCCACGGACGCGGCGCAGAAGTTGACGGACGCTGAGACGCAAAAGAAATCGGCGGATCAAGCCCTGACCGCCGCTCAGAATCAGGTGACCGCTGCCACCACCGCGAACCAGACGGCCCAGGAAGCGGCCAAGGATCTGATTCGGCTCGACCAGGCAAGTCAGCAGGCCGCGGCGCAAGCCGCCGCCAAGCGCACGGCCGCCGAGGCGGCCAAGGCCACGCTGGCCCAGGCGCAGCAGAAGCAGCAGGAAGCGCAGAACCAAGCCACTGCCGCCGCGCAGAAGTTGGCCGAAGCCGCCGCGCGAAAGCAGTCGGCGGAAGAGACCCTGGAGCACCTCAAGCAGCGGATCGCCGCGGCCAAACAGACACACGAGGCGGACGACAAAGCAGCCAAGGACGCGGAAGCCGCGGTGGCTCCCTTCCAGGCGGAAGCAGAAAAGGCGCGGGTGGCTTACCTCGCAGGCAAGAACATCGCTGACGACAAGCGCGCCTTGGCTAATCAAGTTAAGTCCGCGGTCGACTACGCGGCGGCCGAGAAGGCGGCCAAGGAGGCGGAAGCGGCACTCGGCCCATTACGGGCCACCATGCAACAGGCCGACAAGGCCTACGCGGACGCGAGCAAAACGGCCGACACGAAGCGACAGCAGGCCACCGAGGCGAGGAATTTGGCAGGTGACTCGGGCGCCAAAGAGTTGAAGCAGGCCGAGGACAACGTGCCCGTTGTTACCGACGCTCTGACCAAGGCCACCGACGCCAAGCCCCCCTTGGATAAGGCGCTGGCCGACGCCAAGGCTGCCGCGCTCCCCGTGCAGCAGGCGTACGATGCGGCCGAAAAGGCGGCCAAGGAGGCCGAGGTCGCAGCGAGGATCGCTTCCGAGGCGGCCAACAAGCTTGATGACGATCTCAAGAAGGCTAGCGCCCAGGCCGTCACCCTGCGCCGATCGGCGGACACCGCCAAGGCGAATCTGGTCCGGGCACAGCAGAACGAGCAGCAAGCGACGGCTCAGGCCAACGCCACCCCGGCGAAGCTGGCCGAGGCCGAGGCGCAAAAGAAGGCGGCCGAGGACGCCCTGGCGCCCGCCAAGAACAAGGTTGCCACCGCCACCGCCGCGCACCAGGCCGCCGATCAAGCGGCCTTGGCGGCTGAAGCCAACGCCAAAACGGCCCTCGAGGCGGACAAGCAGCAGGCCACCGCCGATGCGGCCGCGAAGCGCAAAGCGGCCGAAGCCGCCAAGGCGGCCTTGGCTCAATTGCAGGCAGCCCAGCAACCCCCCCAGAAGTTGGCCGATGCCGCGGCCCAGAAGTTGGCGCGGGCGGCGGCGCAGAAGAAGTTGGCTGACGCCACCTTGGCGACCGCCAGAAACCAGGTCGCCACCGCCACGGCGGCCTCCGAGGCGGCCGAACAAGCCGCCCAAGCCGCGGCGAAAGCGGTCGACGAGAAGACGCAGGCGGTGGCGCAAGCCGCCGCCAAACGGAAAGCGGCGGTGGCAGCCGCGTCAGCCTTGGCTCAAGCCCAGCAGAGCGAACCGCCGGCTCAGGCCCAGGCCAATGCCGCCGCGCAAAAGCTGGCCGAAGCCGAGGCGCAAAAGAAGGCCGCCGTCACGGCCCTGGCGAATGTCAAAGGCCAGGTGGCCGCCGCGGGCACCGCTTCTCAATCCGCTGAGCAGGCCGCCCAGGCGGCGGAGACTGCGGCCAAGGCGATTTCCGCGGATCCAGCGAAATCCCCGGAGGAGAAGAGCAAGGCCGCGGACGAGGTGGCCACCCGGCGCAAAGCGGCCGACGCCGCCCAGGCCGCCCTGGCTCAAGGCCAGCAGAGCGAGCCGACGGCGCAGGCCCAGGCCAACACCGCCGCGCAAAAGCTGGCCGAAGCCGAGGCACAAAAAAAGGCTGCCGACATGGCCCTGGCGAATGTCAAAGGCCAGGTGGCCGCCGCCACGGCCGCGAATCAGGCAGCCCAGGAGGCGGCCAAGGACGTCCTCCGGCTCGATACGGCGAACCAGGAGGCCTCAGCGCAAGCGGCCGCTAAACGCAAAACAGCCAATGAGGCCAAGGCCGTTCTGGACCCCAAGGCCAAGGCACTGGAGCAAGCGGCGATTCGGGCTAACGAGGCCGCGCAGACCTTGGAACGGACCCAAGGGCGGAAGCGGTCGGCTGAGGAGGCTCTCGAGAGTCTCAGAAAGCGGATCGCCGCGTCCAAACAAACCCATGAGGCCGACGAACAAGCCGCCCAGCAAGCGGAAGCCGCGGCGGTTCCGTTGAAGGCGGAAGCGGAAAAGACGCGAGCGGCGTACCTGGCGGCCCGCGACGGGGCCGACCACCAGCGCACCGCGGCCGAGCAGGCCAAGGCGGCGCTCTACCGATTGGTCGCCGCCCGGCAGGTGGCCAGCGTTACCGAGAGCCCTGATCCGCCGAAGCCGGCGAACCGGATTGATGAGATCGTGTTCGGGAAGTTGAAGTCGTTGGGTATCGACCCGGTCCTCTGCTCGGACGCGGTGTTTATCCGTCGCGCCTGTTTGGACCTGACCGGCCGGCTGCCATCGGCCGAGGAGGCCAGGAACTTCATCCAGGACCGCGACCAGAATAAGCGTGTTACCCTGATCGGTCGGCTGCTCGACCGCCCGGAGCACGCCGATTACTGGGCGATGAAATGGAGTGATATCCTGAGAATCAAGGCCGAGTTCCCCGTCAAGATTTGGCCCAACGCGGCGCAGGCCTACCACCGCTGGGTGTGGGAATCGATCGCCCAGAATAAGCCCTACGACCAGTTCGCCCGGGAAATGCTCACCTCCAGCGGCAGCAATTTCCGCGTCGGCCCGGTCAATTTCTACCGCGCGATCCAAAACCGGACTCCTGAGGGTATCGCGGCGGTGGCGGCCCTGGCGTTCATGGGCACGCGTGTCCATATCTGGCCCGCCGACCGTCGCGCCGGCCTGGCGGTGTTCTTCTCGCAGGTCGGCTACAAGCCCACCAGCGAGTGGAAAGAGGAGATCGTCTTCTGGGATCCCCTCCACTCGACCTCCGTGC
>Ga0316219_1003263_pt1 | contig 13399 bp, 11 predicted proteins | sample TBH18003PmetaG_FD_203635 | JGI IMG/M metagenome (GOLD analysis project Ga0316219, IMG submission 203635) | Freshwater microbial communities from Trout Bog Lake, Wisconsin, USA - TBH18003P | ecosystem: Environmental > Aquatic > Freshwater > Lake > Hypolimnion/Profundal zone | place: USA... | reverse complement strand
GAGCTGCTGCATGCGCGGGACGAGGCAGAACTGCGAGTAGGCGGTGACGAGGGACATGGCGGCGGCGAGCGCGATGATCCAAAGCGAGGCGCGTGAACGGGGAAGCAGCGCGGTGGCGAGGATGAGGACGGCGGCGGCGACGAATCCGATGATATGGATGCTGTGCAGCGTGGAGCGGACGACGAGCGCGGCGAGAGCAGGCGTGGGCAGGACTTTGAAGGCGGCAGGTGCGACGGCGAAGGCGAAGAAGCAGAGCCCGCCGAGCCAGAGAGCGAGGGCGAGGATGCGGAGGAATCGCAGGGTGGCTGGCATTTAGATGTGGTCGCGGCCGATGAGGCGCTGGATGCGCTTGGCGATGGGAGGATGGGTGGAGAAGAGCGAACCGAAGCCTCCGCCGAGGAGCGGGGCGACGATGAAGAGGTGGGCGGTGCTGGGGCTGGCCTGCATGGGGACGCTGCGGGACCATGCGTCGAGCTTTTGCAGGGCGCTGGCGAGGGCGTAGGGGTTGCCGGTCATGTGCGCGCCGGTGGCGTCGGCCTCGTACTCGCGGGAGCGGGAGACGGCGAGCTGGATGAGGGTGGCGGCGAGGGGGGCGAGTACCATCATGCAGAGTGCGGTGATGGCTCCGCCGTTGCGGCGGCGATTGCCTCCGCCACCGCCGAAGCCGGTGAAGATCTCTGCCCACCAGGCCATGCGGGCAAGGAGTGTGATGGCTCCGGCGAGTGTGGCGGCGATGGAGCTGGTAAGGATGTCGCGGTTGCGGACGTGGCCGAGCTCGTGTGCGAGGACGCCTTCTAGCTCCTCGTCGTTGAGCAGGTCGAGGATGCCGCGGGTGACGGCGACGGAGGCATGTTTGGGGTTGCGTCCGGTGGCGAAGGCGTTGGGCGAGTCCTGGGGGATGACGTAGACGCGGGGCATGGGGAGGTTCTGGCGCGAGGTGAGGCGTTCGAGGGCGGCGTAGACGCGGGGCAGGTCGGAGGGATTGGCCTGCTGGGCGCGGTAGACGGCGAGCGCGATGCGGTCGGAGAAGAAGTAGGAGACGAAGTTCATGGCGGCGGCGAGGAGGAAGGCGAGGACGGCGCCGTTTTGCCCGCCGAGACGCGCACCGACAAAGACGAGCAGCAGGGTGAGGGCGGTGAGGAGAAGCGTGCTCTTGAAGGTGTTCATGCTACCTCATTGGACGACGCACACAGGCGTCGGGATGCAGGGCGGGGTCAGCCGCGCTTGAGGGCGCGCTGCATGACGAGGTCGAGCGCGGCGCGGTGCTTGGCGTAATCCTCTTCGCTGAGCTTGCCGGAGAGGCGGTCGGTCTCGAGGGTGAAGAGCTCCTCCTTGAGGGCGTCGAGGGTACCGCGGCCGGTGAGCGGGGCGCTGGGCATGGGGCCGGATGGGTTGGACGGGAGCGCGGCTCCGGCTGCGCCGGCGGGCTTGTTGAGCAGGTATCCGGCGACGATGGCCATGAGGACGAGCAGGCCGCCGATGATCCACCACTTGTACTTGGTGAGCGGGTCGGGGGAGTCGATGGGAGCGCTCATGCCACCGCCAGGGCGGTTGGCGGCAGCGCCCTGATCGGCGCCGTTGCCGGATTGGTCGGCGGACTGGTCCTGCGGCTGCTGCGGGAGTTGGCCGGAGCCGGAGACGGTGAAGGCGAGCGAGGAACCGGCGGCGATGTGACGGGCCATCATGGTGGTGACGGCGTTGTTCTCGTCCACGGAGGTGAAGGGCGAGCCGGTGGGCGCGGCGAAGGCCATGGACTTGGGAAGCTGGATGGCGACCATGTCCGTGGACAGCGTGGGGCGTGCGGCGAGGGTGAGCTTGCCCTTGAAGGAGAGCGAGTAGCCGACCTGCAGGATGGATTCGCCCGGGCGGAGGGAGTAGTCCACGGAGTAGTGGTTCTTGTCGCCGGGGATGGCGGTAGGGCTGATGCGCGTGGGCATGGAGCCGGTGCCGGGTGCGGTGGCGTCGGCGTCGCCGAGGGTGGCGCCGTCGGGGAGGTAGAAGTCGAAGGTGCGGTCGGAGGCCTGGGTGCGCGGTGGCGTGGAGTTGTTGGTGAGGTTGAAGATTTCGACGACGTTGAGCGTGGCGCCGGAGGGGTCGGACTCGATGCGGAGGATGTCTATGCCGGTGGCGACGCCGGGGACCTTGGCGGCAGTGTCGTAGACGTCGATGCTGACGGTGGTGGTGTTGGGCGGCGCGGCTGCGTAGTAGCTACCCTTCTGGTGGGAGACCTGTACGAGGTGCGGGCCGGCGGGGAGGTCGAAGGAGAACTTGCCCTGGGCGTCGGTAGTGGTGTGGGCGGTCTCGCTCATGCCTTGAGCGAGGTCGAGGAGGGAGACGGCGTCGCCTGCAGCGGGCTTGTTGGCGGTCTTGTTGGTGACCGTGCCGGTGAGCTTGGCGGCGTGGGCCGCGGTGAGGGCGAAGACGAGGAGGGCAGCGAGGAGGGCAGAACGGAGGATGCGGGTCATGGGGTAGCTCACAGGGTCAGGATATAAGAAGCGAGTCAACAAGTCAGCGAGTCAGTGTGATGCGGCGTATTCAAGAGAATCAATTTCGGTGAGGAGTGCAGCGGCCTCGGCCTCGAGGGCGTCGCGCTGGGCGTTGTAGTCGGATTCGGGGTACTTGCCGGACCTGTACTCGAACTGGAGGTCGCGGAGGTTGTCGTAGACGGCGTCCTTGCGCTCGCGGAGGTAGTCCACGCGGGTCTTGGGTTGCTGGGAGAGGAGCCTGCGGCTGGGGTAAAAGATCCAGGTGAAGAGGGCGAGGGTGAGGAGTGCGGCGGCGAGGGTGCTCACAGTTCGGTCTCCTTGCGGATGCGGTCGCGGAGGGTGTCGCCGGAGGATGGGGCGGCGGCAGACGGCGCGGTGGGCGCGGGTGAGGCGGCGATGGCGGCGCGGTTGCGTTTGCGCCAGTGGAGGATGAGGAGGATGGTTCCTGCGATGGCGAGGGCGAGGACGGCGAAGGGCATGATCCATGCGACGTTGTCGAATCCGCCGCGCATGGGAGCGGCGAGGACGATAGCGCCGTAGCGGGCGGCGAAGTCCTTGAAGATCTGGTCGTCGGACATGCCGGAGTCGATGTCGGCGTGGAGGCGTGCGCGCTCCTCTTCGGAGTTGCGGCAGCCGACGTGGTTGCACTCGAGCAGGACCTCGTTGCAGCCGCAGGTGCACATGAGCTTATGGCCGAGGGTGTTGAAGCGGTCGGTTGAGCCGAGGGCTGTGGTGGCGATCGCGAAAACGAGAAGAACCAGAGCAACGATGCGGCGGATGGTCATGCGTCACCTCCGGAGACGGGTGGCAAGGGAGCAGCGACGGGCTTATCCGACGCGAGCTTGGCGGCGGCGGGCGTGAGCGAGGGCAGCATGGCGACGAAGGTTCCGGCGACGACGATGAGGACGCCAATCCAGATCCAGGCGATGAGGGGGTTGAGGAAGACCTTGATGATGGGGCGGTCGGTGTCTTCGTTGCGGCCCTCGTAAATGACATAGAGGTCGCGTGCGAGGGTGGAGTGGTTGGCGACGATGGTGGCGGGCTGCTGGCTGGCGAGGTAGACGCGGCGCTCAGGGGCGAGCTGGGTAATCTTGCGGCCGTGGTGGTAGACATCCAGCAAGGCGTACTCGGTCTGGTAGTTGGGGTTGGAGTCCTGCGAGAAGGACTGGCAGACGAGGGAGTAGCCGCCGATGTTGATGGAGTCGCCGAAGCCGAGTTCTTTTTCGGCGGTCTGGTTGAATGCTCCGCCGGCGATGCCGATGAAGATGACCACGATGCCGAAGTGGACGATGTATCCGCCGTAGCGGCGGGTGTTGCGGCGGGTGAGCAGGACGAGCGACGAGAAGATATTGCGGCCGGATTGCCGGTGGAGGACAGATGCGCCGCGGAGGAACTCGGTGGCGATGGCGGTGATGACTCCGGCGGCGAGGGAGAGGGCGATGACGGAGTAGGTCTGGGTGGTGGCGTCGTCACCGGCGGACCAAGGGCGAATGCCGGCGAGGATGAGGATGAGCGCGGTGGCGAGGGCAACGACGCCCGGGAGGATGAAGTTGCGGCGAACGGCCTTGAGGGAGTTACTGCGCCATGCGAGGAGCGGGCCTACGCCGGTGAGGAAGAGCAGCAGCAGGCCCATGGGGAGGTTGACGCGATTGTAGAAGGGCGCGCCGACGGTGACCTTGGAGCCGGTGACGAACTCGGAGAGGACTGGGAAGAGGGTTCCCCAGAGGACGGCAAAGCAGGCGACCAGCAGGACGAGGTTGTTGAACAGGAAACTGGACTCGCGGCTGACGAGGGATTCGAGCTTGTTCTCGGCCTGAAGGTGTCCGCGCTGGCGGAAGAAGACGAAGAGGCAGGTGCAGAGCAGGATGACGAGGAAGGTGGTGAACCAGGTTCCGATGGAGGACTGTGCGAAGGCGTGGACGGAGCTGATGACGCCGGAGCGGGTGAGGAGCGTGCCGAGGATGCAGAGGAGGAAGGTGGTGAAGATCATCCAGACGTTCCAGACCTTCATCATGCCGCGCTTCTCCTGCATGGTGACGGAGTGGAGGAAGGCTGTGCCGGTGAGCCAGGGCATGAGGGAGGCGTTCTCGACGGGATCCCAGCCCCAGTAGCCGCCCCATCCGAGGACGGAGTAGGCCCAGTGGGCTCCGAGGAAGATGCCGCAGGTGAGGAAGAGCCAGGTGACCATGGTCCAGTTGCGGGTGATGCGAATCCAGCGGTCGCCGGGGTAGCGCATGATGAGCGCGCCGAGGGCGAAGGAGAAGGGCACGGCGAAGCCGACATAGCCGAGATAGAGCAGGGGCGGATGGATGACCATCTCGGGGTACTGCAGGAGGGGGTTGAGGCCGAAGCCGTCGGCGGGGGGATTGGCCTCGAGCGCGAAGGGCGGGGCAGAGAAGCAGAGCAGTGCGAAGAAGAAGACCTGGATGCCGGCCATGATTGTGGAGGCGTGGGCGGCGAGGCGGTGGTCTTCGGCGTGTCGGATGCGCAGTGCGAAGCCGTAGCCGGTGAGAATCCAGGCCCAGAGGAGGAGCGAGCCCTCCTGACCGGACCAGAGCGCGGCGAACTTGTAGGCGACGGGGAGGGCGTTGTTGGAGTGGTGGAGGATGTAGGAGACGGAGTAGTCGTTGGTGAAGGCGGCCCAGACGAGGGCGAAGGCGGCGCTGGTGCAGGCGACGAAGGAGGCGATGCCGGCGCGGCGGGAGGTCTCCAGCAGGCGGTTGGGCTCGATGCGGCCACGGGTGCCGCTGGCAAGCTGGTAGAGGGCTATGGAGCCGGAGAGCAGCGCGTAGACGGAGAGGACAAAGGCGAGGAGGATGGCGTAGCTGCCAAACTCGGGCATGGGGTGAGTGAGCATCGTCACAATCTATTGTGGCCTACGCGGGCGGGGGCGGCAAACGATGAAATTCACAGGGGATTGTGACGGGAGCCCAAGGCAAGAAAAAGGGCGCCGATATTCTGGCGCCCGTTAGGAGGTGCAAACGTACAAAGTCTAGTGGAGCGGGGTCATGGGCATGGGGGTGGTGAGGCTGAAGATGACCTTGGACTCCACGGGAATCATGGTTTCGCGGTCGTGGCGGAGCCACTGTGCGGTGCTGACGCCTGCGCCTGCGCCAGCGCCGATGAGCGCGCCCGGCCATCCGCCGAAGACCGCGCCAGCTGAGGCGGCCGAGACGGTGCTGAGCGAGAAGATGGCGAGCGAGGAGGCGTGGTCGGGGGAGACGAGGGTGCCGTCCTTGTTGACGCGGGTGGAGCGGTGCTCGTCGGTGTCAATGACCTGGGCGTGGAGGACGTAACGCGAGCCGTCTGGGAGGACGACCTGAAAGGGTTGCAAGCGGAGGGCGGCGCGGCCGAAGAAGCGTGCGCCACCGTTGATGTCGAGCACGGAGCCGTGCATCTCGGAACCGACGGGGATGATGATCTTGCCGTCGCGGAGGACGGCCTCCTCGACGGTGGCGTCGAAGGGTGCGCCGGTGGCGGTGGAGCGTGTGGAGAGGGTCTGGTTGAGGCGGACCTTGATGAGGGTGCCGACGGGCAGCTCGTTTTCCAGCGAGGCGACGCGGGTGACGACCATGGCGTCGGGGTCGGTGGTGGCGGGCGGCGTGGTGATTTCGGCGGGGATGGAGAGGGCGGGCGCGGGCTCGGGCGCGGCTGTGGGCGCGGCGGGCATGGGGGCATCAGCCGCGGAGACAGCCGCGATGGTGACGGGCGCGGCTGCGGTCTGGTGCGCGGACTGGGCCACGAGAGGCGCGGCAGCGACGAGGAGAGCGACGGCGAGGGTGAGACGACGGGTCATGGAAACGACCTCCTGCTGCGCTCGGTGAAGGGGAAGCGCAGACACACGTTGAATTGAGCGTAAGCGCGGCAGGTCGGCGTGGGAGAGGTATCTGTTGCGTCGGTATTGAGAGAGTTAATAGTGGCGGCGGGGGTGGAGGCTGCAAAGTCCTTGAGGTGATGTGGTTTGGCGCGATGTGTTGGCCGTCACAGAGCGGCTGCAACGCTTTGCTAAAATGGAGGAGAAGGCAGGGAAGGTGCAGGCGCCCGGGCAGGAACGGCGGCGTCGCGCAGAGCTCAAACGCATGATGGGGCTGGTGGAGGCAATCCGGGGAGCGAACGGCGCTCCGGTTGCGGTAGACCGGAGGGTCCCGGCGGGAGAGCGGCTGCAACACCGCATCCTGATGCCAACAGCAGCAACCAACCACGACAGGAGCGTTATGACCGAGATTGTTTCCATCCACGCACGAGAGATTCTGGACAGCCGCGGCAACCCGACGGTGGAGGCCGACGTGATTCTGGCCGGCGGGGCCATGGGCCGCGCGGCGGTGCCGAGCGGCGCCAGCACGGGCGAGCACGAGGCCGTGGAGCTGCGCGACGGCGACAAGGGCGTCTACATGGGCAAGGGCGTGCTGCAGGCGGTGGAGAACGTGGAGACCATCATCGCGCCGGAGCTGGCTGGACTGGATGCGACGAACCAGCGTCTGATTGACAGCACGATGATTGCCGCCGACGGCACGGAGAACAAGGGGCGGCTGGGCGCGAACGCGATTCTGGCAGTTTCGATGGCGACGGCACGCGCCGCGGCCAATGCGCTGAAGCTGCCGCTGTACCGCTATCTGGGCGGAGTGAACGCGACGGTGCTGCCGACGCCGATGATGAACATCATCAACGGCGGAGCGCATGCGGACTCGAATGTGGACTTCCAGGAGTTCATGGTGATGCCGGTGGGCGCGGAGGACTTTGCCGAGGCGCTGCGCTGGGGCGCGGAGACCTTCCATACGCTGAAGGGCGTGCTGAAGAAGAAGGGCTACAACACGGCGGTGGGCGACGAGGGCGGATTTGCGCCGTCGCTGAAGTCGAACGACGAGGCGATTGAGTGCATTCTGGAGGCCATCGAGCTGGCGGGCTACAAGCCGGGCGAGGAGATCGCGATTGCGCTGGATCCGGCGTCGAGCGAGTTCTTCAACAAGGAGAAGGGCAAGTACGTGTTCAAGAAGAGCGACAAGCGCGAACTGTCGAGCGCGGAGATGGTGGCCTTCTACGCGGATTGGGTGAACAAGTACCCGATTGTGAGCATCGAGGACGGCCTGGCCGAGGACGACTGGGCGGGCTGGAAGCTGATGACGGCGCAGCTTGGCGACAAGGTGCAACTGGTGGGCGACGACCTGTTCGTGACCAACACCAAGCGTCTGCAACGCGGCATTGACGAGAACGTGGGCAACTCGATTCTGATCAAGGTGAACCAGATTGGCACCATCAGCGAGACGCTGGACGCCATCGAGCTGGGCCGCCGCTTCGGCTACACGTCGGTCATCTCGCACCGCTCGGGCGAGACCGAGGACACGTTCATCGCCGACTTGGCGGTGGCGACCAACGCAGGACAGATCAAGACCGGGTCGGCGTCGCGGACGGATCGCATCGCCAAGTACAACCAATTGCTGCGCATCGAGGAAGAGCTAGGACAAGGCGCGCAGTATCTGGGCATCGGCAGCATCAACTGCGGCTGAAGCTGGCTGAATCGAAACCAATCGCCGCCGGGCATGCGCTCGGCGGCGATTGGTTTAATGGTCATTGGGGCGGTGCGGGGCGCTTATTCAAGGGTTTGGGGATGTGATGCGGTGCACAAATCCGCAGGGGCGCATCGGCTAAACTGGGGACATGGCCAACTCCAAGATACTGACACGCCCTGTGGTACTGACCATCCTGGATGGATGGGGATACCGCGCCGAGAGCTTCGCCAACGCGATTGCGCAGGCGAAGAAGCCGAACTACGACAAGCTGCTGGCGGAGTTTCCGAACACGCTCATCCGCGCCAGCGACCACTTTGTGGGGCTACCCGACGGGCAGATGGGCAACAGCGAGGTGGGCCACCTGAATCTGGGCGCGGGGCGCATTGTGCGCATGGACATCACACGCATTGACGCGGCGATAGCGGACGGCTCGTTCTACAAGGATGCGGTGCTGCTCAAGGCGATGCACACGGCGCGCGAGCGCGGGCGGGCGCTGCATCTACTGGGGCTGGTGAGCGATGGCGGCGTGCACTCTCACCAGCGGCACTTGTATGCGCTGCTGCGGCTGGCGAAGCAGGAGGGCTTGGAGAAGGTGTATGTGCACGCGTTTTTGGATGGGCGCGACACGATGCCGAACTCGGCGTTCGATTTCCTGAGCGAACTGCTGGCAGAGATGAAGACGATTGGCGTGGGCAAGCTGGCCAGTTGCAGCGGGCGCTACTATGCCATGGACCGCGACCTGCGCTGGGAGAAAGAACGCAAGGCGTTTGACGCGATGGTGACAGGCCAGGCCGAGGGCGGAGCGTACGCGGATGCGCTGGCGCGTGTGAAAGAGTGCTATCACAACGGCGTGACGGACGAGTTCATTGTGCCGTTCACGGTCACCGACGCAAGCGGCAAGCCGGTGGGGCTGATACAGGACGAGGACTCGTGCATCTGCTTCAACTACCGCGCGGACCGTGTGCGGCAGGTGACGCGGGTGATGACGCGCAACAGCGGGTTGAACGCGACGGCGGGGATGGATCTGCCCAAGGCGGCGGAGCTGAACGAGGAGATTCCACTGGCGCAGACGCCGAAGAATATCCACTACGTTTGCATGACGCAGTACGACAAGAAGTACGCGTTGCCGGTGGTGATTCCGCCGGAGAGCATGGACAACCTGCTGGCGAACCTGATGGCACAGGCCGACCTGCGCAACCTGCGGGTGGCGGAGACGGAGAAGTACGCGCACGTGACGTACTTTTTCAACGGCGGCATCGAGAAGCCGTTTGCGGGCGAGGACCGGGCGCTGGTGGCGTCGCAGAAGGTGGCGACTTACGATCTGGCGCCGGAGATGAGCGCGGAGGGCATCGCCAACGAGGTGATCAAGGCGGTGAACGACACGGCCTTCGACGTGGTGATTGTGAACTTCGCCAACGCCGACATGGTGGGACACTCGGGCAAGATGGAGCCGACCATCAAGGCAGTGCAGACGGTGGACGCGCAACTGGGGCGCGTCTACCAGGCGGTGAAGCAGCGGGGCGGCGCGTTGCTGGTGACGGCCGACCACGGCAACGCCGAAATGATGATTGACCCGGTGACGGGCGGGCCGCACACGGCGCACACGACGAATCCTGTGCCGTTCATCCTGTGCACGGATCAGGGCAGGAAGGTGGGAGTGCGCGAGGGCGGTTCGCTGCGCGACATCTCGCCGACGGTGCTGAGCCTGCTGGGGCTGCCGCAACCGAAGGAGATGACGGGCGGCGACCTACGGGTGGTTCCGGGGGCGTAGACAATCCAAGAACGAAAAGCATGAGGCCCGCCGGTTGGCGGGCCTTCGTGTGTGCGTGTGGGTGTAGGGAAATCAGGATGCGTTGGTCTTGCGGTTGAAGATCATCTCCTTGCGCTTGACCTCGATGAGGTACTCGTAGAAGGTCTGGAGGGTGGCGTAGGTCATGCCGGCCATGCCGTCGAGCACTGCGCCGCGGACAAACATCATGTAGATCCACTTGAGGACGGGGCGGCCGGGGAGGCGGTAAAAGATGGCCTTGCGGGCGGAACTGCGGCGGTGGTAATCGCGGTCGAAGAGCGCAGTGAGCAGCGAGGCATGTTCCATGGCGACGCCGGTGAAGAGGAGTTGCGCTTCCATGGAGGAGTAGACGTTGTGCTTGCTGACCCAGTGGGCGATGCCCTTGGAGAAGGGGTAGTGGTCGAGCATGCCGTTCATGGTGCCGATGGCGCCGTTGACCTCGAGGGCCTCATTGACCTCGCGCACGTAGCGGCCGCGGCCGCGGCGCATGAGGCGTATGTAGTAGGGGGAGATCTGCGCGTGGCGGAGCCAAGTACCCCAGAGGTAGTCGCGGCGCTGGATGCGGTAGGCTGCAAGGGATAACGGGGGCTGACTGGCGACGGCAATCTGCATCTCGAGGGAGAGCTGCGGAGTGGGGCGCTCGTCGGCGTCGAGGATGAAGACCCACTCGTGCTTGAAGGGGAGGGTGGAGAGTGCGGCGTTGCGCTGGGCGGCGTAGCCGTCGAAGTGGCGGACGGTGACCTTGGCGCCGGCGGCGCGGGCTATCTCATGGGTGCAGTCTGTGCTTTCGGAGTCGAAGACGTGGATGTCGTCAGACCATGCGACGGAGGCGAGGCAGGCGGGGAGGTCGTGCTCCTCGTTGCGCGTCAGGATGAGGACAGAAATCATGCCGGGTCACCGCCGCGGGACCGGTCTTTGATTTTAACAGCCGGAACGCCCATATAGACAGACCAGGGTTCCAGATTGCGGGTGGCGACGGAGCCAAGGCCGAGTACGGCACCGGCTCCGAAGTTGACGCCCGGGGCTACGGAGGCGCGTGCGCAGACCCAGGCGTGTTCCTGAAGGTGCATGGTGAAGGCCAGCAAGGGAAAGGCGGGGTCGTTGTAGTCGTGGGTGGCGCCGCAGAGGTAGGCGTTTTGGGAGAGGATGACGTGGCTGTCGAGTTGGATGAGCGCGGGGTTGTAGATCTCCACGCCGTCGCCGGCGCAGACGTGGTCGGCGCAGAGGAGGTTCCAAGGGGCCCAGACGCGGGAGTTGGGATAGAAGTGGCAGCGGGGGCCGAGTTTGGCGCCGAAGCAGCGGAGTAGAAGGGCGCGCCAGGCGTGGAAGGGGCGCGGCGAGAAGCGATAAAGAACGAGCCATGTAATCTGCCAGAGAGAGCGGCGCAGGCGGTTGGCGAAGCTGAAGGCCGGGCGCACGTAGGGGTCGGATGCAGGTGGGTGTTGCAGGTCTTGCGCCGCGTTGTAGGCAATCTCACGAGACATGGTCAGGAGGCCGGTTGCCGCGCCACATCCTCGAAGATACGGATGATGGACTTGGCATTCTCCTTCATATCATAGTTGCTGCGGAAGCACGTGAGAGCGGCGGCGGACATCTGCCCGCGGGTAACGGGCGGTGTAGCTAGCCAGCGCTCCAGCAGGTGGAGGGTGCCGGCGGCGGTGTCGGGTTCGACGAGGGCTGCGCCGGCGCGGCGGACATCTTCGGCGATGTTGACCTTGTCTGCGAGGAGCACAGGCTTGCTGCAGGCGAGGGCCTCGGCTACGACGATGCCGAAGTTTTCCTGGTGCGAGGGAAGGACGAAGGCCTGACAGCCGTAGTAGGCGCCCCACTTGAGGTCTCCGCGCAGCATGCCGGGCCAGTGGACGCGATGGGCGATGCCAGCACGCTCGGCCATGGCGGCGAGTTCGGGCTGCCAGCCGATCTGGTCGGGGCCGGCGAATACGAGTTGGAGATCTGGTGCGTGCGGGGCGATGCGGGTGAAGGCGTTCAGCAACAGGTCGCAGCCTTTCTTGGGATGGATGCGGCTGAGGTAGAGCAGATAAGGCTTGTCCGCAACGGCGGGGCAGTGGGCGAAGAAGGCGCTTCGATATTGTTCGGGGTCGCCGTCGGGTGCGGTGGCCCCGTAGGGGACAACCTGCGGGTTCCAGCGATGGAGCCAGAAGCTCTGTTTGGCGAGTTCGGCTTCGGCGGCGGAGGTGAAGAGGACGCGCTCTGCGCCACGCAGCACCCAATATTGCGCGGCGAGCCAGTAGAGCCACTTTTTGGCGTGTTTGGCGGGGAAGGCGCGCTTGAAGTAGGGGTCGAGCATACCGTGAGGGAAGACGGCGTAGGGAACGCGTCCTCCAAAGGCTCGCCAAGCTGCGTAGCCGGAGTAGGTCCAGAGGCCGTGGACGACTGCGCCTTGAAAGCGGCTGCGGTTGGTGCATAGCCAGGGGATGAGGCGTGGATTGCGTCCGAAGGTGGAGCTGCGTGGGCCGAGCGGGTGGACAGTGAAGGGCAGGCCATCGAGATAGGGAGCGCCGGGCACGTCCTGACAGACGACCTCGCCAACGTGTCCCATGGAAGGGTAGCTGGCGACGATGCGGCGGATGGATTCGGCGGGGCCGCCGGCGGCAGGGTCCAACGTGTCGATTAGGTGGAGGATGCGCATGGGCCTGCGGCGATTTTACCCGTGACGGTGGCCAGCGCGGCGCGCAGACCCTGGACGTCCTGCTCGAAACCCCACTGGGAGACACGTTCGAGAGCGTTGCGGCCCATGGTGGCCACCGTCTCCGGCGAGGCGAGGACGCGGCGCAGGGCGGCGGTGAGTGCGGGGACATCGCCGGGCGGGAATGTGAAGCCGGTGACGCCGTCGGTGACCAGATCGGGGTAGGAGCCGACGTCGGTGGAGACGATGACAGGGCGGGCGGCGTTCATGGCTTCGTTGACGATGAGGCCCCAGGGTTCGTAGCGCGACGGTAGGACGAAAACGCTGGAGAGATCGAAGAAGCGGGGCAGTTCGGACTGGTTGCGGAAGCCGAGGAAGCGGATGCCGGGCCAGCCGAGTTGGCGGGCGCGGGCTTCGAGCGCGGCGCGCTCCTCGCCGTCGCCGACAATGAGCAAGTAGGGATGTGGCTCACGGCCATCGCCGGGCGAAAGCTGCGCGTAGGCCTCGACAAGGTCCATGCAGAGCTTGCGCGTCTGAAGCTTGGAGGCAAAGAGGATGACGGGGCGCGCGGGGTCGAGGTTGAGTTCACGCTGGAGTTCGGCGCGCGTGGCAGCGGCGGCCTGACTGCGCTGCTGGAAGTAGGTGTTGTCCACGGCGTAGGGGACAAGAAACTGGGGGAACTGAGTGCCGAGGTAGTGACGCCAGTACTGGCTGTTGAGCGTGCCGATGGGGAGAGTGGCGGAGACGAGGCTGCGCAGCATGGCGAAAAAAGCGCGTTTGGATGCGAGTGTAGCGGCGGAGCGCGGACGATCGCCAAGCCAGGGCTCGGCGCGCAGGAGCACGGGGATGCCGAGGAGCTTGGCGGCGAGGATAGCATGCAGGGAGTTGGCTGTGGAATAGCCGTGGACCCAGAGAGCGTCAAATCGGCCACGGCGCAGGCGGCTGAAGATGCCGTAGTTGAGCGGGCTCA
>Ga0316219_1003262_pt1 | contig 13399 bp, 5 predicted proteins | sample TBH18003PmetaG_FD_203635 | JGI IMG/M metagenome (GOLD analysis project Ga0316219, IMG submission 203635) | Freshwater microbial communities from Trout Bog Lake, Wisconsin, USA - TBH18003P | ecosystem: Environmental > Aquatic > Freshwater > Lake > Hypolimnion/Profundal zone | place: USA: Wisconsin... | reverse complement strand
CCATGGTTTTTAAAGTCGACAAAATAACAATTGATGAAGTGACTAAATCGATTGCTACTTTTGAAGAAACACTGGTAACGCCAAACTCCCGTTTTGATAAATGGTTGAAAGGCGAAAAAAAACATTAAGTAGCGAAGAGCTTACCGGTTACAAACTGTTCAAGGACAGCGGTTGTGTTGCCTGTCACAATGGTCCTGCCGTCGGCCGCAATTCCTACAAGAAAATGGGCGTTGTTGAACCGTACAAAACCATCAATAAGGCAGAAGGACGATCGGCGGTGACCGGTAAGGATTCCGACCGATTTAACTTCAAAGTACCCATGTTGCGCAACATTGAATTAATCTATCCCTACTTCCATGATGGTGAAGCAGCGACCCTACACCAGGCAGTTGAAACAATGGGGCGCATACAATTGGGCAAGGCATTTAGTGATGAAGATACTGACGGGTGACCAGTCATCGTTCAAATTGCCGATTCTCCCTCCGTCAACTGATACAACGCCGCGTCCGCAACCTTTTGATAAATAAATCTTCGTCATGATTTATCGGGGGGCGATTCGTCCCCCTTTTTTTCAGTTCAGTATGGCTAAAAAATTTGTACCTCAAGGCTCGAAGCTTGTGGATGCTTATTTTGGCATTTAACCGACAGTCTGTCTGCTCTATTTGCGCCATTATGTCGAGCTGCACATAGTGGCACATATTCGTTACTGCATGGCAGAAAGCAGTCGTAGAAACTTTTAAGGTAAGCCCGAATTAATATCTCAACAGCGCTTTAAAATAGTCTCAAAATCTTCGAGGGGCACGGGTCTGCCGAAGAGATAGCCTTGAAAGTGTGTACAGCCTTTGTTGATCAGCAATGTCCGTTGTTCTTCTGTTTCTACTCCTTCGGCAATGACATCCATATTCAAGCTGCGTGCCATCACAATGATGGTGCGCACAATGGCCTGGTCACTGGAGTCAACAGTAATGTCGCGTACAAATGACTGATCAATTTTGAGCTGCTCCAGTGGTAGTCGTTTCAGATATTGCAAGGAGGAATAGCCTGTGCCAAAGTCATCCAGTGAAAACTGAATACCAACTTTTTTTAATGCTGTCATGGTCGTGATGATGGTTTCGACGTTGTCAAGCAACAGGCTTTCAGTCAGTTCCAGTTTCAGACGAGTCGCGTTGATTTGATGTTTCTGCACAATCGCTTGCACCTGGCTGACAAAGTCAGGCTGGTGAAACTGACGGGCACTGACATTAACTGACAGCATAAGATCGCGGGTGTTGCTATTTTGTTGCCATTTTGCAATTTGGGCGCAGGCCGCGTTCAACACCCATAAACCGATAGGTAAAATAAGTCCGGTTTCTTCGGCCAGCGGGATAAACTGTAAGGGAGAAATCACGCCGCGTTTGGGGTGTATCCAACGGACCAGCGATTCTGCACCGACTGGAATATTGGCGTCATTCACCTGAACCTGGTAATACAGATGGAATTGTTGCTGTTCAATGGCGTTGCGCAATTCGACTTCGAGTATTGCCCGGGAGTTAATATTTTCCTGCATGACCGGATCAAAAAAACGCAAGGTGTTGCGTCCGGCTTTTTTTGCCTGATACATGGCAATGTCGGATTGTTTGAACAGGTCCTCTTTTGCGGTGTTGTTGCTGCTAAAAATGGTAGCGCCTATGCTGGCTGTGTTGAAATAGACATGTGAGTTGAGTTTGTAGGGCAGGTTCAGTCTGGCAAGTATCTTTTGGGCCACGAGTTCAGTCTGTGCTGCCGCTTCGATCGCATGTGCACTTAACTTCTCAAGGATAATCACAAATTCATCTCCGCCCAGACGTGCGACGGTGTCGCCTTCCCGCATGCAGTAGGTCAGGCGTTCCGCTGCATGTTGTAATAACAAATCACCGATATCATGGCCGAGCGTGTCGTTGAGTGTTTTGAAATTATCTAGGTCAATGAAAAGCAGTGCGCCTTGCTGTTCGCTGCGAGCACTTGATGCCAAAGCCTGTCCGAGCCGGTCAGTTAGCAGACGCCGGTTGGGCAACCCGGTGAGTGAATCATAAAATGCCAGATGCTTGATTTCATCTGCGGCAGCTTTATTTGCGCTAATATCATTGAAAATGTGCACATAATTCGTGATATTGCTGTTTTTGTCTTTAACTGCCGTGATAGTGAGAGATTCGGGATAAATCTCACCATTTTTTCGCTTGCTCCAGAATTCACCTTCCCAATTCCCGGTTAGTCTGACTTGTGGCCAGATGGTGTCGTTGTAAAATTTATCATGCAGGTCTGAATTGAGCAGGCAGGCTTTCTGACCAACGGCATCTTCGACACGGTAACCCGTAATATTGATAAAGGCCTTGTTGATTCTTAAAATCGTACTGTTGGTATCCGTGATCATCATGCCTTCCTGCGCTTCAAACGCGGAAGCCGCGATGCGCAGGTCAGCAGCGGTTGTCTGTGATTCAAGCAAATAAAGTAAGATTGCCGCTGCGGCGATGATCAACATGCTGCCGGCAGAGGCGAGCAAAAGAAATAGCCAGATTTTTTCATTATCCAGGTGGATAATTTCATCCAGTGGACGGAATGAATAGACGGTGATTGCGTCCTCAGGCAGTTTTTTTGCTGTAAAAACAACTGGCTTTCCCTCGATTAGCACCGCAAATGGAAAACGATCTTTGTTCCATGGCGTGATCGTTACTGGTTTAATAACAGATTGCCTATATTGCAGCGGTATCTTTTTCGCAGATAGTTTTGTGACAGATGCCCCGGGCATATAGTGAGATTCGATGGCCTTATCAGATGAGAGCACGATGACGCCGTTGGCATCGGTGAGAAATGCATTTGTCTGATTAGTCCAGCGAAAAAATTGCAAAATGTTGCGTTTGACAACGACTGCGCCGGTGAAGTGACCTTTTTCGAATATGCTGCGAGAGTAAAAAAGTCCGGGTATTTTGCTGGCTCGTCCTATGGCATATTGATGGCCGTGCTCGCCTTGGCGTGCCTGACGGAAATATTCACGATCGGCATAATTAGTGCCAACGAAGCTGTCTGGTTTATCCGCATTGCTCGATGCGATGCAATCCCCGCTTGAATTGAGAAGATAGATGACGTCGGCTCCCAGGCTTTTTGCCGCATGGGACAGGCTATCATCCAGCTGAGTCAAACTTTTATCCAGCGTCCAGTGGGCTTTGCGTAGCTCGGGAGACTGTTCCTTTGCTGTGCTTGTAAAAAGCTGCGAAGCACGCCGGATGTCTGTGTTTTGGGCAAAAACCAGTGCGATGCCTTTAAGTTGTTCAATGTTGTCATCCAGGTTAAATGCAACCTGTGTTACCTGTTGTGTGGCGAGTTGTATGCCTTGTTGGTACACCGTCCGGGTCAGACGTGCATAATAATAGTCTGCACTTAACCAGGCAACGCTGATCCAGATAGTAAGTAACACCCCGATCAGTTTGTAGGAACGTCCGAAAGACAGTAAGCCGGGATGGTCGATATAAGTGGCGGCAATCGTGACAACGGTAATCAGACCAGTTGCGGTCAATACGATAGCAGCAAGAAAAGAGGGGGCAATCCCCGTTGTGCTCAGTATACTAACGCCGTCCCGTACGAAATAGGCTGCTGCCATGGCGGTGTAATGCATGCCGGAGACAGCCAACCCCATTACCGTTGCACTGATTATGACACTCCATTTGCTCCATTCGTTTTGCAGTGACTGCATTTTGAATTTAATCCAAAGTGCTGTGGTGGCCAGCATGACGGCAAGAAGCAGGGAAAGCAGGAAAATTTTGATATCGTAACGAATCAGACCATTCATGTGCATCGCTGCCATGCCTGAATAGTGCATCGCACCGATGCCGGCACCAATCAGTAAGCCACCGTTGGCAAGTTGTGTCGTGGTTATTTTCGGACGGCTGATGATTTTTAGCGCAACTGCACTGGCGAGTATGCTGGGCAGGGTAGAAAGCAAGGTGAGAATAGGATCGTAGCTGGTCGAGCAAGGCAAGTTGAAAGCCAGCATGCCGACAAAATGCATAGACCAGATACCAATACCTAAGCACAGGCTGCCGCCGGCCAGCCACAGATACTTTGCTCTAATCAGTGTAGCCGTTGTAACGTGTTGGGATACCAGTAACGCCGCATAGGATGCAAATATCGCTACAATGATGGACAACCCTACCAGAATGAAGTCATAGTTTCCTGAGTAGAGCAGGCTACTATCAGGTGGTGAAATGATGAGGTTTAGCATTCAATTATTCGTGACAAGTTAGCGCTTTTAGATCAAGATGAAGCGCAATAAGTACCAGCAACTGTTGATTATATATTGGATGTTACGCAGTAACATCTAATACTCGCAATAAAAACAACTTCACCGACTTGTGCCTGGTTTCCACTGGCTTATGTCGGGTTTCTACTGGCGTGTTTCCCTGTTCCGCCAGTCCTTGCCTGAATTTATTTCACCCGCGCCTGACTTTATTTCATCCGTGGCGGACTATATCCGGTGAGTCGCGGACTGTATCCCGTCTACTGCACCTTGTTTCCGATACACTACTTCAGACCTGCCGATCTCCTCTGAAACCTGATTGAATAGCGTTGCCGGACTCTTTTCAACAGCAGCTTTACTATGTTAGTTCTCATCCATAAACACGCGAATTGTGCGCGGGCGATAAATTAGTATTTAATGATATTTTTCATTGATCAGGCTGTTTTGGTTAAAGTAGGCTCAATTTTGCGGCTTGACGCCATTCAGACCGCCTTTTAAGAATTTCAGCGCGAGCGGCCTGCCACGCTTCTTCGGCAAGCTCACCGCCGGTGCTGCTTCAAAATGCCGCAGCGTAAAATCGACTCAATGCTCATGCCGCCGCGGCCGGTCGGCTTGCGCACGCTGCACATGGGTCGATACCCAATCCAACGTATCCAAATGCGCGTCCAACCAATCGGACACCGCTTTCAATCTACGATCGCCTGACGCAATGGGGATACTCACGAAAAAGCGTTTGCTACAATGCCGGGGAGTAAAGCTAATAAGCCAGTAGCAGGACTGACACCGGCGAAATTGTTTTTATTTTGGTAACGGATGTTGCTGTGTAACATCCGTTACGGATTCACCTAGTTCCGCATGGGTCGACTTACCCCATCCGCCGCCCAGTGCCTGGATTAGCGCAACACTGGCTGTATAGCGCTGACCGCTGATCGTCAGTGCCGTGTTGCGTGCTGCATAGGATGCTGTTTGCGCGTTGACCACGTTCAAATAAGATACTGTGCCAGCCTTGTACTGATCCGTTGCCAGACGCAGTGAGCGCTCATTTGCAGCAACGGATAGTTTTTGCAAGGCGGCTTCTTCTGTCAGGGTGGTTATCGCTACCAGTTGATCTTCAACTTGCTGCAATGCGGTCAGACTCAATTGCCGGTATTGCGCGACTGCTATCTGGTAAGCTGCCTGACTTTGTTTTATTTGTGCCTTGCGCGCGCCACCGTCCAGTAGCGTCGCGGTCAGGGCGGGCCCCATAGACCAGAACAAGTTGGGCGCAGAAACAAGATTACTCAAGGACGGCCCGCGCCAACCGCGTTGTCCTGACAGGGTTAACGCCGGAAAATAGGCGGATTTTGAAACGCCGATCTGCGCATTGGCTGCTGCTACTTGACGCTCTGCGGCGATGAGATCCGGGCGGCGCAGCAACAATTGTGAAGGAAGCCCCGCTGGAATCAGAGCCGGTTCCTGAAGGTCCGGCATGAAGGCTAGCGTGAAATTGGCAGGTGGCTGGCCTGTCAATACGGCAATGGCGTGCTCCAGTTGTGCGCGCTGGATACCAAAGCTCACTTGCTGCACGCGAGCATTCGCCAGAGTCGCTTCGGCCAAGGCCTCATCAGCGGAGGTTGCGATGCCGGCTTTGTAGCGGTTTTGCGTGATTCGCAGCGATTTTTCATCCACAGCGACGGTGTTTCGTGCCAGCGCCGTCTGGGCATCCAGTTGACGAATCAAAAAGTAATCCTGTGCCAGCGTGCCTTGCAAGCTTAACTGAGCAGCGCGCAGCGTTTCCAGGCTGGCAGCGGAACTTGCCTGATCGGCTTCAACCTGACGGCTTACTTTTCCCCAAAGATCGGGTGTCCAGCTGGCGGTTAAACTTGCGCTCTTGCCGGAAGTGGTGGTCGTGGTTGTCGCTCCCGTGCTTGATACGACGCCGTTAGCGGAGGTTTTGCTGGACGATATGCCCGCTCCCACGGTGGGATATTCGGCAGCACGTGCTGTATCAGCGAGAGCCTGGGCTTGGCTGTAAGTATAAAAAGCGGCACGCAGACTCTGATTGGCTTGTGCAACTTGCACTTCCAGCGCATTGAGGGTTGCATCATCATACACAGCCCACCATGCATCCGGCACGGTCGTCGGCAAAGCCGCAGTGTTAACCCAGCCTTCCTTGAACTGTGCGGGTGTCGCTACTTCCGGGCGTTTGTAATCCGGCCCCGCAGCACAACCTGTGAGCAGTAATCCGATAATGATATATTTCAGCATTTTTTTCCCTTTATTCCGCAATTGGTAATTATCAATTATCAATTATTAATTGTTTACTGCGTTTTCCCCGGCGCGCGTGTCCCCAGTGGCGCATTTTATCGAGTTGCAGATAGATCACCGGTGTGGTGTACAGGGTTAGCAACTGGCTGACAATCAGTCCGCCTGCGATGGCGATACCTAGCGGCTGGCGCAGTTCCGCGCCGTTGCCGGTGATCAGGGCCAGCGGCAAGGCAGTGAACAGGGCAGCCATGGTGGTCATCAGAATGGGGCGCAGGCGCAATAGACAGGCTTCATGTATTGCGTCGCGAGGACTGGCTCCTGTATTGCGTTCGATTTGCAGGGCGAAATCGACCATCAGAATCGCATTTTTCTTGACAATGCCGATCAGTAAAAACACCCCGATCAGCGCGATGATGGAAAAGTCGATATGAAATAACAGCAATGCAAGGACCGCGCCCATGCCGGCAGAGGGCAGGGTGGAGAGGATGGTGATCGGATGGATGGTGCTTTCATACAGCATGCCCAGCACGATGTAGATCACCAGAATCGCCGTGAAGATAAACAGTGGCTGGTTGTTGAGCGTGTCCTGGAATAATTTGGCTGTTCCCTGAAATCCGCCCTGTATGGTGCCGGGCAGGCCGATTTGCGCCATGGCGACGGCGATTTTTTGTTGTGCCTGACCCAGTGAGACGGTCTTTTCCAGGTTGAACGAAATCGTTGAAGCCGCAAACAACCCCTGATGATTGACTACCAGCGGCGTGTTGCCCAAGGTGTAATGTGCCAGGGTTGCCAGCGGGACTTTTTGTCCTGTCGCACTGAGCAGATAAATGTCGTTCAGAGACTCAGGCCGTTGTAAAAATGGCAGATCCGCTTCCATCACCACGCGGTACTGGTTGAGCGGCGCATAGATGGTCGAAATCAGTCGCTGGCCGAACGCATCATTGAGCGTCTGGTCGATGGTGTTTACCGAAATGCCGTAACGTGCAGCAGCGTCACGGTCGATGACAAGTTCAATTTCCAGCCCCTTGCTCTGCTGATCGCTGTTTACCTCGGTTAAACCCGGAATACCCCTGAAGGCTTCGAGTACGCGAGGCTCCCAGACACGCAGTTCATTCAAATCACCGGACTGTAAGGTGTATTGATAAAGGGCGGGGGAGGGTCTGCCACCGGCGCGAATATCCTGCGAGGGAGCTAAAAATACTTGTGCGCCGGGTATCGAGTTGAGCTTATGCCTCAGACGGCCGATCACCGTGGTGGCATCCGGGCGTTGAGAGTAAGGTTGCAAGGTCATAAAAACGAAGCCGCCGTTGGTGCCGCCCCCGCCTGTGAAAGCCACCGCATTTTGTACCGCAGGCTCGGTTTTAATCAGTGCGACGATACGCTTGAGCTTGATCGACATCGCCTGAAACGAGATGGCCTGATCAGCCTGTATGCTGCCTGTTACCACCCCGGTATCCTGGGTCGGGAAAAAACCTTTGGGTACGATACTGTATAAATAGACGGTAAATGCAATAGTTGAAAAAAACAGCAGCAGCATGATGCGGTGGTGTTTGAGCGACCAGCTAAGGCTAACATCATAAGCATGCAGCAGCCGGGCATAGCCGCGTTCACCAGCTGCAGCCAATCGACCGGGTTTGCTGTCAGTACGGGCTTTGAGCAGTCGGGAGGCTAGCATCGGTGTGACGGTCAGCGAGACGATCAGGGAAATGAAAATGGCGATCGACAAGGTGGCGGCGAATTCACGGAACAGGCGGCCTATGATGCCGCCCATCAGCAGCACCGGCAAAAATACCGCGACCAGCGACAGGCTCATCGACAAAACCGTGAAGCCGACTTCCCTGGAGCCTTGCAGTGCCGCTTGCACGGGGGAGAGTCCCTTTTCGATATAGCGCATGATGTTTTCCAGCACCACGATCGCATCGTCAACCACGAAGCCTGTCGCGACGATCAGCGCCATCAGCGAGAGATTGTCCAGGCTGTAGTTGAGCAAATACATCGCGGCAAAGGTGCCGATAAGCGAAATAGGTACGGCAATGGCAGGGATGAGGGTTGCACGCCAGTCGCGCAGAAAAAGAAAGACTACCAGGGCTACCAGCACGACAGACAGCAGCAAGGTCATGATCGAATCATGCAAGGAGGCGCGGATGGTGGTGGTGCGATCAAGCACCACGTTGATGTTGATAGCCTTGGGGATTGAGGCGGTCAGTACCGGTAGTTGTGCCTTGATTTGATCCACTACGTCGATGATATTTGCACCCGGCTGGCGGAAAATGATCAGTTGCACCGAAGGCTCACCGTTGGACATGCCCATGTTGTACATGTCTTGTGAGCCGGCGCTGATGTGCGCGATCTGCTTCAGTCTGACGGCGACGCCCTTGACAAAGGCAACAGTCAGATTGGAGTACGCTTCATGGGTGGTGAGCTGGTCGTTAGCGTGTATCTGCCAGCGATTTTTTCCGTCTTCTACCGCGCCTTTAGGTGCGTTGATGTTGGCCGTGGCAATGGCGATTCTGACTTGTTCCTGGGAAATTCCCATGCTGTTGATCTGATCCAGATCAAGATCAACACGCACGGCGGGCAGCGCGCCGCCGCCTACTGTTACCTGACCTACCCCGGACATTTGTGAGATTTTTTGCGCCAGGATGCTTGAGGCCGCATCATACATTTGGCTCACCGACAGGCTTTTTGAAGTCAGCGACAACAGCATGATGGGCGAATCGGCAGGATTAACCTTGCGGTAGCTGGGATTGCCGGACATGCCGGTGGGTAGCATGGGACCGGCGGCATTGATGGCGGCCTGTACCTCGCGTGCGGCAGTGTTAATCTCTTTCGATAAATCGAACTGCAAGGTGATGTTGCTCGAACCCAGTGAACTGCTGGAAGTCATCTCGGAGATGCCGGCGATGCGTCCCAGCGAACGCTCAAGCGGTGTGGCTACGGTGGCCGCCATCACATCGGGGCTGGCACCTGGTAAACTGGCCCTGATATTGATGGTCGGAAAATCAACTTGCGGCAGCGGGGCGACCGGCAGCAGTTTGAAGGCAATGGTGCCGGCCAGCAAGACGGCTATTGCCAGCAGCGTGGTGCCGACCGGGCGCTTCACGAACGGTGCGGAAAAGTTCACGAGACATCCTTTGCGCTTGACCATCTGACTAACAAACGGTCAAAAGCCAGATAAATCACCGGCGTGGTAAACAATGTCAGCAGTTGCGAGAGCAGCAGGCCACCTACCAGTGCAATCCCCAGCGGCTGGCGCAGTTCAGCGCCCATACCACCGCCGACGATCAAGGGCACTGCACCAAATAGTGCGGCAAAGGTCGTCATCAGGATAGGTCTTAAACGCAGCATGGCTGCCTGAAAAATCGCGTCCGCTGCTGACATACCCTGATTCCGTTGCGCATCAAGCGCAAAATCCACCATCAGAATGGCGTTCTTTTTGACAATGCCGATCAGCAGAATAATACCGATGATGGCAATCACTGTCAGGCTGTTGCCGGACAATATCAATGCCAGCAGGGCACCGATACCGGCCGAGGGCAAGGTCGATAATATCGTCACGGGATGGACAAAGCTTTCATACAGGACGCCCAGCACAATATACATGGTGGCTATCGCCGCGAGCAGCAGCCAGAGCTGATTGGACAGTGCTGATTCGAAAGCTGCCGCCGCCCCTTGCATTTTCAAGGGAATCGAAGCCGGTAGCTGGATTTCTTTTTGTGCCTTATGGATTGCGTCTACCGCAGCGCCTATCGAGACCCCTTTTGCCAGATCGAATGAAATCATCGCGGCGGGGAATTGCCCCAAGTGGTCAACTTCCAGAAACCCTGTGCGCTGTTCGATATGCGCGATTTGCGATAAGGGCACCGATGCGCCGGAAGCTGAAGTCAGGTAAATGCTGTCAAAACCATGCAGGCCTTGCCTGTCCTCAGAAGCTAACTGCAACACCACCCGGTATTGCGTCGACTGGGTGAAGATAGTGGAAATCAGCCGCTGGCCAAACGCGCTGTAGAGTGCGCTGTCGATATTCGTAACCGTGATCCCCAGGCGTGATGCCGCATCGCGGTCGATGTCTACATAGGCTTGCAGCCCTTTGTTCTGCACACTGCTGGCGACATCCATCAATTCCGGCAAAGCCTGCAACTTATCCAGCAGAGTGCGGCTCCAGGCAGAGAGTGCAGCCGCATCCGTTGAGGTAATGCTGAACTGATAAGGACTGCGACTGACCAGATCGTCTATGGTCAGATCCTGCACCGGACGCATATACAGATCAATCCCCGTCACCTCAGCGGTAAGCTTTTGCAGGCGGTTGATAATCGGAGTGACCCGGTCACGGCGCTGTTCCAGCGGTTTTAAACTGATAAGCAGTCGACCGCTATTGAGCGAGGTGTTGGTGCCGTCTACGCCGATAAAGGATGAAATGCTGGCAACGGCCGGATCTTTCAAGAGGGTGTCGACCAGGGTTTGTTGTTGTCGATTCATTTCCTGAAACGAGATGCCTTGCGACGCCTGGGTTATGCCCTGAATCATGCCGGTATCTTCAACCGGAAAAAACCCTTTGGGAATAAAAATATACAGCAGAACGGTCAATACCAGCGTGCCGGTAGCGACGATCAACGTCATGTTCTGATGGCGTAATACCTGATGCAAGGCACGGCCATAAACTGCCGTGAGCCGTTCGAACTGAAGCTGAAAATAAGTGAGCACGCGGCCATGTTTTTCATCGCTTGCCGGTTTGAGCAGTCTTGCGCTCAGCATCGGTGTGAAGGTCAGCGAAACTACCGCTGAGATTAATATGGAGACCGCCAGCGTGATGGCAAATTCACGAAATAACCGGCCTACCACATCTCCCATGAACAGCAAAGGGATAAGCACGGCAATCAGTGAAATAGTCAGTGAAATAATGGTGAAGCCGATTTGTTTTGCGCCTTTTAATGCGGCTTGCATCGGTGGTTCGCCCTGCTCGATGTAGCGTGCGATATTTTCGATCATCACAATCGCATCATCCACCACAAAACCGGTGGCGATGGTCATTGCCATCAGGGTGAGATTATTGATGGAAAAACCGGCCAGGTACATGACGCCGAAAGTGCCGACCAGTGACAAGGGAACTGCCATTGCCGGAATGAAGGTGGCGCGGGCGCTGCGCAGGAACAGGAATATCACCAGGATGACCAGTATCACCGAGAGCATCAGTTCAAACTTTACATCGCTGATGGCCGAGCGGATGGTGACGGTGCGATCAGAGAGTACGGTCAGTTGCGTGGCACCCGGCAGGCTGTCGCGCAATTTCGGCAGCATCTGCTGAATATGATCGACTACCGCAATCACGTTAGCGCCGGGCTGGCGCTGAACATTGATGACGATGCCGGGTTTGTGATTGACCCGGGCGGACAGCAGCTCATTTTCTGCGCCTTGTGTGACGCTGGCGACATCGCCCAGTCGCACCGGTGCGCCGTTATTGTAGGAAATGATGAGTTTTTGATAATCAGCAATGGATTGCAACTGGTCGTTGGCATTGATGGTCAACGCACGTGTGCTGCCATCAAAGCTGCCCTTGGGGCTGTTGACATTGGCTGCAACGATTGCCGTTTGAATGTTGGCCAGACTTAAGTTAAGGGCAGCCAGTTGCCGGCCATTGACCTGTATTTTCACCGCAGGGCGCTGACCGCCACTTAAACTGACCAGGCCTACGCCGGGCACTTGTGAGAGTTTTTGTGACAAACGGGTATCAGCCAGATCCTGCAACTGAGTCAGCGGTAACGTTTCAGAAGTCAGACCCAGGGTAATGACCGGGGTATCAGCCGGATTGACTTTGGCATAAATCGGCGGCTGGGGTAAATCAAGCGGTAAAAAAGTGGTTGCGGCATTGATTGCCGCCTGTACTTCCTGCTCGGCGACATCGAGCGGCAGGGTCAAATCAAAACGCAGATTGATGACCGAGGCACCACCTGAACTGCTCGACCACATTTGTGACAGACCCGGCATCTGGCCGAATTGCCGCTCCAGGGGCGATGTAATGGATGAGGTCGTGACATCGGGGCTGGCCCCCGGATAGAGTGTAGTCACCTGTATGGTAGGGTAGTCCACTTCGGGCAGCGCGGATTGCGGCAGCAGTTGATAGCCTAAAAAACCCAGCAGCAGAACGGCTAGCATCAGCAGGCTGGTGGCGACAGGGCGCAGAATAAACAGTCTGGAGGGACTGGGGTAATCGGTTATTTCAGGGTTAATGACGGCAACGACGGGTTCTAATGATTCCGGTGGTGTGCTGCTCATTTTTTCCATTCGCCTGACTTGCCTTCATTTTTTCTGCCTGATTTTCCGTCGGGTTTACCCGCTGGCGTGACAATCTGTACTAAAGAACCCTCTCTTAATTTGTCCAGACCATCGGTGACGACGCGCTCACCTAATTTGAGTCCGGCGGTAATCGTGGTGGTATCTTTGTCGGTGACACCGGTGGTCACGGTGCGCAGCATTACTTTGTTGTTACTGTTGATCACATACACATAGCTGCCGGGTGCCCCGGTGGCGATGGCCGCAGTCGGTATCGTCAGTGCACCCTTGAGGGTGTCAACGAGCAGTTTTGCATTGACAAACTGGTTAGGAAACAGCGACAGGCGGGAATTGGCAAACTGTGCCTTAATCATTACGGTGCCGGTGGCGGAATTAATCTGATTATCCACAGCAATCACATGGCCTGTGTCTAACACGTTGGCGCGACGCTGATCCCATGCCTGTACGGATAAGGTGGCGCCGCTATGCAGGCGCGTGAGTACCGCAGGTAACTGGTTTTGCGGAATGGCGAATAATACGTTGACGGGTTGCACTTGTGCGATGCTAACAATCGGTGTGGCTGTCGCGGCTGTGCCGGACAGTGCGCTGTTGCCGCCACCAATAGCACCGGTG
>Ga0316219_1003257_pt1 | contig 13410 bp, 10 predicted proteins | sample TBH18003PmetaG_FD_203635 | JGI IMG/M metagenome (GOLD analysis project Ga0316219, IMG submission 203635) | Freshwater microbial communities from Trout Bog Lake, Wisconsin, USA - TBH18003P | ecosystem: Environmental > Aquatic > Freshwater > Lake > Hypolimnion/Profundal zone | place: USA... | reverse complement strand
AAAAGCAATGAAAAATTCGGGGTATTTTATTGCCGACTGCCTGGATGACGCGATAGATGCGGTGAATTACCTGGCCCCTGAACACCTGTCAATCCAGACTGGTGACACCATGTATGTCCTGTCCCGGGTCCGTCATGCCGGTTCCATTTTTGTCGGGCCGAATGCCGCTGTCGCGTGCGGGGACTTTGCATCGGGTACGAACCATGTCCTCCCGACTGCGGGATATGCGAGGACCTACTCAGGCCTTGATGTCCGGCATTTTACAAAGACCTCAACAGTCCAGATTATTGACCGTGAAGGGATCGAGCTGATCGGGGATACCGTGGAGACGATTGCGGATGCCGAAGGGCTCTTTGCCCACGCGGAATCCGTCCGTGTCCGCCGGAGACGCCCGTAAAAGATGGTACAATGTCTGTCGGGACTAACATCCCTGCAGCCTGGTCATATTTGAGATCATAACCAGTTCATTGAAATATGGGTTCCCAAATACATTCTCCTGCGATAAAATCCGCAGAGGGCACTGCACTATTACACTTTGTCTGCAACGTGAGAATAACGACTATCTTCTGAAAATCGCAGGTAATGGCATTGTGATACCAGAAGGTGCTGAATTAAACAGGTCGTACGCGCCTGTGATAAACCAGGTCCGGTTTATTGCCGGGCACCAGCTCAGGGGGAGCCTGGAGATTAACGCCCGAGAAAAGACCTCATATATGATCAGGTTCCCTGGGCCGGTTGGTAAGGAGCGGAATATTGACGAATAAACGCACTATCCTGGTCGTTGAAGACGAAGCCCTCATTGCAGCAAACCTCGTCTATTCACTCTCCTCACTTGGCTATTCGGTCCAGAAACCGGTAGCCACCGGTGGAGATGCGATCCGTGCGGTAAAAATCCAAAAACCCGATCTTGTGCTCATGGATATCGAGCTGATCGGGGAAATGAACGGAATTGAAACTGCAGAAAAGATCCGGGAAATCACCGATATCCCCATTGTCTATCTCACTGCGTATACTGACGACCTCCGCCTTAACCAGGCACGGCTCACAGAACCATATGGCTATATCATAAAGCCCGCACTTAGCCCTGAACTGCGTGCCACCCTTGAAATTGCGTTGTACAAGCATGACCTCAACCAGAAACTGAAGGAAAGTGAAGCTAAACTCCAGTTGGTACTTTCCGGGTCTCAAACAGGGATGTGGGAACTGGATCTTACCTCAATGAAAGGAGTGATAGATGAAAGGGCTGCAAACATCCTCGGCTTTCAGCAAAATGATATCGGAACTGACAGGACTGACTGGGATGAATTGTCTCATCCCGATGACGTACCCCTGATTTCGAAAAGACTTTCCGATTATATCGATGGAAAAACGGTTATTTTTGAATCCGAACACCGTATGAAGAATGCATCGGGCGATTGGATCTGGGTGATCGGCCGGGGAAAAATAACCTCCCGCCTCCCGGATGGAACACCTCTCATGATTTCCGGGACATTGCATAACATCACCGGACGGAAGCAGGCGGAAGCGGCACTACAGGTAACCCAGGAAAAATATACAAAAGCATTTCTCGCAAGTCCGGATGCGATTATGATCAGCGACCTGGAAACCGGGAATTTTGTCGAGGTGAATGACGCGACATCCCAGATATACGGGTATTCCAGGGATGAACTGATCGGAAAAAGTTCACTTGAACTTGGTATCTGGCTCAGGAACGAGGACATGGAAGCCTTCACAAACCGGGTGAGGACGACCGGATGGGTGGAACAGTCCGAGATAGAGCAACGCCAGAAGTCCGGGACTCTTTTCAATGCATCGATATCTGCAGATACTATCAATATTGAAGGCCGGGTACACATCCTCATGGTCGTCCGCGATATCACCAGGAGTAAAATTGCTGAAGGGGCATTGCGGGAGAGTGAATGCAAGTTCCGGACGATTTTTGATTCAACGTTCGGGTTGATGGCCCTGCTCCGGTTGGATGGGACTGTACTGGGTATTAATAAAACAGCCCTGAAGTTTGGAGGGCTTTCGCTCCAGGACGTGGTCCGGAAACCCTTCTGGGAAATTTCCTGGTGGGCCCTGTCCCCGGAAATCCAGTCCAGGCTGAAAGAGGCAGTTGGACGTGCGGCATCAGGTAAAATTGTGCGGTACGAAGAAGATATTCTGGGTAAGGATGGCGAGGTAATTACCATCGATTTCTCCTTAAAACCCGTCAGGGGTGCCCCTGGAACTGTCACGTCCCTTGTGGCTGAGGGGCGTGATATCACCGAACGTAAACAGGCCGAAGTGGCTCTCCGGGAGAGCGGGGAAACGATTAGGACACTTATAAACTCCCCGGTTGATTCCATGTTGATCATTGATCCGCATGGTATAATCTGCGATTTGAATACCACGTTCGAGAATCGGATGGGCAGGGACAAAGGTGAACTAATTGGAACGAATGTTTACGACCTGTTACCACCCGATCTTGCAGACCTGAGGCGAAGCTATGCTGCAGAAGTTATCAGGTCGGGAAAACCGGTCCGTTGGGAAGATCAGCGTGACGGGGTGAGGCTTGACCAGTCTATCCATCCAATTTTCGATGCAAAGGGGGACGTGGCTAAAATTGCAATTATTGCCCGCGATATCACCGAACGGAAAAAGGTTGAAGAAGCCCTCAACCAGGCGAACCGGAAACTTACGCTCCTTTCCAGCATAACCCGTCACGACATCAAAAACCAGATCCTGGCATTAAACGGGTTTGTTGAATTGTTACATGGAAATTCTCATGACCCGGAATCTGAAGAATATTTCAGCTGGATCGTGCAGGTGAGTGACCGTATCTCGTCCATGATCGAATTTACCAAGGAATGCGGGCAGGTAGGGGCCCATGCACCTTCATGGCAGAATCCTCGTATATTGGCAGATACAGCGGCAAAGGAAATCCCGCTTGGAAATATTACCATATTTAACCATATCCCGGCCGGAACAGAAGTGTTCGCTGACCCATTGATTATCAAGGTCTTCTACAATCTCATGGATAACGCAGTACGATATGGCGGGAAGATCACGACTATCCGGTTCTTTACCGGGCAATCCGGAAATGACCACCTGCTCATATGCGAGGATGACGGTGTGGGGATTCCCGCTGAAGAAAAAGAAAAGATCTTTGAACGTGGGTTCGGGAAGAATACCGGGCTTGGTCTTTTCCTTGCCAGGGAAATTCTCTCGATCACCGGTATCACCATCCGGGAAACAGGAGAGCCTGGTAAGGGGGCACGGTTTGAGATCAGGGTGCCGGACGGCATGTGGCGTTTGGCAGGGGCAGCAGGAAACGAAACTGACCCGGTTAGGGAAAAAAGAGAGATGACCGGATAACAGGTACAGAAAATTTGTCACCTGCATTTGGATAATACCCGTCAGAACTCGATCGTCATGACCGCTTCTTCTTCCTCACGGAGTTCCCCTTTTAAACGGGCGGTATCGAATTCGTAGGCTGCCCACGGGTCATAATCCTCGTACAGCTCGCATTTATCGAGCACGTCCACAAATTCCTTCAGGAAAATCCGTGGAATAATATCCACCCGTCCTCCGAATTTTCCCGTCACCTTGCTGATCATCGCCCTGATGAACCGGTGCGAGATCCGCTCCCTGTCGACCTCTTTATAGGCAACCGAATAGATATCACAGATTTTCAGTGCGACTTTTTCGAGCTTGTTCGTATTGAACCGCGAGAGAATGATCTGCGGCTGCCTCGGGTTCCTGAATTTATCGGTCTGGACCACGTTAATCCGGTCGAAAAGGGCTGGAAGAGAGCGGAAACCACGAGGACCTTCAAAAAGGGAGGGGGTCCCGGTGACGAGGAAATAGCAGTGGGGCATTTCACCGCCGTCAAGGGAATCGACGACCTGCCGTAATAGTGAATACCCCTTTTCCCGCGTTGCACGAGGGGAGGACTGCGTAATTTCAGCCTCGTCGATTGCAACCGCGAGGCCCCGGCATCCCGACCCCACGATGATCCGGACGATACCTTTCAGGAACACAAATGCAACGGTCTCGTCAATGTCTCCCTTAATCGCTGCTTTCTGTTTGAAATCGCGACCGATATTCGGCTCGGCAGAGAGCCAGCCAATCGCGGACTGCGCGAGCTGGAAGTCCCCCGCGTTATTTGCCCGGTAATACGTCCGGAGTGCTGCCGCAAGGGAAGAGTTCATCTCGCTTATCCCGGCGAGTGCAGACTCTATCTCCCGTTCTGTTGCGGCTTCCAGCCCCTGCTCATCCATTCCTTCGCTGGTGACCTGGATTATGCGTTCCTCGATAGAATAGAGCCAGTTATCAATAACTGTTTTCAATGCGTGCTCGTCTTCCTTCGTCCGCAGTGTCCCGCATATCTGCTGGTAGACCCCCTTCAGTTTATGGAGCGGGGAAGATGGGGAGATCACGACGTGTGCCGTGGCAAATCCCTTTTCACGGGCAATCTCAAGGGACCGTGCGACGAGAAAAGTCTTGCCGCTCCCGTAATCCCCCCGGATGAACTTGAGGTCGCCCCCCCCGGAAGAGACGTAATCAAGTTGCGTGGCGATAACGTCCTCCTCCACATCGAGGCCGACGGCAATCCGCTCAAGCCCGCTGGCTGGGACGGTCCCTCTCCGCAGGGCGTTGATAATATTCAGGCTCTCCAGTTTCTGCTCGTCCATCCGATCACGTCCCGGTATACTCATAGATTTCCCCCTGCTCCCCGCTTCCTTTTTTTGCAACGAGTCGCACACCCTGTGCAACGCTTTTTGCAATCATCTTGTTCATTATCCCTGTTACCCGCCGGGTCCCGAGGAGTTTCCTCAGGTCGGCCTCGCTGGCCTGCCGGTGTAGTTTCAGGAACTCGAGGATCTTCTCTTCCTGCGGTTCAAGACCACTAATCCGTACCTGCGGTATTTCCCTCGCGGAAATCCCTGCCTCTCCTCCTGCCTCACCCATCACCGGCAGGTCGACGATCGCCCGCTCCTTGCAGCGCCCGAGAACGGCAACAAAATCGGCAGTGTCGATGCAGGTCGAATATGCGGGCAGGATATCAAGGCCCTGCAGGCAATAGCGTTTGCATGCAGAATAATTGCCCTCGCCGATTGCATTTGTCCCTGCAACAAGATACGCCACGGCCAGGAATTCGAGCCCGTCTGCAGATAACTTGTCCCGGCGCTCTTCAAGCCGCTCAATCAGCCGGAACAGGAGTCTCGGGGTATGGTGGATCAGGTTGTCACCGGTGGTTACCTGGGCAACCCTGACTATATCCACGGTCCTTTTGATATTGGACAGGATGTACAACATTACTTTTTCGCATTCCCTCCACTCCTTGTGACGTGCGAGAAATTTTGCATATTCAAGGCCGCCGGCCAGGAAATCGCTCCGGTATGCCCGGTAATACCATCCGCGTGCCTCCGTAACATCCCCCAGCTGTTCGAAGAGATTACCAGTCTCGTAGAGGCAGACCGGGTTGGCACCGGGTGAAACGACCGAGGTGAATGTCTTCAGTGTCTCGTCCTTAGGGAAATATGTCAGGAGGAACTCGCGGTATTGCGGGAGTGCTTCACGGAGCGAAGCATCAGTCCCCGCACTACTGATACCTGACCGGATCAGCTCTTCGTAGGTTGCTTTTGCCTGGTCCTTCTTACCAAGTTCAGCAAGCATCCTGCATTCAATAAGACGAATTGCCGCGTCAGTGTCCTTGTCATTTTTGACAAGCGCCCTGCACATACGGAGTGCCTCATCGTAGTCCCGGGCTGAAATGAGGAGATTGATGTAGTCCTTCGCGATGCCGGGGTCTGCCCCCATCATGCAGGCGTCCCTGTACCCGGAAAGGGCCTCGCTTATATTGTAGCGTGAAAGGACCGCGAGATATTTCCTCAGGTATTCCCTGTTTCCGGTGCGTTCAAACCCGGCAGATGCGGCTTCCCCTGCCTTTACAAATTCTCCGGCGGCGGTGAGGGCATCAATGATGAGCGGGTCTTCGTTTGCCTTCAGGGAGGGAAACTTCTGGTACTGGTCCAGCGCTTCGGCCCCTTCTCCGACGGCAATAAGTGTCGCGATCAGGTCCCTGCAGTCATCTTCCCTGTGGGAGTGCTCTGCAAGCCGCCGTTGTGCCGGGAGCGACCTCCGGAAATCCCTGGCCTCAACAAGGCACTTCACGTAATTCCGGAGTGCGTCCTGGTTATCCGGGTCAAGTCGCACGGCGATGGAGAATTCGGCTACCGCCCCTTCATCCCCTTTTTCACGGAGGACTTTCCCGAGGAACCCGTGGACGTGGGAAGAATCCGGCATTTTTCGTGCAAGGTCGCGGAAATGGAGTTCAGCCTCTTCAAGACGTCCGAGGTAAAAGAGGTTCGTGGCAGCCAGCACCTCTACCTGCGGTTCCTGGCTCTCGGCCATGAGGGCCTGGCAGGTGGCATAGGACTCAGCGTAGTTACCCTCTTCAAACAGCTGGAACACCTGCCGTTTTCTATCGCTGAACGTCGTCATTTCCTCTGCCGTCCAAACCTGAGTCTTATGAGGTTTACAAGCATCGAGAAGGCGTCCGGGCCCCTGACCCGTGAGTCCCCCTTGTTCTGCCATGTTATCGGGAGTTCTTTCACCAGGAACCCTGATCTTCTCATCCGCCAGATCAGTTCTACATCAAATTCGAACCCGCTGGAAGTAATGTCCGGGATTACGACCTCCAGCGGCCTCTTCCTGAAAACTTTTGCCCCGCACTGGGTGTCATGGTATGGCAGGTTAAAGAGGAGCCTGATAATACGATTAAATGCCCGGCTTTCAAGCCTCCGGAAAAGGCTCTGGGAGGTGGTTACTATTGACCCCGGGATATAACGGGAGCCGATAACACCGTCCGAATCCCGGAGCCCGCCCAGCAGTGAGTTCATCTCTTCGAGGGATGTCGAGCCGTCCGCATCCATGTAACCGGCACACGGAGTGGCCGCCTTTTTGAGTCCTTCCCGGATAGCTTTTCCTTTTCCAAGCCGTTCCTGGTATTCCAGGCATGTTATCCTCATATCCGGGTTTGATTTTGCAAAATCCTGGATTATTGTCGCGGTATTATCGCTCCCGTCGCAGATAAAGAGGTAGAAAGCCGCAGAACCCGCTATATCTGAAAGAAGCATCTGTATACGCTCCCCCTCGTTGTAGGCAGGGATGACAAGGGTACATTCTGCCATCCCTGCGATATTTTCTGCCTGCTCCAGTTTTCTCCCTCCGGATAGATCGGTATGTTGCACGACTTATTCATCCAATAATGCCCGGGGCGTTTTCATCCGATCTGCCCCGGGGCCTCTTACATGGTGACTGATAGTGACAGGGCGGTACCTGATTTCATCCTGCCAGGGAACACGTTGCACTCGTTCACCCGTACCGTTGTACTCTATGTTTCGGGGCACAATGGCAAATACATTGCGTAGATTTATCTTACTGGTGGTTTGTCAGGTGTTCTTTCAAGGCAGTCCCGGGACGGCAACGCTCTGCAATCTGGAGGGCAGTTTCACGGAGCAACTGGTGGTCACGCAGGCAGGAATCAGGTGGCGGACTTTTCCGGAGTATTTGCGAACTGTTCTCGGTGATCTGGATCAGTTCGGTGGCGATGACGGCATTCAGCCATACGAGGTCACGGAGTAGTTCCGTCACCTCCATCTCATTCACAGGTTCCTTCGGCATACAGAAGGATTGGCCCGCAACCAGATGAATACACCCGGGGTAAAGAAACTCTTATTGTATCGCTCACAAAGATAAAAGGGAAGATAATGAGCTATATTGAAAGGATCAGGGACCTGGGGAGGGATGCAAACCCATTTTTCCGCCTGATGGGGATCGATGTGGTCTCCATTGAAAAGGGAAAGGCCATGCTCCGAATGAGTGTGCGGGAGGATATGCTCAACGGGGAAGGTTATTTACAGGGCGGGATGTTTACCGCTCTCGCCGACGAGGCCATGGTGCTGGCCATTTACTCTCTCCTTGAAGAAGACCAGGTTATCGCTACCATATCAGAATCCACCGGTTTCATGCGTGGGGCCGGACCCGGCATGGTCCTGGTGGCGGAAGGCCGCATCATAAAAAAAGGGAGGAGGGTGGTGTTCTCTGAAGCTGACGTGCGACTGGAGGGAAAGCCGGACATTATCTCGCGGTCATCCGCTTCGTTTGCAATTACAACACGGGAACGCCGGTAAAATCTGTTACCATGTTGTGTTACCCCATTCTCCGGCATTTTTTTGTTCTTCCGTGGTACCAGTTCATAATTTCCTGCCTACCTGAAGTGACCGCGATCCCCCGCATGGCTTAGACACAACCGGACGTACGCAAACTCCTTTTTCCTAATCTCCCCGAAGGCAGGGCAATAGAACTATCATAAAATGAGTGATAATGAATAAATATAGCTGAACCAAGTAAACGGGGGATCGTGTGAAGTATATTTTTATTACCGGCGGAGTTATGAGCGGGCTTGGAAAAGGGATTACCGCGGCGTCTGTTGGACGCATCCTGAAAAGCCGTGGGTACAAGGTAACGGCGGTAAAGATTGACCCGTACCTCAATATCGATGCCGGTACGATGAATCCCGGCCAGCATGGTGAAGTATTTGTCCTGTCAGATGGCGGCGAGGTTGACCTTGACCTTGGGAATTACGAACGGTTCCTTGACATTGACCTCGGGGCGACCCACAATATCACCACCGGGAAAGTCTACCGGACGGTCATCGAGATGGAGCGCCGGGGTGATTTCCTTGGTGAGACGGTACAGATCATCCCCCATATAACTGAACAGATAAAGACCTGCATCAGGAATGCTTCAGGGACCACGATCAATGGAGGAGACCTGGCAGAAATCTGCCTCGTAGAAATTGGTGGAACCGTGGGTGACATCGAGAGCATGCCCTTCCTCGAGGCAGTCAGGCAGATGCGGGGGGAACTTCCCGAAGCAGACAGTCTCCTGATCCATGTTACTCTCATCCCTGCCGACTCGATGGGTGATATGAAGACCAAGCCGACACAGCACTCGGTCAAGGCGCTCCGTGAGCTTGGTCTCTACGCGGATATTATCGTCGGGAGGAGTGACCAGCCAATCGGCCCCAATACGAAACGTAAGATCTCCGCGTTCTGTGACCTCCCGCAGGCAGGCGTTATCAGTGCAGCGACCGTCCCTGATATTTACCAGGTCCCGATGGAGATGGAAAAGGAAGGTCTTGCAGATGTCCTTTCAAAACACATGGGCCTTGAAAAGAGACCGGTGAACAACGACTGGTACAGCCTCGTGAACCGGGAATACACGAGCCGTATAAGTGTTGCAATTGTCTCCAAATACGGCATAGAGGACGTTTACCTGAGTATCAAGGAAGCGCTCAAACATGCCGGGCGTGCCCTTTCCACCGAGGTGAAGATTGGGTGGCTCGATGCGGAACGGTACGAACAGGCCCACCTTGAGGAATATGACGGGATCCTGATACCGGGTGGTTTCGGACCGCGGGGCATACAGGGTAAGATCGATGCCATCTCCTATGCCAGGACACATAAAGTCCCGTTCCTCGGCCTGTGTCTCGGGTTCCAGATGGCTGTCGTTGAGTATTCGCGGAATGTGCTCGGGTGGACTGATGCCACGAGCGAGGAATTCGGTGCAGGCCGGCATGTGATTGCAATCCTTCCCGAGCAGGAGAACGTGAAAAATCTGGGTGGCACGATGCGACTTGGTAACTACCCTGTTACCATTAAGGACGGGACACTGGCGAAGAAGCTCTATGGGAGCAACGAGACCACCGAGCGCCACCGCCACCGGTACGAGGTAGACCCTGGCTCTATAGAAGCGCTTGAAAAGGCAGGCGTGGTATTTTCAGGTACCTGGGGGGACAGGATGGAAATCCTCGAGGTACCGTCACACCCGTTCTTCCTCGCCACCCAGTTCCACCCGGAGTTCAGGTCACGGCCGACGCGGCCATCACCCCCGTTCATCGGGTTTGTGGACGCATGCCGCGAAAGGAATAAAAAAATCTGAAATAAGGTGAACAATGGTAAATACAGCAAAATTCATCGAACAGGCAGTAAAGGAGATCAGGGATACATCCGCCGGCAGGGGTGTCGTCATGGCCCTTTCCGGCGGTGTAGACAGTTCTGTAGCGGCAGCACTGGCAGCGAAGGCCATTGGGCCAAAACTGGTGCCGATCTACGTAGATACCGGCCTGATGAGGAAGGGTGAGACCGAACGGATCCGCCACCTGTTTGGTGATATGAACCTCAAGGTGGTCGATGCATCGGTGGAATTCCTTTCGGTACTGAAGGGGATCACTGACCCGGAAGCGAAGAGAAAGGCCATTGGTGAGCAGTTCATCCGCGTCTTTGAACGTGAGGCCCGGTTGACAGGGGCAAAAATGCTTCTCCAGGGGACAATCTACCCGGACCGGATCGAGAGCGAGGGCGGCATCAAGAGCCACCACAACGTCGGGGGTATGCCACTCCGTATGGAGTTTGAAGGCGTGATTGAACCCCTCCGTGACCTTTACAAGGACGAAGTGAGGGATGTTGCAGGGGCGCTCGGGCTCCCGAAAGAAATCCAGCACAGGATGCCATTTCCGGGACCGGGCCTTGCCGTCAGGATAATCGGCGAAGTCACCCCTGAAAAAGTCGATGTCGCCAGGGAGGCGAACTGGATTGTCGAGGACGAACTGGTTGAGCAGTTCAGTCCATGGCAGTGTTTTGCTGCAGTTGTCGGTCTTGGGACCGGGGTGAAGGGGGACAACCGGGTACACGGCTGGATCGTTGCCGTGAGAGCGGTAAACTCGCGGGACGGTATGACCGCGGACCCGATCCATCTTCCGTACGAGGTACTGGCAAAAATCGAGTCCCGGATTACCGGGCAGATCAGAAGCGTGTCAAGGGTCGTTTACGATATTACTCCTAAACCGCCGGCGACTATCGAATACGAATGAGACAACGCGGAAAACAGGGGGGGCCTGCAATACTGACCCTTTGCACGGGATCCCCGGCATATAATTTCTCTACCGGAACAAAAACAGGAAAAAAATTGAACAATCAACCAGGAAGGATAAACATGAAAAAATCACCCAATTTCAGGGAACTGGATGCACAGTATTTTATGCCCGCATTCACGCGGGACATGATGATCACCCGGGGATCGGGCTCAAAAGTTTGGGACTCTGACGGAAAGGAGTATATTGACTGCGTTGCAGGGATTGCAGTCTGCAGCACCGGTCACTGTCACCCTGCCGTGGTGAAGGCGATCTGTGATCAGGCACATGAACTGATCCACTGCTCCAACCTTTACTATGTGCCACACCAGGCAGAGCTCGCGAAGAAACTTGTAGAGATATCAGGCCTTGAAAAGGCATTTTTCTCCAATTCAGGAGCGGAAGCGAATGACGGGGCGCTGAAGCTGGCCCGCGTGAGGACTGGCAGGAAGAAATTCGTTTCATTTGTGCACGGGTTCCACGGGAGGACAATCGGGTCACTTGCGGTCACCCATAAACCTGCGATACGTGAACCGTTCGAACCGCTCGGGCTCGAATGCGCATTTGTGGAATATGGGAACCTCGAATCCCTGAAAAAAGCAGTGGACAACGAAACGGCAGCAGTACTGGTTGAACCTGTCCAGGGTGAAGCCGGTGTTATTATGCCCCCGGCAGGCTTCCTCGAAGGGGTCCGCGAGATCTGCGATGACCATGGTGCCCTGATGATCGCCGATGAGGTGCAGACAGGGATGGGCAGGACCGGGAAGTGGTTTGGTTACCAACACTCCCGCATTATGCCGGACATTTTAACAATTGCAAAAGGAATTGCAAGTGGTTTCCCGATGGGAGCACTTGTAGCACGGAAAGGACTTGAATTCCAGAAGAGTGAGCATGGGAGCACGTTTGCGGGGGGTCCCCTTGCCTGTGCCACAGCACTCGCAACGATCGGGGTCATCGAAGACATTCTCCCTTCCATTCCTGCAAAGGCAGAACGGTTCAGGAAGGGCCTTTCCAGGCACAACCCCCGTGTTGCAGGTCTCCTGATCGGTATGACCACCGGGGACCGGTGTGCTTCTATCCGGGATAACTGCGCAGTAAAAGGTGTTCTTGTGAATTGTGCGGCCGATGGCAACCTGCGGCTGATGCCACCCCTGGTCATCAGTGAACACGAAATCGACCGCGTGATTGAGGTAGTCAATGAAGCGATCGGTTAGGGAGTGCTACCAGAGCGAGGGATATGTCTTTGCGAAGAACGCGGGCGAGATCGGGAAAAAGCATGGCCTTGAAAGGGTCGCCAGGCTTGCGAGCAATGAAAACCCGGACCCACCTTCAGAAGGAGTACTAAAACTCGGGTACGAGGCGCTTTCACACGCGAACCGGTACCCTGACGAGACGCAGGCCTCCCTAAATAATGCCCTTACCGCCACACATGGGAATTACCCGTTTGTTACCGGTGTTGGCATGGACGGGGTCATCGAGACTACGATCCGGACGCTTGTGGAACCGGGAGAACTTGTTGTAATCTCCACTCCTACGTTCTCTTTTTACCGCATCTCTGCCATTGCCCAGGGGGCGGGGGCCGTCGAAGTGCCGCGTGGACCGGGGTTTGCTGTTGAACCTGGCCCGTTTATCGAGGCATGCGAAGAAGCAAAGCTGGCCTTCCTGTGCACCCCCAACAACCCGACAGGAAACGGGACCCCGCCGGAAGTGGTCAGGGAAATCCTTGAGCATATTGAATGTGTCCTGTTTCTTGACAACGCGTACGTGGAGTTTTCAGACCTGGATTATCTCCCGCTGCTCCGGGACTACGACAACCTGATTATCGGGAGAACCTTTTCGAAGGTATATTCACTTGCGGGGCTCCGTGTAGGGTATGCCTTCGTGCCTGAATGGTTCAGGCCCTATTACTTCCGTGCAGCCACGCCCCATACCCTCAACGCGGTATCGGCTGCCGCTGCAGTAGGTGCCCTGTCGGACAGGGAGCATGTCGAAGCAGCCCGGGCCCGGGTACAACGATTGAAAAAGGAACTAACGGGGCGACTGGGGTATCCCGCCATGCAGTCGGATGCGAATTTTATCATGGTGGATGTCGCACCACTGACATCAGACGAGGCAGTTGACCGTCTCGCCCGGAGGGGTGTACTTGTCCGGTCGTGCCGGAGTTTCCGCGGTCTTGAAGACCACTATGTCCGGGTGAGTATCGGAGCTGACTGGGAAAACGAGATGTGCATTGATGCCTTCAGTCGTTTAAATCCATGATGTACGGGATTTCCGGGATACCCGGAACAGGGAAGTCTGCGATTGCGCTCGAGCTCGAACAACGTGGTTACCCGGTCATCCATGCGACTGAAACAACACGTGAATTTATTATCGAAACGGATGATGAGCTGGACACCGTTATTATCGACGAAGACGCATGGGTTGCATCGTTTGTGGCCGTCGATGGG
>Ga0316219_1003249_pt1 | contig 13443 bp, 10 predicted proteins | sample TBH18003PmetaG_FD_203635 | JGI IMG/M metagenome (GOLD analysis project Ga0316219, IMG submission 203635) | Freshwater microbial communities from Trout Bog Lake, Wisconsin, USA - TBH18003P | ecosystem: Environmental > Aquatic > Freshwater > Lake > Hypolimnion/Profundal zone | place: USA... | reverse complement strand
CGCCGTCGTGAATTCCCCCAAAGCAGTTAAAGAAACAGTTCGTTACTGTGAGGTCTGTGGGATTGAAATCCGGATCTGTAACAAAGCCTCTCAACAAATTCATGAGCGATCCATTCGACATAAGCTACGTGAACTGGAATGGAATTTAGGGTTGTCCAAAGGTGGAATGCTTTAAAAGAAAAATATATCTATCTAATATAAATGGCGACTGTCAGAGATCTAATTAAAGACCTACTCAATTGCTATCCTTTGGAGGCAATTGTTTTTGTCTTTGACACTGATCTATATCAGTACAAGACCATTGATCAAAAACACCATTAGGTCTCTGGGCTTGTCCCTTGTCTCCCTTACTCTTCTCCTCTCACACTACTATTTCCCTTGTCGTCCTACTGTTTCCCTTGTCGTCCTACTGTTTCCCTTGTCGTCCCAAAACCCGCCAAAAATCCCACGAAATCCCTCCCGTTTTCAAAAAAGGGGATTTGCTTTGTTTTGCTTTGATTTACTTCGAAAATTACTTACCTATCCCACTTTCCCACTTTTTTTTAAATAAAAAGTATATATATAAAATAGCTAAATAGGTAAATAACATGGCATACATTTAGCACTAATAAATACGTAATACGTGAGGTTTTAACTCCGAAAAAAAAGGGTTTTTTGGGATTCAAGGGAAAAGAGTCATCAGAAATGGGATTTGTAGGGGAAAATAGTCATTCCAAAAAAAAAGTAAGTGGGCAGTTTTTTTTGGGATAGGGGAAAATAGTCGATTATTCAGAAAGACTTAAAACCGTTTCTGAATAAAAGGTGGGAGTTTCATTAGCAGGAGGCAGAGATGGTAAAGGCGTGTTCATGTGAGTTGATAAGGGGGTCTGGAAGACTGCTCGGATTCCTCGACAATGACTGGAATATCACACGCCCATCGAATGCCTCGGAACACGTTGCGAAGGTGTTGACCCTTGATATGAGTTTCTTCCTGATATAGCGGTGCGTATGTTTTGAAAAAATCTTTCAAATCCTTTTTCATGATTGATTTTGAGAAGAATTTTTCATGTTTCAATTGATCCCAAATATCATTGAGTGAAATATATATTTCTAAATCATCAGCATTTTTTTCGATATTATTTTCGGCAAATGAATAAAAATTCGAACTTTCGGAATGATACGCTGATCCGGCACTTTCATGATATTTTGTACGAAGAAGACCTTTTTCGCAGTACAATTTAGAGGTCTCAATCAACAATCCCATGAATGACTGTTTCCAATTCGCCATTTTCTCACTGATATGAATATCCCGTTTGAACTCCAGAGGATTGGTGGGATCTGGTGTATCTTTGAATTGAGACAGGAATTGAGTGATAAGAGCACGTCGCCAAACGGCTTTGTCGTTTTGGGACAGATTCGATGGCATGGCTGGTATTTTATTACAAATAAAAAAAGTACTAAAACACGCTCGGAAGTTACTGAGTTTACGGGCATACATCTCACGAGCAGAGATTATCTCATTGCCAGTCCAATCACGTATCTTCCCTGTATTGAATGTACTACCTTCTTCGGGTTCACTCGAGGTGATGATACGACACCCTTTCAAACGAGTAATGTCTGGCATGGGTGCTCCAACCGCTTCTTTTTGACGTTGAGTGAAATAACTGGATGAGATAGTCTTATAATAAGATCCTTCACGGCATCCGCCCAGAGCATCACAAATCAATTCAAGAAATTTAGATTTACCATTAGCTCCGCATCCAGTCCAGATATTGAATAGTTGATTGGTATTTCCGTCGCAAATACACGACGATAGTAGAATTAATGTCGAATCAAGGAGCTCAGAATACGGAAAGAGTTGTTTTAGGAAGATCATTAGCTCTTGGGACGAAGTCGATGAAATGTCGTAGGGTATATAATCGAATCCACAAGAAAGTGAGATATAATCCTCGGGGACACACTTTCGTAGAGACTGAATTTCGAAATCGTATACACCATTAGTGAATCCCAGAAGATGATAGTTCGTGTCCAATTTATCGAAGAATGTAATGTCCTCATACAGGGTGGCACACTCCTTGATAACTTTGAATCTAAATGTGATGTCCATCAGGTGGTTGTAGATTTTCTGGGCATCTTCCGATTTAGTTGTCAAGATCAGAGGGGCGATTTTGTCGGTCAGGAGTTCCGACATATATTTTTCGGTCTCATCCACGACCCACTTATTTCCGTTGAAGACATACCACACTCCCTTATCACCCGTCATCTTATACCCGTCGGGGTATCGATTTTTGGTTAACAATGCCAGAGCATGAGTTGACCCCTCGGTCGTTAGTACCTTACGAAGGAACGAATCAATTGAGGAATCGGTCAAGGGGTCAAGTAGCCCATCCGTTGCTTTGAGATCACCCAGAGGGAAAGAGCTTATGGGTTTGACCAAGAATTGAACCCGATATGAAGTGGTTTTTTCCACCGATGTGGACAAACTATTCAAGAATTCGTCATCGGGAGTACAAACCGACTTTGGAATCATCAGACCATCGAAACACAGAACAGTATTGTCGGTCGAGATCTTCTTTGACTTGAGGAAGCTCACAATGGACATGAGGACGCTATTCTCAATCTCACACAGAATATGATTAGTGAGGCTTCCTTGGACATTATATTGTTTCTTTCGAGTTTTCTTAATTTTTGCTAACATCTCTGCGTTGGACGGGTCGTTCATAATCAATTGATGGAGGATTCCGATTTCCTTCTGGTATTGAACGAACCAATCCTCGAGAATAGTTCTTTTTCCCCCATTTAGAACGGCCAGAATATCCTTTTTGACCTCACTCTTTGTCCTCTTTGACTTCGTTATTAACTCGCCAATCAATTTATCGTAGTTAGCGACCATATATTCAAGGCGATGATGAGGATAGGATTTTTTTTCGCAGTATTGGAGGAATAATTGAAGATGACACATCTTGATATCAATATCATGATAGAACTGGGAAGCGATCGTCCCGCGGATTTCCCTTTGGAGGTTACCCAGACTGACACCGCCACACGCAAACTGACGACCCGATGATTGCTTCTTAGCATACTGATATCGGGTCTGAACGACAAAACCCTCAGGAGTGGTTTTACCGTTGGTTAACATTGAGAAGATAGCCTTCCGTTGTCCAGCGGAGTCTAATTTGGGTTTATCTGAGTCCTTTCTATCCTTGTGATTGAAATGGGATTGGATCGTTTCAGATTCCCAGTTGTCGTAGATGACTTTGAGTTTATCATGATCAAGGATTTCGTGACTTTTAAAAGTGATCTCGGGCATATTCTCGTATATATCTATATAAGAGAATATTTTTTATATAATTTCAACTTATTTATTTTCAATTTTTTGGCACAGCCCTCGATAGAAGGTTTCCTGTGGAGGGGAAAGGAAGCGTTTAGTCTTGATTTGAGTCAAGAACCCCCTCTGTTTGTCAGTCCAGAGGGTATGGGTCAGCATCTGATCAATATGGGTGGCTCGTTCTTCGACCGCCTTCGTGATGTTGGGATTGGGTAGCCATTTGATAAAGTGCTTACAGTGGGCACAAACCAATTTGGCGTAATGGATTCCCTTATCGGTCAGGACTTCCTCGGTCGTTCCATCTCGTTCATCACAGCATGTCCAATCGGGTTTGGTATACATCTCTATATAATAGTATCCTATAAAAAAATATTTATATAGATTTAATTATTTAATTATTAAATTATATAAAATTAAAATATAAATAGAATCTATAGAAAATGAAAACGGAGTATTCTTTGTTTGACACATTGGACATTTATCTCTTGGATCAATTTTTTACTGAGGTTCATCGTCTTCGTTACAGATGTGTCATGTCACAATTACTGATTGATCGCTTTGGTCTCCGTCAGTTTTCGGAGTTATATTCCAATCATAAAATGATATATCAATGATATATCATTTTATGTGAGATAGACACAAATTTAATTTATAATTAAATTATATAATTATAAAATATCAATGGAAATGGAAATGGGAGATTCGTTATTTGACACACTTGACGTCTATCTTTTGGATCAGATCTATCGAGAGGTGTATCAGTTACATCTCAAGGAGGTAATGTCACAATTGACTCGGGATCATTCTGGTTTGGGTCGTTTTATTGATTGTTATTCGAACTGTTCGGGGACTGATGCCATACCTGCCAGTGCGATTTTTCGGGAGGTGCTTCAGAATGATAATGATGGCTTTCGTCGGTGGTCGTGGAAGATGAGGATTTTGGGTTTAATTAGAACGAGAGATCAGGAGAGGGTTGACGTCCCACTTGATCATAATCGATCCTAACTGATTCGATGAGGGTTTCAATCTCCTTCAATTCGGTGGGATCGAGGTCGCATCCTTCGAAGAGTCCTTTGGCCTTCAAATTTTCGAGATGTTTTTTGAGGTCTTCGTAGAGTGAAGGTTCTTTGTGGATTGTGATTGGAATGGGTTTGGAGGACCGAACGATGGGGTCGGGACAGATCGAGCTCTCGACACAGGGTTGAGGGATGACATACATGGCTTTGGGTTGGATTGAATTGATGATGAATTCAAGATGAGCTTGTTTTAGGAGTATATCTCTATATTCACGTTCGGTTAATTGGTGGATTTTCCGATTATCTGGGACACGATCTGGGACTGGGACTGGGACTGGAACGGTTTCGAACCAACGGAACAAAAATGACATAGTATATAAATTAGGGTGAGATTTTTTTATCACCTATTAACGTCAATGAATCTGCCGATGATTTTGGCATCGACAAATTCTTTTGAGCTGATGATCGAATTCTTCTGAGTAGTAGCCTTAAGAGAGTTCAAAACCCGATTTTCAAAGGAAAAAGTTGCTTTCAACTTTTTTTCTGAGTCTCCAAATGAAAGCAAAAATCAAAATTTTTTGGAATTCACACCGTTTGGAATGATCGTGACTGTTTCTTTCAACGGTGAGGCAACCAAGTCCTTTTGGGCTGAAGCATGCTTCTTTGAGATCAGGTGATTGGATCGATTGGCGAGTTGATAGTCCCGATCGCATTCGACGCAATGAAACATCATTTTACCTTCGGTTAGGTGACCTTTTGGTTGAGACATGAGGGCGGTCATATGAGAACCCTTTGGAATGGGGGTGTTAGTGAAGGGTTTTCCCGACAAATATTGGGAGATGGCATTTGGGTTGGTGCCATAATGTTTGGCGCAAGCAAAAATACTGGGATAGTGCTCCGTGATGGATTCTTCAACACCTTCTGGAGTGAGCTTCTGATACTCCAACGTAATTGAATATGTTTGACGTGTCATTAACCTATAGATAAATAATTCAATTTAATTTTAAGTGAAATTTTTTCAAATTTTTTTATTTGAAAAAAGTTTGGTCGTGAATATACATCGAGCTATTTTAGACGGTGACGTATGAGAAGTTGATTTGCCACCCGATTGGAGTGCCATTGGAGAATGAGGATGAGACGAGATCGGAATAGATATGAATCACACCATTATTACTGATCAACCCTTTTGCGACCGCATTAACACTATTGTTCTGAACAAAAGTCACAAACAATTGGTTAGTGGATGGCCAGTAAGCGGATGGGAGAGCTGTGGAGGTCAAAGAATTTTGTGCCGCAGCCGCACCCACTCCTAAGTAAGGTGCTGAGATCGTGACCAGATTATTAATTTTGGAGAGGTATAGATCCTGAGCTCCTTGGTAGGCACCCGACCAGGTGACATTAGTTTTATCGGACAGGAAGGTGCTGATTCGTTGTCCTGATCCGATTTTGAGGGCGGCAGCGGTCGCATCCCCCGTCGCCGTGATGCTTCCAATTGCGTTTATATTTCCACCGACGTAGGCGTTCCCACTAACTCCGATGCCCCCATAGAAGACTCCACCTCCGGATGAGGTCGAGACCGCTTCGGTGGTCGATAGTCCATAGAGTGGTCCCCAGACATTGACTTGAGTCGAGGCATTGGCTAATCCCAGAGTTAGAACGCCCCCAGAATTATAAATAATATTGGTATTAGTGGTATTCGCAATACCAGCTAACGTGATTTGTGACCCATAATCCATAATTAATCGGTTTGAGACATTAATTAACGAGTTGGTTTGTGACCCGATTTCAGTTAAAGGATTATTTGAGATGACCACGTTATAGAGGCAGATATTTCGGTAGGAGATCGAATAGCCACTTGAGTCATTATTATATGCGTATATTCGGGTACAGACCCCTCTGGTGTAATTCAACCCTGTAATGGTACCAAACAAGACTCCGTTGATATATAGAGTGAAGGTCGAGTTGAATCCTCCGGCTGAGACACAATCCCAATCTAATTCGAAGAGGTACGTGGTGGAGGCAACTGGAAGAAATGGTGTGGCACTAAAAAGAGTATTATTAAAATGAACGCCACCAGTGGAATTGGTGGTATAAAGGTGGATGGTACCATCCGCATAGAAAACGACTTGGATTTTATTGTTGGCTGAGGTATCGGCCAGCGAGATGAGATAGGATTGACTGCCTGGAGCACCGTCGTTGTCGGTTTTCCATTCAAAGGAGACTGACCCTTGGGGCCCAGCATTATTATTGGCTGATGTGGTCCAATAAATATCGGCCGAAGTAATTGAATTGGCCGTGAGCCATCCACCGACGCTGGGGACGAACAGTGATCCATCACCGAAGTTGGTCGAACCTGAACTGGCACTGTAATCGGCATGTTGTGTGACACCAGAGATATAGAGGGTGGGAGCAATGGCATTGAGTAGAGGGGATGAGGAGGTGGCACCTGTACACCCGGTTGATCCGGTTGATCCTTTGGATCCCGTCGATCCAGTGGATCCAAAGGATCCGGTCGATCCTGTCGATCCTGTCGATCCAGTGGCACCCATTCCGGTTGCTCCAGTTGCTCCCATCAAACCCTGAGATCCCGTTTGACCGGTGGGTCCAGTCACTCCTTGGGATCCCGTCATTCCAGTGGATCCGGTCGTTCCTTGAGATCCCGTCATTCCGGTGGGTCCGGTCGTTCCTTGAGATCCCGTCATTCCGGTGGGTCCGGTCACTCCTTGGGATCCTGTCATTCCGGTGGGTCCGGTCGTTCCTTGGGATCCCGTCATTCCAGTGGATCCGGTCGTTCCTTGAGATCCCGTCATTCCGGTGGGTCCGGTCACTCCTTGGGATCCTGTCATTCCGGTGGGTCCGGTCGTTCCTTGGGATCCCGTCATTCCAGTGGGTCCCGTCATTCCTTGGGATCCCGTCATTCCGGTGGATCCAGTAGATCCGATTAGTCCGGTGGGTCCGATCGCACCTTGGGATCCCGTGTAACCGGTTGGTCCGATCGCACCCTGATGTCCTGTTTGTCCGGTCGAGCCCGTCACTCCTTGGGGTCCCGTTGTTCCGGTCGGTCCGATCACACCTCGGGATCCCGTTTGTCCGGTGGGTCCTGTCTCACCTGTTTCACCTGTTTCACCTTGTGTCGGACCGGTCGGACCGATCGGACCGATCGGACCGGTGTCACCTGTTTCACCCTGTGGTGGTCCGGTATCTCCTTTAATTCCCTGAGGTCCAGTACAACCCGTGGCTCCAGTGTATCCGGAGTTGTCTTGCTGTGGTCCGGTTGGTCCGATATCTCCTGTATCACCCGTCGCTCCAGTTGCTCCAGTGAAGCCTCCGGTTTGACCGTCGAAATAGCCATTCGCATCCCTCAAAACCAAAGTATTAGGAACCATGGATGGTGTGGCATTTCCGATACCGGTAATATATCCCAGATCGAGATCGATTCCATCGGGAAAAACTTTTTGCCCTTTAAACAATTGGTAATCGGTGGTGACATAACCCATCTCAAGTTGAGTGGCTGGAGTCATGGCTAAATCACCTGTATTTTTGTTATAAACCAAAGGTACTTCGGCAACAATTTTGGCGCTTGCCGATTCATTACTAACAAGGTCATTGACCAAAGCATCAAGATCAGGAATGATGATTGACATTATGTATATATATATATATATAAATAAATACTTTTTACAGATAAATACTATATAAGGATTTTGCTATAATGTAAGTTATAACACCAGATGACAACATTCATATGCGCCCGATGCCGAAAGGATTTAGCTACGGATCAATTCAAGTGGATTGGCGAGAAAAGAATTAAAAATTGCTTTGGTTGTGTTCAGTATCATAACGATTGGATGTTGAAAAGGGATGAGGCTTTGGAGGAAGCAATGAAGCTGGATCCCAAAGAATGGAAAAGTCATCCGATCTATAGTGATTACGCATGTGATCGTTATGGATACGTGATCAACAAAAAGACCAACAAAATGATTGGTTGTGTCATGACGAACGGATACATCCAATTGAGTCTTTCCGTTAATGGGAAAACGACTGAGATACTGGCTCACCGATTTATCTACGAAACGTGGGTTGGGACCATTGCTGAAGGGTTAGTCATCAATCATATCGACGAACATCCAGATAACAATTCACTTATAAATCTGGAGTGTGTGACAAAAAGTGAAAACAGTTTCAAATCCTCCCATAAAGCCAAAGGATTGAGGGTTTCGAGATCAGTCGTTGGTATCGACCAATCTGATATGACGTCACATAACTTTGAGTCTTGTACCGAGGCCTCACGTCAAACCGGTTGTAATCATAATTCGATCGGTTTTGTGGCCAATGGTCAAACCAACACTGCCACCTCCAAATCAACGGGTCACGTGTGGAAATTTTCTTATTCACCAATAATTTAAGTGAAATTCATGGGCAATTTTATTTGAAATCAAGATTTCAAATAAAAATATTTAAATTAATAATTTTATTTTTTTTGGCAATGGGACTAAAATCCCTTGCCAAAAAAATCCGTGCCAAATTTTTTTTTCCAAAATGACTAAAATCCCTTGGTGATAGTGTGACACATTTTTTCTGCAAACCCTCCCCACTTTTTTGCTTTTTTATGCTCCTACTTTCTTCAAGAAAGTAGTAGTCCAAAAAACGCTTATCTGGAAAAACTTTTATAAAAATAAATGGATTTCTGGCACAGCCTATGTTTTCCCCTTGTAAATGTATATTTTTCCCTTGTAAATTTCTGGCACAGTTTCTGGCACAGATTTTTTTTCTGGCACATACACTTTTTCCCTTGTACTTATCTCTCTATCTATCTCTCTATCTTTTTCTTCTTTGTTCCAAAAAAAAAGTAGTATTGATAGTAGTTGTTGTTATATATCATGATGTATATCATGATGAATTAGAGAAAAAACTTAAATGAAAATATTTAAATTAATAATTTTATTTTTTTGGCAATGGGACTAAAATCCCTTGCCAAAAAAATCCGTGCCAAATTTTTTTTTCCAAAATGACTAAAATCCCTTGGTGATGGTCTTACTAACCCGAAGACTTATCTCACCTCAACTCCCCTATTTTCCCTTATTCTCTTTCCCTCACTCCTTATCCCCTTTGATTTTGCTTTGTTTTTAATATATATATATATATATATTTTACTTGGGATTAGAAAAAAGTGGATAAGGGATTGGATTTAACAGGGAAAAGAGTCGATTTGGAAATAAATGAAAGGAAAAAAAGACTTGGGATTGGTGGGATTGGATTGGATTCTTTTTTTTGATTTTCCAAAAAAAAAAAATTTTTTTTTTTTTTGCCAAAGTTAAAAGTGGGGGGGTTTTCCGGTCCACTCCAATCCCATGGATATTTTTCCCTTAGGAATTGCGATGTAGATGATGAATTAGAGAAAAAAAAGCTTAAATGAAAATTAAATTATATATGTGAAATTGATATCGAATGACATTGGGTTACCTGATGACGTCCAAACGGCTGAGTTCATATTTGGCCAAATTGTCAGGACACCATTGGTGCCAATCGAGATCAATCCCACGTCACGAGTCACATTCTGAAGTGTCGGACAGGTGTCGTAACGTTTGATTGAGGGCCAAAATTCGCTGGGGATATCGCTGGTTGTACAACTAATGCCGACGTTATTGACAGTACCTGAAACAGTATTGATTGAGATCGTGACTTGGTTACCGAGTCGATGGCATTTACAGATGGAGGACATGGAGTCAGGTCCGTTGAAATTAATCGGATTGATGAGCATATATTCGTAGTAATTTAGAGCCAACGTTGTACCGACGCCTAAGGTCGCACCCACTGAAGGGAGGTTGAGTGACCCCCCGATAAATGTATTACCAACCACCCCCAGACCTCCGATTGAGATGACGACCGCTCCAGTCGTCGGTGAGGTTGAGTTGGTCGTCCCTCCGACGAAGAGGCTTTTAGCAATCCCAACTCCGCCACTGAAGATACTACAACCTGTTGTTGATGATCCTGAGTCAGTCGTTCCGAGGGTATAAACCGCATCGGTGTTGGCAAAATAATATTTATTTCCTGAGCAATCTGATGTAGCATTACCAGACGAGTCAATGGTCATGGTCATGGTTTTAGTGGCGTCTGTAACATTATGGAAAGTGGTCATATCACCAAAATGAGTCTGTTTTGCGATTCCAAGACCACCACTAAAGGTAACACTTCCAGTTGTTGTGCTGGCTGAATCAGTTGTTCCTTTGACAACCAAGTTAGCTCCGATATAGGTGTTTTTGGCAACTCCCAAACCACCATTAAAAACGGTACTTCCTGTAGTAGTACTTGAAGAGTCAGTACTACCTTTGTTCGTCAACTGTCCATTAACTCCCAAAACCAATTGTGTTTGAATTGCGATAAAATCGCTATTTTGACTATCATTCATTAAAATAGGTGAATTGAGAATAGGTGATGGGTAGATAGCGATATTTCGGAATGAAATGATGTACCCACTATTGGAACAATTACAACATTGAGCGGTAACAATAGTATTGGGTCGAGTGTATGGTGTGATTACGAGATGATTCATCAAAACACGATTGATGTACAAATTAAAATATCCGACAGTACAATCCCAATCCAGTTCAAAAAGATAAGCTGTGTTAGCCAAAGGAGAAAAATTTGCTAATACTACATCATTTTGTTGGACAACACCAGCAGAATCATCGGTGAATAATGTAAGATTCCCATTAGTTTGGAAAGTCAGATAGATCTGTCCTTTATGGATGCCATCATAGAAATTGAAGATATATTGAGCGGCAACAGGGTATCCTGCGTTAGTGGTTTTCCATTCGAGGCTCCAAGCACCTGTTTGACCAGTATTAATTGTTGAATCAATGGTATATTTCAAGGTGGCTAAACTATTCCAATTAACATTAATCCACCCTTCTGAAGAATTATATTGAGGTCCATTTGGACTCGATCCGCTGGTAGGATACTCCGAATACAAAGAAGTACCAGAAACATAAAATTTTGGGTAAATTGTATTATTATTGGTAGGTATAATTGCTCCATTGATACTTCCACCAACATAAATATTTCCAGCAACACCGATACCTCCGCTGAAAACACCGCAACCAGTCGAGTAAGAGGTCGATTGTGTTGTGTCGGTTATCGTCAAAACTGAAGTGGTATTAAAAGTGCCAGTTGGACCTGTAGCTCCATCAGTTCCATTGTGACCTGTGACACCTGTTGGACCTGTAGTTCCATCAGTTCCATTGTGACCTGTGACACCTGTTGGACCTGTTGAACCTGTAGTTCCATCAGTTCCATTGTGACCTGTGACACCTGTTGGACCTGTAGTTCCATCGGTTCCATCAGTTCCATTATGACCTGTGACACCTGTTGGACCTGTAGCTCCATCAGTTCCATTATGACCTGTGACACCTGTTGGACCTGTAGCTCCATCAGTTCCATCAGTTCCATTGTGTCCTGTGACACCTGTTGGACCTGTAGCTCCATCAGTTCCATTGTGTCCTGTGACACCTGTTGGACCTGTAGCTCCATCAGTTCCATTATGACCTGTGACACCTGTTGGACCTGTAGCTCCATCAGTTCCATTGTGTCCTGTGACACCTGTTGGACCTGTGGCTCCATCAGTTCCTGTTGGACCGATTGATCCAGTTGGACCTGTTAACCCTGTCATTCCAGCAAAGTATCCATTAGCGTCCCTCAAAGCAAGAGTATTGGGTGTTGCTAACGGAGTAGCATTACCAATATTAATTATATTAGTATTGTTCATATCAATTCCACTGTCGAAATATTTTAGCCCACCAAATGTTTGGGAGCCAGAAGTGACATATCCTCCAGCACTGAAGGTAGCTGGAGTGATCGCTAATTCTCCATGGACGTTATCATAGACCAGAGGCAAAGTGGCCTCAAAGTTGGCAATTGGTTGATTACTGTTCAGATCTTTTGTGAGAGCATTCAATGCCGGGTAGATAGTTGGCATCAGAACTTATATATATATGAATACATAAATAAATTTTAATCTATTCATATAGATATAAATGTCACTATTCGAATATAGTTCAACCGCTGATAGGCTTTTGGGAACCCCTTTTGGCACCAGAGATGGTATTGTGACAATGACACAGCCAGTTAGATTTGATGAAAGGGCGAAGAGATCCTATCAAATCCAATCGGTGATTCTATCAACCGAAATCCCGAACATATATAAGTATGGAGGCTTTGACAACACTAAAGTGGCGATCTCTGGTAACGGTGGAGGTGCTTGGACGACGGTTCAATTTGCGAACGGAGTTTATACTCTCACCATGATCCAAGACAACATCACTAACGCCTTTCTCCAAGCAGGTTGGATTGCTGATGCGACTAAAATCCCCGTTACAGTTTCATATAACCCAGCTACAGGGTTAGTTTATGTGATTTTGGATTCAACACAGTTGAGTAACCCCCAAGGGCAAGTAGGTGCGGATTTTGGTATCTCATCAATGTATGTGATGTTGGGTTATGATAGTGCGGTCGATGGTCAATTCACCTCGGACGGTATCTTTGGAGCTCAGTTACCTCCTCAGATTGATGTCCAAGGAACATATGTTAACGTTGGGATTTCGATGATTTCGTATGCTCGGTCAGTCAATGGTGTCTTCTCGAATGTTGTAGCAAAAGTTCCTTTGGTAACAGGACCAAACTCCAATGAAGTTGTTTATCCAAGCGGATATACTGGTAACATAGCAACACCATTCGTTGAAGCATCCATTCCAGCATATGTGATGTCATTCAATGTCACATTTACAACCCCCTTTGGTTTTCCAGTTGTTTTCCTTTATGGAACAGCCAGTGTTCAATTTGTTGTGAAGGATAGTTTAGTTGGAGTTTGATTCATATTAGATACAATAAAATTATAAATTCATTTTATTCATGTGGTTGGTGATAGGTTAGTTGATATATATGGTATCAATTGACCTCTACTACGGGAACCATGATCATTCGATCCTGTCAAACAATCGGCCTCACTAACTCGAAGACTTATCTCACCCCACCCCCCTCTTTTCCCTTATTCTCTTTCCCTCACTCCTTACCCCCTTTGGTTTTGCTTTGTTTTTTAATATATATATATATATATATATTTTA
>Ga0316219_1003247_pt1 | contig 13449 bp, 13 predicted proteins | sample TBH18003PmetaG_FD_203635 | JGI IMG/M metagenome (GOLD analysis project Ga0316219, IMG submission 203635) | Freshwater microbial communities from Trout Bog Lake, Wisconsin, USA - TBH18003P | ecosystem: Environmental > Aquatic > Freshwater > Lake > Hypolimnion/Profundal zone | place: USA... | reverse complement strand
CGGCAGGAGGCTGGAGCCTCCGGGAATACTGCATTCCCAGGCAGGAGCCTGGGAACGAGCGCGCGTTACGAGAGCCTCCAAGCTTAACTTAATGGCAGTGGGGCAACGCCCTAGGTTCTTGATCCAGAGCGGATTACCGCTGAAAGCGCGTTCTATAGCTCCGCCGGTATGGAACGCGCTTTCAGCGCTGATCGCTTCGTTGCCGTAAGTCCTAGGGCGTTGCCCTAGGCTGCTATGAGGCCGCGCCTTCGGCGCTGAAACGGGCTCACGCTGGTTTCTTTTATCCACCGAAGCGCTTGAGTGATCAAAAAGAAACACTGCGCGCAAAAACAACCAGCAGCGAGCTCCACGCCTGCCGAATACGCGAACCGTTCTGCGGCGATCAGGCTTTTTCCGCCAGCAACGCCTTGCGGACGGTCTGCAGCTCTTTCTTCCGGTCCTCGTTGACCTTCGGAAACTTCAGGTCAAGCGCTTGCAGAGTGTCGGCAATCGCCGCGGCGACCACCAGCCGGGTGTACCACTTGTTGTCCGCCGGAACCACGAACCATGGCGCATCTTTGGTGGACGTATTGCGGATGGTTTCCTCGTACGCCTCCATGTAGGCGTCCCAGTGTTCCCGTTCCTTCGCGTCGGCCACTGAAAACTTCCAGTTCTTGTCGGTCTCCTCCAGCCGGGCCAGGAAGCGGCGCTTCTGCTCCTCCTTGGAGACATTGAGAAAGAACTTGCGGATGACCACGCCGTTGCGGCTCAGGTAGCGTTCGTAGGCATTGATGTCCTCGAAGCGCTGCTTCCAAAGGTGCTTGCCGGTCAATTCCTCCGGCATCCGTTGCTTGGCCAGATATTCCGGGTGGACGCGCACGACGAGAGTTTCCTCGTAGTAGCTGCGGTTGAAGATGCCAATGCGTCCCCGTTCCGGCAGGCAGACATTGGAGCGCCAGAGGTAATCGTGGTTAAGCTCCTGCGCCGACGGCGATTTGAAGCTGGAGACTTCGCAGCCCTGCGGATTCACCCCGGAAAAGACGTGCTTGATGGTGCCGTCCTTGCCCGCCGCATCCATTGCCTGGAAGATGAGCAGCAACGCCCAGCGGTCGTCGGCGTACAGTTTCTCCTGAAATTCCGCGAGCATTTCCACGCCGTGTTGGAGCAGCTGGGTGGCGTCTTCCTTGGACTTGAAATCGTTGGTGTCGGCGGGATCGTAGTCCTTGAGCCGAAACTTCTTTCCGTCGGTGACGCGGTAAGGATGAACGAAGCGGTTGGCGTGAATCTTTGGTGTTTTCATGGTTTGTTTTCGATTTGACGGATGGCCCGTACTTCCGGGATGCCGGCGATGGTGTCGAGCAATTCGCAAAGGGCGTGCCGGGGAAGGAGCAGGCGCAGGGAAAGCCGCATGGTGTCGCCCCCGGGCTGGCTCCAGCGCGCGCCGATGCTTTCCCGCCGGTGCTGGCTGAGGATCCGTTCCAGGCGCGGCGCCGTCTTGCCCGAAACGGGGTCGAAATCGATGTCCACGCTGCGTTGTTCCAGATCGCCGGCGAGCCGGTTCTCGAAGAACGCAATGGAGCCCAGCAGAAAACGCACGAGCACCGCCAGGCAAATCGCGCCGCCGGCATATCCGACGCCCACGACCATTCCAATGCCGGCCATGGCCCAGATGGTGGCCGCCGTCGTGATCCCGCTCACGCCGCCCGCTGTTCGCAAGATAACGCCGCCGCCGAGAAAGCCGATACCGGTGACGATTTGCGCCGCGATGCGCCCGGCGCTGTCGGGCGTCCCGAAGGCAAACGAGACCAGCGTGAAAATCGTCGAGCCGAGGCAAACGAGAATCAGCGTGCGAAGGCCGGCGGGCTTTTCGCTCTTCTGGCGCTCTTCACCCACCAGCGCGCCGCAGAAAAGCGCCACTGCCACCAGCGCCGATTCCGCAAATGGCTCGCGCACGAGCAGCCGCCAATTTTGAATCAGCCAATCGGCCGCGGTGGGATGCGGAAGCAGCGTGCTCATGCCGGCTCAGTCTGCCAGCACTTTGCCGTCGTCGATGCGGCGCAGATAGGCTTCTTCCTTCCTGCCCAGGCTCTCTTTGAGCTCCGGCTCCAACGCGCGGATCTTTGAAAAGAGCGCCTTGATGTAAGCGCGGGCGGCGGTCTTGTAAGAATCGCCATCGGCGGTGGAATCCATCGCTTTGTGCAGTTTAACAACTTGAGGGTCGCCGACTGCTTTATCGCGGGCTGCAAAGTAGCGTTGTTTCTCGGGGCCGCCGGAACCGCTGGCGGCAGCCTTTCCGGCATAGGCGGGGACGACCGATTCCGGCGCTTGTTCCTGCGTTTCAGGAACGGTCGGAGAAACCGCTTTCGCGACGGGAGGGCGAACCGGAGGCGGAGTTGCAGGTGGGTTGTCAACCGGCGGCTGCGCAACGGCTTTTTGAGGCGGTTTGCGGTCAACCTTGGCGATCTTTTCCGGCGTCGGCGCGGGTGTTGGCGTCGGTTTCGGTATCGGTTTTGGAGTGGGCGTAGGCGTAGGCGCTTCGGCAGGCGGGGGCGCCTTGACGGTCACGGCGGTTTGAGGGAAAGCCGGAGCTGGCGTCGGTTTTGGAACCGCAGCGGGCGAGGGAGTCGCAACCGCGGCCGGGCCAGTGGCCTTGACTTGCGCCGGAGTGGGGGAGGGCCTGACCACCGGTGCGGACGGCCGTTTTGAACTCGCAGGCTGGTGGGGCAGGTACGCACAACCCGAAAGCAGCGCGAGGAGTAAAGGGAGGAAAAGACTTCTCATGTTGAAGACCCAGAATAGCAGAGCACTCCGGCAGCGGCAAGTTTCCACGTCGGCGTATTCTCGGTAGGGGCGAAGGACAAATTTCTTCTATTATTTGGCCCGCCGATTCTTGCGAGAACGTCGGAGACCGGGCTCTGGGGAGCGCACGCGCCCTCGCGTGCGGCCTTTGGCGCCCCCGCCAAAGGCATCTTCTCAAGAAGCCCGCATTCAACCGATGAACCACGGATTACACGAATGAACACGGATAGGTTTCATCCGTGCCAATCCGTGAAATCCGTGGTTTCGATGAAGCAAAAGTTCGCGTCGGCGAGGGCGCCGACGCCAACACGCGAGGGCGCGTGTGCTCCCCAGAGTTGCAGGCCGACACCGTTTTCTTTCTCCGTGTATATACCCCGGTATCTACAGATCCCGGTGATTGCGATCCGCCGGAAGAAATTTGTCCTGCGCCCCCTCGGTGGCGCCCTGGAGCCCAGAGGGCAGCGGAAGCGGTCGGCTTCGAAGCCGCGCAGCCCTATTTGAGCGCCGCGGCGATCGGAGTCGGGGACGGAACGGGAGCCGGCGTCGAGGGACCGGCTCTGGGCGGAAGAGCCGGGCGCTTGGGCGGCACCATTCGGAATTCGGTCACGAGTTGCTTGATCAGATTGTCCACGGCTTTGTGCCGTTTATCCTCCATCTCCTTGCGCAGAGAGTCTTCAATCGTCCGGCGCTCCTGCGCATAGCGGAAGGCAAAAACCTGCCGCCCGTCCTGGTCGAGCTTCAGGCCGCTGAGGGCGATGGCCTCGTTGATCTCGCCAAGAATCCGTTTCTGCCGGAATTCTTCGGTTCTGCGCAGTTCGGCTTGTTGTTCGGGCGGAAGCTTTTTCCAGCGTTCCAGGTTTTGGAGAAACTTCTGACGCTGCTCGGGCGTCATCGTGCTCATGAACGCCTGCGGATCCCAGATTCCCGGTTTGGGTGACGCAGCCGGAGCCGGGGGATGGGGCTTCGCCGGCTTGACCGCTACGGGCGTGGCGGTCGGGGGGGGCGGGGGGGGCGAGGGCGAAAGCGGTTGCGCCTGGGAAACGGAAACGACCATGGCTGCAAGCGCGCTCAGTAAACTGATTTGTCGAGCCATACCTCAGTGGGTTCGTAAGCGAGCAACTCGTCGAGATGTTCGATGGTTTCCGCATCGGAAACTCGCGGATGCGGCGCGGACGGAGTATCGAAGCGGTGCGTCATCAGCACGCCGTTGACGGCGACCACTGCCAGACCGGCGGCTCCAAACAGAACGGGACGCCACCAGGTTAGCAGAGCGCCGAACGGAATCGCATCGGTGTGCTGGCGGGCGATGCGAAGCTGCCGCACGACGTTGCGGGAAAAGAGCTGCGAAACTTCGACCGGACGGGCCTCCCCGAGCAAGTCCCAGAGCGCGTCGTCGCGCTCCAGGGCGTCGCCGGTGTCGTCTTTGGATTCGTAATCGTGGCACTTCATTCACCCGATCAAACCCGCCTCATACGAAAAAGTTGCGGCGAAATCTTGTGTTTTCGAGCCGCCTCGGAAAGCGCCAGCCAGCATTGTGCCACCATTCGCCGCACTCGAAGCTGCCAGCATTGCACGGCGACGGTAGGGGATAGCGCTCCGTGTTGTCCGCTGGAGGGGTCGTTTTGCGCCTGCGAACGGGCACGGACGGACGGCACGGAGTGCCGGTATCTGTTGAGCGCCGATCTGCCACTGGAGGCATCTTCTCAGCGCCACCGGCGCGACCACAATGTGGCCTGGTAGGCTGTAACAGTGACCAGTTCGGATCGCTAGATGGTGGCAAAGCGCGAAAAGTCGGGAGGGGCTCGGCAGTCGCGTCAGCGTCTTGGAGTGCGGGTAGTCCTCTACCGCTTTGGCAGTGCGCCTGGCTACGTCTAACGTCAACTCCAAGCGCAACATCCTCTGTCGGAGAGTTGCGGAAAGCTCTGATGGCAAAGGGAAGCTTCCGTAGGCTGGGGACTCTCCAGCTCGCGAAAGCGGCAGAGGACTGCGCGCACTCCAAGACGCTGACGCGCTTATCGGAAGCCCCACTCGGCTCCATCGCCACTCCTGTAAAGCGAAAGTTATCGTGTTACAGCATACTGGGGCAACGCCCCACTGCCATCAAGTTAAGCTTGGAGTCTCTAGTAACGCGCGCTCGCTCCCAGGCTCCTGCCTGGGAATGCAGTATTCCCGGAGGCGAAGATGCCTTTGGCGAGGGCGCCAAAGGCCGCACGCGAGGGCGCGTGCGCTCCCCGGAAGCCGGCGCGACGCAGGTTCTTGCCCAACAATCAACGCCGCGCTTTGGCGGCCTCCAAGTCTCAGGAAGACAGCTAATCAAACGCGGTACGAAAAAAAGCCACGAACTTGTCGTGGCTTTCTTCCGGCGGGGGGTGGCCCCCGCCGGGGCTCATTAAGTCGATGGACGGTCCGGCTTGCGCCGGCATCGAGGAAAAGCGGCTTACTTCGCCTTTTCTTCGATGTACTTGACCACGTCGCCGACGGTTTGAAGCTTTTCGGCATCTTCGTCGGGCACTTCGACCGAGAACTCTTCCTCGAATGCCATTACGAGTTCGACGGTATCGAGCGAATCCGCCCCCAGGTCCTCGATGAAGGAGGCGCTGATGGTGACTTGCTCGGGGGTGACCCCCAGTTGCTCAACGATGATGTCTCTGACTTTTTCTTCGACGCTTTTCTCAGCCATAGTAATTTTTTTCTAAGTTGGATTGGTTGGTTTTTGGTTTTTCGAAAAGCACTTAATGAGACTGGAGCGCTTTGGCAACAAAGAATTTCTGGCGAGCACAAAAGAATCGGTGTTGAGCCCGAGCCGGGCTTGCTCTATTCTTCGGTTTTTCACCCACACCCTTACCGTACTCCATGAGCGACTCGCCTCTTGATTTCGACCTGAAGATAATGCCGGACTGGCTCAAAGAACCAGCCGGCAAAAACCCGTACGCCGATTTCGAAGGCGAATCGTTCGATCGCCCTCGTCGCGACTTCGATCGCGGCCCCGGACGGCCCGGAGGACGCCCGGGAGGACGTCCCGGCGGTCCCGGACGCCCCGGCGGTGGGCAGGGACGGCCCGGCGGCGGTTCTCGTGACTCGCGGGATTTCAGACCGGGCGGCGGCAATCGCGGTCCGTCCCGCCCCCCTCAAGCCCGGCAGGGGCCGCCTCCTCAAGAAATCAAGATTCCTCAACGTTCTCCCGATGCCGGCCCGCGTCCGCCGCTTCCGAGTCAATCCGGGCAGCAAGCGCGCCCGGACCGGCAGCGACCCGAAAGAGATAACCGGGAAAACCGCGATTCGCGCGGCGGCGGGCCGCGTCCCGGAGGAGACCGCCAGCGGGGCGGGGGCTTCGGGCAACCGGGTATTCGCGAGCAACAGTCCCGCCAACCGCAGGACCGCAGACCATCCCAGGGCCGGCTACCGGAGCAGCAAACGCGGCCCGAGCGGGTCGAAATCCCGCTCCAGGTGGAAATCCTGCCGGAACCGGGCAGCGTTACGGCGCTCGCCCAGCAAATTCGCCAGAGCCACCGCGCCTATCCGCTCTACGGGATGGGGCGCATGTTTCTCAACAAGCCCGAACGGCACCGCGTGCGGGTCACTTCGAACGCGCCGGCGCATCCGCTCTATCAGGTCGGCGATGACGGGCCGGTCACCTTGAACCGCAATGCGGCCGAAAGGGATGCGTTCCGGTTGCTGAAGTCCAATTATTACGCCGAGGAGACCGTCCAGACCGATGCGCCCAAGGGCAATTACGCCAATGTTGCCCGGTGCCGGTTTAGCGGCGTCTTGCTGGGCCCGACCAATCATCACGGTTATCAACCGGGTCTGCGCAAACTCTACGAGGCCCGGTTCAGCCGCCGCATGGACTTCCAGGAGTTCCTGCGGCAAATCGAGATCGTCAGCGACCCTGCGGTAATCGAGGAGTGGAAGAAGCAGATCAGCAGCGTCACCGTTTTCCGCACTTTGCAGGAAGCCGAGCCGAAGGAGTTCAAGACGCTCCAGGAAGTGGAGGCTCATTTCCGGCAGACTTACCTGCCCAATTTGGTCAAGTCGGGCCGCAGCCTCGAAATGAGCGGGGTCGCCAGCCGGGAAGTCGCCGATCACGAGCTGCGTTCCGCCATCCGCGCCGGCTGGGAGAAGGAACGCGGATTTCCGGTGCAGATCGTCAACCACATGCGTCCGCGGTTCATCGACGCGGGCCTTCACATCTGGCGGCACCGCAAGCGGATCTTCTACGTGTCCCCGTTGCGGCCCATCCGTTTTGCGGCGGAGTCGAAGAATGTCTCCGAGCATATCGCCGATCTGCTCAGCATCATCGAGGCGTCGCCGAAGTGCAACCGCGCCGACATCGCCGCGCGCTTGCTCAAGCCGCGCGAAGCGGACCCGGAGTTTGCCAAGCTCAAGTCGGCGATCGTGTCCGACCTGCACTGGCTTATCCAGTGCGGCCACGTGATCGAGTTTCATGACGGAACGTTCGATCTTCCCCTGCTGCCGAAGGATTTGGCGAAGGAAGCCCAAGGGTCGGAAGCCATGCAGGAAGAGGAGTCTGCTGTGCCTGCGCAGGAAAGTTCGGAGCAAGAAGCGCCAACAGAGCAACCCGAGGAAGAACCGACTGCGGAAACAGCGACGCCGCCTGTCGAAGCGGCGATTGAAGAGGCGGTCTCTGTCGAACCAGTCGCGGAACCCGTTGTCGCAACCGCAGCTGAACAGGAACCGGCGGCGGCAGCGCCTGTTGCGGAGGCTCAAACCTGAACCTCAAAACGTAGAACAACTCCGGCGCTGCTTGACCTGTGGCGCGTCCGGACGGCGCTCATTGAAGGTCTGAGTCTCTGCCGCGCTTTGCAGCTATTTCAATTGCCTGATTTCGCGAAGCCGCGTTCCCGCAGCCACGCCAGGCAATCGTCGCTCCAGCGATGCCTTGGGTCTCCTCCCAGGCCAATGCCGTGGCAGCCTTGCTCATAGACATGCAATTCGAATCGGATCCCGTTGTCCCGGAGGGCCCTTGCAAAGGCGATGGAGTTTTCCGCGCAGACGCCGGTGTCTTCCCATGTGTGCCAGATAAAGCACGGCGGAGTTTTCTTCGTCACCTGTTTTTCACTGGATAGGAACTCGATGAGATCTTGCGACGGGTTTTGTCCCAGGAGATTGTCTCTTGAGCCCGCGTGGGTCAACTCGCCCATGGTGATTACCGCGTAGCAGAGAATCCCCAGGTCTGGACGCCCGCTTTCCCGCTCCACCGGGTCCGTGCTCCGCGCGTCGCCCTCGTCGAAATGCGTGAGCAGGCTGGAGGCAAGATGTCCGCCGGCGCTGGAGCCCATGAGGCCCACCCGCCCGCGATCGATCTTCCACTGCTGCGACCTGGAACGGGCCAGCCGGATTGCGCGCGCGGCATCGTTGAGCATCGCCGGGTGGCGATAGCCGTTGGAGCCGAGCCGGTATTTTAGGACAAGACCCGCGATGCCGTTCTCCGCCAGCCATTCGGCGTAGCCGGCTCCCTCGTGCGCCGCCAAGCCGCCGTAGCCTCCGCCGGGACAGATCACGAAGGCTGCTCCGGTCGCTATGGATGGATCGGGCAGCCAGGCCGTGAGGGTGGGGGCGTCGTTATCGGTGTTCCCCAGCGAGCCGGGCGCGCCTTCGGGCCAAAGAGCAATCGCAGGCAGGAGCGTTGGAGATGGAGTGGAAGGATTCATATTAAATCAAAGCCGCGTTACCAACCGCCGCTGTCGGTGGTGCGATCCAACATTCATCCATCGTTAGCACGGCGGTTGCGTCCACGTTACTTTGACTACATCAACCTGCGTCGTTCGCAGGCGGCCGGGAATTTCGACAACCAATGACTTCCCGTCGTGCCGCCATTCCAGCGCATCGCCCGTTCGCAGCATCGTCACGCTATGCGGAGCGGGAACGCCCCGGACATTCAGGGTATCCGGGCTCGTGAGTAGCGCGTGGAGATACCAGACAACTCCCCGCACCGTCACGGGCACGTCGCTTTGCTCGGGCCACGGACCCGGCTCCACATCGCGCAGGGACACCCCGCTGTGTTCCATCCACGCTTTTAATTCTGAAAACCGGCGGTAGGCCACTTCGGGCAGCTCTCCCTCCGCATTGGGGCAGACGTTCGGGAGAAAATTCCCGCCCCACGAGCGCGCCCTGGCGAACTCGGAGAGCATCCAGCCCGTTGGTTTATAGATCTCATGGTTTAGGTAACCCCATGCGCCGTCCGCCCAAAGGTGGCAGTATTCCCACCAGCCTTCCGGCCGCACCTTCGGAAAACTGCATTCCGAAGTGGCGAAATCCCCCACCAGATGACCGCGCGGATTGATGACAATACCGGGCTGAAGCTCCCGAATGCGTTCGATGGCGATGGCATCGTGCGCGTAGCCGTCAAACCAGAGCAGATCGATCTTGCCATAGCGGGTCAGCAATTCCTCCACATGCCCGCGAACGTGACGGCGATAGGATGCTTCGTAACGCCGCTGCTCGTCATCGGGTGTGCCTTCAAAGGCGCCGATGGCCCGCCGCTCCAGCGTGGTGGCTTCGTGGCGGGTATTCAAGGGCGGCTGGATCGCTCCGTAGTGAAAGGACATCCGGTCTTTCTCAAAGAACCAGTCCGGAGGCGAGTAATAGAAGCCCACTTTTAAGTCATTAGCCCTGCACGCCTGGACATAGTCGGCCACCAGATCGCGGCCGCCCATGTCCGTGTGGGTGCCCAGCTCACCAAATTGGCTGGGCCAGAGTGTGTAACCGTCGTGGTGTTTGGTCGTGAGAACGGCGTACCGAAACCCGGCACTTTTGGCTGCCCCGAGCCATTTGTTCGGATCGTACTTTCGAGGCTCAAAGAATTTTGCCTGCGCCCAATAGGCTTCCGGAGTAACCACCTTTTGAACCGCTTGCGCTCCGTAGCGCTCACCGGCTTCCTTGCGGTGGTCTGGCGGTCGCGCGACCATGGACCAGGAAAGATCGCCTTCGCCTGCGACCGAGGAGATGCCCCAGTGGATAAACAGGCCCAGCGCGGCGTTGCCAAACCATTGCGCGTCGGGATGAGCGGTGCGGTGAAAGGCTTCGTTGGGCTGCGGCGTCCGGTTCACCCCAATCTGGGCGTGCTGCGCCGCCACCTCGTCCGCAAGGGCGTCCTGTACGGAATTTTTGTCGGTGTCGTTCATGCGTTTTGGGCCCGGACGGCGAGCGCCGGACTCAGGAAATCTGGGGTCTTCACAGGAAACAGAGCGTGGGTCTTGCGGATCGGCTTGTCAATAGATTCGGCGTTGAATTTTTTTGCGGGAGAGCCGTGGGCGGTGGGCGGAGAAGGGGAGCGCGGGCATCTTGCCTGCAGTAGCCGGTTATGCCCTCCGGCGCCGCAACAGCGCCGCGACGCTTCCGAGCGCAACCAATGCCGCGGCATCCGGTTCGGGGGCGGGGGCGGCGATCGCGCTGATTTGCGAGCTGTACTGGCTGATCTCCACGTCGAAACTGTAGTTGGAGGGATTGTAAGAAGACGACCCGAGCACATCGACGCCGTCGGTGATCCCCGCCAGTTTCCACCCCCCGTTGAGTTCAATAAACACGCCGCCGCCGGAGTCGCCCATGCTTGCCGCCGAAGCGTTGGGCCCCAGCGAACTGTCGAACGGCGTGACGATATACGTGTTGCCGTCACCGGGGAAGGTATACGATTGCCCGAGGGTTTCGGCGATGCCCCAGCGCTTGGTGTAAGCGCCGCCGTTCCAGGTAAAACCGACCTCGCCGCCATCCGTTCCCGTGAGCAAGCTGCCCTTGCCCTGGCCGCATGCGATCCTGACAACGGGTTGATCCAGATCGTTGTCCGTCGGTTGCGTCAACGCCAGGCTGGGCAAACCGGGGTCGCCCAGAATCTTGAATAGCTTCAGATCGGTGTTGCCGATGCCCTGGTATGGAGTCGCGGGGTCCGGGAAGAAAGTGGTTCCGTCGAGCAGGACGGGGGTGGTGTTACTCAGCGTTACGTGCGCTGCGGTGATGCACCAACTGTTGCCGAGGTACACCGCTGAAGCGTCGTCCGGACCGGTTTCCGCGACGTATTGCCAGGGCGCGCCGTTCGCCGGGGCGGTGGTGTTGTAGGAGTTGTCCAGCGAAGTCGCCGAATCGAAAACAATCAGGGCATGCGCTGTCCGGGCGAACCCGGCGAGTGCAAGGATCAGGCAGTAACGGAGGGGTGACATCTTAAGGGAATATGTTAAGTTTTATCTGGACGAAGTAAAGCCGGTTTTCGTTGGATACGCTGGGGAGGTCCCGCCCCGGCGAGCTTGTTCCCCATTCCTAAAGATAGGGTCCTCCTCTTTCCGCGGCTTGGCAGCGGCGCTTCTGTCAGCGATAGTCGCGCAATGCCGGATTCCGTTTTCGAAACACCGCCGCCGACCGCCAAGCCCCGGATTCTCTCCATCACGGAGCTGACGCGGAACGTGCGCGATTTGCTGGAGGGCGTCATCGGCGAGGTGTGGGTGGAGGGCGAGGTCTGCAATTACCGCAAGCAGGCCTCCGGCCACCAGTATTTCGGATTGAAGGACGACCGCGCGCAGCTCTCCTGCGTGCTGTTCTTCCGGCCCGGATTTCGCCACGGGGGCGTTGCGCTGGCCGACGGGATGCTGGTTCACGCCCGCGGGCGGATCACCGTTTACGAGGCGCGCGGACAATACCAGATGAACGTCTCGCTGGTACAACCGGCGGGCGCCGGTTTGCTGGCTGCGAAATTCGAGGCGCTCAAACGCAAACTCGCCGCCGAGGGGCTTTTCGAGTCCGCCCGCAAGCGCCCGCTGCCGCCGTTTCCCATGTCCATCGGAATCGTCACCTCCCCGACCGGTGCGGCTGTGCGCGACATGCTTAACATTCTGCACCGGCGCGCCCCGTGGATTCGCATCGTGATCAACCCGGTGCGCGTGCAGGGGGCGGGCGCCGCGGCGGAGATCGCCGCCGCCATCGACGAGTTCAACAGCGGCGCGCTGCCGGGTGCGCCGGTGGACGTCATCGTCGTCGCACGAGGCGGCGGCAGCGCGGAAGACCTGTGGGAATTCAACGAGGAAGCCGTCGCGCGCGCCATTTATGCCTCGGCCATCCCGGTCGTCTCCGCCGTGGGCCACGAGATCGATTTCACTATCGCCGATTTCGTCGCCGACCTGCGCGCGCCCACGCCCAGCGCCGCAGCCGAACTGGTCGCGCCCGACTCCGCGGATCTCGCCCGGCGCTTCAGCCAGATGCGGGACGCCATGGAACGGTGCGCCCGGGACACAGCGGAAGCGTGGCGGCAGCAGCTTGGGTTCATCGAGCGCGGCGTGTTGTTCCGCGAACCGCGGGCGCGGCTCGATTCGCTTGCCCAGCAACTCGACCTCACTGCCGAACAGTTGAGCCGCGCCGCGCGGGACCGGGTGCGCCGCGAGGAGAAACAGGTCGCCGAACTGCAAACCACCCTGCGGGAACATCGTCCCGACCAGCTTCTGGCTCTGCGCCGGCATCAACTCGAAGGAATCGGCGGCCGCCTCCAACACGCGCGCATCCAGCAGGTCGATTCGATCCGCCACGCCCTGGACAGCGCGGCGAACCTGTTGCGCGTCCTGGGTCCGCAGGCGACGCTCAGCCGCGGCTACAGCATCACCCGGACCGAAGCCGGCGAGCTCGTGCGCTCCGTCGCCCACGCCCCGCCCGGAACCCGCCTGCTCACCCGCGTGCCGGACGGGGAGATTCGGTCGAAGGCACTTTGAGTGTTTGGAAACAGATCGAAGCCATGGCACAACTGCCATGGCGGCGTTGCGTCAGATGCCGCGGTGATGAACGGAAGCGTCGTTCCCGCAGCAACCGCTCCGCGCAGGGAAAGTGCACGTCGCTTGACAACGCCACACAAGGGGAAATACTAAGCCGTACCAAAAACCATCCATGAATGAGGCCATCACCATGAAGATCGCTGTCGGGGCCGACCCTTTCGCCCTGGGACTTAAACGCGCCGCAGTCACACATCTTGAGCGCAGGGGCATAGAGGTGCTCGATGCGGACGAAGGCAAGGAGATCCCTTACTACGAGTCGGCCCGCAAGGCCTGCCGTCTGATCGAGTCGGGCAAAGCGGACAAGGCGGTGCTGTTCTGCGGCACGGGGATGGGGATGTCGATCTCGGCGAACAAGCACGCCGGGATTCATGCGGCCTGCGTGGAGTCGGTGTTCGCGGCAAAAATGTGCAAGGCGATCAATGACGCCAACGTTCTGTGTATGGGACAGATGGTGATGGGCGAGGTCATGGCCATGCAGGCCATCGACGCATGGCTGGACACCGGGTTTACCGAGGGATTGGAACAGCATGCCGAGTTCCTCCACGGGGCGGTGAAGGCGGTTAGGGAGATGGACGTCGAGCGGTCTTGAACATGGGGGGGGCCGGTAGAAACGTGCGTGCCCTACTCCGAAAACGCTCGGATGAACCGCAGATGGAAGGAGACGGAGAGGGACATTGCCGTCGCGACAGCGTCGTGGAATGCGGCAGTGCTGTCTTTCCATTACCCACAAGTTTGCAAATCGGGCGCAGGAGTGAGAACGGAGCCCCGAACGTTGTCATCCTGAGCTTGCGAAGGATCTCACGAGGCGATCCCGACGTTCGTTTCAGTCGGCACGTAGTCGGAACTGACGGCTCGCCGGGCGGCGCTGTCAGCTTCGAGAACGGTGAATGGTGAGATAACGCCG
>Ga0316219_1003243_pt1 | contig 13461 bp, 2 predicted proteins | sample TBH18003PmetaG_FD_203635 | JGI IMG/M metagenome (GOLD analysis project Ga0316219, IMG submission 203635) | Freshwater microbial communities from Trout Bog Lake, Wisconsin, USA - TBH18003P | ecosystem: Environmental > Aquatic > Freshwater > Lake > Hypolimnion/Profundal zone | place: USA: Wisconsin... | reverse complement strand
CTTGTTATCGAAGATAACAAGTAATTAGTCCCTCTTTTAGAGGGACTTAAACCTCGGGGGGCAAAGAGGGGCTAATTACTTGGTCTCTATGAGAGGTTGCCTCCTCCTTTGGAGGAGGGTATAACCAAGTTAATAACAAGTTAAAGCGAGGGGTCTAAATTTGCCGAAGGCAAATTAATGGGCTACGACCGACTAAAAAGAACAACTAATTAAACCTCATAGGGTTAAGTTTGCCCTTTGCGCTATAAGGACCTCAATATAAAATAAAAAAATTTATTTTAAGGATTTTTGAATTATTTGGTTAAATAATATTTTGCCAGGAGTTGTTAAAATGTAATGTGAACAAAGAATATTTTTATAATTATAGTTTTTGTGCGATTTGTTATAAATTTCTTTCCAATTACCTATAGCATTTAGTCGAATTTCAATGGGTTCTTCTAGATCTGAGCCATTTTCAATTAATCCATTCCATTTTAACCAGATATTAGAATGTAAATCAATTTTGTTTAGTTCATAATTTTTTAAAACATCGTCAATATTAGAAAAATAAATTCCAGAACCTTTTATGTTTAAAAAATTTGTATTCTCTCCTTTTATAGGCTTGGATGCAGATGAATTTAAAAGATTAGTTGTTAAATAATAACAACCTAAAACCATGTCTTGGCTTGGGATAGCTAAAGGTTCTCCTGTTGCAGGCGATAAAAGATTATTTCTTGAAAGCATTAACTTCCAAGCTTCTGCTCGTGCTTCTACTGTAATAGGAATATGTACAGCCATTTGGTCACCATCAAAATCAGCGTTAAAAGCTGAACATACTAAAGGGTGTAATAAAATAGCTCGACCATCAATTAATTTAGGTTGAAATGCTTGAATCCCTAAACGATGCAATGTCGGAGCACGATTTAATAAAACAGGACACGTTTTCATAATTTCTCTTAATAATTCCCAAATTAAATTAGGATTAGTTTTTATAAGGGTTTTAGCACCTACAATAGTTCGTGCTAAATTTTCATTTAATATATTTTTTAATAAAAAAGGTAAATAAAGTTCTAAAGCCATTTCTTTAGGAATCCCGCATTCATGAAGTTTTAATTTTGGTCCTACAACAATAACAGAACGCCCAGAGTAATCTACTCTTTTTCCTAATAAATATTGACGAAAGCGTCCTTGCTTACCTTTTAAAATATCTGATAATGATTTTAAAGCGCGACCGCGAGAATCTTTTTCAGAAATTACGCCACTCTTACCATTTTGAATTAAATTATCTACTGCTTCTTGTAATAAACGCTGTGCATATTTCATTTCATACGAATAACTTGTAGTAGGATCTTTTAAAAATTTTTTTAGTCGATCATTTCGATAAATAACACGTTGATATAAACGATTTAAATCAGAAGCAGCTATTTGGTCACCCATTTTTACGATGGGTCTTAAATCAGGAGGTAAAACAGGTAAGATGGTTAATAAAGTATTTGTTGGTAATGATTTTTTTCGACAAAGTTTTGTAATTAGTTTTGTTCGACGTATTAGTTCCTCTTTTTCTTTATATAATTTTTTTAAATATTTTTTTTTTTCTTTAACTGAATCAGGTAGATAATATACTTCACGAATAGATTGTTTTGTTCTATAAATTTCTTTAATTATTACATAATATGTTAGTCTATTTTGTCTATGCAGTTTTCGTAACGCGTTGAAATTATATTCATCTACTAATAATTTAACAAGACCTGGGCCTGAGCAAAAAGCTTTATTTTTTAAATTAAAACAATGTTTTTTATAGTCTGGAATAAATGTTATAGCGTTTTCAGATGGAGCTGATAAAGGATAATAAAATGAATTCCACTTATTAACAGATTCCCAAATACAATCATATGATCCAAAGTCCAAATTATTTTTTTTATCTAAGTTTCTATTAGTGAAGTAAATATTATTATAAAGTTTTTTATTTAAAGTATTTAATTTTTTATTTGTTTTTGGTCCAAAAGGCCAAAAAGTGCGTCTAATAGAATAATAAAACGATCCAGCTTTTAAACTACCCTCCCTATTAAGACCAGCTACGGGGGGGGTTAGTAAAAGATTGTTTTTAGATTTCAAAAGAGAATAGGCACCTTTAAAACTAGGTAGAGGAAGGTCTAAATTAACACCTTTTATAAAATTAATAGAACTATTTTTAGAATCAAAGTTTAGTTGATAATAGATACTATCAAGCTCTTTAGGTTTATAAGGGGAGTTGAACTTCCCTCTGGATGAGGTTACAAGAGTAGTAAGATATTTTTTATTAAAATTCAATAATATATTTGTAATATTTTTAAAATCTTTTTTACTGATATTAAAAAAATTTATATTATTACTATCATTAAAAAAGCTAGTTTTTATAATCTTAATTAAACTGTTTATTTTAACAGTTAAAGTAGCTACTTTTAAAAGTATAGCTAAATATTTTCTAGTTAAATTTTTAAATATTATATGATAATTATCGAGTTTTTTTAAATTAAAAATAGAAGAAAAATCAGACTTTACATAAAAATCTGAGATTATAAAATTGCAGATTTTAGTTGGAAAATTTGATAACGTATAAAATTCTAAATAAAAATGACTTCTTATAAATAAATTTTTGTTGAAAGTAAGAGGTGTTATAAGTTTATAATTTGACATTTTAGAATTAAAATAAGATAAAGAAAACAAATTATAGAAATACTCCTTAATTGATTCAATAGACCTATTTGAACTAAAAAATATGAAACGCAGATATTCAATTATTTCTCTATTTTTTTGAGTCTCTTTAGAAGTAAATAATTCTATTAAAAGATTGTAAGCACACTTATAAGCTCCAAAGCTCATTTTTTGTTTACCATTTTTTTCGAATAATTTTTGAGTTAATTCTAATGCGTTTTTTGACTTTAAACAAGGGTTATTAAAAATATTTTTATTAAAAAATGATTCATCAAGATCCTTTTTAGCCATAGTGGGTGTTTTTAATTCTGTCTCTTTATTATTAAGGATATTAGAAAAATTAACTAATACTTTTTGTAACGCTTTTTCTGTTATTTTGTCCCAAGTTCGATCTAATATATTATTATATATTGATTTTTGAGAAAATATATTTAAATTTAAAAGAATATAAAATGGAATAGTAACTTTTTTAAAAATTTGTTTTATTTGTTTTACACTAATCTTACCTTCTCTTTCTGATTGGGTTATTAAAAAACTTAAACTTTTTACTTTTTTTAAATTTATTTTTTTTGAGTACTGTTTCAACTTAGTTGTAGATGTTTTAATTAATAGTGTATTATAGTATTTGTTACTTTGTTGAAGATCTTCGTCTAGAAAATTTTTTTTATAATTATTAGTATTTATTTGAACCCCCGAGAAACTCTTTTGGTTTAAAGTTGAATTAACTTCAGCACCGATTGAGTCAGAGATAGTAGTATCGTAATTAGATAAATAAAAAAGTTTCCAATATTTATATTTTTTTAATTTCAATTTAATGCGTTCTTCCTTCTTATTTGGAATATTATTAGTTATATTTTTTAAATCTTTAGTTGTTAGCTCTAACCCCCCCGTCGGAGGGTTAAAAGAGACGCTAAAGGGGTTAGATATAGTTTTGCTTTGTAAAACACTAGGGGTAGTATTTTTATTAACCATAGAACTATTATTTGTTTTCTCATTAACAATTTGTTCTTTTATTTTTTTCCATGAAGAAATAATATCTGATGGTTTTGATCGAAAAATTCCACCTTTTAAACCATTCTCTAATGTAGTTGTTTGTGAACAATAAACTATATGTTCTAAATGTCTTTTTTTAATATTTAACAAAATAGATAGATAGCTAGGACTTCCTTTTAAATACCAAACATGAGTTACTGGAGAAATTAATCGAATATACCCTAACTGGTAACGTCTAATAACTGACCAAGTGTATTCAACCCCACAAATATTACAATAATGTCTTCTATAATTAATTTTGCGACCTGTTTCATCTTTCTTTATTGGAGGCTTATTTAAATTAACGCGAGGATTATTAAATGAAGATTTTCTCATTATATCTGAAATAGCAAGACTTAGAGGTGATTTAACTTTATTTATTATTTTTTTTGATTTAAAAGGTTTTCCGCAAGCACATTCAAAATCTTTAACTGGTCCAAAAATGCGCTCACAGAATAATCCTCCTTTATGAGGCTTAAAAGTTTTATGATGTACAGTATTGGCATTCAGAACTTCACCTACAAATTTATAATTAGAGTCTTTACCAGTGGGTATTAATTTTTCAGCCCAACTTTGAATAAGCCGAGGAGAAGCTAGCCCAATTGTTACTAATTTAACTTCTGATAAAGTAGAATAAGAGGTATAAAAATTATTTTCTTTTTGTCTTTTCATAATAGAAATACTTTAGATTTAAGCTTATTTGTTTCATATCTATTAAAAGTTGATAAAATAAAAACTTTATTTAGTAATTAGTCTCTCTTTGCCCCCCTTTAACTTGTTATCTTCGAGGTTGAAGAAGCGTCGTTGAAGAAGCGTTGTTGTAAACCTCCAGAGGAGGAGGGTATAAAGAAGCGTCGTTCTAAAAGAACGACGCTTCTTCTACAGGGGGTAAGAGGCCAACTAACCTCTCGCTGCGCAGAGGTTGATTTACCTACGGTAAATCTAAAGAATTAGTTGCTCTTTGCCCTTTGGGCGCTTCTTTATACCCTCCTCCAGAGGAGGAGGGTAAACCTCGAGGTTAATTGTTAACCCCTCTGGGGTTAACAATTTAAGCAACTTAAAGCGCCCCCCCTAATGCGCAGCGAGGGGGGGCAAAGAACGACTAAGAGAGACTTTAAGTTGCCCTATAAGGGCAAGAAGAAGCGTCGTTCTTTTAGAACGACGCTTCTTCAACTAATTAAACCTTTTAGGGAGTGTTTAAGTTGACCAAAGGTCTTCGTTTAAGTTGGGCAAAGCCCAACTAACCTCTAAAAAAACGACTACTACGCAACCACGTGTCTCAGTGTAACTTAAAGCTGTAATTAAAATAAAACTATTTGAAAACCTATTAAACTTAGAAAGTACTTTTTAACCTCTTAACTTTAAACGAGGTAAAGTTAAAGGGTTATTAGGAAAAGTATCTCTTAATATTATAGGAGAGTAAAAGACACTATTAAAAAGACAATCAGTTAAAGAGATATCAACGAGCTGGTTGCAAGGAGGGTGGACTTACCTCGCTAAAAGAAATATTTATAACCTTTAATATTTGATGAAAAAGCTCATTTTTTTTTATAGAACTCATTAAATTTTTTTTATCTTATTAACAAATCTTTAAGCCTTTTAATCGCAACTCTACAGGGGGGTGAGGTTGAAGAAGCGTCTCCTGCCGAAGGCAGAAGAAGCGCCCCCCTTTAACTTGTTATCGAAGATAACAAGTAATTAGTCCCTCTTTGCCCCCCTTCGGGGGGCTACGAGGGACGCTTCTTCAACCTCGGGGGGCAAAGAGAGACTAATTGCCCTCCTCCAGAGGAGGAGGGTATAAAGAAGCGTCGCTTTTTTAAAGCGACTAACGACTAATTACTTTACCTACGGTAAAGTTCTGAGGGGATAACAAAGTAATAATTAACTAATAAATAAATAAAACTATAGTGAGGTTGAAGAATTAGTTGCTCTAATAAGTCTCTCTATAAGAGAGACTAATTGCCTTTGGCTATGAGCAACTTAAAGCGTCGTTGAAGAAGCGTTGACCTTTTGCCAACTAGCCTCTCGCTGCGCATTAGCCCCCCCTACGGGGGGGCAAAGAACGACTTTAAGTTGCCCTATAAGGGCAAGAAGAAGCGTCGTTCTTTTAGAACGACGCTTCTTCAACTAATTAAACCTCGTATGACAAGTTTAAAGGAAAGAATAAACTGTTACTCAAATTATCCTTATTTAATATTAACTTTTTTCAGGCGCTTTAAGTGGCTTAAATTGTTAACCCAGCCGGCCCAAGGACCCCGAGGTTACTTGTTATCTTTGATAACAAGTTAAAGGGGAACGGAGGTTAATTTATTGCAAAGCAATAAATTTATAAAGGGGTTAACAATTAACCTCTCGCTGCGCATTAGCCAAAGGCAATTAGTCTCTCTTATAGAGAGACGCTTTAAGTGGCTCATAGCCCAAAGGGCAAAGAGCCACTAATTCTTCTTAGAGCCACTAATTCTTCAACCTCAGCTACTTAGCTCTTTGTGGGGTGAGTTAAAAAAGCTAATTCAATTTCCTTGTAGAACTAAAAAAATATTTGTAACCTCCTGCCCTTATAATTCCATTAACTACTGCTAACAGAATTAAAAGGTTAACGTTTAAAGTTGAAATATTAAGTTTATAAGGCTAATTTAAATCAATGCTATAATCGATTATTGAAACTTTAAGCAATTTTTAGAATAAAAAACACTTAGCTAAAAAACACTTAGCTAAAAAATAATAGAATTATTTTAATGTTTAATTTTCACACTTATTATTTATAGTTTATAATATTTATAGTTTATAATTTTAAAAATTTTAAAGATAATAAATTAATGGTTTCATTAAAAAAAAAATAATAAAACTTTAAAATAAAAGTTGACCTAAATTATTTATTAAAAAAATTTAGGTACCCGCTTCTTCAACCCCGCAAAGTGACTTGTTAACCCCCCCTATGGGGGGTTATTAAGGTAAGTTAAAGAGGGTTAATAGGAGCTTGAGGTTTAAGTGTCTCTAAAAGAGAGACTAATTGCCCTCTTCCAGAGGAGGAGGGTATAAAGAAGCGTCGCTCTAAAAAAGAGACTAATTACTTTTAATTATTGAAAATTAAAAATAGCCGCAAAAAAAAATGTATATATTGTAAATAGCTCCTTTAAAAAAGGAAAAGCTAATGACTTAAAATTAATATATAGTTATACTGAGACGATAAATTATTATCAGAGATAAAGAAAATAAATAAAAAAAATTATCTCTAAATTAAGTTACATTTAAAATCGGGATGACAGGATTCGAACCTGCGACCCTATGCTCCCAAAGCACATGCGCTACCAAACTGCGCTACATCCCGTTTTTTTTTTATATTTAAATAAATATTTTGATTTAGTATATCTGTTAATGAATACTTTAGCAAGACAAGTTTTTGTGTAAGTTGGTTTACTTTGAAAATTTATTTTAAAAATTCAATAAATTAATGGAAATAAAACTATAACTATAACACAGGTGTTATTTATCCTCCATTCGAGGACATTATTTAAAAATTTAAGTCTTTATAAAAGTAATTTTTAAGTGACTCTTTAATTTATTGGTTTAACTAGTTCTCTTTAACCTGTTCTCTTTAACCTGTTCTCTTTAACCTGTTCTCTTTAACCTGTTCTCGAAGAGAACAGGTAATTAGTCCCTCTTTGCCCCCCTTTAACTTGTTATCTTCGAGGTTGAAGAAGCGCCCCTCGTAGCCCCCCTTCGGGGGGCAAAGAGGGGCTAATTACTTGGTCTCTATGAGACCAAGTTAATAACAAGTAACCTCGGGGGGCTAATGCGCAGCGAGAGGGACGCTTCTTCAACCTCGAGAACAGGGAACCTCGAGAACAGGGAACCTCGAGAACAATTAATTCGTTGCTCGAAGAAGCGCCCAAAGGGCAAAGAGCGACGCTTCTTCAACTTCCTAATTTAATAAAAAGTTTCATTTTCTATCTGATATTGCATAATTTATTTTGACTACTTATCATTCTTCGATTTTATTTACGTTATATACATATAACGTAAATAAAATCAAACTATTCTTTTCTTTTTATTAATTAGGACTAAAAAATTTTCTTAATATAATAGGATCCATTTTGTCTGTAGATATTAATAGATAATGAATTTATTATTATCAGTTACTCAAATACAAATTGTTAAACCCAGAAGTGTCACTAATACCTTATCCTAGGATAAGGTATTAGTGACACTATTAAAATAACCCTCGATATTTTCAAGGTTAAAGTATAAAAAAAGCTATACAAAAAAAATCGTTTCGGGGTAACAGGTAGATATTTGTTTACTTTGTATCCCGTATGGTACATGCCTGCCAGAACACCTAACTTCTGTGTAGTTTACTTTACTTTAGAACCTAAACTAAGCTAAACTAACCTAAACTAAACTAACCTAAACTAAACTAAACTAACCTAAACTTATTAACCTTGAATAAATATTTCGAAAAAACTTGATAGATGGGGTTTTGGAAAGATAATGACTTCACTAAATAAAATTGAAAATATTTAAAAATCTAATAATTAAAACCTCGCTTTTTAATTTTAACAAAAAAATAAAACAGTATTATTTTATTTTATGTACAAAAGATATGTCTTTAATAAATAGTATTTTTTTATTATCGTTATATCTTTTTCATTATCTATTAATAATACTCTCTTGGATTGAATTTTTATATAGTTAATAATTATTATTTCTTTTATTAATAAAAATTTATGTGTTTTCAATACGCATCTTAATGAATTTAATTTAGAATTTAATTTAGAATTTAATTTAGATTTTAAAATAAAGGTTAATATATTCTTTTTAAAAATTATATTTTTTAGCCTTGTAGTAAACTCCCCGAGGCTGCTACCCTCTAATGAGGGTAGATAGAGGGGAGCAAGGGTAAAGGGATTAGAGGTTGTTTTATTTTGTAAAATTATAGAGGCCATATTGATTTGTTTATAAGACGTTTTTTTTATAATATTTAAAAGATTAGTATTTTTAAAAGAGATACTTAATGATTTAAAATTTGCCTTATTAATGATATATGAAAATCGTTTATCTATTTTTTGAAAACTTCTATCCCTGTTTATTTTAGAGAACTGAAGAGATAACAATTTCTCAGTTTTGCGTTTTCTTTGATAATAATAACTTATTATCCAATATTTTTTAAAAATCCACAGTAAAGAATTTTGATTATGTAATTTTTTATTGGAATGCCATATATTAGAATTTAAACTTACCCTAGATAATGAGTTTACTTGTTTTAGCCTACTTTCTGGGAGGTTACTTGTTATTAACCTTTTATCTACAAGGTTACTTGGTATTAACTTGGTCTCATAGAGACCAAGTAACCTCGAAGATACCAAGTTAATAAAAGGTAACCTCGAAGAGGTTACTTGGTCTCTATGAGACCAAGTTAATACCAAGTTTAAAGTAGGTAATAGTTTGTTTTCTTTGAGGTTACTTGGTCTTAACTTGGTCTCTATGAGACCAAGTAACCTCGTAGAGAATAAGTTAAAAACAAACAACCTGCGTGGAATAAAACAAGTTAAAAAGATTTCTAAAAAATTAACTGAGTCAGAAAACTTCACCTTCACCGCTGTTGCTGTTTGTTTTAATGATGCCTGCATATCTTTAAAAGGTAAAACTTTTTTACCTCCTAACCTTTTATATAACCTACTAGGGAGGGTATAATCTCGGGAGTCAAAGAGGTTTATATTTTCCAAACCATTAACCTTGTAGCGGTAAGTACCCTTTCTTTTTATAAGTGTCTCTTTTAGTCTACAAAAAAAAGAATTAATGAAATTAGAGTTACTTAATCGATTTACTCTATTTATTAGGGGAATGTTATTATACTTAATTTCTTTATCTTTTTTGAATTTTTGTTTTGTGTTTTTATTAAGTAACCTATTTTCTTTTTTATAACTAAAATAATTTAATTTTTTTATTAAATAATTTGAAGTATCACCCTGGCTCCTATGGAGGATAAATTTCCTTGCCTGTAAACCCCGTGCAGGGGGTCTGTTGGGAGTTGAGTTTAATAGGGGGGCAGAATTGTTTATATCTTCAGTTGTTTTTTGTTGAAACAAGTTTAAATAGAAACAAGGGATAAATTTTGTTAAAAAACGGTAATGCATGTTAATATAAACTAATAAAATCGAATAAGAGGTGTTTCCACTTTTTTTTATTAAATAATTTATTAAATAATCATTATTCATTAAATTATTCGATAAAAAAAAGCCGCGATTAAAAAGAAAATATATAAATAAATTATTTACTAAATTATAAAAACTAAAAGGATATAGTTGAACCTCGTTGGGTTTTCTTTTTAGTTTTCCAATCAAAACGCGGCCGAACTCCCACGTAGGTTCCCAATCTGGGGGGTAGAGGATAAAGGGTTGGTTTTTATTTAGGGGATTATTTTTTATTAATTTGTTATCTACGAGTAGGTTGCTTGTTTTTAACTTGGTCTCTACGAGACCAAGTAACCTAAAAAAAACCAAACTATTACTTGCTTTGAAGAAGCGTCTCTCTTTTCGAGAGACTAATTTCTTTGAAAGCAAGTTTATTACAGGTAACCTCATAAAAAATACATAAGTAAAAATATTTATTAATAAATCTGATTTTTTCTCTTTTTGGGTGCTAGTGCAATTATAAACTTTATATGTTTTTGTTAAAACTTCTCTTTGTATTAAATTTATTTTATTTCGATATATTAAGATTTTTTTATTGATATTATTAATTAGAAGTTTTTGTAAAATATTATTAAAGAGTTGATAATCTAGTTTAGATAAAATATCTTCTTTAATAAAGCAGAGTAATAAATTTAATAAATAAATACTTTTTTTTATTAATTGGACGTCTTTGGGTTTTAGATTTTTCTTTAGCAACAGTTGAAACAACCTATTAACTCCCCTATTATCCCCTTCGTATCTCCCACTATAGGGAGGGGACAGAATTACGGTTTTTAAGCTTCTTAAAAACAACTTTTGTGAAAAGTAATTTCTAAAACCGTTAATGGGTAGATAAGGGGGTAAGAAATATTTATTCTCTACCCTCAAAACCTCTATTGGAATACTAAAAGGTTGCTTCTTTAAATAAAAAGACTTATAGTTTGTTTTCTTTAACTTGGTCTCGTAGAGACCAAGTAACCTCAAAGAAGACAAACTATAACCCACTTTTAACTTGTTATTTTTGAGGTTACCTTTTATTAAATTAGTATCTTCGAGGTTACTTGGTCTCATAGAGACCAAGTTAATACCAAGTAACTTTGTAGAAAGTAGGTTAAAGTAAGTAACCTCGTAGAAAGTAGGTAGAATAATGCGCAGCGAGAGAGACCAAGTTAAAGAGAGGTTACTTGTTTTTAACTTGGTCTCTATGAGACCAAGTAACCTCAAAGAAAACAAGCTAAATAAGTTAATCAAAGCAAGTAAGCTCGAAAACCCATACTTCCTTTTTTGGTTTTTAGATTTTTTTTTAGAACTAAAGGTAAAGCAATTAGCCGTCGACCCCGTAGGGGAACGCCCCCCGACACCTAGGGGAACGGGGGGCAAAGAATGACTTAGACCTCCTAAAGGAACCATACCCCCTACAACTAGCCCGTACGTGCAATTAACCTCAGGGGCCACAACTTTACCTTCTAAATTAAAAAAATTCAGAGGCTTTTTTTTTTTTTTAGTATTTATGCGATTTAGTTTATTTTTAAAGGTTTTTTCGAGTTGGCGCTTCTTTCTAATTGAAATAAAGCCCGTTAAGGAGCTAACTATTTCTTTTAAATTTTTTTGTATTTGTAAAAAACTATTTTCAAAAAAATAGCTAAAAAAACAATTAAAATGATCCCTATATTTATAAACATTTACTCCTAGGGTATTATAGAAGCTATTTTTTATACTTTTAAAAAAAAAAATAATTTTATAATTCTTTTTTAATAATAAATTAAAATCGTTTATTTGCTTTAAAAATATTATTACTCTTAAACTTGTTCTCTTTAACTTGTTTAGCTTGTTTTCTTTGAAAACAAGTAACCTCTCTTTAAATTGTTCTATTCGAAGCAGGTTGTTTGTTTTTAACGTGGTCTCTACCAGACCAAGGAACCTCAAAGAAAACAAACTATTACCTACTTTTAACTTGGTATTAACTTGGTCTCTATGAGACCAAGTAACCTCTTCGAGGTTACCTTTTATTAACTTGGTATCTTCGAGGTTACTTGGTCTCATAGAGACCAAGTTAATACCAAGTAACCTTGTAGATAAAAAGTTAATAACAAGTAACCTTGAGGTTATATCCCTCATTGGCCCCCCCCGTAGTAACTCCCCCAAAGGGGAAGTAAAAGGGTCCAGGTATATAGGGAGGTTAGGGTTATTTCGATTTTTAAAATTAGTGAAAATAAAATAATTTAATGTTATAAACTGAGAATAGATTTTACTACAAAGATATTTCAAATAAATTGAAAATCCTTTAGTATAGAGAAAATAAAATTCTTTAAAATTATATTTAAAATATTTCATTAATTTAATTAAAGGTATTCTTTTATTTCGAAGCTTAATTATTTCAGAATTTTTCGCCTGTAAAAAAAAAGTGCTAACCCTCCAATAGTAAGTTTTACCCCCTCTAAGAGGGGTGAGTAGGGTCAATTTATTGTAATTAGGATACATTTTATTAGATGGTATATTGGTTGAACTTGTTTTAGTTATTTTTTGTAAGTTAAACAAATAATTTTTAAGATTTGAATAGGGCCCCATATTAGGCCCCGAGGTTACTTTCCCGTAAGAAAGGTTAAAGGAGAAGGTTTTTGAAGTTTTCTTTTGTCATCGTGAACTTCTCTTATAAATCTAAAGGGTTCCATTATAATTTTTGAAAATTAAGTTTATTTATATCAGATATAAATATCTAATATTGATTTATTTTTTAATAATTAAAATAAATTTTTATTAATTTAATCTTCCATTTTAGTAACTTAGTACCTTACTTTGTAGGGGGGGTTCAAGGTTGAAGAAGCGTCGCTCTTTTAGAGCGACTAATTACCCTGGTTAGAAGATCAAGTTTTATTTCTAACTTCTTCTTACCAAAGAGGTATAGCTAATTAAACCTGGAGGGTTAAGACACATTTACCCCTAATTAAAAGACACTTACTGCAATTTTCTTTATAACTCTAGATACCCTCCTCCTCTGGAGGAGGGCAAGAAGAAGCGTCTCTCTAAAAGAGAGACGCTTCTTCAACCTTCTTTGAAAAAAGAGATAGAAAATTATGTCTCCTAACTTCCCTGCGGGTGGACCCGAGGTGATAAGTTACTCGTAGACAAGGTTAAACAATAATTTTTTACCAAGTGAATATTTTAATTATGTTAAAATTAATAAAAGACTAAAAACTTAATAAAAAGCTTATAGATAAAACCTAAAAATATTTTTTATTAAAAATAAATAAGACTGAGTTAGTTTTATAACCCCCTCGCTGCGCATGCCCCCCTTGAAAAAATGCGAGGTTACTTGTTATCTTCGATAACAAGTTAAAGCGAGGGGTCTAAATTTGCCTTCGGCAAATTAATGGGGCTACGGAGGTAAGAGGTTTAACTTTTGAATAAAAAAATTTAAATTTTTAAAAAGAAATAAGGCTGTTTAAGTGGCTTAAATTGTTAACCCCAGAGGGGTTAACAATTAACCCCAGAGGGGTTAACAATTAACCCCAGAGGGGTTAACAATTAACCCCAGAGGGGTTAACAATTAACCCCAGAGGGGTTAACAATTAACCCCAGAGGGGTT
>Ga0316219_1003240_pt1 | contig 13475 bp, 15 predicted proteins | sample TBH18003PmetaG_FD_203635 | JGI IMG/M metagenome (GOLD analysis project Ga0316219, IMG submission 203635) | Freshwater microbial communities from Trout Bog Lake, Wisconsin, USA - TBH18003P | ecosystem: Environmental > Aquatic > Freshwater > Lake > Hypolimnion/Profundal zone | place: USA... | reverse complement strand
AGCAAATGGGAGGAAAGAAATGAGAACAGTCGGTAACATTTTGTGGTTCGTTTTTGGCGGGGTGTGGATGGGACTCGGGTGGTGGCTTGCCGGCCTGATTTGCGCCGTCACCATCATTGGAATTCCTTGGGCAAAGGCATGCTTTGTCATTGGTCAGTTTGCCTTCCTGCCGTTCGGCAAAGAGGCAATCAGACGTGCCGAGCTCAGTGGCGTTGAGGATGTCGGCACTGGCCCCCTCGGCATGGTTGGCAACATTCTCTGGTTTCTGGTCGCCGGCGTCTGGCTTGCTATGGGCCATGTCGTCACCGCATTCGGATGCTTCATCACCATCATTGGCATCCCTTTTGGCATACAACACCTGAAGCTGGCGGTGCTGGCGTTGGCACCGGTGGGCATGACCATTGTCAGCATTGAGGAGGCTGATGCCGCGCGGCTTTACGTGGCTCAGGCAACGGTGGCTCGGCGGAGGAGTTGAGAGTTTGGGCTGTCAGACCTGCGAGCAAGATCTTTCTACGCAGAAGTCACTCTTCGAGGCCAAAAAGAAACCCAGCGCAAGGGCTGGGTTTGAACCCTTTCGGGTCCCGCTCAGGGAGGTAAAGCAGGAGGCTTAACGCAGAAAGGATTTTATCAGGTCGTCATGGTCCCAACACCTCGCACGCACCAACACCAAAGCCTGAGAATGCAGATGGTTTGCACTGACGTTGCACCTGTGACTAGCGGATTCACGCGCTAGGTGACTATCCAGCTGCTCTTTCGAGCCCCCCGTAGAGGCTCACCAATTGCGTGCACGTCTCCTACTGACTGTCATCCCCAGTCGCCGTCCCGGCCGACGATGATGCATTCGGCGGCCAGACCGCATCCGCCCAACGTGCCGCTGAAGGTGGATTGCTTCGCTCTCCTCTGTAAACTCAAATCCTCAACAAATTCCTGCTTTCAAAATGAATCGCTCTGAACTCATCGAAATCCTTGCCACCAAATCCGACATCTCCAAGGCTGCCGCTGGCCGTGTGCTTGATACGCTGATTGACACCATCCAAACCACGGTCAAAAAGGGCGACACGGTTTCATTGGTGGGCTTCGGAACCTTCAAGTCTGCGAAGCGTGCGGCGCGCGTCGGCAAGAACCCTCAAACCGGAGCAGCATTGAAGATTGCCGCAGCAACCGTGCCCAAGTTCACCGCCGGCGCCACATTCAAGGCTGTGGTTGACTCCAAGGCAGCAGCTCGCAAGGCCAAAGCCGCAGCCAAATAGCCAACTCGGCGCATTTTGGGCCGGCGAGGTTCAGTCTGCGCCGGCCCAAGTCTTGTAAGGCACCCTGATGAACCCTGAGGACCTGCAAACACTCGTCACCATGGCCATGCCGTTCGGGAAGCACAAAGGCGTGCTTCTGGCCGACCTCCCGGGCAATTACCTGACATGGTTTGCGCGCGAAGGATTTCCCAAGGGCGAAACTGGCAGGCTGCTGGCGTTGATGCATGAGATTGACCACAATGGCCTATCCGACCTGCTGAGGCCCCTCAGGGGGCGTCGCCAATAGGCTCCAACTCGGCACTTCAAATGTCAAACACGTCACCCTGGTTCTTTTGGGCAGTTCTGTCTGCCGTCTTCGCCGCCCTGACAGCGATTTTTGCCAAGATTGGCATCAAAGGGGTGGACTCCGACTTGGCGACATTGGTCCGCACGGGCATCATCATCATCGTGCTGTCGGCATTCGTCTGGTATTCCGGCAAATGGAGCAACCCCTTTGAGCTACCGGCTCGCACATGGCTCTTTCTCGGTCTGTCCGGCCTGGCGACAGGTGCGTCTTGGGTCTGCTATTTCAGGGCACTCCAGTTGGGCGAAGCATCCAAAGTGGCTCCAGTCGACAAGATGAGCTTGGTGCTAGTCGCCATCTTTGCTTTCACTTTTCTTGGCGAGCGCCCATCGCTTCGGGAGTGGTCCGGCATTGCCATGGTGGCCGGCGGCGTGTTGGTGCTGGCGTTCAAGTAGTGGCAACGGCCGGGTCATGCTGGAGCTGATATGGGAAGGCGTGGCAACCACAGCGTCTATGTTGTCGAGCTCTCGAAAGATGTGCTGCGCGAGACAAAGTTCGTGCGATGCAATCCTGGGTACGTCGATGGCAAGCCATGTGTTTACGTGGGCATGAGCGGCCTGGACCCGGACATCCGGTTTGACAAGCACAAGGCTGGCATTCAGTCCAACACCTACGTTCAGCGGTACGGACTGCACCTGATGCCGGACCTTTATGAGGCCTTCAACCCCATGACCTACAAGGCCGCAGTGGACAGGGAAATCGAATTAGGCATTAGCCTGCGAGAGGCTGGCTTCGGGGTCTGGCAAGCGTGACCACAGTCCGTCACGCCCATCCCATTGGCTTAATTTCCATCACCTGAATAGACGAACGTGGAATTTGAAGGTGTGGATGGCTTAGGTAGGTTTTAGCCACCGCCTCATGCGATTCACCCTGGGCAATCGAATACAGAACGATGTCGTTTCGGGCATCGGAAACCCCACTGGCGGCGACATTCTTGGTCGGCCCGCCGACCTCTGTAGACAAAATCATTTCCGCGTGGGTGGTGCTCCACGTTGCCCAATCCTGCATCATTTTCTTCTCAGATGCTTCTCTAGCCTGCGCGTCAACCTGCTTCCACTGGGTCATGGTCTCAAGTGGAATAAAAAAGAAGACCATGAATTTCTTTGCGGGCGTCTCTGACATAAGCAACTCCTCTTTGGATGGAACATTCAAATGTCGGGCTCAACGAATGTAGCCCGGGATACTGCAACATTTTTTAATGCCGTGCAACTGCTGGCAAACCTATGCTTTAGCTGAGCACCATTCCTACCCTCGTCACAGGTCAGCAGAAATGAATCGCGGACTCCAACGCTGGTCATAAAACGCGTCAGCGACCCTATCGACAACTGCACTATAGTGCTATCCGTTCAGATTTTCTCAGGGCACGACGAACCAGAGTCAAGCGCGATGCAACGGGGCCAGGTAAGTGTCGACAATAGCGGTCATTGAAGTTCAGCAGCGCAAAGCGGCGAATATCCAATGTATCCTGCCAAGCAGAGCACGCTACGGCCTAGCGCGCAGATAGAAAATCGCAACACAAGGATTCCCCATGCTAATGTCCAATATCCCGTTCGGCAGCACCAATTGGGCCACCATCGAACGTACCGAGCACCAGGGCGAAAGTGGCATGGCCTACTGGCGCACGCAGAACTTTGGCAACATTCGGGTCCGCATGGTGGACTACACGGCTGGGTATCTCGCCGACCACTGGTGCAGCAAGGGGCACATCCTGCTATGCATCGAAGGCGAGCTTCACACTGAGCTCGAGGACGGCCGGAAATTCGTGCTCACTGCTGGAATGAGCTACCAGGTTGCGGACAATGCCGAACCCCATCGGTCCTCTACGTTGATAGAGACGAAACTGTTTATCGTTGACTGAATCGGCTACGACAACATTTGAATCGGTAGTGTGGAATCCAGTGCCATGCCTGCGTATTCGTGCATTCAATTCCAGCCGATGACGTCGTAGCCTTTATCCTTCAAGCATCGCTGTACATAGTGCCTGAAGGTGCCGCTGGGCTTCTCATGGAACGCACCAGCCACCGCACCAACTGAGCCACCAACGGCCACTCCTGCAACACCATTCTCAATGGCCCGGTCTGGACGTCCCCGTATCAGACCACCAACCACTCCGGCAACGCCACCTATGGTGGCCCCCTTGGCTGCCCCATGCGCAACAGCATTGTCCTTTTCGTCCGGTGTAAGGCCTGCTCCTTTTGCACTGCTCATACACTGGTCAGAGTCACTTTGTGCCTGGGCGTCGCCCACGCGATTGAGCGTGGCGTTCGGGTAAAAGACCGGCCTGGCCGACGGACTTGAAGGACCGGTCGTCGCACAACCGGTCAGGAGTGCGGCGCCCAGCAGTACCGCAGTAGCTAAGGATTTTTGCATTGTGTTGTGCAATTTACTACCAGAATCGCATCACTCCTAAGCCGCGCGGGAAGGACTTGGAACGCTAATTGGTCAAACTCTCAAGCTTCCCGTTGACTTGTTTTTGGCGTTCCAATTGTCCGCCGCAAAACAATTGATTGTGCAATGCCGAACATGATTCTGTAAATTGCACATTGGAATTATTTTCCCGCATTTTCACGTGCGATTTCATCCGATTTCACCTTAAATGGGCAGACACAATTGATAAGCATTCCCGTTAGCGCCGTAGCCATATTCCTATTTTCATTGGCCTGGGAGGTTGTCGGACCTATGGTGTTCATTGCCATCGTTGTTTTGATTTACAAACGAAAGGAGTATCCCAAGGCGTTGAAATGGACGGTGTGTGCCTTTGTCATGGGAATGGGTATTTCAGCGCCGCTCTGGGTCCCATTCCTTCAGGAGCAGGCAACGGAGTCCATAGCTGAGCATGAGTGGCAATCGATAAATGCCGAGCTGAAAAAAGGAGCGTTCAATGAAGCTGCAAGACTTCTTGATAAGTACGATGTGAGAGGCTACGCCCCAGTGGGCCCGCAATACTATCTTGAGAAGCTCTCCTATCAGAACGAGATGTCCGAAGCAGAGCAACAGTTCGCCACATACCTATTCGAGCACTGTAAGGCATCCCTGACCCGGCCGATGGTATTTCCTAGTAATAATATTCTGGAGCGTGCCGTGCAATATGGCCGTGTGCGTTTGATTCAGGCCTGGCTGGATGCCGATCAGTCCAAATGCAGTGAGGAGACAGAAACCAAGACTGGCTTTGTTACAAAGTCACTTTTCGACCTAATGTCCGAGTACAAAAAAGCTCGTGATGTTGAGCGGTCAGACTGGGAGGGACAGCAGGCCAAGTCAGTGGTTACCCTGGCCAAAGGCTTGCCGCAGTGTAATGCTTCACAAACCGACATTCAGGCAAGCTCCAGGGAACAAACTTGTCCGGATTTCCTGACGGTCGCTTTCATGAAGGACAATGTTCCGGCCTACAAAGCATTATCTCAGGCTGTGCCATCTACGAAATTTCAAACCGCACCCCTAATCACCTACGCCATGGCTGGAGACTTTGTGCAGGCTGCAAGCGAGGCACGAAAAAATCCGGATTTACTGCATGAGAAGTTGGCCCATTTCATCGCCAATACGCAGTTTGAAGTCGTGCAAGCCATGCTCACAGCTTCCCCGCTGCGTGAAGACCAGTGGTTCACTGACACGGGTAGCAAATCCGACTTCAGTGACGTATTACAGGCGGCAAGCGAAAAGGATCGGGGACAGAGACAATGGCGCTACTTGCATTTGCTCTTGAATCAATTTCCACGACGCCTGCGCGACCTAGATTTATCGGATCTGAAATACTATGCAGGCGACTCGGATGCGTTGTATGGAACGCCCGCGTGGGATGACTATAGAGCCGCCAAGGTTGACGTTCTTCGTAAACTAAAATCCGCCGGCATTGTGTGCGACGATCTGTATTCCACGCTAGAAAAAGGCAGCGTGAATATGGGGAATGGCCAGATGCTGGCAGACGTCGGTTGTACTATTACGAGTCCTTCCCTCTAGTGGGTTTGTTGCATGCCTGTGCCAGCCAAGTTAAGAAAGCCACCCTGGAAGGCCATACTCGGCTGGGTTGCCGTATTCATACTCATTCCGGCGCTGATGTTACTGCCCGGTTTACAGTTACTGCAGGAAACGCTGGAGATAGAGATGTATCCGCTTACCAGCGAGTTCAATGCCAACGATGTTGACCGTGTGGAAGTTACCTATTCCCTGAACCATCCATTTTTTTCTGTAATGAGTGGCACGGTTTATTCAACATTTTCATGGTCGAAGATCAGCAGATCCATCGGGGGTGGCAAGAGCATCATCAGCATCCCCCGCTACAGATTAGGCTTCGGCGGTTACGAAATCTCTCAACTTGAGATCTTTACATCAAACGGCTCGTATGTTATGGACAGAATTGGTCAACCAGACTATGCAAGTCAGTCAAACGCCACTCTGAACTACAGCAAGACTTGGTATGCGGGTTATGCGGATGCAATTGGGGCAGTGGGCTTCAGAATTGTTGGGGGCGATCTACGATTCGATAATACTATCCTCAGACAGGTAATAGTCGACAAAGAGGATAACTTTACAATTTTGCCATTCTTTGAAAATGAAAGGCATTTTGCATTTCTCAAGGCCAGAATTGTACTTGATGAGTGGGTTCACTCCAAAAAGGCTCTTCCGCAAGACTGGCAAATAATTGCACAGGACAAAATTGAACTAAACCAAAAGTTTACTTTTGGAGAAATTGCAAGCGAAAATGTGAGGATTACCGTTCTCCAATGCGGAAACCGGCAGCGCTGCCTAGTTATACTGCCCTCAAAGTCCAAACAGGTGCGTTTTTATGACCAAAATGAATTGCAAATCATTGAATATGTCAACAACAATGATTCGTTCAACACCAAAGTCGTTTCGTTCGATTCGCAGGGCAACATAACAACTTTTCTCGGCAGCTGGACTAGTTACTACGATTTGAATCTGGGGTCCGGTACAGCCCCCTATGGACCAACTTCCGACGAGCGCATCTTACTAGGGCAGGATCTGAAAAACCTGAACAGGCTCATGAACACGTACTTGCGTAAGCCTTAAAAATGCGCCTCGTAGAATTCGCGCTTCATCAAACAGCGTCATCACCATTTGCAGACGACAATGACCGTTGACGAGAAAATTGTTACACCAACATCGGAAACGCTCAATCGCCTACGAATGTTCGCATTCTGTAAATCAGAGCCTGGCTATGTTCGGAATGGACCGGAGAAATTACTGAGTGGTCTGCGATTTCAATCTTGAAAAACAGGGTCCAGTAGAGGACCGCTTTCGCGGCTTGAGTGACGTTGAATGTATTTATTTTTTTAGTTCTTTTTTATCCGTTTTAACTTCATCCTCTCCTGCCGGAACAAAGGGTCCCTGCATACGCATCTTCAAATATCTTTCCCCATTCGGGGTGTTATAAAGCGTCCACCGTAGATAGATGATTATACCTATAATAACGATAAGTATTAATATTAACCATACCATAGCTTCGTCCTTTTTGTTAGGCGGGGTGGCATTAGTATGCTATCCATTACGGTTGTCGTAAGTGAAAATGGATGGAAATATTGCACTTCAGTGAACAATTGATGTAGTTGAGTTGCAGAACGAGTCAAGCTACTGTTTATAGTTTTTCAACACGGACACGTGTAGAAAATGACCGCAATGGCGGCCTAACTTTCTTTATTACCGGTACTCGCTTTAACCAAGGGGCTGTAGCGATTGATTAACCATATGCTCGCCACAAAAAACACCTGTCCCAACATACCGCAGCCAACAACGTAGCCCAAATGCTGATGCCATCCCGATAGCGAATAAAGCAATGAACGCGGCGTGAGCAATATCGGAAGAGAAATAGCGCCTATAAAAGCCAAAAATGCCCCTCTTCTATAAAGTAGCTTTCCGCAAGACTTGCACGTGATTGGATGCAGGCTTGTCGCAGTTGTCGAGGCCCAAGCTGTGCAGCCATGGTCTTTCCCGCAGTTAGGGCAAGGTTGTATTTTAAGGATCATCATCAGCTCGCGACATATACCGTTAAAATTCGACATTCGCTATGACTCGAGCTCGATCAAAGTAATTGCTTATGCAGAATTTTATTCACCTTCAGGCTTTACCACGTGTTCATCAATTTTTTCCTCGATCACCTTCTCGCCCTCAAATCCGGCAATGACGGCCATGCTCTTTTTGAAGAATCCGGCATCAGGGTCAATTTTGTCCAAAGCCTCTTCAGCCACGACGGCCCCAACGATCTGATTTAGCAATCCAACAGTGTTTCCTTCGAATTTGAATGATGCGCAGCCTGCACCACATGAACCATACAGTGCATTCGCCAACCGCTGCGCAGATAATTGTTCATCGGCGAACGTTTTACATGGTCGATTAACGTAAAGACTGCAATCCATTCTAGGGAAATGCCGCCGCTTGACCTTCAACACCATTGATTGGCTTGGGCCCTTGAACTCGACTAAAAGCGCCATGAACGACAACTGAGTAACGTTGAATTGGACAACCAGAAAGCAGACCTTGGTGTGTGCCCGCAATCAGCCCACCCGAGCCAGCGGCCTGAATTTGGACAAATCCCGGGCCTATTTCAGCGCAACCAATGAGAGCAGTCAGTCGCCAAGGACTCCCCATCGACCACCGTATGCCCAAAGGTGAAATTGGGACCATTGATTTCAAGGGGATGAAAGCTGTCGTACGCATTCATGAGTCCATTAGAGTGGAGGCCTCAGCGGTCTTTGGATGGTCAACAGCCCAATGTGGCGATGTAGGTTGGGGTCATTGATAACTTGACTGGCGGCCGCTACATGCGGCATTCGGCCAGCTGTGCTCCATTTTCAAGGACAAATTCCCGAAAGGCTCCATTGACGCCTGAAAGGATGGAGTCGCGCCTGTGCAGCAAGCACCAATCGAGCATTTTGGGCATATCGTGCAAACGTAGCACGGCCATACGTCCTGCCTCCATTTCGATCTGGAATGTGTGTGCCGACAGAAAGCTGATGCCCATGCCGGCCATCACCGCTTGCTTGATGGTCTCGTTGCCCGACAGTTCCATGGACACCTTCACCTGCAGAGATTGCGCCTGCAGCAGATGCTCAAAAAATTGGCGCGTGGCCGAGTGGGGCTCGCGGAAGATAAAGGGTTCGTCCTTAAGTGCATCCCAATGGATTTTGCGTTTCCTTGCCAGCGGGTGGTCGGCCGCAGCGACGATGCAATGCGGATGCCGGGCAAAGGTTTCTGCCTCCAGGTCGGCCTCGCTGGGCGGGTAGCCGCCAATGGCCACGTCAAGTTGGTGGTCCTGAAGCATGGCAAGGATGGCATCTCGCCGGTCCACTGTGAGCTTGAACTTCACCCCTGGCCATTGTTCGGCAAAGGCCATTAGCAGCTTGGGTGCAAAGTAGTGTGCCGTGGGCACCACGCCCAGATGCAGCAGGCCGCCGCTGGAGCCCGTGGTCTGATGCAGCGCGGCCACCACTTCCTCGGCAATCTGCACCTGGTTGAGGATGCGCCGAGCCTGGCGTAGCACCTCTTCGCCGGCCTGGCTAAGCGTCATCTTGCGGCCCTGCTTGACCAGCAACTGCAAGCCCAAATCAGCCTCCAGTTGCTGCAGCTGCATGGAGACCGCCGGTTGCGACACGCTCATCTGTTCGGCCGCGCGTGAGTAGTTCAGATGGCTTGCCACCGCCTCAAACAAACGCAACTGACGCAGGGTGAGATTCTTGAGGTGGCCTTGTCGGGCGCGTGCGGGCGCATCTGTGCTGGCCACTTCTGCGGCTGCCTTGGGCTTGCGGGATTTCCCTGAGGATGGGGTGACCTTGGTCGGACTGGCGCGGGTGGCTTTCATTGGTGTTTTCCCTTGGAATTTCGCTGCAGCTGCGCCCTCTGCAGCACCACAGCAGTAGCGCCCCATTGGCAGAGGTTTTGCACACTTACCAATGTATCAGCAGAACTTATACATTTCATAAAAATATGTGTGTTGTGCTTGGGGTTGCGGGTCTCTACAGTCAGGCCCAATTCGTAGCAACTTCAACACCATGACCCAATCTACCGCCCCCGCACCGTTCCCCACCTGGAATCAGGACCACGCCGCATCCCTCGACGCCTCGGGCCTGCTGCTGTACCGATCCAACCTGCTGGGCTCCGACCTACGCATTACCAACTACGGCGGCGGCAACACCTCGGCCAAGATCGTGCAAAAAGACCCGCTGACCGGCCACGATATGACCGTGCTGTGGGTCAAGGGCTCAGGCGGGGATGTGGGCTCCATGAAGTTGGACGGTTTCTCCACGCTGTATCTGGACAAGCTCAACGCCCTGCAAGGCATTTACCGCGGTCCGGCCCATGAAGACGAGATGGTGGCCTACCTGCCGCATTGCACCTTCAACCTGAACCCGCGCGCCGCTAGCATAGACACTCCCTTGCACGCCTACCTGCCGTTTGCCCATGTGGACCACATGCACCCGGATTCGGTCATCGCGATTGCCGCCATGGCCAACAGCGAAGCACTGACGCAAAAGATTTTTGACGGCACGGTCGGCTGGCTACCCTGGCGCAAGCCCGGCTTTGAGCTCGGCCTGATGCTGCAGCATTACCAGGCAGCGCACCCCTCACAGCGCGGTCTGGTGCTTGCCGGCCACGGCCTGTTCACTTGGGGTGCGGATGCCAAGGCCTGCTACGAAAACACAGTGGGCGTTATCGAGCATGCGCAGAACTGGCTGGCAAAGGAAAGCGCTGCATTGAAGGCGGTCAGCTTCGGTGGTGCCGCCCGCACTTCGCTGGCTGCTGACGCGCAGGATGTGACCCTGGCCAAGCTCCTGCCCGTGTTGCGGGGCCTGACCTCCAAGACCGGCCACAAGCTCTTGCATGTGGACCGCCAGGCCACCGTGGTCGAGTTCGTCAACAGCCGTGACCTGGTGGCATTGGCCGCGCTGGGCACCTCCTGCCCGGACCATTTTTTGCGCACCAAGATCCGCCCCATGATTGTGGAAGAGGCCGTCTACATGCTCACCGGCAAGGAGCTGGCCGAAGCGCTGGAAGCCAAGCTCGTCGCCTACCGCGCCGACTACGCTGCCTACTACGAGCGCTGCAAGCGCTCCGACAGCCCCGCCATCCGCGATGCCAACCCGGTCATCATCCTGTTGCCCGGCATCGGCATGGTTTCCATTGCCAAAGACAAGGCCACGGCCCGCATTGCCGGTGAGTTCTATGTCAACGCCATCAACGTGATGCGCGATGCCAACGCGGTCGACACCTATGTCGGCCTGCCCGAGCAGGAAGCCTTTGACATCGAATACTGGCTGCTCGAAGAAGCCAAGCTGCAGCGCATGCCCAAAGCCAAGCCATTGGTCGGCAAGGTGTCCCTGGTGACCGGTGGCGCCGGTGGCATTGGCCGCGCGATTGTGGAGCGTCAACTGCAGGAGGGCGCCTGCGCCGTGCTGCTGGACATTGATGTGGCTGCCCTGGACATCACCGTGGCCGAGCTGTCCAAGAAGTTTGGCAAGGACGTGGTGCGCGGCGTGGTCTGTGATGTGACTAGCGAAGAGTCGGTCATGTCCGCCTACGCAGAGGCCATCATCGAATTCGGTGGCGTCGACATCCTGGTGTCGAATGCCGGCATTGCTTCCGCCTCGCCGCTGGAAGACACCACACTGGCCTTGTGGAACCGCAACCAGAGTATTCTGGCCACCGGCTACTTTCTGGTCGGACGCGAAGCCTTCCGCCTGATGAAGGCGCAGGCAGTAGGCGGCTCCATGATTTTTATTGCCAGCAAGAACGGCATGGTCGCCAGCAACCAGGCCGTGGCCTATTGCGCCGCCAAGGCCGCAGAAATTCAACTCTCACGCAGCTTTGCGCTGGAAGGCGCACCGCTGGGCATTCGCTGCAATGTGGTGAACCCCGATGCCGTCATCCGTGGCAGCAAAATCTGGACCGGCACTTGGAGCCAGGAGCGCGCTGCGGCCAACAAGGTCGACGAGCAGGACCTGGAAGCCTTTTACCGCGACCGCTCCATGCTCAAGCGCAGCGTGTTCCCGGAAGACATTGCGGAAGCCACCTATTTCTTCGCCGCCGAGCACCTGAGTGCCAAGAGCACCGGAAACATCCTCAACGTCGATGCCGGCAACCTCGCCGCCTTCACCCGATAAGCCACGCGCAAAGCCGTCGCTGCACCTACACACGAGACCACACCATGTCACTCATTTCCAAAGACCAGATCCTGGCCCACAACGAGACTGTAAGACGCCACGCGGATACCGACTACGAGTACCTGGGCGAGCAACTGGCCCGCCGCAACATCGACATCGATAGCATCAAGCAGCAGGTCGCCGCTTTTGGCGTCGCCATCCCCAGCTGGGGTGTAGGCACCGGCGGCACACGCTTTGCCCGCTTCCCCGGCCAGGGCGAGCCGCGCCATGTGTTCGACAAGCTGCAGGACTGCGGCGTGATCCAGCAACTGGCGCGCGCCACACCCACCGTGTCTCTGCACATCCCCTGGGACAAATGCAGCGACTGGAGCGAACTGCAACAACAGGCGGCCAGCTACGGCCTGGGCTTTGATGCAATGAACTCCAACACCTTTTCCGACCAGAAGGAGCAAGCCCACAGCTACAAGTTCGGCAGCCTGACGCATGCCGATGCCGCCACCCGTGCCCAGGCTGTGGCCCACAACGTCGACTGCATCGAAATCGGCCAGAAGCTCGGCAGCAAGGCCCTCACCGTCTGGGTGGGCGACGGCAGCAACTTCCCCGGCCAGCAGCATTTCCGCCGCGCCTTTGACCGCTACCTGGAAAGCGCCCGCGAAATTTACGCCGCCCTGCCCGGCGACTGGCGCATGTTTCTGGAGCACAAGACCTGCGAGCCCGCGTTTTACAGCACCGTAATTCAGGATTGGGGCAGCAGCTTCCTCGCCGCCAGCGCCCTGGGCCCCAAGGCGCAATGCCTGGTGGACCTGGGCCACCATGCCCCCAATGTCAACATCGAACTGATCGTGGCGCGCCTGATTGCCGCCGGCAAGCTGGCCGGATTCCACTTCAATGACAGCAAGTATGGTGATGACGATCTGGATGCCGGCAGCGTGGCACCGTACCGCCTGTTCCTGGTGTTCAACGAGCTGGTGTCCGCAGCCCACGAGCAGGTGGCTGGTTTCAACCCCGCCTACATGCTGGACCAGAGCCACAACGTCACCGACCCCATCGAGAGCTTGATGAGCAGTGCCGCCCAGGTGCAGCAAAGCTATGTCCAGGCCTTGCTGGTCGACCGCGCCGAGCTCGACACTGCCCAAGTCGCCAACGACGCCTTGATGGCAAGCAGTGCATTGAAGCGCGGCTTCGAGACCAACGTCACCCCCATTCTGCAGCGCGTGCGCGTCGAGGCAGGTGGTGCCATCGACCCCGTGGGCGCCTACCGGGCCAGCGGCTACCGCCAGCAAGTTGCCAAGGACCGCCCGGCGGTCGCTGGCGGCACCGGCGGCATTGTTTAAGGAGCTTGCGCGCAGCAAGCCCCACCCCCATCGAGTCCTTTGCAGTCGCGGTTTGCGGCTGCAGGCATCGAGACCGGCCTTTGTGCCTTTATTGCAGTAACAACATCAGGAGACATTTATGAAGAAACAACTCAAGACACTGTTGGCCGTCGCACTGAGCGCCGCCCTGGTCAGCCCCGTGCTGGCCGCAGACAAGATTGCGCTGGTCGTGAAGAGCCTGGGCAATGGCTTCTTTGACGCCGCCAACCAGGGCGCCCAAGAAGCCGCGAAGGAACTGAAAAACGTCGAAGTGATCTACACGGGACCTGCCAAGGCCACCGCCGAAGGCCAGATCGAAATCGTCAATTCCCTGATCGCCCAAAAGGTGCAGGCAATCGTGATTTCCGCCAACGACCCCGACGCCCTGGCCCCCAGCCTGAAGCGCGCCATGGACCGT
>Ga0316219_1003235_pt1 | contig 13501 bp, 15 predicted proteins | sample TBH18003PmetaG_FD_203635 | JGI IMG/M metagenome (GOLD analysis project Ga0316219, IMG submission 203635) | Freshwater microbial communities from Trout Bog Lake, Wisconsin, USA - TBH18003P | ecosystem: Environmental > Aquatic > Freshwater > Lake > Hypolimnion/Profundal zone | place: USA... | reverse complement strand
CCAAGGCCCCCACTTCGCGTGACACCTGCACGACGCGCTGGAGGTCAGGCTCGGGGTCGCCGGCGGTGAGATTTTCCAGGATCGTCCCCGAGAGCAGATGCGTCTGCTGGGGCACTACGGCCAGATGACGGCGGAGGCTGGTAAGTTGGAAATAGTTGAGGTCCGTGTCACCGAGGAGAATCCGCCCCTCGCTCGGCAAATACAGCCGCTGCACGAGCGCCAGCAGCGTGCTCTTGCCGCAACCGGACGGCCCCGCCAGCACCGTCAGCCGTCCTGCCGGCAGCGTGAGCGCGAGATGGTGCAGCGTCGGCTGCCGGCCGGCGTGCTTGAACGTGACGCCCTCGAAGCGCAGGTCGGCCGTGCCTGTGGGTTTGCACGCGATCGTCCCCTGATCCTTTTCCAGTTCCAGGTCCATGATTTCAAAGAGGCGGTCCGTGGCGATGAGGGTTTCCTGGATCGTGCCGTTAAGGCCAAGCAGTGACGTGAGCGGCCCGGTGAGATAGCCGGCGAGGGTGTAGCACGACATGAGCGTCCCGGGCGTCAGGCTCGCATCGAGCACGAGCCCGCCGCCGATCCACAGCAACGCCACGAGGTAGGCCGAGGTGACCAGCGTGCCCGCGGTGTTGGTGGCGAGGGCGGCGATGGACGCGCGCCACACGGTCTTGAGCACCTGCACGAGGCGAATCTCGGATTTCAGGGCCTCGGTCATTTCCAGCTGGAAACGGCGGATGATGGGCTGGGCATGCAGTGACGAGACGAGCTGGGCGTCGAAGTCCGCTCCGCGTTCCATCAGCAGGCGCTGGTAAGTGCGGTTGCGCCAGTTGATGAACCAATACAGCGCCGCGTTCAGCGGCAGGAGCGCGAGCGAAAGCAGGGCGAGGGGCCACGAATAGAAAAACATCGCCGCCAAGGCGAAGAGCAGGATGAGGGGATTCAGGACGAGGTTGAGCAGCGCCGTGTTGAGGAAATTGCGAATCTTCACGGCGTCCGCGACGCGCGAGGTGATCTCCCCCACCCGCATGGTGTCGAAGAACGGCTGCGGCAGGCGCAGGAGATGGCCGTAATAGGCCAGGATGAGCGTCGCATCGATCGCCTGCGCGGTGCGGAGGGAAAGCAGCGACTGGCCCACGCTGAGGACGAGCTTGAAGCCGAGCACCACTAGCATCGCGACGCCCAGCAGGTTGAGCAGCGGACGGTTCCCATCGGGAATGACCACATCCACGATTTTCTGAACGTAGATGGAAGTCGTCAGTGCGAGCACCGTGGACAGCACCGCGCCCACGAAAGCCTGCGCAAAAACGGAACGGTGGGGCCGCAGGAGACTCCACAGGTGGCGCGCTGGCGAGGTGGAGTGTTCTCCCGGCCGAAAACGCTCGCCCGGTGCCAGCAGGATCAGGACGCCGGTCCAGGCGGACTTGAATTTCTCGTGCGTCCATCTCTCCACCCGGCCTACGACAGGATCCATCACGTCGGCGTGCCCGGAGGTCCACGCGACGAGCACGACGTAGTGCAGCCGGCGCTGATCCATCAGGCAGTGGGCGATTGCCGGCAGCGGCACGGTCGGGAGCGCCTCCACGGGGCCCTTCACACCCTTGGCGGTGAAGCCGAGCTGTTGCGCCGCCTCGACCAACCCCAACGCGGTCGATCCAATGCGATTCGTGCCCGTCAGCTGCCGCAACCGGGCAATGGGGACGAACATGCGGTAGTGTGCCCCCACAAAACCGAGACACGCCGCGCCGCAGTCGGTAGCGTCGCGCTGCCGATAGGTTTTGCCGAAGCGGCTCGACATGCACTCACCCGTTTATCAATCGCGGCGAAGCCCCGCGCTCCAATCGGTGCCCAAGACTATTTTGTGGTGGAGCGACGCTTCCTGATAAACGCCGCCAACCCACAGCCGAACGAGAAGCCAATCAGCATGCCCAATCCCACGTTCCGTATGACCGCTCCCACCCCGAGACCGAGGACCATGCCGAGAAAGGGCATGCCATAATACCCGGCGGGTTCGGTCGCCGGTTCACTGAGCAGCCGATCGCGCGCCTGTTGGTAAGTGACGCGGTGGATTGTCTTGTAGCAACGGATGGCCATGTCCTGCTGCCCCACCGCTAACAGCTGCTGCACGTCGGCGTCCGTCTCGGCCCCAGGTTTGGGATAAAGCCCGGCATCCATGAGTCGACGACGCTTGCGAGAGGCATTTAGTGCCTCCACGCCACCGATGATCAGGCCACCGCCAATGGCCCACGCAAAGACCCACCCAAACGCAAAGGTCCACGTATTCATATTCGTCCTATCCTTATTGTTTCATGCCATCAGCTCGGTGTGATGACAAACCCAGAAGCGGGGCTTGGCCTAAATGATTCAAGCCCCGCACTTTTGTTAGGTATTATGACGCATTCGCGACGCCATACATCACGTATCCGTCGCCGATGACGCCGACCGCTCCGGCGAGCCAGCAGACCAGCGCTATACCTGCCACCGGCGCACATAGCACGCCAAGTGAAATGGCCACCGCGCCACCTCCGATGGCAAGGGCCGTGGAACTATCCATGCCCCCCAGCGTCGTTTCCAGATCCGTTTCCGAGAGCTCTGTCACAGTTTCGTTGTTCATGACTTTTCTTTGTTATGTTGGTTTCGTTTTCGTTTCGTCTGGTTGGGTCTTTCGCCCGCCTTAATCTGAAAGATGCACCGTTCTCCACGGCTCGAGGAACGAGAGGATCGAGGCGACGTAACTGTCGTAGGAGAGGGGCCTCAGGTAGCTCGGCGGCAAATCGCCGTCTCCTGCCCCTCCCACCACCGCGGCCAATTCACATTCGGCCAGTTTGTTCATGTTTATCCTTGGGTTCATCGCGGCGGGATTGCCGCGAAGGTCGGTTACGGGGACGCCGGTCCCTGCCGGGGATCGAGCCACTTCGAGGCGTCCTCGTAGAAAATTTGCAGCAGGCTGCGGCGGGCGACGACGAATCGCGCGGTCAGCGTCATGCCTTTGCGCAACGCCCCGCTGACTCCGCTCGGCAGCCGCAAGACAAGGACCGCCGGCCGCACGATCACCCGGAACGCCGCCTGTGTGCCGCTCATGGTCGCATCGGCCCCCACGCTCTGCACCGAGCCTTCCACTAGGCCCCACTCGGTGTAGGGGTAGGCATCGATCTGCAACCGCACCGGCTGCCCCACGCGGATCAGGCCGATGTCCTTGGGCGAAACAAAAGTTTCCACGCGCAGCGGCTCGGCGGGTGAAACAAATCCCAGTGATTGACCCGCACCGACATAGGTTCCCTCGGCCAACCCCACGAGCCCTTGGACCGTGCCAGCCGCTGGCGCGCGGATGATGGCGAGGCCGAGTTCCTCCCGCAGGCGCTTTTCCTCGGACAACAGTTGGTCTCGCGCGCTCACTTCGTCGCGGAGCTGCGACTGCCAACCTGCGAGGGATTGACGAACGAGAACGTCCAAGTCCGAGACGGCCCGGTCGCGTGCGTAGCGGGCGTCGTCGCATTCCTGGGCCGTGACGATACCCTTGGAAGCCAGCGCCCTCGTCCGGTCGTAGCCGGCGGTCATTTTCCCGATAGTGAGGCGATTGCCGTCCAGCTGGGCAACGAACTGCGCGAATGCCCGGGACAGCGCCGGAGTCTGCATGCTCCGCAGCAATGTTTCCAGGTTTGCCGGGGAGTCCTCCGCCCGGGCGGCGTTGGCCAGGCCGCCGGTAATCAACTCGAGATCGCCCAACATTCCGGCCTTCTCCTGCTGGAGCGCACGGTTGCGGGCCAGCCGCTCGGCCGCGTCGCGCGCGGTCATTTCCACGAGGGGCTGTCCCGCCTCGACCCGCTCGTTGTCGTGCGCCCAGACCCGTTCCACGTGCCCGCCCAGTGCGGACTTGATTTCAGCCCGCTCGCTGGCCGGCCGGAGCATGCCCGCGGAACGCACGGTCACGTCCACCTGGAGCAGGGGCAGCACGCCCACGGCGGCTCCGACCCCCACCAGGCTGATCCAGTAAATCCAGGGACGCCGCCGGCCGTGCATCGCGTAGAGGCTTTCCACGGTCTGGTCCGCCAACGCGGCGGAAAGAAGCGGCTGAGACGAAAGGGACATGAGGCCAGAAGGAGGCGGGATTGGGACGTTCGGCGCGACAACGTGCGGCCGTGCTCCGTTCGTGAATCCACCCCAGCGTTCCTCCAACGCGGGCCTTGTTAGATATCTGTAAGCAGCTACCGGCGTATGCTGCTCTTCTCGTGCACGCGGGAGGAATCCCGGCGCGATCCCTTATTCATTCCCGCTAGCTCTTCAGCGCCTTCGCTGGCACGCGCTTCACGCCGGTGAATTTTGCGCGGAACAGCTCGTCGAGCGCCTCGCGTGCCGCGGGCGGGATGCGCTTCACGAGCTCCTCCATCGGCGGAAGTCCCTTCGAGTCGATTTCCTCCGCGGCTTCGACGAGCGCAGCCGCAGCCGGCAAGTCGGGTTCGCCCCGCTCGCGCGCCTCGGCGCGAAACGCCGCCTCCGCCGTGTCGTCCGGCCAGCCGGTCGCACCGTTTTCCGCGACCGCCTCATCGACGGCCTCGGCAGGGGGGGTCTCACTTGCGCGAGCCGCCCCATCGCCCATCACCCCGCGCCTTTCGCCCGGTCGCGGCAGTGACAGCACGGCGCTCAGCCGCGCCTCCAGCCGGTCAATCAGTCCTTTTTTTTTTCGCCGTCGGCCGCCGCGGCGGGCGTCTCGTCGGCGAGCGAGGCGAGTTCCTTGATCAGGCTGTCGATCGCCCGGGCCCGGCTGGCCTCGACGGCTTTCAACAGTGTCACCTCAAAATTGATTTTCTCGGCCAGGCCCAGCTTCACCGCGCCCTCGCCTTCCCGCAAGCCATCCAACAGCCGCGTGATCTGCTCCGTCGTCATGGGCTCGCCACCCAAGGCGCTGCTCCGCCCACCCTGCGCAATCGCGTCCAGCAACGCCGTGCGCACGTGCGCCTGCAGGTCCGAGAGCAGCCGCACCAGGTCGCGCCCGTCGGCGTCGCACTCGTCCACGATCGCCACGATCTTCTGGTGATCGCCGGCCGCCAGCGCCCCCGCCAGCGCGGTGATCTTCTCCGCCGCGACGAGGCCGTAGACGTCGAGCACGTCCGGCTCGGAGATTTCCCCGCCGCAGAACGAAATCATCTGGTCGAGGATCGATTGCGCGTCGCGCATGCCCCCGTCGGCCAGGCGCGCAATGCACGCCAGCGCGGCGTCGGTGATCTTGATCTTCTCCGCCTTCGCGATTCGTGCCAGCCGCTCGACGATCAGCGCCGGCGGGATCGGCCGCAGGTCGAAGCGCTGGCAGCGCGACACGATCGTGGCCAAAACCTTCTGCGGCTCCGTCGTGGCGAACACGAACTTCACGTGCTCCGGCGGCTCCTCCAGCGTCTTGAGCAGCGCGTTGAACGCCTGCACCGAGAGCATGTGCACCTCGTCAATGATGTAGACCTTGAACTTCCCCTGCGCCGGCGCGTAACGCACGGTGTCGCGCAGGTCGCGCACCTGGTCCACGCCGTTGTTCGACGCACCGTCGATCTCGATCACGTCGAGGTGCGAGCCCTCGGCGATCGCGAGACACGCCGGGTCGTTGACGTCAAAGTCCGCCTTCGGCCCGCCCGTGCAGTTCAGCGCCTTGGCAAAGAGCCGCGCGACGGACGTCTTGCCCGTGCCGCGCGGGCCGACGAAGAGGTAGGCGTGGGCGATGCGGTTGCGGGTGATGGCGTTCTTCAGCGTGCGCACCACGTGATCCTGCCCGACGACGTCGTCGAAGGTCTGCGACCGCCACTTGCGGGCGATGACTTGGTAGGCGGGAGGCGGCACGGAGGAGAGCTGAAAGTTGAAAGGTGAAAGTTGAAAGACGGCCAGCGCGAAGTGTTGGCCCAGCGCAATCAGCGCTGAAGTTCGCCTCCTTCTTTCAACTTTCAACCTTCAACTTTCAACCCGCGCGGGCTGGCGGCGCCGGAGAGCCCGCCTTCGTCCCGCAAAGCGGGACTACGGCGCGGCTATTTTCCCGCGCCGCGGGAAAATAGGTGGCCAGGCACTCCACGGCACTGGAAGAACGTCGTTGCCGTTGCTGCCTTCCGGCCCTGGCGGAGTTCACGCGTCTGCCCATGCATGGCACCTGGCCGAGGCGGACCATGCCCCGCTTTCCCCGTCGCGCAACTCCTATTTCGCTGGTGGGCCGTGCGCTCCGCGCGCGGCAGTCTACGGGGCGGGATTGGGTCTCATGCCGCGCGCGGAGCGCACGGCCCACCCACAATTTGTTATCTGCCTCACTGCGGCGGGGGCGCGGGCTGGCGGTCCTTCAGTCGGCGGGCGCGCTCCTCCATGAAATGGCGGATGCGCTCGCGCTGGCGGGTGACCTGTTCGTCAAATTTGGCCTTCTGCTCCGGCGTGAGCACTGCGGCAATTTCCCCCTGCATGCGCACCAGGACCGCCGCGGACGTGCGCTGCGTCGAGCGCCGCAGGTCGCGCAGCTCATCCGAGGCGGCGGTCACGATCGGGTTGATCTTGGCCTGCTGCTCCGGCGTGAGATTGAGTTCCGTGACCAGGCGTTGCATCAGCTGCGGGCCATATTGCTCGCCCATTGGCTGGCGCTGCACGAAATTCCGGCCCCAGCGCAGGCTGGAAAGCCCGCCGACCAGAATGCCGGCGAGGAAGATGCCGGTGAAGGCGAGGATCACTTTCCAGGGCTTGTCCATGTATCTTGTTTCCAGTTGTTCCGTCGTCCGTGGTCGCGTTGTCGGTAGTCCGTAGTCCTGTAATCCGACGTATCAAGAAGCGAGGTCGACGATCTCGGCCACGGGGTCGTCCGAGGCGGTGGCGGCGTCCTCGCGGAACAGCCCGGCGAGGGTGGAGTAATTGGCCGCGACGCAAACCACGGCGAGCAGCGCGGCCAGGCCGAGCGCGCGCAGCGAGAACCGTTCGAGCAGCGAAGCCACGGCGCGCTCCGGCGCCATCGCGAGCGCAGCCACACGGGTCGCGAAGCCATACGGCGCGGCCGGGTCGCGATCATCCGGGGCCGAGCGGGCGGCCGCGGCGAGGCGCGGCCATTTCGAGTCTGCGGGGTTCATGGGCGTTCCTTTTGTTCTAGTTCTTGAAATAGCTTCTGCAACTTCCGTCTGGCGCGGAAGGCGCGCACCTTCACGAGCGACTGGCTCCAGCCGGTGAGGCCGCTGATCTCGGCGATGGTCTTCTGCTCCAGGTCGAGCAGCTGGATGACGAGGCGGTCGTCGGGTTTGAGTTCGCCCAGTAGCTTGTGCACGAGCTCGCGCGCGGCGAGCGCGTCGCCCGCCTCCACGTCGTTCTCGTTCGTCATCACCGCGTCCAGCACGTCGGCCTCGTTTTCCGACAGGTCCGCCCACCGGAACTCCGGCCGGCGCTTCTGCGCGCGCAGTTGGTCAATGCAGGTCGTCACCGCGATCCGCGACACCCAGTGCGGAAACGGCACGGCGCCTTTGTATTGTTCAAGTCGGGCAAACATTTTCAGAAAGATGTCCTGGGCCAGGTCTTCCTCGGCGACGCGACGCGGCAGGTGCGCGCGAACGATGCGGATGACGAGCGGGTAAAGATGGTCGACCAGCGCACGCGCTGCCGCCTGGTCGCGGTTGCGCACCAGTCCCAAGCAGCCGGCCAAATCGAACGACTCGTCTTCAGGCATAGGTGAATGTGGGCAAACTCATGCACAACAGGCAAGACGGGTCCGGGAGCCCCAAGTTACATCGGAAGCGGGTTTTGAAGGGGGAGCCAGGAAGCCAGGTTCAAGGCAGATCGCGGAAGCGCGAAAGGGCGGAAACGCGGAATTCGGAGAAGCAGACAGTTTAGCCGGAAGCCAGGAAACCAGGAATCCGAATCCTGGTTTCCTGGCTTCCGGCTAAGAATCTCCGGCTCTCCGCGCTTTAGCCCTTTCGCGTTTTTGCGATGCCGTAGCGGATCGTTCCTCGCTTCCTGGCTTCCCCTTGAAATCCCTCCCATCACCCCTAACCCATTGCCCATGACCTGACCGGGCATTGACACCCCCTCGCGCCCGCCCCTAACTGCCCGCCGCTCATGCGAAACCTGCCTCCGGCGCTTCGACTTACCGTCACGCACGATCTTTGAATCGCCGCGTCGCGGTCGATCGTGCGTCCTGCCGTCGGTTTTCCGCCGCCCCCGCGCGGTGTGTGGTCCAGCTTCCTCCCCTCTTTCCCGCCCGTTTCGCAGCCATGCAACCTTCTCCCGTCACGAAATACCGCCCGTTCCCGCGCGTCGACCTGCCCAACCGCCAGTGGCCGACGCGCTCCCTCACCGCCGCCCCCATCTGGTGCAGCGTTGACCTCCGCGATGGCAACCAGGCCCTCGCCCAGCCCATGAGCGTCGAGGAGAAGCTCGAGTATTTCGACCTCCTCGTGAAGGTCGGCTTCAAGGAAATCGAGGTCGGCTTCCCCTCCGCCTCCCAGATCGAGTTCGATTTCTGCCGCCGGCTGATCGACGAGAAACGCATCCCCGCCGACGTCACCATTCAGATCCTCTGCCAGTGTCGCGAGGATCTCATCACGCGTTCCCTCGAGGCGCTGCGCGGTGCCAAGCAGGCCATCTTCCATCTCTACAACTCGACGTCGCCCAAACAGCGTGAATACGTCTTCAACGCCAGCCGCGCCGAAGTCTGCGCCATCGCCACCCGCGCCGTCGCCTTCCTGAAAAAATCGATGGCGCCCCTCGTCGCCACCGGCACGCGCGTCCGCTTGGAATACTCCCCCGAGAGCTTCACGAGCACCGAGTTGGAATTCGCCCTCGAGATTTGCGAGGCCGTGACCGACGTCTGGCAGCCCACCGTCGCGGACAAGATCATCCTCAACCTCCCGGCCACCGTCGAATACGCCACGCCCAACGTTCACGCCGACCAGATCGAGTGGATGGCCACGCACCTCACGCGCCGTGACCGCACGATCATTTCGCTTCACACGCACAACGACCGCGGCACCGGCATCGCTGCGACCGAACTCGCCCTGCTCGCCGGCGCCGACCGGGTCGAGGGCACGCTTTTCGGCAACGGCGAGCGCACCGGCAACGTCGATCTCGTGACCGTTGCCCTGAACCTCTACACGCACGGCATCCACCCGGGCCTGGACTTCTCCGACATCAACGGCATCCGCGAAGTCTACGAGCGCTGCACCAAGCTCGAGGTGCCCGTCCGCTCGCCCTACGCCGGTGAACTCGTCTTCACCGCCTTCAGCGGCTCGCACCAGGACGCCATCAAGAAGTCCCTCCCGCACCAAAAGCCCGGCCGTCCGTGGGACGTCCTCTACATCCCGATCGATCCCGCCGACGTCGGCCGCAGCTACAAGGCCATCATCCGCATCAACAGCCAGTCCGGCAAAGGCGGCGTCGCCTACGTGCTCGAGCACGACTTCGGCTTCACCTTGCCAAAGCTCATGCACAAGGAGATCGGCAAGATCATCAACGACCTCGCCGACACCACCGGCCGCGAGCTCACGCCCGCGGAGATCCACGCCGCGTTCCAGCGCGAGTATCTCGCCCGCACCGCGCCGCTTGCGCTCGAGCATTTCAAGACCACCGAGAAGGACAGCGCCGTGAAGTGCGAGGCGCGCCTCACCCTCGACGGTCAGAAACTCTCGCTCACCGGCTCAGGCAACGGTCCGATCGACGCCTTCGTCCGCGCGCTCGCCACCACCGCCCTGCCCAAGTTCGAGGTGCAGAGCTACTCCGAGCACTCCCTCGGCAAGGGCGCCGAGGCGCGCGCCGTCAGCTACATCCAGGTCAAGACCGACCGCGGCGCCACGCTCTTCGGCGCCGGCATCGACACCAACATCGAGTTAGCGTCGATCAAAGCGATCGTGAGCGCGCTCAACCGCGCACTCGCCAAACGCTGAGCCGGAAATCGAACCGATCGCGAAACCGTAGGTCGGGCTTTACGCCCGATAGGTCTTTAGCCGGAAGCCAGGAACCCATGAACCGGACGAATCGCTAAAACGCGAAAGGGCGAAAGCGCGGCAACAGCAGACGCCTGGGAGCTGGTCACGGGCGGTGACCAGCTCCCAGGCGGTTTGTAATTTTCGCGTTTCCGCTCTTTCGCGCTTTCGCGATAAAGTCCGACGGATCGTTCCTGCCTTCCTGGCTTCCCCCTCAAAACCTCCGGATCCCCCCACCAACCTTGCGCTCCCGCGTTCGTTCACCAGCCTACTCCCCGTGAAGTTTTCCCCTGCCAAGCTTCCGCTCACCGGTGAGACGCTCGACTCCCTCACCGCCGCCCTCGCGGCGCACGGCGAGCCGGCGTTCCGCGCGGGCCAGATCCTGGAGTGGCTGTACAAGAAGCGCGTCACGTCCTGGGACGCCATGACCAACCTGTCCAAGCCGTTGCGCACCTGGCTCGCCGACACCTACGACCTCATGCCCGCCGAGCTCGTGCTCAACAAGCATTCGGAGGACGTCACCGACAAGCTCCTGCTCGAGCTCCGCGACGGCTCCCTTATCGAGACCGTCATCATCCGCGCCCCGCAGGACGGCGTCGGCCTCGACCACTCGCGCAAGACCATCTGCATCTCCACCCAGGTCGGCTGCGCCATGGGCTGCGTCTTCTGCGCCAGCGGCCTCGCCGGACTCAAGCGCGACCTCTCCGCCGGCGAGATCGTCGCCCAGCTCCTGCAGGTCTGCCGCAGCGAGGACGCCCGCACGCCCCGCGCCCGCGCCGAACTCGCCTCGTTCGACAACATCGTCGTCATGGGCATGGGCGAGCCGCTGGCCAACTACGACGCCCTCATCCGCGCCCTCACCATCGTCAACGCCGAGTGGGGCCTGGGCTTCGGCGCGCGCCGCATCACGATCTCCACGAGCGGCCTCGTCCCAAAGATTCTGAAACTCGCCGAGGAGCCCCTCGGTTTCCGCCTCGCGATCTCGCTCCACGGCGCGACCGACGCCGTGCGCGAGCAGATCATGCCCGTGAACAAGGCCTATCCGCTCGCGAAGCTGCTGCCCGCCGTGAAAGCCTTCTCCGAGCAGCACGGCCGGATGGTGACGCTCGAGTTCATCCTGATCGAGGACGTCAACGACTCGCTCGAGCAGGCCAAGCTCCTCCGCAACATCGCGCTCGACCTGCACGCGCACGTGAACCTGATCCCCTACAACACCGTCGAGGGCCTGCCGTGGAAGCGCCCGTCGATCACGCGCCAGGAGCGCTTCGCCGACATCCTCCGCGCCGCCCAGATTTCCGTCACGCTCCGTCGCGAAAAAGGCCACGACATCAACGCCGCCTGCGGCCAGCTCCGCCTCAAAACCGAAAAATCCCGCGAGCTGTCGGCCGTCTCCTAATTTCCGTTTCCCCGCTTCCTGGCTTCCCCTAAAAAACACCCACACCCATGTCCACCCTCCGAACCCTCACTGCCCTCTTCGCCCTCCTCGCCGCCACCGCCGCGTTCGCCGCCGACCCCACCGGCACCTGGCAGTGGTCCACGCACTCGCAGGCCGGCGACATCCCCACCACGCTCACCCTCGCCTCCCAGGACGGCCATCTGACCGGCGCCTACTCGAACCAATTCGGCAACACCGCGATCAGCAGCCCCACCCTCCAGGCCGACGTGATCACGTTCGACGTGGTGCGCGACATGGGCGGCAAAAAATATGTCGTGCACTACCACGGCAAGATCGAGGGCGACACGATCACCGGCACCATCGAAGCCCCCGGCCACGGCGGCGGTCCGGGCGTGAATCTCCCCTGGACCGCTAAGCGCACGCCCAAACGTGGCTAGCCGGCATTTGAGAGGCCCGCATCCAAGCTCGGGCCCTCAATGTTAGCTTCCTTGATTCGCTGCAAACGGTCGGGCGTCACTTCTTGCCCGCCAACTCAACCAGGGCCTTCATGTTGGCGAGGCCGCGCTCGAAGTCCCCGCCGATCATTTTGTCCATGCTCATGAACAGGCACATGACCTTCGAGACGTAGTTTTTGTCGCCGGACATGCTCCAGGTGACGCTCGTGCCGGCGCCGGCGGATTGCAGGTGAAACTCGGTGGTCGCGACTCCCGCCATCGGTTTGAAGAACTCCAGTTTCATCCGGACCAGCTCGGTCGGCGTGCTCGCGATGATCGTCTCGCGCCCTTCGCCCACCGCGCTGTTGCCCGCCCATGCAAACCCCGCGCCCACGCCGCTCGCCGGGCCGTCGAAGGTCATCTTCGCGTTGGGATCCAGTTTCGCCCACGGCGACCACGCCTGCATCTGGTGCACATCGTTGATCTGGGAAAAGACGGCGGCGGCCGGCGCGGCGATCGTGATCGAGCGCTCGACGCGGTAGGTGTTCGACTGAAACGCGCCGACGATGAGAATCACGGCGAGGAGGGCCACGAGGCCGAGGAGGATTTTTTTGAGCATGGGGATTGGGGTTAGGCGATAGGTGATGGGCGATGGCCAGGGGCGACGGGCAAGGTGTCTTTGGAGGAGGCCTGGCTATTCTTGTGCGTTTTGTGCCTCTTTGTGGCAATACTCTGAGGTTGGCCGCGAAAAGGCGTAAGAAGCGCAAAAATGCAAAAGGCAGTTCGGCTCAGCCGCCGGCGAACACCGGACGGAAGCCGGCGTCGCTCAAAATCTGCGCGATCTTCTCGCGCTGGTCGCCCTGGATCTCAATCGCGCCATCCTTGACCGTGCCGCCGCAGCCGCAGGCGTTGCGCATCTTTTTCGCCAGCTGCTCCTTTTCCGGCAGCCCGATGCCGACAAAACCGTCGATCACCGTCACCGTCTTGCCGCCGCGGTTGCCCGTCTCGCGGCGGATGTCCACGCGGCCGCGATTTCGCTCCGGGACAGTTGCCTTCGTGGGGAGGGACGCGCCCTCCGGAGTCCCGCTCGGCGTGACGAAGGCAGGGAGCCCCGCGCCGCTCAGAGCCCCAAACGGATTCTGCCCCAAGCCGCCGCCGCCATCGGTCGGGATCTTGCCGCCAGCGCTCATCGTCAGCCTTTCGTTTGGCGGCTCGCACAGCCGCCGGGCGGGGTTGCCCCTGGGTTGGCAGGATCGCCGCTGAGAAACGCCAGGGCCTTGGCGTAGCTGCGGTTGCCCAGAAAGTGCTCCAGCCGGGGATCCAGGCTGCCTTCGGCCTGGGCGCGGGCCAGGGCGTCGTCCAGCTTGGCCATCTCGGCCACAACGACAGTGCCATCCGAGCGCTTGATGGCGTCCAACAACGAGATAAGTGAGGTCTTGATTTGCGGTTCCATTCGGCCGATGAGGAATCTAATCCCGTCGTTACCCACCTTAAGCGCGATTGCAATCCCCGAGCCGGGTGCCCGGCGGGCTTGTCTATGCCACCCCACGTGACGACAGTGGGGGCAATCATCTTCCCTTCCCCGGGCCCGAATGCAACGGACCGGGAGGTCCGTTCTCCGTTTCGCTCACCTTCCATTTCCCGCCGGCCACCCTTCTTCATTCTTCCTTCCTCCTTCTGCCTTTTCCCATGCCTTCCCTGAACCTCCCCACCAGCGCCAACGCCTCCGTCATTGAGGCCAACTACGACGCGTGGCGGCAAAACCC
>Ga0316219_1003234_pt1 | contig 13502 bp, 9 predicted proteins | sample TBH18003PmetaG_FD_203635 | JGI IMG/M metagenome (GOLD analysis project Ga0316219, IMG submission 203635) | Freshwater microbial communities from Trout Bog Lake, Wisconsin, USA - TBH18003P | ecosystem: Environmental > Aquatic > Freshwater > Lake > Hypolimnion/Profundal zone | place: USA: Wisconsin... | reverse complement strand
TCTTGAAAACCCTTTGAATTATGCAGACCAAATGAGCATGCCGAGCGCCCGTTCTCAATGGCATCGGCAGGCTCAAGCGCAGCGATATTCATAACTGGGTGCTATGCATAAGGGCACTTATGAATAGCTATCCATAAGTGCCCATAGAAGTCAGTGAACAAAGTCAGAACCGGCCGTTCGTGGCGGCGGCCAGGAAAGCTAAAGCGGTCACACAAATTACGGATCGGTTCATCACTCAGCGTCAAGCGTGAACATGCCGCTGCACCAGCAGCTCAAAATCGACAACCGGCACTGGCCGGCTGAACAGATAGCCCTGGTAGGTATGGCAACCCAGACTGGCCAGAAAGTCGCGCTGCGCCTCGGTCTCGACGCCTTCGGCCATCACGCCCAAACCCATGCTGCTGGCCATTGCGATGACGGCCCTGGAAATCGCCGCATCGTCGAGGTCCATCAGGATATTGCGCACGAAGCCCTGGTCAATCTTGAGCCGCTCCAGCGGTAGCCGCTTGAGATAGGCCAGCGACGAGTAACCGGTGCCGAAGTCGTCAATGCCAAAACCGACACCGATTGCCTTGAGCGCGTTCATTTTCACGATCACGTCCTCAGCGTCTTCTATCAAAACCGACTCGGTCAGCTCCATCTTGAGCAGTTGCGCATTGGCGCCGGTGCGCTTCAGTGCTGCGAGCACCTGGTCAACGAAGTTGCTCTCACGAAATTGCCGGGCACTGACATTAACCGCAATGCTCAGGTGCGCCATGGCTGGCTGGCTGGCCCACAGCACCAACTGCTGGCAAGCGGACTCCAGCACCCAACGGCCAATTGGCAGAATCATGCCGTTCTCTTCAGCCAGCGGTATGAACTCGGACGGCATGACCATGCCGCGTTTCGGGTCAAACCAGCGCACCAAGGCTTCAGCGCCGACGATGCCTTCGCTGTCCGAGACCTGCGCCTGGTAGTACAGGACAAACTGCTGGGCCTGGATTGCCTGTTGCAGAGCCGTCTCCAATTTCACCCGGGCTTCGACCGCGGCTTGCATCTGCGGATCAAAGAAGCGCAGCGTGTTGCGCCCGGTGGACTTGGCCTGGTACATGGCCAGCTCGGCCCGCTTTAAAGGCTCAAGCACATCTTCATACTGATCGCCGAAGAAGGTCATGCCAATACTGGCTGTGCACGAAATCACAGAGCCGTCCAATTGATAGGGCTCGTTGAGTGCCTCCAGCAGCTTTTGCGCCAGCGTCTCCACCTGCCAGAGTGCCTTTTGTGGGTCCGGGCTCAAAGCATCCATAAGCACGGCAAATTCATCACTGTCCAGGCGCGCCACGGTGTCGCCGTCTCGTGCCGCTGCGCTCAGTCGTTTGGCAGCGCGTTGCAGCACCTCATCGCCCTGCAAATGCCCGATGGCATCGTTGAGGTTCTTGAAATTGTCCAGATCGAGCATCAGCAGTGCGCACTGGTGCGGCCGGTCTTCTACTGCTGTGATTGCTTGTTGCAGTCGGATGATCAGCTTTCGGCGATTGGATAAACCAGTCAGCAGGTCGGTATAAGCCAGATCGTCGATTTGTTTCTCTGCCGCCTTGTAGATGGAGAGGTCGCTGAAGGCGCCAACATAGTGGGTCAGCAGCCCGGCATCGTCCTTGACGCTGCTGATGCTCAGGTGCTCGGGGTAGACCGTGCCGTTCTTGTGCCGGTTCCAGATCTCGCCCTGCCAGGCACCTAGGCGGCTGATGCTGCCCCACATGGCGGCGTAAAAGGCTGAGTTTTGCCGACTGGAACTGAGCAGGCTCGGTGTTTTGCCAACAGCTTCTTCAGCCGTGTAGCCGGTGATTTCAGTAAATACCTTGTTGACCCGCAGAATCACTTTTTTCTCATCGGTGATGAACATGCCTTGCTGGGATTCGAAGGCTCGGGCAGCAATGCGCTGGGCTTCCTGTGCGGCCTTACGTTCGGTCATGTCGCGTGTGATTGACAGGATGCAGGGCACGCCACCAAGGGTCATAATACTGGCCGCCATCTGGGCGCTGACGATTTTTCCGACCTTGGTAACGAAGTCCGCTTCTAGGTTTTCACAGGTGCCTTGGAGCTGCAAAGCTAGCACTAGCCTTTGTCGATCACCCAGGTTGCGCCAGATATTGATTTGCCGCGAAGTCCTGCCTAAGACTTCATCGCGTGTCCATCCGGTCAGGCGCGTGAAGCCTTGATTGATGTCCAGATACAAACCGTCGGCAAGGCGGTTGATATTAATGGCGTCGGGGCTGGTCTGGAACGCCGTACGGTAGCGTTCCTCGCTCTCGCGCAGGGCGGTCTCGGCCTTCTTTTTCTTGCTGATGTCACTCAGGGCAATGCGAATCTGCGCGGTGCCATTGCCGACGGGTCTCTTCTCACCTTCCAGCAGCGCCTGAAACACGCTGCCATCGCCGCGTTGCAGGCCCAATTCGACACTGCCTATGCCGTCGCCCTTCGTCAAGAGCAGAAGAATCTTGGCCCAGCCACCCTGGTCTTCGGGGATGACGAGGTTGGTAAAGCGGCGCTTCAGCAGCTTCTTGCGCTGCACGCCCAGCAGCGTCACGGCTTTGAGGTTGAGATCCAGGATCAGGCCGCTCAGGTTCAGCGTCAGATAGCCCAGCGGGGCGAACTCGTACAGATCGACATAGCGGTCACGCGATTCCTCCAGTGCCTGCTGCGCCTCGCGCAAGGCCTCGTTCTGTATTTCCAATTCGATCTGATGCACCTGCAGCTCGTGCATCAGATCCGTGGCCGCTGGCCCCTCGGCCTGTGGCGTTTTTGCCAACTTCGCCTCGGCTGCGGCCCGCAGCAGTGGATCTTGCGCTATGTTTTTTTTGGTCGGGTTCACGGCTTTTGCAGGGGCTCAATGGCCACCATCGCCAGCAGGATCAGTTCGGTGTTGCCCATCGCGGTGACGATGCGTCTGGCATTGAGCACCATGCGCCGCTGGCCCAGGCCGACAAAGTCATGCTCGACGACGTAAGCCTCCATCACCTGATTGCGCGGGAGAATGTTTTCCAGCAACTCGCGCAAGGCGGCAATGTCCCACTGCCCGTTGCCCAGCTTGTAGATCTTGCGCCCCACCGTCTCATCCGGCGTGACCTTGAAGTGCTGGTAAAAGGAACGGCTGGCCGAGACCACCTCCAGTTTGTTATCGAGCACGATCAGAGGCTCGGCCACGGTGTTGACGATCCCTTCGGCCAGTTCTCTGGCCAGTTGTGTCGCTGCCGTCTGCGCTGCCGCGAGTTCGCTGATGGCGCGCTGGGCGGCCTCGCTCGCGAGCTTGAACTCGGTCACGGCGGTGAAGGTCAGCACCACGCCCTCGATCACGTTATCGAACGTGCGGTAGGGCTGGATGCGCGCCAGATACCAGGCGCCGTCCAGATTAGAGGTGATGTCGCTTAAAGGGCGCCCGACGTCACTGCCGATCAGTCGGTAGACCTTGACCGCCGCCGACGTGTAGCGCCGGATGACCAGTTGGTGGTCCAGGAACAGGGTGCCCGTGCCAACGCTGTCGAGCAGGTTTTTCATGTCGTTCTGGATGTTGGTCAACTGCTCGATCTTGGCATTGAGTTCGGAGTTAACGGTGATCGTTTCTTCGTTGAGCGACTGCAGTTCTTCTTTTGAGGTTTCCAGTTCTTCGTTGGAGGACTGCAGCTCTTCGTTGGTGGACTGCAGTTCCTCGTTGGTCGATTTGAGCTCCTCGTTGGAGGCCTGCAGGTTCTCTTTGCTATAGGCGAGTTCGCGTTCCAACTCCTCGATGCGCGCGGCCTCGGCCGATGTCGCCACGGCGCGTTTGGGGCGTCCCGGTTTTGCGGCGGCCTTGTCGGGCGTCTGGTCAGTCACTGCAGCGTCTTCGAAGCTGACCAGCAGCAGCGACTCGCCGCTCTTGTCGCGCGTCAGGGCGCGCACGCTAAAGCGCACCAAAGAGAAGCCGCCATTGGTTTTGACCGAAACCTCGCGCTTCAAAGTCGGTTCAGCTTGCACGGCCGCCGTGTTGATGGCCATGCGCAGCTCGATCTGCAAGCCCTCGCGCGCCATCTCGATCACGTTGTTGCTGACCGGTCCGGGAGCCGGACGCAGGTAGCGCCCGGTATCACCATGCACATACAGGATATTGCCTTTGACATCGGTGGTGACCGATGCCGGCGCGTAGGTCTGGAGCAGCGCATGTGTGCTCAGTACAGCGATGCTGTTGCCATCACCGACGCGGGCTTTGACGGTCGGCGCGGCGAACGCTGTTCTTGCGGCCTTGTCGGCGCTCCAGGTCTGGTCGGCGCTGCCTTGGCGCCAGGGCGCGGCTAGGGCATGCTTGGCGCGGTAGAACTTCCATTTGCGGTCGATGCTGGCGAACAGGTCGGGATGGCTGATGATGCTCTCCGAGGTAGACAGGAACAGCACCCCGGCGTTCTTCAAGGCATAGTGAAAGTTGGGAATCAGGCGGGTTTGCGCTTCGGCCTCGAGATAGATCAACAGGTTGCGGCAGCTCAGCAGGTCGAGCTTGGTGAAGGGTGGGTCCTTGATGACGTTTTGCACGGCGAAAACCACCATGTCGCGGATCTCTTTCTTGACCTTGTAGCCCGCATCGTCCTTGTTGAAGAAGCGGCGCAGGCGCTCGGGCGTGATGTCCTGTGCGATGTTGGGCGGATAGTGTCCGACGCGCGCCACTGCGATGGCGTCGTCGTCGAGGTCGGTGGCGTAGATCTGGATGCCCAGTTCCTGCTCATGGCGGGCGCGCAGTTCGTCCTGCAGTTCGGCCAGCAAGATGGCGATCGAGTAGGCCTCTTCGCCGGTGGCGCAGCCAGCTACCCAGACACGAAAGGCGTAACCGGCTGGCTTGCCCGCCAGCAGCTCGGGCAGGACCGTCTTCTTGAGAACGACAAAGGCCTCGGGGTCGCGAAAGAAGCTGGTGACGTTGATCAGCAGTTCCTTGAACAGCAGTTGTCTCTCTTGGGGGTTTTCGCGCAGGAAGCGCGCGTACACCGCCTCGTCCTCGATGCCGTGCTGGGCCATGCGGCGCTGAATGCGCCGCCCGATGGTGCTTTTCTTGTAGAGCGAGAAGTCGTGCCCGGTGCTACTGCGCAGTTGCAGCAGGATCTGGTTAATGCCGGAGAGAACCTTCTCGGGCACAACCGCTGGCACGGAAAGCCGATAAGCCGCCTGGCGCGTCACTTCGAGCAGTATGGCGGGCATCTGTTAGACCGGCAGGATGTGGGTGGCGTAGCCCGATGAGATGGCGCTTTGCGGCATGCCGTCGTATTTGGCGCTGGAGGGTTCCTGCACCATGCAGACGCCGCCAGCACCCAGGATGGCGCGCAGGCCCAGCGTGCCGTCGGTGGCGGTGCCCGAGAGGACGACGCCGATGGCGCGCTCGCCCTGGTCTTCGGCCAGCGAGCGCAGGAAGCCGTCGATCGGCATACGCTGGCCGCGTACCATTTCGGGCACCGAGAGTTGTAACAGGCCGCCCAGGATGCCCATCTCGCGGTTCGGCGGGATGATGTAGACGTGATTCGCCTCAATTCGCATCTGGTCGAGCGCCTCGAGCACCGCCATGCTGGTGCAGCGCTGAAGGATTTCGGTCAAAAGGCTGACATGGCCGGGGTCAAGATGGGGCACCAGCACGAAGGCCATCCCGGTGTCGGCAGGGCAGGCGCGAAAGAAGGCCTCGAAGGCTTCCAGACCGCCGGCGGAGGCGCCGATGCCGACGATGGGCATGGCAGGAGTAACGTCGGCCACTGCAGGTACGCCAGGCACCTCATCCGTTGCTGCGGCTGACTTGATGGTTTTCTTGTAAGCGTCCGGCCAGTACCGTTATTGCCCCAGCCTGAAGGGGTGTGCAATATCGGGTGAGTTGCACTCCATTGGTGGTGTGCACTCAACCCCGTTAAGTGCACACCATGCAAGAGTCGAATTTATCCCCTGGCACCGCCACAAAGCGTCGTCACAGCGCCGCCTTCAAACGCAAGATTCTGGAACTGATTGAGCAACCCGGCGCATCCGTGGCCGGCGTTGCGCTGGAACACGGCGTCAACGCCAATCTGGTGTTCAAGTGGAGGCGCGCCAAGCTCACCCGCAAGCGTCCTGCAGGGACTGCTGCCGGCCAAACGGTGCTCCTGCCGGTATCCGTTGATTCTCAAGAATCGTATATGCCGGTTGCGCCTGGTGTTCGCCCTGCGGTGGCCAAGGAGGGCGTCATCGAGATCCATCTTGCTGGTGCCCGCCTGGTGCTGCGTGGCAGCGTTGATCCGACCAATTTGCGCAGTGTCGTGCTGGCACTTCGGGAAACAGCATGATCGGATTGCCCTCGGGCACGCGGATATGGCTTGCCGCCGGACTGACCGACATGCGCCGTGGATTTGATGGTTTGGCCGCGCTTGCGCAAAGCGCGCTTGAGCAGGATCCGTTTAGCGGTCACGTCTTCGTGTTTCGAGGCAAGCGCGGCGACATCATCAAGCTGTTGTGGTGGGACGGACAGGGCTTGTGCCTGTTTGCAAAACGATTGGAGAGAGGCCGTTTCATCTGGCCACAGGCGGTGAGCGGCTCAGTGGTTCTGACACCGGCGCAACTGTCGATGCTGCTCGAAGGAATTGACTGGAGAATGCCGGTTCGCACGGCGCGCCCCACGCGCGCGGTATAGGTATTTACTCTGCAGCAAATGGCAATTCGGTTGACAGTGAAAGCCCTCTGTTTCATTGGCGAATTTGCTGGCAAAGTAATGCCCCATGAGTTCCGAAGCGCTGCTACAGACCATAGAGACCTTGACAGAAGATGTCTCGCAGCGCGACGTCACGATCAAGGCCCTGCGCCTGACCATCGAGAAGCTCAAGATCGAGCTCACGCACCTGAGGCGCATGCGCTATGGCCGCTCCAGCGAGAAGTTGGATGCCGCCCAAGCCCAACTGGAATTGCTGAGCGCGGCACTCGCGCCGCTGGTGCCGGTCAATGCAGCAGTGGACGACACAACGGGCGCAGCAAGCAGCAATGTTGCTGACCTGGAAGACGAGCGCAAGAAACGCAGCAAGAAATCCGCGCAGCCAGCGCAGAGTGGATTGCCTGCGCACCTCCCCCGCGAAGATGTGGTTCACAGCGCCTGCGCACCCGATTGCAAATGCGGCGCCTGCGGCACGGGGCTGCAGCAAATTGGGCAGGACGTATCTGAAGTGCTGGACTACGAGCCCGGCAGTTTCAAGGTCATCCGCCACATCCGTCCGAAGTTCGCCTGCACCCAATGCCACACGGTCAGTCAGGCACCGGCGCCGAGTCGGCCGATTAACCGTTGCATGGCCGGCGCCGGCTTGCTGGCCCAGGTACTGGTGAGCAAATACTGCGATCACCTTCCTTTGTACCGGCAAAACCAGATTTACGCCCGCGCCGGCATTGACATCGAGCGCTCCACCCAGTGCGACTGGGTGGCGGGCTGCGCGAGCTTGCTCGAGCCGCTGGTGCACAGCCTGCAAAAGTATGTCCTGAGCGCCTACAAGATCCATACCGACGACACGCCGGTACCGGTATTGAGTCCTGGACGTGGCAAGACCAAAACTGCTCGACTATGGGTATACGCCCGCGATGACCGAACGTGGGCTGACCCCTCGCCACCGGCGGTGTGGTACCAATATTCGGAGAACCGCAAGGGTGAGAATCCAAGACGTCATTTGAGCGGCTTTGCGGGGGTATTGCAGGCGGATGCCTATGCTGCTTATGACAGGATCTTTGCGGACGGTCGAATCATCGAGGCTGCATGCTGGGCGCATTGCCGTCGAAAATTCTACGAAGTCCATGAGCGGCAGGACCACGCGCCCGGTACGCTGGCCCACCAGGCGTTGCTGCACATTGGCAAACTCTACGCCATCGAACATGAGGTCCGCGGCAGGCCCGCTGAGCAACGCCACACTTACCGCCAGGCGCATGCCAGACCACTCCTGCTGCAATTGCATCGCTGGCTGACCGAGACCCTGTCGCAGCTCTCGGCCAAGTCGCCCATGGCGATGGCCATTGGCTACGCGCTGAGCAACTGGCGCGCCCTGAATGTTTACGTCGACGATGGGCGCATTGAGATTGACAACAACACGGCCGAGCGTGCCCTGCGCGGGGTTGTGCTGGGACGCAAGAACTTCTTGCACTTCGGCGCCGACAGCGGTGGCGTCCGTGCGGCGGTCATCTACAGTCTGATCGGAACCTGCAAACTCAACGGCGTTGATCCCTATGCGTATTTGCGTCATGTGATCGAGAGAATTGCGGACCACCCCATAAACCGGGTTGCAGAGTTGCTGCCGTGGGCGGTTGCCGAACGCCTCAACGCTGCCCGCCAGAACCTGCGCCTGGCGGCCTGAGAAGCTGCGCCTTTGGCAAAATGGTGTCCATGAATGACACCAAGCTGATTGAGGCGCTGTCAAACGCCAGCAGCCTCGAACTCTTCGAACTCAGCAACATCATTGATCGGCTGTTGGCTGACCCCAGACGCATCGTTGCCATACGCAACAAGCTCAACTTGGGCAAGTCCGTACAGTTCATGGATTGGCGCACCGGTCAGATGCGCTCTGGCAAGGTGGTCGCTATCAAAGACTCGCAGGTAACCATCAACGAGGAGGCCAGCAGATTGCAGTGGAAGCTGTCGTATGCGGCCATCGATCCGGGTGAGAACAACGAGCCTGTCGAAAGTTCATCGCCTGTCAACGATCAGCCAGCGCCCAAGAAGTTGGGTCCCAACGACTTCCGCCGCGGGGACAAGGTCTCGTTTACGGACAAGTATTTGCAACCACAAATCGGAACGATCACGCGCATCAATCAGCGAACCGCTTCCGTCGAATGTGATGGCGGCTCTGGCTGGCGTGTCCCGTTCGCAATGCTGCGCCACGTGATGGACATCTGACGGCAAGCCGCGCTCAAGTCAAGAACGGTACAGGGCGGACGCTTACGTTTTCTTGGTCATCATGAAGGTTCATTCACCCAGAGTGGGCATTTCTGCGGATGGTAACTCGATCCAAGGGCCACAGGACACCTAGCTGTTTGGTAAAGACAGGCAAATCAATGGCTAAGGACGCGGCTCGGTGCGCCTTTCGATCATGAAGGTGACGCGATTTCGACCCGCCGCCTTGGATTGGTACATCGCGGCATCGGCGAATTTCAATAGTCCTTCAGCGCTTTTGTGTTGTGGCTCTATCAGTACAACGCCGATGCTGACGCTGCCGTGGTGCTCAATGGTTTTAGATTTGCTGCTGGCCGGCAGCAGGTAGGTCTCGGCCAACGCCGAGCGGATTTTTTCAGCTAACTTTTTGGCCTGTTCTACGGCATCGGCGTGGTCGGTTGTCAGGTCGCCCAGCAGCACCACAAATTCGTCACCGCCAATGCGTGAAACGGTGTCCACCGCGCGTACACAGCTAAGTAGCCGAACAGCAACCTCCATCAACAGCGCATCCCCAATGCCATGACCGTGCTCGTCGTTAAGTGGTTTGAACTTGTCCAGGTCCAGAAACATCAGGGCGCCGTAGTTGTCGCTACGCTGGTTGGCGGCGAGCGCCTGTCCCATGCGGTCGAGCAGCAAGCGCCGGTTCGGCAGGGCCGTCAGCGGGTCAAGAAAGGCGAGCTGGCGCACCTGCTCTTCCATCATTCTTGCTTGGGTGATGTCCTGCACAAAACCCAGCACCATCAGCGGTTTGCCCTGCGCATCGTGCTCCAAAGTGGCCACCGAGTGGGTGATCCTCGCGGCCGAGCCGTCCGCTGGCATGATGGTGAATTCGAGGTCGTATTCGCCGCCTTCGTGAATCAGGCCCATCAGGCGTTGATGAACCGCCTCCCGATCCTGCTCAGCAATGCAAGCTTCAAAGCGATCAAAAGGGAACATCCCGGCAACGGGTGGAAATCCAAAGATGCGCATCCCTTCGGCCGAACCCCATATGTCGTTCGTCGCAAGGTTATAGGTCCAGGAGCCTGTGCCGCTGATGCGCTGCACAATCTCCATCTGTTTTTCGCCAACGCGCAGCGCTTGCTCGGATTGCCTCAAAGCAAATTCGGCTCTCGTCCTGTCCGAAATATCATGCACGATAGACATTACTCAGCAGTCAGAAATATAGCGGACAGATGGGTGTCGAAAGAATGACCGTACCAAGGCAGTGTCGTTAGCCATATTTTGCAATTGGTCTTCCACTCGGCATTCCAATTTCTCGCCCGCTTTGAGTGGTGAGCGTGCCACACCCGTGCGTTTGGCGTGACTCCAAACCAGTTCATCAGGATTTAGTTCCGGCGCGTACCCTGGCAGAAAGTGAAGCGTCAGCTTGCCCTCAGTGCCGGCCACGTATTCCTTGACTATCGCCTTCTTGTGCGCCGGCAAACCGTCCACCACCAAACGCACCGACTTCTTGCGCTTGCGCATGAGTTCCTGCAGCAGCGACACGAATAATTCGCCAGTCAGTCCACCTTGATAAGTTGCAAACCAGAATGCTCCTTTGGAGCTGACTGCAGATGCTGCGCTGATTGTTTGACGTTGTCCGGGACGTTCAATTACCGGAGTCTGTCCGCGTGGCGCCCATGTCTTCCCATGCACTGCGTCGGCTCTAAATCCGGACTCGTCCCAAAATAATATTTCCGCTCCACTTTCCTTGGCTTCGCTCGCAATCGCTGGGAATATCTCGTTCTTCCAACGTGCTATCGCTTCGGGGTCGCGCTGATAAGCCCTCTCCAATGGCTTCTGAGCTGTCAGGCCCAATCGGGCCAGCATGGCACCAATTGAAGCTAGCGACAATTTGACGTCAAAGCGCGTCATCAGCAGCTCCTGCACGATTTGACGAGTCCACAGACCGAAGTCAAAACCATACTGGTCTGGACGCTTACCGTTAACCCAACGAAAGACCTGGCGTTCCTGCGCTTCGGTGAGCTTACGGGGACGACCAGTTCCTTTCGTGGAGCGCAACACGCGCACACCGCGCCCACGCCCCTGCGCCAAGGAACGGCACTTGTATGCCCATGAGCGGTTCATGCCAAAGGATGCAGCAACCACCTCAGGATGTTCACCGTCTTTCATGCGTTGAACTGCCAGACCCCGCATCTCTTCGAGCGTGTTGTGAGCCAAAGTACGTCCGTCTCGCTTCATGCCGCATAGCATAAAGCAAAAATTTCAAATTGGCAATAAATGTCCGCTAAATTACTGACTTATGAGTAATTCAATTCGATCGCCAATTGAAATCAGGGTCGAGTGCACTTCGACCTCACGTACCTCGCCCGTGGCCAGCCGATGCTGGCGGTGAAAATAGTTATCACCCTTCTGCTCGGCCTTTTGCGTTTCTTCGGCGACCTGCTGCGGCAATAGCACATTGATGCCGTTGATAGACATGCCGATCAACGTCTTTGATGGATAGCCATAGAAAGCGATTGCGCTCTTGTTTGCTTCAAGGATCTGCCCGGACACTGGGTCGATCAGCAACATTACCGCACTGTTTTTTTCGAACAGTTGACGGAACCGGAGCTCGCTGTCGCACAGTGCCAGCTCAGCGCGCTTGCGCTCGTTGATGTCGTTAATGACAATGCGAAACTCCATTGGCGTATCGCCATCCTGTGCCAGGTTGACGGTCAGCTTGACCCAGAAGGGCTGGCCACCCTTTGGCGCCACTTTCAACTCGCAGGTTTGCGTCTGGCGCGTGTCAAGAAGTTGTCGGCGCAGCAGGTAGTATGTCTCCTGATCAGCTGGCGCAATGAAGTTGCTGAACAACTGTTTTTCCAGTTGATTGCGCGCCTCTCTGAGCAGTTTGGCAGCGCTAAGGTTGGCCTGCAAAATCAAACCGTTCTCGCTGACGCTCAGATAGCCGACTGGTGCCAGTTCGTAGAGGTCGTAATAACGCTCGCGCTCGGCATCCAGCCTTAGCTGCGCCTGGCGCAGTTCCTCGTTCTGCATTTCCAGCTCGATCTGGTGCACGCGCAACTCATGCAGCATCTTTACCGCCTGTGCTGGCGAGAGTGTCTTATCGCTGATCGACTCCTCGCTGAGGTGGTCCTGCGCCAGCGCCTCGGCGCGCCGGCGTAGCGCCTTCAGGCGCTGCTCATCGGAGTCCACCACGCCCCCCCCCCCGGTGGGATGCATTTTGCCACTCTGGGCTTTTCGGAGGTGTTCCCGCTGGACATATTGTTTGCTGGTTACCGAAATGGTGAGCCGAGATGTTATCAAAAATCAACCTATCAAGGTGAACCATCATTCTTTTGTTATGTTGCGTGTCAGAGCAAATGACTGACTGCTGCTGAGCAATCTGTCGGTTAGAAGACCGCTTTGGAGCGCAATCTTGACCGACGGCAGTTGGTCGTCAAGAGTCAGCCACGGTCTCAAATCCTACGACTGGTAACGAATAGCGTTTATCGGACGCCGCAAAGATGTTTGCCGATGGCACGACAGTTGGCCGGCGTCAGATAAACCACGTTGGACTGAACCGCCACCCAAGGCGATCGCGATAGGGGATTGAAATCTTCGCAGGGTCTGCCCGATCAGTTTAAGAACGGGTTTGAGTTGATCGAGTCCCGCAGCAAATGTGTTGAGGCCGTTGACAGGTGCCGATCATGGCATCGGCGCGGTGGTCTGGGCGCGTTTCACATGACTTGCTGTGCACGGTGTGCAGCGTCTCCCACGACGCTGCGAAGCAGCATTTCAAGTTGTACCGATTTGGATGCTGATGCATCACGGTGGTGCCCGCCCTTGTGGCAATGTCGTGCTGCTGGGTGGGGGCAATTGCATCAGTCCCAACAGCGTTGCGACAACATGCAGCCGCCCGGTCTTGCAGCACGGACACTGCGATACATCCAACTTGAGAACGCGCGCCATGAACGCTTGAGCCGACTCCACCGCCTGGGGGTTGATCGCCGGCATCTGCAAAGCCAAACGTGCGGCGTCGAGCTTTACGGCCTTGCAGGCCGAGGCCAGTACGCCATAGTGTCGAATGCGTTTGACGCCGGTAGGCAACACGTGCAGCATGAAGCGGCGCACAAACTCAACCCCCGCCAGCCTCACCATGCGTTTGCCGCCTTGGTCATCGGCGCGCACCTTGAACGCGACCTCGCTTTGGCCGACAGAGTGAATGCGCTCGTTGCTGATGGCCGTGCGGTGCGTGTAGCGGCTCAAATACTCCAGCACCTGCGCTGGCCCACCCATCGGGGTCTTCGCATACACCACCCAATCGTGTTTGTAGAGTTGCTTTTGTCGCTGGTGCCAAGCGGGGGTGTCCCCCTGCGGGTCGCGTTCAATATTGCCCTCGCTGTGTGCGCCGACCAACGCCGCCATGAACTTGCCCCGAAACACACTGGAGAGTGCGTGCACCGGAAACAGGAAGTTGGGTTTGCGTGTTGGCGCCGCCCATTGCCCATCCTTGTCCAGCACCCCACAGGCCATCACTGCGTGGACGTGGATGTGGCGCTGCAAGTCCTGGGTCCATGTATGCAGCACCAGGCTGAAGGCCGGTGCGCCGTCTGAACTGCCCATCCACTTCTGGTTGGCGGCAAACTCCGCGAGGGTCAGGGCTGTGCAG
>Ga0316219_1003228_pt1 | contig 13525 bp, 11 predicted proteins | sample TBH18003PmetaG_FD_203635 | JGI IMG/M metagenome (GOLD analysis project Ga0316219, IMG submission 203635) | Freshwater microbial communities from Trout Bog Lake, Wisconsin, USA - TBH18003P | ecosystem: Environmental > Aquatic > Freshwater > Lake > Hypolimnion/Profundal zone | place: USA... | reverse complement strand
GTAACAAGACGCTGTTGACCGGCCGTAGTCCTACACTTTTTGAGCATAAGGAGGTCGCAACTTTCAGCGACCTAACGCTACGATTGAACGGTGTCGACCTATGTCAATTTGACAGGCAGGTTTACGCTACTTGTTTGGGCTTCTATGGGGAAGTGCCGCTCGCTTCAGAAACAGGGGAAGAGCGAATCAAAACCAAGTTCTCCGAGTTTGCAAAGCGCATGGGCAGCAAGTACAGCACGCGGCTGCACACATCACTTTGCGCGAGTCTGATTCGTCTGAGCCTGACCGGGGTTTCCATGCGATTCAAAGGCGAAGATTTTGCAGTTTCACAGCTGATATTTTTTGACTTTAAGAGCGATGAGGACCTTTCCGAAAAGGTGAAAGGTAGTGACGTCCTGTCTATGTGCGTCACCGTCGCTGTTGCTGAATTGTTTGGTCCCAAGTTATGGACGGCTGTTGATAAGACGGAGGTTGGCTATGACGGGCTCAAGGGCTGGGTTGCAAATTTTTACGCTAGCCACTCCGGACCACAATGGCTACCATTAACGACCTTGTACCGGATGTCAGGGTATGGGTCGACCTTGAACGATTTCAAAAAGCGACTGCCTCAGGCTTTGGATCAACTTACCGACATCGCAACACCTGATTCATGCCGAGTGTCTACTTACGGGGTAACACCTGATAAAACGAGAATTTTGGTGATGCGAGCGGCTTGGGCGAACAGAAGCCCTCCGGCAGCCCCAAAGGCTTAACTGGTGGTTTTGCTGGACAGCTATAAATGGACGCGGAACCGGTCTTCTCTTGCGTGGGCACCACTGGATATCGGGCGCCTTAATGGCCCAAGACAGCGCCCACACCAAAAGAACCCCACTAACATTGCGCCCAATGAAAATTGCACTCGACCACCGGGTGGGCAGCAATTTTCCAGCTGTGCTGAGACAAAGATGCTTGCAACTCACAGCTTATCCATAGGGATATAGCAAAGTTGCCACCTGAGGCGAATGTGGTTCAAGTCAACCGGTTGAATTGGCACCCTGCAAAGTTGCCCCCCAATTTTTGAACCAACGCTCCACAAAAACCAGATCGTAAATTCTTGAACTTACGACCAAACCCAGCTACATGAGCACGGCACCTCTATCCCCATATCCACTGGCTTTAACTTGTAGAGCTGCCAACACCGGCAACATGTCACGCCTGCAAGCGAATCCATGGTCACTGGTTTGAATCCAAGCCCCTTTTCTGCGTTCGACCCATGTTGTTCCGAATGCATCTCCGGCGCTAAATCCTGCATTGAAAGAACGAACGCTATCTCCTCTTGGATTAACTGCCGCATGAATCGCTACTTCATCAAAACCGGCATCAGATATAGAGCCACGGGCGGGCAATCCATTGGGAAGGACAAAATCAAACATGTGACCTTGGCGCATATTGTCGACAAACCGGTCATCACCCGGTCGCAAGCTAAATAGCTTTTGGTCAAGCGCGGCGTTCACAGCGCAGACCATTAAATTTCGCCAAGCAATCTGGCGTTTGGATTTGTACTCGATGTCATAGCCTGAATCAGGCATCGTAGAAACTGTGCCGTCAATTTTTGCCAACTGCATGACTTCGAAGTCGAACTCAGGGTCATCAGGATAACCAAGCTGAACCATGCGCTGGCGCATTCGGTCGGTATCCAGCAACGCAAATGGGCAATCAGCCTCGGACCCATTAAAGGTACCAAGAAAAGCCTTTAGCGCCGCTGCTGTGTTGTGTCCAAGGCTATAGGCCAATGCCTCTTGGATGTGAGAAGACTTAGCGTCAGGAAATTCGTCGCGAAGCGCATTTTTGAGTTTTGCGAGAGACGATTCGCAAAGGGATACGGCCGCCATGGTGAGCTCCAATCTAGCAAGGTCAATGTTTCCCGATTACGCATCGACCCGGATTGAAGTCCGTTCGGGTGCCAGTTTGTGTGTCTGCTTTAACCCGGGAACAGGTTCGGCCCAGACGCCTTCGCCGAGTATAAGCAAAAAATCATGTTCAAGGTTCTGCGCTGGTATGCGTTGTCAGCGAAAGAATCCGCAGAAAGTTCAACCGGTTGAACTTTGGCACCCCCTGAACTAAACGTAACGGCGCACGCCACTCTGCGCTGCTAATGTCAGCCGCAGGTATACACAAGGACTCATGCCCACAGGAAGCGCCCGCAGAACTTGCACCGGTGCAAGTTCTGCGCACACAACCGGTCACTGCGCATCGACAACCAATGCCCTGCCAATTTTGCAGCTAGGTCCAACGCTGGGGCATGGTGTAAGCACCCCTATCACGCCGCAAGCACCATCTCATCATCGTTCGCCGGTCGTAGCGACACAGGCAAATCGAAAATCGTCACCTTCTGAACGCCTTGAGCACCGACACGCTGCGTACTTTCCAAGCCGCCCGGCAGCCGACGCAGTAGCATGCCCCATCCACCCTGGGCCCACTTGGTTCCCGAGAACAGTTTGCGCAACTCGGTATGCATCGGGGAATTGATGACATACATGAACCATTTCCCTTTGGTAAAAGCCACACGAATTCCCATTTGCGCAAGGCGATTTGTGACCTCAAACTGACCCGTCGGGTCGCTGGCGACCAGCTGGACCGCTTCGCCAATTGCAAGATTTCGATTCAGAATGTAGAGGCCAGACTGAATTCGGAAAGGCTGGACTCTGGTCATCAGCGCTTCCAAACACTCCTTTTCATCACTTACATCGTGTATCGCGATGCGTGCTTCAAGCCCCATTTCGGTCACCAACTTCGCGGCATCGGCCGGGGTAGCAGGCTTATCCGAGATGAATGCCCAATATGCAGCCAAGAGGGTCCCGGCTGTGTCCGATATACGGCCATCCCCGCCGGAGGTAACGATAACCTGCCGAACAGTCATGGTGGTCTGTTGAAAAACATTCCAACGGTCGACAAACAAACGGCACAGCCGCTTTCCGAGTGCACTCGCTTCGTCTTCAGTCAATAGTTTTTCCAGGCCACGGCCGCCCGCCTCCAGTTTTTTGGACTCCAGTACAACCCAGCGCGACCGGTCCGCCGGTTCCATTTTCCCAACCGATATGCCGGCTGCAATAAACGGCGACGCGAGTCGATAGCATTTGGCATTGCCGCCCGCTGTGCCACGAACAATGCCTTCGTCTCCTTCTTGGAGACTGTAAGAAGACCGTGCGGCCTCCATCGTTTGACGGCATTTATCGCTGCGTGAGTCGGCTTCAAATTCGTCGATTCCGATTGCCCGGGACGGTTGTTCTTGTACAAGCTGGTTGAGTCCCATCAGTGTCTGTCCACCGGTGCAGGAAGCCATCATGTCCCCGAGCAGCCAACGCACTTGCTCAAGCATCGTGGACTTTCCGCAACCGGCTGGACCAGTTAGCAAGACGTGGGGTCGGCGTTTTACGGCAGAGGCCAAGATTGAAACGCCAACCCAGCCCAGAAGCATCTCACCCGACATTGGGGATGACCACTGTAGAGAGCGGAAGCTGGTCAGGACTCGTTCGATGTCGACCTTCGTGGCTGGCTCAGTGGCCAAGCCGAAGCCAATGTCACGGCTCACCGGATACACATAGTCCTCGATGATTCCATGCTTCAAGATTCGGCCATCTGGCCGCCACAGCGCTTTGCTGTTGATGATGAGCTGACCATCATCCATTTTCCAAATGCCTGTGCGGCGCTCCCTGCTCGTTGAGTATGGGCCTTTGGCTTGGCAGGCGGCAATGATGTGTGTCGCGAGCTTCCTGTGGTTGAAGACGATTTCCTCTTTCTTGTCGTGATATTCGTCGTAGTTGTCGCTGCACCAATCTGCGCCCAACATTGCTTTTAAGTGCATCTCCCGCAGCTCCGAAGCAGCGAGAGTGAACACCCGTTTGTGCAAGAGGGAAAAGATTACGACTCGACTTCCGTTTGTGCCTAACGGCTCGAAGCCGCCATCTCCGATGGAGTCAGCTGCATCTTCCGCGTGGTAAGCCGAGCCGTCAGTGTTGAAAATTGAGTTCATTTGAAATTCCTTTGAGTTGCCCGGCACATTGGCTCGGGCGAATAGAGAGAGAAGACCAGTACGCCGGCGGGCATAGCCGACGACGAGTTTGGTCCAGTGTTTTTTTGAGAAGTTGTCGAACGCAGTGATGCAGGCCGCATAGGGCAGTTGGCAATTGCGTTCGAGATGTAAGCCAGCCGAGAGCTGGCGAAAGAAATTCGCGGGGTACGGGCGAAGCCGTTTGTGCACGTGCAACGATAGGGCCCAGCGCATCGCGGAGTGGTCTAAAGAGACGTCGGGGGGATTTAAATTTTGAAAGAACAGCAGACGTGAGACTGCGACGGAGCTCGATAGCTCAAGTCATGGGTCTAGCTGTGTTCTTTCCAAGAGACTTGTGTCTCGTTGAAACTGTGGGATCGGCACCTGCAAGCATGGAGCTCGCGAACTCAAATCAACGTGTTGATTCCTGAATCTGCGTGCACTATAGCAGAACATGGAGGAGCGGAATGAACTATTTCCGCAGTAGCGTTTATCGTGCTCACGCAAACGAGGTAACGCGGGTAACGCAGGTAACAGAATGTGCACACAGATTCCGCCGATGCCACCAGAAAGTGAGTGGGGGCACCTCAAATGAAATGACCGCTGCATGCTCGGAGAATTTGGAGGGCAGCATATCGCGATTCAGGGACCAACCAACTGGACCACAAGGTGTGCTCGGTTGCTGGGGCCGTGATTCAGTATCGCCAGTTCAACCGGTGGAACTGGCGGCCGCCCGGAAGCTTAAACATCGTGCTTTGTTACGAGGTGCAGGCCGGCGACGTCCTCGGCAATCACAAACAAGGAGATGCTGACAGTGGTGTTGCCATCCATTTGGTTAGCATGTTCACGCATGCGGGGTAACGCAGGTAGCCATATCGGGAGTCACCGCCACAAACTGCACACCGAAGTCGGGTGCATCCGTCAGTTCAACCGGTTGAACTAGGAGCCGTTTACGGTCTTCGGGACCCATGTCGGACCGTCGACCTGTGCGACCGAATCCACGAAGGAATGCTGCACTGAGTTCAGGGGATGCGGTTCCAAAGCCGAATTGGAATTGGCACTAGCTGCGATTTCCTTCGCCGCAACCAGTTCAACCGGTTGAACTGAACGAAGCCAATCGGCGAGCACACTCTAAGCAACTTTTCTAACGACACGCGCGCCGAGCATCCCCCGCAGTCTTCGGTTCTCCTCGACAGCCTCGGGTAGCCCCATCATTCTGCCTAGCCCTCCTGCGGTGTCAATTTCGGGCAAGTCATAGATGGAAAGGCACCCATGGCCGCCGGCCTTGCAGTGCGCTATAAACGCCGCAAGTGCCCGGTTTTGGTCCATTGTGATTTCGAGGTCAATCGTTGCATTCTCCAGCAGCGCAACTGGCGGAATTTTGCCGCGCGTGACGCGCACTGTCTCATACACAATTCGCAGATTTAGTCCATCGAGACGCTCGGTGATTCTTGCCAGATATTGGCTCTGGGTCTCCCTGGTTCGAGAGTGTTGCTTCCTATCGTCGTTCTTCAATACCATCTCCCGTTCAACCGCGACGATGCCTGAGCCCCAGATTCGGTTCGGACAATTTCATACCCTCTTACTAATTCCAGTGCGCAGAAATATTGACGCCAAGATTCCCAGCGGCAACACGCTGGGGTTGGCGTCTGTGTAAAGCGGCGCTTCGAGATCCTGCGTTCAGCTGTACCCAGAGACCACACCGCTACTTTGGTTTTCATCGTCGACATAGTGCCTCCAGCCGCTCTTTTAGGACGGCCAACACCTGGGCGTCCGAAATGCCTTCTGTTTCATGAGTCTTAATGAAGTGGCCCGCACTCTCCTCAGGCCACCCGTCTCCGTCGTCATCCAGCGCAAGCCACCCTGCCGGTTTGCGTCGCTGAACGTCATTCCACACTTGTTGGCCGCGAGGCAATTCCATGAACTTGTCTTCGTTCATCCTGCTGTGGAAAGTGGCCCCCACCACCCGCTCGCGTAGCCTTGGGCCCAACTGTTTTGAAGTCTTTGAGCAGCCATACCGGCGTACCCAAGAGGTACTCAAAATGATACGAATTTCCGGGTAAGGAGCGAGCAACCGTTCAAGCAGGTCCAAGTGCTGAAAAATTTTGTATTGGTCCGGCGCTCGCATGTAAGCGCCAATCCGAGCGTGCCACCACACATCGTGGTGGTGCAAAACTCCATCAAAATCGAGATAAAGCAGCAGGCCCCCTGTACCGGCAAGGGCTCTCATATGAAGACACTACTGTGGACTAGCAATAGCGAAGTAGTCATAGCTTCACCCGTTTCACTACGCATCCAATCTCCCATACCAATAGTATTAGCTTCCATTTCTGGAAATTGATATGCCAACCTGTAATTTCCAACTGGTAGCCCATATTTTGCATTCTGCATTTCGTTGAATCTCCACCGAACATTAAAACCAATTATTACAAAAACCACATAAGCTAGTCAATATTCACAGCACCCCAGGTTAAAAATATGCAACCCATAAGTTGTTAACCAATCCATCAAGAATTACGCCAAACACTACATCAATATAGAATACAACCTCATTATGTCAAGGCGTTTAGTATATGTCGCAAATTAGACTATACGATGCAAATCGAAGTTCGTAGTAAATTAAGAAAAAACGGCATTTGCAACCGACAATTTATAATGAAATTAATTACCAGTACATGTCGTAAAAAGGCGACGTTCGACATGTTTGAACACTTTCAGTTTTCAAGGGGAACGAGACTTTCACACAAAGCGCACTGAACTAATGAGGTTTTTGGCACTAATTTCGGATGTACCGCAAGGCGGATGGCAATGACTTACCTGCTTGTGCAGTAGGTTGTCTGAAGGGATTATTCGAATGCACCATATAATCCTACAATGTCGAATCGACATGAAGTGGTGTAGCATGACGCTCGCGCAGCAAGGCTTGCGTATTTTCAATACTTAATTTTTATTGGTGACTATGGCAACTTTACAAGAACTAATTGCGCAAAAAGACGCGTTGGAAAAGCTTATTCAGGAAACTCGTCAGGCAGAACTGTCTGACGCAATCAACCGAGTAAAAGGCCTTATTTCTGAATTCGGATTGACTCAGGACGATATTTTTAGCACTACCCGTGGCGCAAAGAAGAGCAAACCGGAGGGCTCCAAGGTGGCTGCCAAGTACCGTGACCCAGTTTCAGGTAAGGAATGGTCTGGCCGTGGACTGGCACCGAAATGGCTCCAGGGCAGAGATAAGGGTGATTTTTTAATCAAGTAATAGATTAAGGCACTTAAAAAGAGCCCGCTTTTTGCGGGCTTTTTCATTTTCGGGACGGCTGGGACTAATTCACCAGAGGTTCAGAGGTAGAGACGAGTGGCCGCCAGCCCCGGCCAACGTAGTCTATGAGCGATGGCACATAGCGTATGAGCGTGGTCAGCACCTCTTTTTGCCATGATGAAGTAGTCAGTGAGCGATGGTAAGTAGTCTATGAGCGTGGCCAGCACGCGCGCTGGACGGATTTGCAGGCTCCTGTGGCGTGACAATTGACCTCCAGTCCACGGGTAAGCGTAGTAGTCCGTGAGCGATGGCACGTAGTCAATGAGCGTTGCTATCCCGCCTGCGGTGGGGCGTGCAGGCCAAAGGCCGCGACAAGTGGCATCTTGCAAACGGGAACACGTAGTCGATGAACGATGGCATCAAGCCTATGAGCTAGGCCTGCCGCATTTTGAAGGCGCATTCAGGCCACCACATAACCAATTGACCTCCCACCCACAGGCGGAAATAACAATGGCACGTGGTCCATGGGCGTCACCTGCGGCCCCCTGGCGAGTACGGGACGTCCAGCCCACGAGCCAAGACAAATGGCCGACGGCCGGACTTAGTCTATGAGCGATGCAACGTAGTCGATGAGCGTGGCTAGCAGGTTACACCCAAAGGTCGAGCGGGCAGCATCAGGTCATATGTCAGTAAGTCTTGTGAGATGCACCAACAGATTCGAGTACCGGCTCAACGACAGCCCCTAAATTCGACTTCATTTTTAAGAAAACGTCAAATACCTTCGACTTTGCTTTTATTCTGCTTATACAACATTAGCAAAACAACTTAAACGACGACCTTCAGCCCGCGATAACGACACCTTCACCCTCTGCTTTGCAAGCACAGGTTTTACAGTGGAGGAAAATATTGATGAAAATCAACCAGTTAGCAACTTATCGTTATTTGATAACGATGGTTCCAAACGACAAGGAAACATACAAGCTAAGCAATTTCGCCGTCTGTGGTACTCAACACGTAACCATGGCAACTACCTACAAAACCCTTATTACTCAACATTTCAACAACCTTGAGAAAAACTGCAATCCTTCTTCACTGGAGCAGGTAAAGCGCAATCATCTTACCGCCCTGCGTGGCTTCATTACCCATGTTGGTTTGTTCGAGAATTCGTCAATCGGTGTTGAATTGACAGATGAATTCCTCCAATCGCTCAAGTCACATCTATCTGAATCGAATCTAAGTGCACGCTCCCAGACTGACCGCAAGAGCTTAATGAACGCGTGGCGGGAGACATTTCTCGCCATGAATTCCGAACCCGTTCAAAAGAGCAGCAGAATGCGACGTAGAGCAATTGATGTTCCATTGGAGCAGAATCCCTTTGAGAAAGTCCTGTGGGATTCATTGAAAGGCGCCAATCTAGCACCAAAAACTGCCGCAAAAATTGCGGGTGTCAGTACAGCTGCCGTGGGTCGCTGGAGTCGAGGTGCGTTACCTAATGCACGAAGCTCAGACTCGCTCGCAAAGCTTGATGCTGTTCTCGGACTTGAAGTCGGTACATTGGTCGCTAGCTTTAATGAAGCATCCGGAAAATCCGTCAACAGCGCCGTGAACGAGTATCGACAACGCCAACGAGTTAATTCATCACAAAGATATTGCGTGGGTGTTGATGACATTCGTCCAGAGTTCCTAACTGAATGGAAAGCCTTCCTTAAATTCAAGACGACCCCAAATACTGGAAACTTAGTTAGGGGTGACGCTGCTAAGTGGAGCCTACATGAAGTGCGTCATACAACCACAAAACCTTCTATATTTACTTCGGTCGGCAATTGCGTATCCCCATCTGCAAGTATTTTTTGGACTCGTACAGCTAGTTTCATTGGATATTTGCGGCTACCTGTCAACGTCGGTGGATTCGGACTTAGTGACGAAACTGCTCAGACACTCGCCTGGTTTTCTGTCCCCGAAGCCATTGAAGGGTATATAGAGTTCATCACGCGGCGTTCGGATGGACTTATGCACGGTTCACAGGAAGGATTCTGTGCATCCACCCTTGCCATACTTCATCCGAAGCACGGATATGTTACTCAGTGCCCGCTATTGGCAAGCAAAATTCCAGCAGAAATCGCGAATGATAGAAGCTGGGATGAAATGTGTAAATTCTCTCGCGCCACGGCAATGACTTTGAAAAATGATTGTCACGACAAATCGAGGGAACCTGAAGAGCCAATCCGTGCTCTGCTAGCTCTCGAACAACCACTATCTCCCATCATTACTGCTATGCGGAAATTAAGAAAAATTGGTGATGCGTCATCAGCAGGTAGTATGCAGGAGGCTGTAGCACGAAGGAATGAAGTTTTACTTGGAATACTAATATCCAATCCATTGAGGAGCAAGAACCTTATAACATTAACATTTAAAGCAGATAATTCTGGAGATGTTTATCAGACCGAGACCGGTCAGTGGCGCATTAGAATACCGGCTAGCCGGATGAAGAATCGCAAACGATTGAAAAAGAAAATATACAATGTCCCTATTGCAGCTTGGCTAACGCCATTGATTGAAGACTACATTAAAACTTTTCGACCGATTCTTGGTATTGACAAAAATTCGGATGGATTCTTCCTCTCAAATAGAGGGACTAGATTTAATGCTTTAAATAAGATGATTTTTAAAATTACAAGAACATTAATACCAGGATGCCTGGGATTTGGCCCACATGCTTTCCGGCATCTCGTTGCGACAGACTGGCTGACTAAAAATCCCAATGATTTCAACACTGTATCAGAATTACTTAATGACACTCTCGAAGTCATAATGAATAACTATGTTCATCTTCGTAAAGATGTGGCATTTTCGCGATACGAGGGTTATGTTGAAAAACTGCTTGCTGATGGAGTTTATTAATTTAATCAGACATATAAGCGCCTAACGTAGCTCCGAATAGGCCAGCGCCATCTGGACTGCCATGCGACATGGAGCCCAGTACAAAATCTTGAACTTGGCTCCATGCATTCATCACCCAAAGCGCCGGCGCTGCTCCAGCGGCGCTTCCTAGACGGTCACAACCACCTGCCATCCTCGTTAATACTGGTCGATTGTGGATTGCGGGATGCCCAGCACCTTTACGGGGTATGGCTTTGCTAGGCCACCGGACAGCGCTTGGGTGCGAGCGACTACCTGCGCCAGGATTCCGTGCAAGTTTGGGCCGGCCCAAACTTGCAGTGAGACCTTGGCATGTCGACCCTATCAAGCAAGGAACAGGCACTCCCGGTAGATTACTGAAAGTGTTTGCAGCACCGCGCATAGCGAGCGTTTTTTGAAAAGCTGTCCCGAGACAACTTTTTGACCCAGGTAAAGTTTGGGCCGGCCCAAACTTTCCGGCATGGGCCTCGCTCTTGGCAAGTTTTGTCCTCAGTTCAGAAGTTCGCTCAATACTTCTCGGCCGGCAGAATCCAAGCGGCAATGCTCTAGATGGAGCAGTAAAACGATAGCCCGCACACCACCAAGGGCCACTGTGGAGCATAGCACCCTGCTAGGAAGCCGCGCTCAACCTCGCATAGCCTATGAGCGATGCGACATCGCCAAAAGGGCATGGACCCATAGTCAATGAGCGATACCAGCAACACTAGTCCGTCGTGCGCCCCAACGCTCACATCGAACATTGCAACTATGGTGTTTCGGCATAGCAAGTGCCTGCTTTTTAAGCAAACCCTGCGATTGGGAATAGAAAAAGCATTGATTTTGCTTAAAAATGAGCATTTTTGAGGGTGCAGCGATGCCCAATTGCGGGTTTGCTATGCCGAAACGCCATAGTTGCGCTCTGGATTTAAGCGAAGGGGGTACTAGGCCAGTACGGGGTGTAAGGCGAGGCGATTGCTAACCACCGTGGGAGCCCAGTAGGGACGACTTATCGGGTAATCCGCACTCTCCGTCGAAAGCTGAACGGACTCAGCATGAGGCAGGCACCCACTATTTGACCTTCACCGCCACCTCGGGCGCAGAAGGGTGCCACGACGGCACGTACAGGCCGATTTCCATGTGCAGCTCTGGCAACGGCGCTTCAAGCCCGATTACCGCAAACCTAGCGGCAATGCGACTGCCAAGCCCTTCCCCTTTAGGCTTTTCCAATTGGGAATTGATTGCGTCGCCGTTGACGGTCTTGTGTGTCATGGTGAGAACATTGTGCTCCACAGCGGCCATGGTCGGTTCAATTGAGGCAATCCAGACCTTGACCTCAGCCGTGGGATCGCCCGCTGATGTCGGGCGTGAAAGAGCCAAGGCGAGGTGCATGCATGTGCTGGGAGCATAAGAAAAGCCATCAGCACAATTACGTGCTGATGGCTTCAATGGTAGGGCGTGAGTGACTTGAACACTCGACCAAAGGATTCCGGTTTGCGTGACTTTCGCCACTCCCTGGACTATGCCTTCACCATTGCTTTCGCTTTAGGTGGGCGCCGTCTAGTCTCTACACCTTCCCCAATGCATTCGCACTTGGGCTTGGCTCGACATTGCCATATGCACTAACGCACGTAGGTTTCATCGAATTTGACGCCATCCCATACGCGGTTTCCCCTCGTATGGCACAAAATTTTATGAGTCCTCTGCTCTAACCAACTGAGCTAACGCCCCATTTAACTTGCATTGTAACTTGGTGGCCCGTCATTGAAATTGAACTCCCCCACCCTAATCCCCGTCTTGTTGAGGTTCTGACTGGCGCTCCAGATACTGTTGCTCGGTAACGTACGGCGATACTTTTTTCCGCGCCACTCGCTTTCGCGGTGCTTTGTCGGTAAGCATTTCCCCAACCGCAAGTGCCTTGCTAGGGTGGCTTGGACTGATAGCGCGGTCGATGGCTTCAGTCACCACTTCGTCCATTCTCTCCATCAGTGAGCGGTTGTGCTCATTGCGAAGGTGGCGATAGTGCCAAAGTGCTTGTTGTGTCTTTTGGCCCCCAATGGCTGCAATAGCACCGTCACTGAGCATAGTTCTTTCAAACAGTTTGCTCAGCACCTCGTGCCGCGCGTGGTATGGCACCAGCTTGAAGTCAGTTGGTGCTTGGCCCGCAGCCACAGCAAGCGTTAAAGCTTTTGCCCAAGGAACAGCATAGTTGTAGGGGCCCCAGCCTTCCTCGAAACGCTTCTTGGTGCCAAAGATGAGCGGGCAGCCAGCTTGCTCCTGTTGGACATCCTCAACAAGGTCGTACAAATTTTGAGGTATCACAATAGTGCGCGCATCACTATTTTTTGATGTTGGGAGCGAAATCTGGGGCGGATCGGCGCGCAGCAAAGAACGTTTGGCGAATGCAATCTCGCCTGGGCGGCAGCCAGTCGTGAAAAGCATACGGAAGAAAGCATAGGCAACCATGTCTTCAAAAATGGGGGCTTTTTCAAGAATGGCGCCCATCACGGCCTCTGGAACACGCTCTGTGCGCCGTGCGTTGGCCGGCCGAGTAACATGCTTGGCCACGTTCTTCACCACATGCCCACGGTTGCTGTCCGCAGCCCAGTTCAGCATCGACGACAGGGCTGCCACTTCAAGTCGAATTTGAGCATTCGACAACTTGCCATCCATGGCTTTGGCACGCTTGGAGGTAACCTTTCGACGCTGCGATATGTACGTCTCGACATCAATCTCTGTCAAGTCCGCAATACGTCGGCTACCCATCGCCGCTATTACAGGCTTCATTTTGTGCAACTCAACTTTGCGGGTGGTCCTCTCCGCCTTGGCGTACCAAGCTTCGGACTCGTGGTAGAGCTCAAAAGCCTTGGTAACCGTCAAGCCCAGCGTTTCAGCACCGTGTTCTAGCGGCGCTACCCAAGTTCCAACACGCATGCGTGCCTCGGTCTTATTAGCCCAGACAAGTGCGTCTTTGTCGCGGTCGAACGTTTGGGTGTCTTTCATCGACACCCCCCTCTTGGTGACCCTCGCAAGGCCACGAAATCGACCACTGGGAAGCAAGGTCACATTGCTCATGCGTTACCCCCTGTTTTGCTCACAACTTGCTCATATTCGCTATCGTGAGCGAAATTGACGCCAATAAGAGGATTACTATTGCCTGGACAAGCGCATGAACAGGGACTTTGGAGCCATTCGAGGATGGGTGTGAGCATGTTCAGTCAGTGGATTATGAGTCCTCTGCTCTAACCAACTGAGCTAACGGCCCAACCGAAGGGGAGATTGTAAGGGCTGGACGCGGCCTTCAAAATTATGCACAGTCGCACGCAAGCTGGGTAAAATCCAGT
>Ga0316219_1003219_pt1 | contig 13567 bp, 11 predicted proteins | sample TBH18003PmetaG_FD_203635 | JGI IMG/M metagenome (GOLD analysis project Ga0316219, IMG submission 203635) | Freshwater microbial communities from Trout Bog Lake, Wisconsin, USA - TBH18003P | ecosystem: Environmental > Aquatic > Freshwater > Lake > Hypolimnion/Profundal zone | place: USA... | reverse complement strand
CTATCATGTAGTTTTGGGTGAAGATATGCACCAATATAGCGTACCTCCACAGTACTTTGGCAAAGATACCACCGTGGTGTATGATCTGATGGAAGTAGAAGTCTTTCATGATCTGCGACGTATTGCTGTGCATCACCGGGACAGGACGCCGTTTGGGTATACTACCCTGGATGAACATATGCCCAAGAATCACAGTGAGTATCTTGAGACCAGGGGCTGGAATGCAGATTACTTCAGGAACAAGGCAGGGAATATCGGCGCCAATACCCGCCTGGTTATTGAGCGTATTTTATCGTCCAGATCCTTCATTGAGCAAGCCTACAATAGTTGTCTTGGCATATTACGGATGGCCGACAAATATGGCCATGAACGGGTCGAAACAGCCTGCAGCATGGCTGAGGCCAATGGCTGTGGCTCCTATATGATCATCCGCAACATCCTGAAGAAAAACCTGGACCAGCAACCACAACAAGAACCTTTGCTGTTCGCACTGCCACTTCATACGAATCTCAGGGGAGCAGAAGCCTATCGCTAAATCAAACCATAAAAACAAAGGACCATGAACACACAAACCACCTTAGACCAATTACGATCCCTGAAACTATCGGGGATGGCACAAACCTATGAAGGGGTGTTAAGCCTTCCGGTAAACGATCAACCCCCGGCCAACCACTTGATCGCACGCCTGACCGAAGCTGAGCTTCAGTCCCGGGTCCAGAAGAAAACCGAAGCTTACCTGAGAATGAGTAAACTACGCTATAATGCCTTGTTGGAACAGGTTCATTGCAACACCTCCAGGAACCTCACGGCAGATCAAATGATCACGGTAGCAGATAGCGGTTTTTTAGACCGATCGGAGAATATTTTAATCACCGGGGCTACTGGCTGCGGAAAAAGTTTTTTGGCCTGCGCTATCGGCAGGCAGGCTTGCTCCCAGGGCTATAAAACATTATACTTCGGCATGTCCCGGTTCCTTGAAAAAATAGGGCAAACAAAGCTGGACGGGTCCTTTGTTAAATGGTTAGACCAGGTGGAGAAAACACATCTGCTGATCATTGATGACTTTGGGTTACATCCACTGGATGGTATTGCCAGACTCGCTTTTCTCCAGATACTCGAAGACCGCTATGGCCGGAAATCCACCCTGATCACATCACAACTACCAGTTGCTTCATGGTATGAATATATTGGCGAATCCACTCTTGCCGATGCCATCATGGATCGGCTCACGACTCATTCCCACCGCATTGAACTCAAAGGAGAATCGCTGAGGAAGAAGGAAAAGCTCCCTAAAACTTCTGATAAAAGGTAAAATGAATCGATATGAACAACTTGTTAACAAAAGAAAAAAAGAACCAAAAAAAGAAAAAAAAGAAAGAGATATTGAAACGAGAATAACTCGAAGTGAGTTATCGCCCGTTTCAACATCAATCAACAACTAATTGCTCTTTCTTTATAATCTTTAAGAAAAGGAAATCAGTAGAAAGGTCAATAGAATAACATTGAAAATCCTGTGACAAACTGGCAGAAAAGAATCCTGGCTAACTTTTGCAGGTAAACGTAAAGTATGTTAAATTTGATTTACCAATCCGCTCTTTTTTTAGTGGCCCACCATGACCCGAAATGGGTGGCTCACCATGGCCGAAATACTCAATTATCATAAAACTGATGATCCGTGATTATCAAGTAATCGGCTACGATGGTATGAGCAATTGACGTATCATTCCCAATTGTTGCCCATTGAACATTTCCTGTCCCTTCTGTAGATTTTATTTTTTTCGGATGTGGTGGTATGGAATAATTCAGTAAACATCTATTTGCGATGTTATTAATAATTCCCATATCAACATTTACGCTTGATTTTTGATTTGAGAAGTTTAAGGTTACAATGTAGTCAGTATAAATCCGTAACGTCTTTTTGGGAGGATCGAACGCAATTGGATAAAGAAATACCTCGGCTATTTCTTGGTTCCTGATAAACCCAGTTGAATTCAATTTTAAAGCATTGATATCATAGAAGTCATTAATATTATATAGGGAATCATTTATTGTAAATTGCTCCACAACCTCATTTGAATCTACTATTAATCTTGGAGCCGGATACACTAAATAATTAGTCAACATAACACTATCTATTATTTGAACGGAGGTGGTTATTGTTGAACCTGTAGGGACGGCAACTAATTTTTTAATAAATGGAATTTCTGGAAATCCTGGTAAGTCATCTTTCCCTCCCCCAGGAATCAGTAATCTATAAAATAATGTATCACCATGAGTTTTTGAATCACGATATACGCCTTGAATTTTCACTCTGAATGACACACTAAATTGAGTTGAAGAAATGAGCTCAATATCTGGCGCGTATGGCCTGGAATTATTAATAGGAATCCAGACAGATTGAGACATGATAGAATTAACATTTATCACTAAAACGCTAATGAATAATAATACGAAGGTTTTCATTTGAACGAGGATTGATTGTTTAATAGATTAATATGTTATGGCGGATATATTTACGAACTGATAAGACCAAATTATTTTGACTTATAATTATGCCATTTTATTAAAGTCATTATTTATCAATACTCCGGTAAAAATTTAAGCAACTAATCGCCCAATACTCAAGCATTCATCATAAAGTTGACGGATTTTTTCGCAACTCAAGTCGAAAGCTAACTTTGAATAAATAAAATCTGTGATATACTGGTTCAAATACATTGTTTTAATGTCAAGCAATGAGAAGCTTTTTGGCGTTAAGGAGTTGTAAATTTATAAATATCAATTTTTAATATCCAAATTGTTTAGATAATTTACGTTTAATCCTTTTTGATGATGCTGTTAATTTAAGCCTTTGCGAATTACCAACTAAATTCAAGACTATACAATAGGATTTTTCCTCCCTGCAGGAAGTGAGATTTCCCCACCTAACCAGACACCATCAAACTCTATGAAATTTTAGATCAACTGTTTATAATATTTTTTCGGCGGCAAAATTGGCAGCCGGAGACCAAGACATCGATTATTTGTATCAAAGAAGTATGAGTAATTTTTAGGCTTGGAGTAAACTGTTAGCAGGGTGGTCGAAAAATCCATAATAGGTAAACATACTAAGTCTACAAAACCAATTATGTCGGAAATATCACGCTACCTCATCCGCAGTTAATAATAGAAATTTTTAAGAATTAAAAGGAGCCGAGCCTGATGTAGTAGTGTTCCTGCCCGGGATGGATAGGAACATGCCGGGGTCCCGCATCATTTTTATATATTTTACAATAATATTCATTTATAATGTCCGTTACAATTACATAGACATAATATATACATGTATTAATGTAGATGAATAACTAAGATCTTTTCAACTTCCCCTTACTATGACTGCTGCAAAACGTAAAACCGTCGCCCATGCTCTCACTGCCGAAAACGGGAATGCCGGGCCGGGAAGTACCCGGTTCCCTCACATTATAAATCTTCTCCTCCTGATAATAACGTTAGTTCTGAATCTTACAGTACAGGAAGATCCGAGATACTGGAGCAGGTTCAGGGATGTGAAAGACTATCTTCAGCAATCCCAGCAACCGCTGTTGAGCTCTGGCTTTTTCATGCCCCGGTATATCAATTCGCGGCCTTTTACCGTCCCCCTGTTTTATAAAGCCGCCGGAAGCAATCCGCGCAACATTGTGTTCATGCAGATCATCCTTCATTCCTTAAGCACATGTTTTATTGCTTATGCCCTCCTGCTTTTTATCAGTAATGAAGCGGGTAAATACCTGATGATGTTTTTTATCTATTCCCTGATGTCGTGGTGGTGTATACTGGGATGGACCCTGCAACTGCTTTCAGAATCCCTTACTGTTTCATTGTTGTTTTATTGGATTGCATCCTTCCTGCTGTTTTATAAAAAAAGAAGACCTGTATTTCTGATAATACACATGGTAATTGCAATTCTTCTCTCAAACACCAGGGACTCATGGCCGTTCACATTGATGGTTTTTTACCTGCTTTTCTCGTTGCAGTCGTATTTAAGGGAGAGAAAGTTTTTACGGCCATCGTTGCTGTTCCTGTCCTTAAGCATGGTTTTATTGTTTTACCAGCAATATACCGCCCGTATTGGTTTGCGTTTCAGGCTTCCCGTTGCAAACAGCATTATCATACGGATTCTCCCGGATGAAAAATACACAGAATGGTTTGAGAATCATGGAATGCCGCTGACCGGGTACCTGGAGGACAATTTCCGGGACCTGAATGCCGACACGATTACCGACATCATCAGAATACATAGGTTTTACCATGACGAAACACATGACGCTTTCTTTCAGTGGACCGGAAACGAAGGCAGGCTGGCATATATGAAATTCATGTTAACACATCCTGCCTACACCTTTCTTTTCAGGGAACCGGTCCACAAACTGAAAAGGATGCTGTTTCATAAGTGTCATAATTATTTCTACTATCCGAAGAAACCTCAAGGATACAGCACCTGGTCAGGATGTATTTACCCGTTATTTCACCCATTATGGATTCCCGTCTTCTGCATTTTCCTTATCGCATTTTATGCAAAAACAAAGGAACATATCTATCTTATTCCCTTGATCCTCTCAATAACGTTTCTTTTCAATGCACTTCTTTTATACAATGCAGATGCGATGGAGGTTGAAAGGCATATGATGCTTAATAGTATCATGATCCAGTTTCTTTGTATCTGGGCTTCAGTGCTGATCCTGGATTATTTCACCCCGATGATACTAACTAAAATAAAATTGCATTCAAAAACCCAAAGCACAAATCATATCAGGAGATGATTGAATGGATCGGAGGCCTGTGATACGATTCTTTCCTGTCCTATACTATTCCTTTATTATTTTTCTGACTTGCGAATCCTTTTCCCCGGTGATCTTCACAATATAAACACCGGTGGGCAAGGAAGTAAAATCCAACCTGGTACTGGCTTCATTAAGTCTTTGATTCAATATTTCCTTTCCGTCAATTCTGAAGACCGCGATGTCCATCTTTTCGGTTAAGGGTGTGACATCGACCTGGAGAGTAGCTGAAAATGGGTTGGGATAGACCAGTATTTTATGAATCACTTTGTCATCAATTCCGTTAGGCTTGAGATAGATTGAATCACAATGAGCATCGTTACCGCAACTGTCGACAATATTAAGGCAAACGGTGTATTTCCCGAACTTTTTAAAGGTATGGACAGGGTTGCGGTCCTCGGAGGAATATCCATCACCAAAATCCCATTGCCATTGAGTTGCCGAGGATGAGTGATCCTGGAAAGACACTGTTGTATCATTATGGACTGAGTATGAAAATGAAGCTGTTGGTTTTGGACATTCAAGTCCTGAAAAATATCGCAACATTGTATAATAAGCGTCATAAGGTTTTCCCTGGATAGAACTGGGTTTTCGCTGTTCTCCTCCCAGAACAATTTTGCCCAGGTGCTGAACGGCAACAGAGTATAAATAAATATTTGTTTCGGTAAATGAAGCGGTGAAACCATGATTGCCAAAGCTTGTATCTATCGTTCCATCAGAATTTAATCTGACAAGCTGGCTTGTTGAACCAATTGAAAAGGACTGGCTTATTGAACAGAGAATTTTATCATCCCACTGGCAAACTGCAGAATTTATTGGGAAAGAATCAATGGAGCTGACGCCATAATTCCCAAAAGTACTGTCAATAGTCCCATCGGCGGCAAACCTTGCAATTCTTCCTTTTGATACTCCGGTAGAGCCTGACCCTGTATAAAGGATCTTCCCGTCTTTCTGGCAAAACAATGTATTATTCCAATATGGAACAGGCTGTAGTTCGAATGGGGTTATTGTATATCCATTGGTGCCAAAGGTTGGATCAATATATCCATCCTGATTTAATCTCAACAACAAGGCCTTGGAATTTTGAACTGCACCTATAACAATTTTCCCACCAGGTTGAAACAGCATTTTAGTGCTCCATCCATTCAGAGGGTAGATTTTTATTCCTGTTCCATTATCGCCAAATGTATTATCAAATTTACCGTCAGAGAGTAACCTGATAAGAAGTATTTCATTGCCGCTTGCAGGCGCCCAACCTGCCAGAAGGATTTTTCCATCCTGTTGAACCCTGACGCAGGTCAGGTTAACGTTGCTGCCATTAACCCTGATATAGACACCACCATTTAACCCGAATGTTGTGTCCTTTGACCCATCGGCATTCCGGCGGTAAACCAAAGCCATTGTATCCGTTCCATCCCCGACTGCCACGATTTTACCATCAGGTTGAAGTGTCATATCCCAGGCATTACCTAAGCAAAAGGGAGGAGCCCATCCATTGCTGCCGAAAGTTGAATCAATTGTGCCATCAGGGTTTAGCCTTACCATAACGGAAGGAACTTCCACATAATTTTTAAAAGACATTCCGATTATTTTATTATCCGGTTGGATCAATGTCCTGAAGAAACCACCGTCATAAATATTTGATGAAAAATCTCCATTCCTGGCAAAAGAACTGTCTATCTGTCCTGGCTGTGAATACACTTGTAAGCCGGTGAACAGAATCATAAACAGAATTTGGATAAAATCGAAAAAAAAATAATGATATTTGTTATAATTCATAATCGGTTGGTTGTAATTGTCTGGAATTACGAAGTTCCAACAAAGAACAACAATATGCAAAGGGATTATTCCCTATATAAGAAGGGGATTTCCCCCCAACCAGGAAAATAATAATTATTGTATATAATTTTATATCAGGCAATTATTTTCAATGCTCCGGCAACCAATTTGGCAGCCGGGTTTCCCTGCCAAACCACCTTTTCGTTTAAAAAACAGTGATAACCTCGTCTTCGATTGTCTATGATTAGTAGACAAACTGATGATGGTGAGTCATATCTTTGAATAAAGAAATAACAGGATTTTATCCTATGTACATTGAAACATTCATTGATGCCTTAGCGTAAAAATTAATTGTGTATAATTCAATCTGCCTTTCATTAAAAATTGTATTGAATTGCAATATATGGTTTTGGGGGCCAATTGAACTGGTATATCAAATCTTTTGAAACATCTGCTTCTCCTGAAACTTTATCACCAACCTTAAGCTTGTCAAGCTGTTGAATCCATGTTGAAGCGAATCCAAATGCCAGGGCCAGTCTTTTTAACGGGACAAAATTCAATCTTAATCCAATTCCAGTGAGAATAGTAGGATAGTTTGCATTAACTCCCACCCCTACCTGAAAAAACGGGTGCAACATCGAGTTGGGGATAAATCCTACGATGTTAAGCATTGCGTTAATAGACAATCTTTTGAAATTTTCATTCCCTGCATCTGCTACAACCAAATTTCCCTGGGCATCCGTTTCAGTACTGTATTTTGGGAAATTTAAATTTGTATATGCCACGCCTGCTGACACTTCCGGAATAAAGAGATTGAATTTGCGGAAACTGACCACTCTTTTAACCTTTTCAGCGTTTAAATTTGCCACCATTTCCCCTGAATCTGGCCATATATATCCAGACTGATTAATCTTTACAATGAGTTTTGATATTTTTCCTCTTTGTACTTCAACTTCTTTGATGAAAACACACCATTCAAGACCGTCCTTACTTACCGTCGCCATTTTACAAGCTTTATCCACCAGATCGAACGCTTTTTTAAGGTTCTGGTAACGGCCTTTCTGCCGTTCATATTCAGTTGTGACCTGGAAAAGTAAATCTGTTAAAACATGTTTAACAATCAGTGTATCTTTGGGATCCTTGCAAGAATATTTTTTAATTTGTATTTTCAATGAATCTAAGAGAATTTTTATTGAATCAAAATGTTCCTTGATCTTACTTATTGCCGTCCCATTCTGATCTATAGAATCGCGGGTGTTACCTGCTTCTTCAAACGACAGGGACTTAAGCTGTTGAAATGATGCTATAATTTGTTTTTGGAAATCGGCGCCAGAATTGAGTTTATCCTTGATGCTTGTGTAAATGTTTATTAGATATTGGAGCTTTGTCTTACAAGTATATTCAACAGGTTTCTCCTGGTCTCTCTTTTCTTGACCCCTTATTAAGTTTCGATTCTGAACTTCCGACTTCTTGTCCATTTTACCTAAAAGACCTGAAATCTGGTCATAAACTTCTGTTGCTTTACTCTCAATCTGATCAGGAATAAAGGTCAACTCATCTGTTATTGAGTAATTCAGGGGATTCAATGGCCTGATATATACATTTACCCCAATATTTTTTGGCAGAAAGAGAACCGAATCCGGAATGGTTAAAAAATTATCGGGGTGGTCCTCCGCTATGTCATACTTTAATGCACCTGCATCATATCGTAAGAATAACTTCTGGTTTTGTTTTATGGTTATGCCGCGTTCCAGTACATCTGAAGCCCGTTGTCCTGCAGCCGGGTTCAACCAAATTAAAAAGGCAATTGTCAAAAAAAATAATCTTCTCATAAAGGGATTGAATTATAAGGTTAATTATTTTAGTTACCCAAGCAATAATATAACATATAATGCTTATATTCAAGTGTTTATGTCTGTATAAAAAATTCTCGAAATCGGTAAAGTAAGAGAATAATAATTGGTTGTCAGCTTGACCATGGGGGAGTAATGCGGCCACTTCTTCGGGCATTACCACTTCCCCGGATGCGACAATATTCCGTTTCCTGATCATTTCAGATTTCGGATCACCTTTATCGATGTATGCCTTGATCACATGACGAAACATCTCAACCTGCCATAGCATGCAGCTTTCATGGGATATGATCACCACCGGCAGTCCTGGAAAGGCGATGCGAATTCTGGTTAGATTATTTATGGGATTTGAAATTCCTATAAAAAGATCCAGTAAAAGGATGTCAACACACTCCGGATCAATTTTTATTAAAGCCTCATCAACTGACAGGCTTCCGCCAACAATCTCAAAATTATCTGAATTATGATTAAATGCCGAATAAAGCCCTTCAATGATCTGGTAATGATCGTCGATAATATACAACCTGGTCATCGACCTATTGTTTTACCCAATTACATTTTTAAAATCAATATCATCAAAATACTTTTTGAAATCAATGTCTTTTGATGCTGTATCTTTAAAACTGCTGTCTAACTTAACCGCCATTTTAAGAGTTTCAATCATTTTTTCTTTATCTTCTAATAAAGAAAAAGTACATGCTTCATTATAATATGCATTGGCATAATCTGGTCTAATTTTCAGCGCTTCTTCAAATGATTTAATTGCATCCTGTTCTCGGTGCAGCCTCTTTTGTGAAACCCCAATATTAACATAAGCCATTGGTATGAAATTCGAATTGGAATCTTCATTTATTGCTTTATAGTTAAACTCAATTGATTTTTCATAAAGACTAAGCAACAAATATGAGGTGCCGATACTAAAATAGGCTTTTGAAGAATTAACAGATGTGTCAGATCTTTGTAATGCTTTCATCATGTATAAAATCGTATTACTGTATTCTTTATCCTCATAAGCTTTAACTCCCAAAAAGTACCAATCTTCAAAAGAATATTCCTCCACTGTTTTATTTATCTTAAGCAGCTGCTCGAATTTATTAAGTGTGCTTTTTGTGGATTCGTCTTTATCTTTAGTTCTATCTGGAGTTAGGTTTTTTCCTTGCAATATTTCTGTGGTTTGAATAAACTCAGTATTTAAAGTTTTATCAGCTGTTTTATAAGTCAGAGAAAGGATGATTCGCATGAAATTGTAACCAAAATATAATCCAAAAATGCTAAAATAGATGATAGAACAAACAGAAAATATTTTCATTGAATTTTCTGCATTTGTTGTTTGCTGAATATAAATTCCAATCGATTGTAATGCGTTTGGAATTTGCTTTATTTCAACCAATCCTAATCCAATAATAATTTTTGTAAGCCAGTCTGAAATATCGACTAAATTCGTACTCAGATGATACGTTTCCTCAGGTCTATCCGTCTTTCTGGGGATCCCGAACAGAAAACCTAAAAAGAAACCAGACATGATGGATGCCAAAGCAATCAGAGATAGCACAAATAGAAACTTCCAATTTTCCTGGCTAAGGCTAATTGAGTATCCTATAATCCCTGCGGCACCAGCGAGTATTCCAAACCAAAAGGTGCTGTGAATATTACAGTTGCTATCTGCCAGGTTAATTTTAAAATGATTGAAAAACTTGCTTTTCCGGTCCATATTCCTTCGTTATTTTTGGTTTCCTTTATTAAGACACCTATGACTTAGTCGCTTCAAAAAATCAGATCAGGTCAGTTTTTTCTGAAGGATTGTTAAATGAAATTCATAGCCGATAATCATCATGATACCTGTAATTTAACCCTTGCACCATTGAAATTTTTGATCAGTTTTATCAAACTCAATAATTGTCTATTTTAGGAATATTAGGTTCAGGTTTATCCATTTTTATTTTTGAAACATTTAAAACAGATTTATCGGTTTTCGCTATTACAGGTTGACTGTATTGAGCAGCATTATTAAAAGCCGACATCCCTTCTTTAGGAAAATTCTGAAACGAAAATTCATTTATTTTAATAATTGTTGCGGCTCCTTGGATTCCGGTTGAATTTTCGATCACATTCTTATTTCCAAGTAATAAATCATCATCTTTCTTATCATAAAGCTTATACATATTTGCATTGTATTTTAAATTCTTCATACTTATATTCATCGTATCATCTACTTGGATAGCCTTCCACTTGGGTTCAGCCAGGTCCAAATCCAGAACAGTTATATATAATTCCATAATTTCAAGAATTAAGTTGTAAAATATGATCAGATACGTTATTTATTGTGACCTTGTAATGAATCCTGCTAAATCGGGAATGGGTTCATTTTTTTGAAATACCTTAACCGAATCACAGAAAGCTGTAGCTGCATTATCATAAATAACAGCATTTAATTGCTTAGAGTAAATTACGATCAGGAAGGTATTTTTCTTTGCCAGGAAAAAATGCCTGTCGGCATTCTTGACTGTTTTAGTGATGTTTTTTGTTGATATTGTTTCACTGTCTTTAAGAAGCACCAGGTATTTATCATAGGTCAGTGTAGATATATCCCCTTTATAATCCCCTATATTATCCCCGTATAACATAAGGTGCCCTAAAAGATGAACATTTGCTGTTGAAAAATCCTCTATAAATTCCTGAAGGTTGTGATTGATTTTTTGAGCCCGGCATGAAGAAATCAATAACACCAAGGCAATCGATATGAAAAAAAGATTTCTTTTCATAACTACACTCCTTTCCAAAATTCAGGAATTAACTCTAATGAAGGATGTTCAATCAATCGGCCAGTGTCCAGGTTGATTGCAGGTATTTCAATTTCCGTCAATGCTTGTCCTTGTTCATAAACATATTCAAAGGCACGTTGTGCAAGAGGAACGTATTGTTCAAAGAACCTTGGGACACAGTCCTGAAAATAATCTATTTTATATCTGTGCAGGAAATTATGGGGTAAATCATCCTCAGGCTTTATTAAGACTGTGGCTAGTTGTTCATTAATTTCAGACCGGTTTCTAAACATGAAAGTATTTGCCTCCAGATTTCTATAAATCTGTAAATAAGTCCCCGCAGCAAGTTCAAACAAACGGTTTAAACCTTTGATCCAACCATTGATTTCCCTCACAGTATAATTTTCCTTATAAACCTCCTTGATCAACTGGGCAAAAAGACGAATAGTTGAATCATGGTTGGGACTGGAAAGATAATTTTTAAGTTCATCCTGAATTCCGGTATAATTCAGTTCCGCAGCATAGCCCGACTTCTTTGTGATGTATTCAAAATATAATACATCCAGTTGCATTTCAAGGCATCTGTGAGCTGATTTATGATTATCATAATCACCAACCTTATCACGGATAAATGGATGAAAGATTCCGTCGGCCACAAGATGGGATATATATCCAAGAAAAAACGAGAACATCTGCCGATGCACTTGCTCTCTGATTGAACTATTTAATAATTTTAACTGATCAAGCGAACGTAGTGGAATCTGGTTAGTAAGGTCGTAATGAAAATGATCTGCCAGCGGTCCCTGGGTTGACAGAAAAAAGTCGTTATCCGCCAAACTGGCATAGGGTAAATCAGGAGCCACTGCTCCAATAGAAAGATAATCGGAATTATCTGCAAGGATATATTTTAATTCACTATCATCCGGGAGATAATCCTGAAGCTCCTTGATTAAAAGCATATGGGTTATTCCACTGGGCATCAGGTTGGTTTTTTAGTGGTTGAAAATGAGTTAAAACTACCCTTCACTTTTTAAACTTAATGTCAGTAACCGGGTGAATCTCCCAGGCAGTCTTTGGTTTAAGATTTCTATATCCCACAACTCCGGGTTTATGATCGATGTCATAGAACAGGGATCCGGAAACACTTATTTCTAACGGGTTGTTGACACATAATTTTTTTGTTGAAGATATCATCCCGAATTTTTCTACGATAATTTGCCTTACGTTTTTTAAGGTTTCATAGTCTGATGAGGATTTTTCCGGTAATCCTGAAATTTCGACGTTCATCAGTACCGCCCTGCTGGTATCCCCGTTACTGCCAATGATCATATGATAATCGTTATCTCCTTCGCGATAAATGACAAAAATAAAGGCGGTTTTAATAGTTACATTTCGTTGTTCTTCCTCGACGCGTTGTGAATCAGAACTTTTTGATATAGGGGGATAATAACCTCTCATTTCATCATCTGGAGGAAGTGTTCGAAATAATGCAGGCAAGGTGGTATATTCAACTTCTGCAGCCTTGGCAATTGAAGTTTTCGATGCTTTTCGGTCTTTCCCTGCATAGTTTTCATTGGAATGTCTTGTTTGGGTAAAAACAAATGCAGGCAACAGGATAAACAGAACAATTAAAATTTTTCTCATAATCATCCGGTTTAAAATGGTTTTTAGCTTTGGTTCTTACATACTTACGAAGTACCAACAAAGATTAGTAAAATGCAAAGGGATTCTTACTCCCTGGTAAAGGGGGACTTTCCTACCAGACAAATAATCTCTTTCATACTAATGAATTGCAGATCTATTGATTATACTATTTCAACCGGCTGCCCTATAAGCATCCGAGCCCTCATTAAAACAGTCATAATATGACAGATCATCACTTTCATTATAAAAAGATGAATTACATTTGAATTTCCTGTATCGTTTCAAAAATCATGAACCGATGGGAGACACAAAATTTATCTTGCAAGATCTAAAATTACAAGTGTCTTGAGAAGGGTGGTTTAGGTATTAATGAAGGTAGGCTTCGGCGATTAAAAGAAATTTCTCGATTTTGGAAATGAGATCTGCCTTTGAGTATGGTTTAATAAGATAATCATCACAGCCAGAGTTTTGAATTACTTCAATATCAGTGTGAAAGAACGATGCGGTAACTATAATAATGGGAATCTCCGGATGGATTCTTTTAATTTGCTTAGTTGCATCAAGGCCATTAAGAACGGGCATATGAATATCCATAAGAATAAGATGGATTTCAGGAATTTTTCGAACAAGAGTGACTGCCTCTAACCCATTCAAGGCAAAAAAGATTTCAAAATTAAATGATTTCAGGTAGGTTGCAATGATTGCCTTATTG
>Ga0316219_1003188_pt1 | contig 13677 bp, 7 predicted proteins | sample TBH18003PmetaG_FD_203635 | JGI IMG/M metagenome (GOLD analysis project Ga0316219, IMG submission 203635) | Freshwater microbial communities from Trout Bog Lake, Wisconsin, USA - TBH18003P | ecosystem: Environmental > Aquatic > Freshwater > Lake > Hypolimnion/Profundal zone | place: USA: Wisconsin... | reverse complement strand
GCCGTCAACGACAGCCCCCTGGCCGGCATTGACGGGCAACTGGTGACGGCCCGACACATCTGGGAGCGGCTCCAGAAGGAAGTGCGCACCAATGTCGCCCTCCGCATCGAGCAGACCGAAGCGCCCAACATCTTCAGTGTCAGCGGCCGTGGGGAGATGCAGATTGCCATTCTCGTCGAGCAGATGCGGCGCGAGGGGCATGAAGTGCTGGTTTCGCGTCCCGAGGTGATTTATCGCAAGGACGCCGAAGGCAACATCCTTGAGCCCATTGAATCACTGTTCCTGGAAATCCCCAAGGATGCCATGGGAGCGGTCATGGAGAACCTGGCGGGGCGCAAGGGGGAGATTACCAATATGCAGCATCATGGGGACCAGATCAGCATCGAGGCCCACATCCCGATGCGCGGCCTCATCGGCTTGGAAACTGACCTGGTCAACCAAACCCGCGGCCTTGGCGTCATGAGCCACCTGTTCTTCGAATACGGCCCGGACCGGGGGGACATTGTCGCCCGCAAGAACGGGTCGCTCGTCAGCATGGAGCAGGGTGAGGCGACCTCTTATGCGCTGAACATGATCCAGGAGCGCGGACGGCTCATGATCGAGCCTGGGGAGAAGGTCTACAAGGGGATGATCGTCGGCGAAAACGCCCGGGAAAACGACATTCCCGTCAACCCCTGCAAGGCCAAACACCTGACCAACATGCGCTCAGTCGGCGACGGCAAGGGCATCCAACTGGAACCGGCGTTGAAGCTCTCGCTGGAACGCGCCTTGGAATACATCGGGTCGGACGAGTATGTAGAAGCGACCCCCAAGAATCTGCGACTGCGCAAGAAGATCCTGGACGAGACCAAGCGCAAGCGGGCAGCGCAAACCCGCAAGACGGTCGCTGAACCAGCCAGTTAGCGCAGCGGGGCGCGCCCCCTCCGCAGGAGGGCGCGGCGGACCCGAGAGTTCTGTCGTCAACACCGTGGCTATAAGCCCGGTGAGGCGGAGCTTTTTCGGGGCGTTAAGCCGTTTTCAATGGTTTTGGCCGATTCGGGTAAGTGCTTGAACCAACTCACCGACGTCGTGCGTCTTTTTCAACAGGTTGAAGCCGCGGTGTCAATGAAGCGCCACTTAGCCAAGGTCTATCCGAGCTAAGGCTTGCCTGACGGGCCGGACGCTTTGAGCAACTGGGCCAGGCGGGCCTTGAACTGGTCTCCCGAGGGAAGGTTGGTCGGGGCGTGGCTCAGGAACAACTCGGCGTACTTGGCGACGGCGGCGTTATCCTGGCGGCGGCCGGCGATTTCCGCCAGACCGTACCAACCGTAATAGGCGTTGGTGGGGGATTGGGAGGCGAGCTCGAAATCTCGATGGGCGGCATTGAGGTCGCCCGCTTTGAGACAGACCCAGGCCCGGGCGAGGCGGGCTCGCTGCTGGTCGGGATCGATCGTCAAGAGCTTGGTCAAGACGGGAAGCGCCTCCGAATAATTAGTTAGCTCGAAGAGGGAAAAGCCTTTCAGGAACAGGCCGTCGGGGTTCCGGGGGCTGAGTTGGAGCGCTCGATTGGCTTCGGCCAGCGCGTTCGGGTAATCTGCGAGGTTGAGGAATTGGTCGGCGAGGCGCAGGGTGGTCTCGGCGTAGCCCGGGGCGAGCGTCTGGGCGCGGGCGAACTCGCGGATGGCTTGCCGGGGAAAGGCCGCCTCAGCGAACATCACGCCCAAACAGTAGCAGGAATTCGGTTCGTCAACTGGGCCGTCCACTGTCAACACCTGGTTCCAAGAACGACGTTTGCCCAGGCGGGTCTGGGTTCGCTCGGGGGACTCGATATGGGCGGGTTTGCGGGCTTGGAGGTCCTGGTTGAACTGGCGGTTGATGCCCGCGGCGGCACTGTCCGGGTTCAGTTGCAATGCCCACTCGAAGCAGTCCCCGGCCTCGGCGAGTCGGCCTGCGCGCTGCAATTCCACGCCCCAGACATCCAAGTCCAACGCGCACCAGGCCGAGAACACAGCCCACCAGGGATCGGGGTCCGAGACCGAAAAGGCGCTCTGTCGGAGGCGGCCCCAACGACCTGAGGCGCGAGGCCGCTCGGGAGGGTGAGCACGCCGGGCCAACTCCGGGAGGGAGTTACTCGCGAAGTCATGCCAGAAAGCCAGATTCTCGGCCAATCCCTGGGACGGTAAGCGCGGGTCCCCGATAGCATTGGTGCTCCGGAGGATGAGTTGATAGAACAAGGCCCTCGGCTGGACGGTGAAGGTTTCGCCCAGGAAACCAGAGACCGGCTTCAGGCAATAAACTGGCCTTGCCGCGGCCAGGCCCACCACCCAGGACGCCAGGGCCGTAGGATCTGCCAGGTCAGAGGCGCCCCGAGGGAGCAAGAGTGAGAGGTTGAAGCCGGGATGTCGGCGGCGCAAGAATTCGAAGTAGCCGGCATCGTGCGCCAGTGCAGAGGTGTCGACCCCCAGATAGGCGTTTTGCAGGCCTCGGCGAATGAGGGTCGTCTCAAAGCAGAACAGGTGGAACGGGTTGTCACTCAGGACCACGGCGCCGGGTGGAGGCAGACAGCGGTCGAGATTCGCCGCATAGATCGCCATGGGGCCATGTCGCTGCTGAAGAACCTGCGGCAGGTTCTTCAAGGGGAGGCCAATCGCCAGGGCGAGCAATGCGGTCCAAACGGCTGCGACCGGGCACCGGCGGAGCCACCGCCTCCAGCGGGGCGTAGGCCGCTGCGCCTCGGCGACGGGATCAGTGCCGAAAACGAGCAGGAGGTAGCCGGCATAGTATCCTGTCCCCAGCGCCGCCACGAAGTAAAGCGGCAGGCAGGGAACGCCAGCGATCAGCCGGCGGGGACTGAGGGGAAAGTCCATGGCTATCCACAAGCACATAGTCAGGAAGAAGGCGTGGATGAAATGGAAGGTGCCGGAGACCAGTTGGGCGGCCCCGCGAGCCCCTCCCACGAGCCGGCTCCACCGGAACGTCATGAACAGGGCGGGCAGCAGCGCCGGAAGACAGAGTATGAGGATCGAAGAGGGCGGCCAGTTCAGCAGCATCGTTTTGTAGGTCCGCAGGACCAGATGCAACGCCGGCCAGAATCGGGTCTGGGAAGTCGTCGACCAACTGGCGAGCGCTGGAGGCAAGAGAATGAGAGAGAGCCCGAGACCAAAAGTGACCGCTAGACCGGCCAAGCGCCGAGGGTTCAGCGGCTGCAGGGCTTGATGAAGGCGAGTGGTTAGCGGAGGCCCCGGAGCGCCGAATCCCTCCACCACGCGTTCAAGGAAGGGCAGTTCGAAGGGATTAGCGCGCGCGGCCCAAACGGCGCCGAGGGCCAGGAGTGGGGCGAAGGGCACCATGGCCCAGTTATTAGCGACGGCCAACCCGAGAACCGGGGCGAAGCGGGATAACCACACAGTGTTTCGGCCCGCCCTTAACTCGAGGAGGCAGCGAATCAACCAGGCGAACATGGCGAGGTTAATCATCTCACCTGTGGCGACCACCGAGTGATCCCAAAAGGTGGTTTGGAGGCCGCAAGCCAGCACTGCCAACAGGGGTGGGAGCCAGGCTTCACGGATCGCCAGCAACGGCAATTTGCCTGGTTGCCGAAGGCGCTGAGGGCCAGTCCGGTCATGCGGCAGGAGCACGACCGAGCGGGCGAGCCACGCCAAGCTGAGGGTGGCGGCCACGGCGGACAAGAGGTTCAGAGCCACAGGTATCCACGTCGCCGGCAACCCACGGAAGGGCCAGGTGACGAGGCAAGTCACCGGTCCGAACAGCTCTGGACGCCAGTTCAGGCCGCACGCATTCGCGACGGACGCCAAGCTCTCCGGGGAGACCCGGTGTTGGAGCGTGAGCAGATAGACGGCAAGCATCCCTCCCGCCAGCATCCAAGGCAGGACAAATCTCGTGAATCGAAGCGAACCGAGGTTTTCGCTTTCGTCAGGCATCGTACCGGCATTTCAGCACAGGGGAACTCGCAGCGCAAGGCGGAAAGGCAACACCCGAGCCGCTCGGTTGATGCGGATCATGCGGATCATGCGTTGACGCGGGGGAGGGGATAACGGAAGTTGAGGTGACGAACGCCCTGCCCTGGGAAAGAGCGAGGCTCGCAGATCGGTTTGTAGAATTGAAGAAAGACTCATTATGAGAAATCATCCATCGCTCCAGGTCTCACTGGTTCGAGGGGCATCCGGGCCGCTCGGGCGGCTCATCCCCGTGCTAGTGGTTGCCCTCGTGCTCTCGGGCGCCGTAGGGCAGGCCGCCAACCTGCTGGTCAATCCGAGCTTCGAGGCCAACAGCGGAAACGTAATCGCCAGTGGCTGGACCTATTTTTCGCCACCGCTGCCGGCCACACCTCCGAAGGACTACTGGGTTGAAGGTGCGGTTCCCGCCCATAGCGGGAGCTTGTATTGGAAGGAATGGGGGGCATTGTATCTGGCCGCGCCAACCAACAACGTGGCGGGACTCTACCAGGATTTCAGCAGCACTCCCGGCTCGACATATCAGGCCAGCGGTTGGTTTTACACTCGGAGCAGCGATCTGCTCGGGGCCGATTGCTCGGTCTGGCTCGAGGTCGCCTTTCTCGGTTCGAGCAGCAACCTGCTGGCCCTCTACAAATCGGACAGCTTCTCTGCCGCGGTCGGGTCGAACGCCTGGTTTTCATACCAAGTGAACCGAGCCTGCGACCTCTCATCGCCCGTTCCGACCGGGGATCCCTATTACACCACCTACGCGGTGACGGGAACGGTGAGCCAATTGGTGGCACCGCTCGGTACCCAGCGAGTGCGTTACCGATTCGCCTATCTACAGAACTGCAAAGAGGGGGGATCCTGCTATTTCGACGACGCGGTGCTCAACCAAGTAAGCGGGCCGATCCCCCCCGTCATCAACAACTTCTTCCCGCTGAATATGATCTTCGTCAACCCCAGCGACGGGATCACGTTCAACGTGAGTTCGCCAAGCGGCTTTACGATCAATAACACCGGCATTCAACTGGTGGTCAACGGCGTGGATGTGTCGGCGAACCTGGCGATCAGCGGCTCGGCGTCGAGCAAGACCGTCGCCTATTACGGACTCCAGTCGAACTTGGTTTACACGGCATCGGTGGCTGTGAGGGACGCGTTTAACCTGACCGCCAGTGCCAGCACCTACTTCGAAACCATGTGGGTGGGGGTTCCTCCCCTGCTCTATGTGTGGGAGGCTGAGGATTTCGATTTTACCAATGGGATGTATCTGGATTTGCCCACGCTCTGCGGCACGGCCGGGAGTCCGACCTGCTACTTCGGAAAGGTGGGGGTGGAGAATGTGGACGAATATAGCCTGGGCGGTGGCACTGCTCATTTGTACCGACCCGATGACCTGGTCGGCACAGTGGTATCAGGGGATTTTGCGCGGAAAGACCATTTCCTGGCCGGCGTGCAAGATTACCGGATCGATCCGTTCCAGGGCGGGGAATGGCTGAACTACACGCGCGACTGGTCGAACGGAACGTATTGGGTAATGGCCCGGCTGGCCACCGGCGAGGGACTGGCCGGCAGCCTGACGCTAAGCCAGGTCAACCCGGACACGAGCACTACCGCCCTGGGCACCTTCACGGTTTCCAGCGGCCGCGGCTGGAGCAGCTATGACAACGTCCTGCTCAAGGACGCCAACGGAGGCATCGCGAGCATCAACCTCAGCGGCAAGACCACGTTGCGGGTCACCAGCGGCGGCAACCTCCTGCCGGGATTTTTTATGCTGGCGGCCGCCCAGATCGACTTGCCGGTGATGAGCGGCCTGTACCCCGATGGAACGCAACCGTTTGAGTACACCAACGCGCTGACCTTCACGGTTACGACCACGGGAGCTACCTTCCCGGCCAACGGGATAAAACTCAGCCTGAACGGTACCGACGTGTCGTCGCGATTGGTGATCACGGGCCCGGGCGGGTCGAACCAGGTGGTCTACCCGGGACTGCTGCCCAACGCGATTTACACGGCGGTGGCCTCGATCACCAACTCCCTCGGCCACGGCATCCTGATCAGCAATCACTTCGATACGTTCAGCCAGAGCAACTACATGGTGGAGGCCGAAGATTTCGACTATGGCGGCGGACAATTTGTGAGTCCCTGGTGGCCCGACTGCTATCTTGGACTGGATGCGGCGACCAATATTGACTACCAGCACTCCTGGTATAGCGGCGAGCAGTTTCCGTATCGCGCGGCAGGCATTCCCGAGGAGTTCGCCCACGATTTTCTGCGCCAGTCGTTCATCGATATGGGGGCGGTTGATTACCACCTCGCGTGGTTCGGGCCGGGTGACTGGGCGGATTACACCCGCCTCTTTCCCGCGGGTACTTTCTTTGTTTATGCGCGATCCGCTGGTCTGGGAAGCAACACCATGTACCTCGACCAGGTGGTCAGTGGGGCGGGAACGGGCGGCCAAAGCACCAGCCGGCTCGGCAGGTGGACCTCGACGGGACTCAATAATCAAGCGCACGATTGGGTGCCCTTGACGGATGACGGCTTGGTGGCACCAGTAACACTGCGGCTGGGCGGCCAGACGACGGTGCGCCTCTCGACGCCCACCGGAGTTTGCTATCCGAGCTATTTCATGCTGGTTCCGGCTGCGGGGATCGCCGCCACGGCCACGAAATCCAGGTCTAATGCCAACATCTCTTTCCCGACTCAGGACGGGGTTCTGTATCGGGTGTTTTACCGTGATTCGTTGGCCACCGGCACGTGGACCCTGTTAAGCACCATCCTAGGCGACGGGTCAGTCAAGACCGCGAGCGACCCCTCGGTCGGGGCTCAGCGGTTTTACCGGATTGTAGCACCCTAGCTGAGGCCAAATTCTCCCGATGTTCGTGGGGTGCCCGTTGGCCACCCTCGAGGGCACGGGTTCGACCCCCATTCATGATGAGACCAAATTCCGATCGGAACAGCCGCGTGCTTGAACTCCTGGCGATGGCGGCAGTGTTGCAGGCGGCGGCGGCTCCCCTCCCCCCCTCCGGGCTGGTCAGCCGGGCGGGGGACCTCAGCATCGTGCTGCATTGGGATCGGAATTCGGAATCCAACCTGTCGGGTTACCGAGTTTACCGTTCTCTGACCAACACCGGCCCCTTCACGCTGCTCACCTCCAGTCTGGTGACCGCCCCTGGTTACTGCGATCTCGCCGTAAGTGACGGACAGACCAACTACTACCGGGTCACGGCGGTGGATTCGAGTTCGCAGGAAAGCCCGCCCTCGGCCCTGGCGGCCATGGCGAATGTCTTCGCCAGTGACGACGCGTTTCTGGACTACGTGCAGGAAACCAGTTTCGATTACTTTTGGTATGCGGGGAATCCGACCAACGGGTTGGTGCCCGACCGCAGTGCGACCGGGTCGGCGTGCAGCATTGCGGCGGTGGGGTTCGGATTGACGGCCATCGGGATCGGGATTGACCATGGGTGGATATCGCGCACGCAAGGGGTGGCCCGGGTGCTGACCACACTGATGACGTTTTTACAGGGGCCGCAGGGGCCCGGCTCGGCCGGGATCATCGGTTACAAGGGATGGTTCTACCATTTCCTCGACATAAACACCGGGCTGCGCACGGGCAGCAGCGAATTATCGTCCATTGATACCGCCTTGTTGCTAGCGGGGGTCCTGGACGCCAAGCAGTACTTCAACGGGACCAGCAGCGATGAAACGGCGATTCGGGCAGCAGCGGACGCCATCTTCGGGCGGGTGGATTGGAACTGGATGTCGCAAGGCACTGATGTTTTATCCATGGGCTGGCAGCCGCCCGGCCAGTTCCTAACAGCTAACTGGATCGGTTACGACGAGGGGATGATCCTCTATTGCCTGGGCCTGGGGGCGGCAACCAATCCCCTGCCCTCGTCGGCTTGGAGCCGATGGACCAGCGGTTACACCTGGGGAACCAACTATGGCCAGGCGTATGTGCAGTTCGCTCCGCTGTTCGGACACCAATACTCCCACTGCTGGATTGACTTCCGTCATATGGGCGACGCCTATATGAACAGCCACAGCACCACGTATTTCGAGAATTCGAGGCGGGCCAGCCTGGCTCAGCAGGCCTACTGCACGGCCAACCCCAACCACCAAGTGGCCTATAGCAGCAATGTGTGGGGATTGACCGCCTGTGACGGGCCCAGCGGGTATGCGGCGCGCGGGTTGCCTCCGGGTGGGTTGGATGATGGCACCATAGCCCCTACGGCCGCGGGGGGTTCCATCGCCTTCACCCCGGAAATCTCCGTGCCCACCCTGCGCTACTTCTACAGCCACTTCCGGTTGCACATTTGGACTGCCTACGGTTTTCGCGATGCGTTTAACCTGGGCCAGGGGTGGTATGACACCGACGAGCTGGGGATTGATCAGGGGCCCATCGTGATTATGATCGAGAACTACCGCACGCAGCGGGTGTGGCGGAGGTTTATGAAAAACGCCGAGCCGCAGCGGGGCTTGCAGCGGGCCGGATTTACGCCGTTATCGTTCATGGTGCCGCAGCTCCAAGCAGTGCCGGCCCAGAACAGTGTGGGCCTTGCCTGGGCGTCCCAAGCCAACCGTGCTTACCAAGTGGAGTACTCACCAGACCTCAATACCTGGTTCGCCCCGACAACGGGCGAGGTTCTCGCCTCAGGAACGGCGGCGAGCTGGACGGATACCGGACCACCCGGCACCTCAACGCTGCCGTTCAGCGCGGGGGAACGGTTCTACCGGGTGTTTCAGTTCGGTCCGCCCTGAGATTAAATTGGAGCCGCAGTTGAGGTTCGGGGCTAAATCCGGTGACATGATCGAAATAAAAACGCCGGGCAAAACAGCCCGGCTAGCCGACAGCCCTAAAAGGCCGCTCAAGACTTCAAAAGGAAGCCGCCAACGCGCCTAGTTGCGGCGACGGAGAAGAAAAGCACCCACTCCCAAGCTCAATAGGCTCAGAGTGCCCGGCTCGGGGATGACGATGTGTTGGAAGATTGCTTGGCCTCCATTCCCCGGATTTGAGGGATCATTCTGAACCTGGAGATATCCCCCAAGGGTACTGCCGTTTCCTATGCCAGCGCCTGGAGCAAAGTCGAATACAGGACTGGTAACCCCGTTGGCGGAAAACTGAAGCGCGTTGTCCCCATTCCCGTCCATGAAGTAGCGCATCCCGAGGGTGATGGCGTCACCGGAATTGTAGGTCATTCCGTTGTTGGCGTTGAACGAGTAAAACGAGATGCCACCAAACTGGACTACCTCATGGCCATCGGTGTTCACAACGAACTGGATGTCGCCCTGCGAGGCGGTGCTGAAGAGAAACCCGGCCTCTTTGCGGGGGCTGATAGGAAAACCGAGCAGGGTAAGCGTGAAGGACGCGTTAAAGTAGTCGTTATTCTGGAACTGGTACGGCGCGGTACCGTTATTGGAGAACTGCCAGACATCGCGGTTGGCATAGCCGGTCGGGGCGCTTACACCGAACTCAGAGAGGGAAACAGCGCTGGGATACTGGTTGACGGGGAAGAAGGTAGCGCCAGGAACATCGTTGAAAACTCGCGGGGTGATCACGGCTGAATTGATGCTGGTTACCTGGGCCAAAGCCTCGGTGGCACACCCCAGAGCTAACCCCAACAACGCCGCACGCGAGACGCTGCACTTCGAGAAACATGTCATCTGGCCAAAAAACACCCGGTTCGAAGTTCTCATATTGAGGGAATTGTAGCAGTTAGCGCGCGGATGTCAACGCTGAACTCAAAAAAAGAAGGAACTTTTTCACGCGTTAGAGAGAGAAGCAACCGGCACACATCGGACTGAAAACGAACCCCTTCACCCCCTGGGACGACCATCGCACCCAAAGGCGCAAGCACACTAAAACGCCCGCCAATGGGCGGCGGATGGGCACGCTGCGACGCGAAGCTCGTAAAGCCAACGATGAGGTATGGCCGTCGCCCCTCCCAAGGACAGTCGAAGGTCCCTATGTCCGGGAGCGGGCGGAGTGAGGGCGCGGGAGGAAGGCTCCCGCGCTTGGCCGCCTCAGGGCGGCCAAGGTGGCAACCAGCGCCAGCCTGACTCAGGCCGCAACCCCGGTCCCAGCGCAGGTGGGGCAGGGTTCTGGGGCGTGGCGAATCAGGTGATAGATGTAATCCTTGAGCTTGGCTCGTCGCATTTTCATTTCTTCGATTTCCTGATCGGTAGCGAAATCGATTTCCTCCTCGATCCGGTAAATCTCGTCGTCGAGTCGATGATACTCATCGAAGACGTGCCGGAAATGGTCGTCCGAACCTTTGAGACGTTTGATGACGTCACGGTGTTCGGGGAACTCGCGGAGGATTGGATGATGCAGGTCCATGGGAGTAATCTCCTGTTTCATTGGGGTGGGGGAGTGAGGGGTTAGAGGCGATACGTTATCCGAGGGGGTCGCAGGCTCCGGCGTTTGCATGGGCCTGACGAGTTTCGAATGGTCGTATCGCTCTAAATGCATTCGTGATGCCGCGTTCCGACTGCCAGCATCGACCCAGTTTAACCCCGCTGACCTAGAGGAGTAAAGTTTTTCTTTCGTTTTGGCGACTTTTTTGTCACTTTTTTGTGACCCGATCGAGGGTGAGCCTGTCCGGCGATGGAGCCCGGCGGGTTGGGCTTCAAGCCTGGGGGTCCGCCAGGGCAGCGAACTCCATGCCGACCAGGCAGACATCATCAATAAACCCGACGCCGTCGGAAAACCGCCGGATTTCGTTGAGGATCTGGTCAAACAAGAGGGGCGCGGATAATTCCAAGCGTTGGCGGAGGTCGGCTGCGAGCAGGCCCTGGCTGTAAAAGCCGCCCGCTTGATTCTGAACCTCATACAAGCCGTCGGTAAACAGCATCACGAGATCGCCGACTTCGATTTGTGCGGTGGAGGTTTGGTAGGCGGTATCGCTCTGGAGGCCGAGCGGGAACTGGCTCTTGCCCGAGGTATTGAGGAGTGCCTGGACGCGTCCACGGGTACGGCTGAGCAGCAGCGGTTTAGGGTGCCCCGCATTGGCATAGGCGAGTTTCCCGGTGCGACAATCGGCCACCAGGTAGAAGGCGGTGGTGAGCATCGCGGGCACTCCCTCACGCCTGAGCATGGAATGGAGGTCCTCGTTGATCCGGGTCAAGAACCGCCCCGGATCGGTCGCCAGGGCCTTTAATTCCTCGACCAGCGGGCGAATCATGGCGGTGACGAGGCCGGCGCGGACGCCGTGGCCTGCCACATCGCAGATCAAAACCGCCGCCTCGTGGGAAGAGATCGGGAAGACAGTGAAGAAATCGCCGCCCACCGCACTGGTGGGGAGATAGCGGTGGGTAAAACGGAAGGCACTTCGGGACTCGTCCTGCCCGCCACCAAACACCGGGTAACGATGGGGCAGCATGGCCAATTGAATCTCCTGGGCCATTCGGAGGTCCTGTTGCATCTCCTGGTTTTTCAGGCGGAGTTCGGTGCGACTGAGCGACAGTAGGTGATTGACCCGCCGGATCTTCTCGTCAGCCAGCTTTTCCTTGGTGATGTCCCAAAAGATCCCCTGCAACCCAATCAGGGACCCGTCCGCACCCCGAAGCGGGGTCTTGGCCACATGCACATAGAGTTTTCCGCCACCTGGGGGTTGATGCTCTTCCACAATTTCAGAGGTCTTGCCGCTGGCCAAGACCGCCTGGTCGTCACGCTGGTATTTCGAGGCCAACTCGGCGGGGAAGAACTCGTAATCGGTTTTCCCGAGGATCTGTTCGAGCGGCCGGCCCAAGATGCGGCAGAACTGCTGGTTGGCAAAAGTGAAACGGCCCTGAAGATCCTTGCGAAAGATATTTTGGGGCAGCGTTTCGACCAGGGATTGATAGAGCGCCTCCGACTCACGCAGGCGCTGCTCGGCCTGAAGCCGGGAGGAGATATCCTCGACCGTGCCCTCAAAATAGAGCAGTTGGCCCTGGGTGTCTCGAATGGCGCGGCAATTTTCGGAGATCCAAATCACCGAACGATCCTTGCGATAGACCTCGGACTCGAAACCGGAGAGGGTGTCGTGCTGTTGCATGAGCCGGACGAAGTCGTCGCGGCGACCGGGCTCGACGTAGAGGCTTTGGGCGATGTTCGTCAGAGTTTCGATGAGGTCGTCCGGGGAAGCATAACCGTAGATGCGGGCCAGCGCCGCATTGGCCATTAAGTAGCGTCCCTCGGGAGTGGTTTGGAAGATGCCCTCGACCAGGTGGTCAAAAATGCTGTGGTACTTTTCCTCCGCCTCGAGCAAGGCCGCATCCATGCGGTGGCGCTCGATGGCGTAACGGATCGCGCGTTCGAGCCAACCGGGAGTCAATTGTCCTTTGACCAGGTAATCCTGCGCCCCCGAATGGACGGCCTCCAAAGCGATCAACTCATCGTCGACGTCACCGGCGATTACCACGGGCAGGGCTGGCGCCAGACTGCGGATCACGGCGATATTCCCCAACCCCGCGCCATCGGGCACGCACAGGTCAACGACCACGGCATCGAAATGCACGCGCCCCAAGGCGTCCAAGCCGGTGGCCAGGTCTTCGGCCATCCACAGTTCCACCGGGAGGTTGCGCGCCTGCCCCAGCATTTCGCCCACGTAGCGGGCGAACGCCTCATCCGGCTCAATGAGCAAAAGCTTCGTTGGTTCTTCGGCCATAACAGTGCTCCGTTTCTCCCTGGCCAAGGACAGGGCGCCGCCAAGATGCCGTAACCACACCGCCCTGTCAAAGCAGCTCTCCGAGACCGGCCAGTCCACGCCAGGGTGAGCGACAAAGTGTGTCGCTGGTGGGTTCGCCGGCGAGTTTAGGCGGTTTTACTGGGCTTTCTGGCCGGCTCAGAGGTGAGTGCAAGTGGTTGGAGACTGGTCGATGGATGGGGTGCGTCAAGGCGGTGTATGGGGCGGGCTTAATTCTTTATCTTTATTAGGTTGGATTAGGTTGGGTTAGGTTGGATTGGCTCGGATTTGGCCGGGGGCGGGGTTGCGGGGAGGATGCGGGGCGCGGCGATGGGCAGGCTGGGTGGCGAGGATGGCTGCCGGGGGCAACGGCGCCCGCGTTCCTCCGGCTGGAGGACGACCCTCGGGGGAGCGCCGACCGGTTTTCTCATGGTGCCGCCTGCAAACCATACAGGGATTGTGGCACGGTTTGGCCGGGGCAAGAAATGTTCGGTTGTGTCCATTGCTTCCATTGGCCAATTTTGGTTTGAGGAACCGATGAAGGACTTGTGGCGCCCTTACGGGGCTTATGAGGTTTTCCCGGCCGTTACCCAGGGCAGGCCCGAGGACGGGCACCGCTGCTGGGCTATGTTCCGAAGCCCCGTTGGGGCTAATTCACTACTGGGAGTCAAACGGCGTTTTCCGACTCCAAGCGCGGCTGCATCTTAGGGACTAAGCGACCAATGGCAACCCATACAGGCTCGAGCTCACCCCACCCGGCCGCCAAAGCGACGGAAGGCGCCGCACTCCAAGGGCTCCGCCATGCCCCAGGGGCATCTGTCTGCGCGAAGCGTATGGGGTGCGCGGGCTCCGAGCGCTTTCCTGCCAACTGCCTCCGGCACCCGCAGTCGTGGGCGAACTGCGGCAGGACCCGGGCGCGCCCCCCAGGCTGACCTCTGAAAAGCGCGAGAGTGGGTAGCCGAGTGGGAGCAGAACAACCGGAAGATGTATCGGTGATACGCGCGGGAGGCGTGGCTGGAATGGCTGCTGCAAGACAACGTGGTGGGGCTCTGGCGCAAGGCCGGGGAGCGTTCCCA
>Ga0316219_1003185_pt1 | contig 13688 bp, 14 predicted proteins | sample TBH18003PmetaG_FD_203635 | JGI IMG/M metagenome (GOLD analysis project Ga0316219, IMG submission 203635) | Freshwater microbial communities from Trout Bog Lake, Wisconsin, USA - TBH18003P | ecosystem: Environmental > Aquatic > Freshwater > Lake > Hypolimnion/Profundal zone | place: USA... | reverse complement strand
ATTGGTAATCTGAGCCGTGGGATAACCCGACTTTTTCAGAATATCCACTGTCATCTGCGTATAAGCGAACCACCAGTCCACGCGAGTCAGCAACAACTGCTTAAAACGTTCGCGCAGCCCTGCAGGCACATCACTCTGGAAATTAGCACCGTGGCCCCAATAAGCGATTTTGACTTGACCAAAAAACCTGCGTAAAAGCCAGGCATAATTTGCCAGCAACTTATTTTCCTGTGTTACGACAACCAAATCCGGCATGCTTATCGTTTTAGGTAGAGGCACCCAAACACCGCTAAATTTCCCAAACCGATAATTTTTAACATCTACCACATGTGCCCATGACAAATGACCACTATCATTTTTACTAAGGGTGGCTGCATCCGGCAAACCATGAACCAAATCAAAGACAATTCCTTTTGAATTCAGTTGATCCTTAACTTGCTCAAAGAAAGTCTCCCTGTAATGCGTCAGTCGTTGCTGAAAACAAATAACATGTTTAACGCTCATTTCTCATTGCTCCATTTATTATGGGAACGAAGTTCATCCAAACGACAAGTTACTGGATTCAACTCTGATACAAAATTCAGGAAATCGTCTAATTGCGACCATAAATTATTATCTTCAATTTCCCAACTATGCCCCCAAATATGGATAACCCTTTCTGTTTCGGACTGAGCTTCGACCAAGTTTTTCATGGCAGATAACCAGTTCATTCCAACTGCAACGGATTTGAATGCGGGGAAACGTTCAGAATAATGCCCATGTTTAATAAAGTTTCGCCACAAGACTTGACGAGAGTGGGGATAAAACTGAATGGTCGTAGGTATATTGAATGAGTCTATTCCAGAATTCAACCAGAAGTTACTGATACCTCGTGCGTAGACGAACTGGGCGTTAATCACAGATTCACGAACATCAGCATTAAATTTTCCACCCGGATAACAAAAGCCACCCACGTTATGACCTAAAATATCTTCAAGCTGATGTTTACCTGCAAGAATCTGAAAGTCACACTGTTCAGCAGTCAGTTTCGTAAGATAAGCATGATCAAGTGTATGACTCCCAATCTCAAATCTCCTGTCAAGCTCACGCATTGCCAATGCATCCATGACTTGACGTCCCTCCTGATTTTTGATCGGGATATAAAAAGTTCCTGCCAAACCGTAATGGTCAAGCATTGCTGCGAGTCGTTCATCGCATGGATGTCCATCATCCCATGAAGTAGTGAAGATCATGCTTATTCTTAATCAATAGATTCCATTAGTTGATTATTTTCTGCATAGAAGCTAAATTATCTTGTATTGCATCTTCATAAATATTGATCAACGCTGCATAGTTTTTATCTGCTGTAAACTCTGCTTCATACTTCGAGCGAGCATTTATTCCCATAACAGCCATTTTCTCTGGATGAGACAAAGCCCATGCTAATTTCTCAGCCATATCTTGTGCATTACCTGGCTCAAAAAGCAATCCTGTTTCACCCTCAAGCACCAATTCAGTCAATGAACCTGTCCGACTAGCTATCACTGGCAATTTAGCTGCGTAGGCCTCAACAATAGTACGCGGAAAATTTTCATAACAAATACTAGGGAGAACAAGTGCAATCGCGGAGTTCATCTCCGCCCTAACACGATCAGTCGATATGGGACCTAACATTACTACACCTGTAACTTCATCAAGCAAGCACGTCTGAGGGCCATCACCAGCAACACGCAATATCATATCTGGCAACAATTTTGCTGCATTGGATAATGATTCAATTCCCTTTTCTACAGATAAACGTCCAACGAACAAAATTCCATTACGTGGCATATCTAAAGGAGCAAGAGTATCTACAAAGTTAGGCTTTACGGCAATTAACTCAGGAGGCAAGCCACCGTCAATGAATTTGTTGCGGCAAAAGTCATTTAACGCAATGTAACGAGATATTTTATTGCGATATGTTCCTAAAATCCGGTGAAAAGTCAACATCCCTGCCAGTACTGCCGATGCTGTAACAGATCCCCGATAACACTTGTGTACTATACCGCTCCAGGGTAAATGCCCTACACAATCCTCACAGATTTTACCCTCACGCAAATACAATGCGCCCAAACACATTAAGCGAAAATTATGCAGCGTCTGCACCACCGGAACTCCTGCGCGCCCTGCAGCCCAATAAATAGAAGGAGAAATTAACGGCAACGTATTGTGAACATGAATAACATCAGGGTGAAACGAATTGATAAGTTCAGTCAAATCATTTGCCGCTTTTGAAGACCACAAGGTTTGTACTGCAACCGACGCTAAAGACATTGATTTAACATCATCATTATTACGAAAGTACGTTTCTACCTCATGACCATGAGAACGCAATAGGTCTATTTCAGATTCCACAACAGAATCTTCCCCGCCACGATATTGGTAAGCACTATGAGCAACAAGAATTCGAAGATTCAAAATAAGTACCTGTATAAGAATTGACTATAAATCACACAACAATGAAACTATCACTATATAAATACAATTACCTATGGTCAAAAATTTTGGTGCCCACAAACGAGTACCTTTGCCAACGTGCAGGTCACGTCCGTAAGCGAGAAACGATGACTTACCGAAGACAGCAAACCGAGTTTGAATACGACGAAGAAAAGCACGAATATTCACCAGTAACATCCACCCTCGACAACATTCGCACGCGTAGGCACATCTTCAGGTGCAGGCCTCACCCAATGTTCGTTATATAATATCCCGATTTTTGGATGATTATCCCAACGCTTGCCTTTTATTCCAAAAAGCAACTGTGTCGCACCGCCCATATGAATAGCCTTTTTTCCCATACGCTTCACATGCGCCGCCAGAGGAAAACCATAGGCACCGCATCCTATGATCGCAACATCATAATCCTTAGAATCAATTTCAGTTTTCATAGAATCCAGCGCTGCAAACCAGTCAGAAAATTCACTTTTTTGTCCTGCAACTGTTTGCACCGCTTTAATGGTCTCAAAAGTCTTAAATTCAGGAAGTACTCGCTGATCCTTAAAAATCAAGGTTCGCTTATCGTTATATTGACGTTCAATGGTTAAGTTGAATGGATGAACCACTAAAACCTTCTTTCCTGCTAGCGCCTCAGACCAGGGATTTACAGACAAATATGGCTCTAGAGAATCAAGAGAAACACGCTTCGCATCTGGAAAATTTTTTAATAACAACCGTTCCTCGATACGCCATGAGCCAAGAACATCCAACTGTTTCATATCTTCTATCATTAAAGCCGAAAATTTTTTGATAGTTTGATTATTTGATGGAAAAAATCCTGATAATTCGTGCATATTAGTAAATATACGTTTCTTAAGATAATATTGAACAAATGCAGGCATTAGAGGAAATAAAATAGCCTTTATTTCCGTGGAACCAAATCTACCTACCATACATGGCTGATTTCCTTTGAGTCTGGAGAAAATAATTGATGAACACACTTCTCCACTAGGGGGTGCTAAATAGAACCAATTTTTAAGTATTTCATTTAAATTTATTGACATAATATCTACTAAAACTTTAAATATTTATTTTTAATCTGTTCGAACAGACCCTTAATCGTACCAACTAAACCGACAAATTTGATAGAAAACCATATTGGTGTGATAATTGAATATGTCAGCGCTACAAGCTCCTCGTGAGTCATCATTAAAACAATAGGCAAATTACATTTTAGAAAGGGAATGCCATGATGCGATGTAGAAAATTCAATTACGTTTATACTTTTACTCCGAATATGCTCTCGTTGTGCGGAATCAATACTGCTCGCATTAGAATAAAAATAAAAAATATTTTCTCCATTCACAATAAAGGATTTTGTATCGAAATAATTTAAAAATTGATTCGCTCTCATAAATCGGAATAATATTGGATTAACTGATTCATTCGAGCTTCTTAAAAGCGATAGCACCTCAAATTGACCGTTAAAACTCAGCACCAAATGCGCCTTTAACAACGATCCAAATAATACTGACGCAAATCCACCAGCTGAACTACCCAACGTGATAATTTTATAGTCGACAGTTTCAATCTTCAAGAGCTCAAGCAATTTCTCCGGTGTATCAATGGTTGAATTCACACCGGTGAGATACCATTGTTTTTGAATATCTCTTATAAAAATATGTTTATGAGCATAAGGGACTCTAGTACCAAACCATTCATACTTATTCTGCTCAACGATTGATCTGACAAACACTTCCTCATTATTAGGAAAATAGATATCATTACTGCAAAAATAAATTGCACAAAATTCATTTTTTTGCGATTCGTCATATTCAATTAAATAGTTATCATTATTTTGATAAGTACTCAGGACAATATCACTGTCAGTTTGAAAAACGAAAGCATCATTCTGCTCTGTTATCACTTATTTCTCCCAGAGTTGCGGCATTAACATTCTGACATTAACAGAAATAAGATGCCTCAACGCAACAATCAAACCAAAATGGCGAAATTCGTACCGAAAGAAGTAATAGGGGTGGCAGTGACCCAAGGGTGAATACAAATGAAGATACCTTTGCTTAAGCGGCACAGTAGTCAAACACCACTTTGGTAAAGTGTCGTGTGTCTCGCAAAAGGCGAGATATTCAGAGGTCAAAAAAGACTTGAATCCGGCTTTTTGAACCCTGAAACCATAATCAAAATCACCGATAGCATGATGAAATAGAGGATCAAGCGGACCAACCTTTTGCCAAACAGCACGTGGAACCAATACACAGTTACCGCAAAAATAAGTAAGCGGAACAAGTTTACTAGATGGCTCTACACGAATATCAGTTCTGTAATCACCCTTAGATTGATAACCTGAATAGGTAAGTTGGCCTGTATTTTTTGAGCAAATAGGTGCAACAATGACCGCCTTATTTTCAGTAGACTCTGCCGCCAATAACATCGTTGAGATGGCATGAGAAAAAATATCGGTATCATCATTCAGCCATAAATAATAATCATAGTCATTTGCCTGTGATGCAGACTGCCATGCCAGATGCATGCCTCTATTCCAAAAAAGTTGACCATTACCTGAAATAATATTTACTGATGGATAATGTGCTTTGACGGCCTCACTTGTTCCGTCTGTACTGCCGTCATCAACCAGAAAAATATCAAGTGAATGATTTTCCGGTAAACCGTTTTGGAAAAGTGCTTCCAGACACGATAGGGTTTTTTCTTTTCTGTTATGACAGGTAATTAAGGTTGCAATTTTATTCATCGTAATTCCATTCTCTTGTCAAACACGCCTTCTACCCAATTTATAACCATTTGATCATTCATTGCTCTGAAAGATTTTGAAAAGCACATACCCAGCATAAGCCAAAGAAAAGCATAAGTTATAGTGAAATAGTTAACATCTTCAACCCAAGCATAAAGCCAACGAAATGCCATAAAAATTCCTATTATTTTAGAGAAAATATTGTTAGATAAATTTATAGCCAAATAAGATGCTTGATAAAAAACCAGACCATATAAAATTACTCCTACTATTCCTGTCCAAGTAAAAACATTAAGAATAGCAACTTCATTTCCGCCCCTTTCCCCTCTGCCAGAAGGATCATCAGCACCAAATAAAACACTGTCATTACCTCTAGCCGGAGAGCGTCCTATCAACCAGTAATTATGTGTTATAGCGGACTCTAAAACTTCAACATATAAAGAACTACGCGTATCAGTCAATAGACTGGATTTCTTTACTTCATCATTCCCATTTTCGTTACCCAGTTTAACATCGCTATCGGTGTAATCAGACAAATTAAATATATTAAAATTATCAGTTACGGCCAATGAAAAAAATATGATTGGAGCAACAAAAAGCAATCTCCGTATCCATTCATATACATTAATCGATATATATGCTCTTAAATAGTAAACAAAACTAAATAAAAAAGGTAAGATGAATTTAATTACTGTACTGCGTGAAGCCAAACTCCCTAAAACAACAAATAAGGTGATTGAAAGCACAATAATCTTCCACTTTTTAGGCAGAACAGGAAAAAAGATCAAAAGAAAGCTGACAGGAACCAGATAAAACCCATACGCATCTGGAATCATCATAAAAGCTAATATACAAAATAGTCGTAATCCATAGTTCAAGAAATAACGAAGAATACTTTGCATAATAACCGGATTAGTCGCGGTAAATGCCATGATCGGAATTAGCAGAGCCATTCCGTTAGAAATTAGGGCTTTCCAATCCCAATAATTTTCAGCAACAAAACTAGCATATATCAAACAAATAATATTCCACCATAAATATAATGTAACCACTATCATATTTTTGGATTGACTTGTGTCGAAGAAAGTTCTGTTAGTTCTAAAGAAATTGTAAAGAATAATAAGATTTATAAACCACCATATTGTAGTATTCCCAATAGGAATGCCAGTTTTCGCATCAACATTGCTAGAAATGGTTGAGATTGCAATCAAAAGTATACCTAATGAAATTCGTTTCAATAAAACATCTTTAAGCATTTAACTTCCTTAAAAATTGGGCTGGATTACCAGCAAAAATTTCATTTTCTGGTATATCTTTAGTGACAACTGAACGGGCACCTATTATGGAGTTCATCCCAATAGTCACGCCCTTTAACACAACAGAGCCTGTTCCAATAAATACATTATCTCCTATGCAAACAGCTGATGAACTAATGTCTTGAGGGTTGCCATTAAATCTTCGTGCTTCAGGTTTGATGGCATGGAAATCCGTATCTGCAATCGTAACATTTGCACCTAACAAGCACTCCTTACCCAATTCAACGCTTATCGCTGCACAAATTGACCCGCCGCTAATTCCGCTGTCATTACCGATGAGTATTTTAGAATCACAGCGCAATGTCCGCAGAACTACGGGATGATTAACGCCTAAATCAGTAAAACGACTATCTGAACAAAGCACAACGCGATCTCCGAGTCGAATGGTTGATCCTTTAGTCATGCGTACAATGGGCATGCCATAGAAGCGTACATCTTTACCCAGTAGCACACCCATTGCTCTCAGGCGAAACGGCACATACAATTGCCACCATTCCTTCAATAACTTCAAGTAAATACGCGTAATTAAATTCATTGAATTATGTCTTTCAATTGCTGGCAGTATAAATTTTCGTAGGAATCAACAACTATAGCAGGTGAAAATCGACTTTGAGAAGACTGGTACGCGGCTGTTCGAAAATTATTCCATTTTTCGCCATCCGTCAAAATTGAAAGGAGCGCATCTGCTATTTCATTCACATTGGTCACATCAACCAATAAACCACCAGCACCAATCACCCAAGGCACTGCTCCACTATTTTTCCCACCAACGACAGGCACGCCTAATGCCATTGCTTCTGCAATCACCATACCGAAAGATTCTTCCAGCGAGGAATGTAAAAACACATCGGCAATTGACATTTCTTCCAATAAGTCTTCATACGGCAAACGCCCCACGAATTCCATACCCTCACCAATACCTTGAGCTTGAACCCACCTGTGTGCCTCTTCTCCTTGCCCGAATCCGCTACCAAATAATCGCAACTTCGCGCTGCCAATACTGGCCCGCAGTTTTGCAAAAGCAAGCAATCCAGCCTGAGGATTCTTGAGTGTATCCCACCCATTAGATACCATCACAACAATCGGTTCGGCCTTCGATAAAGTGCGGGCAATTAATGGACGCTGAGTGATCTGATGCGGAATGGGATTAGGAATAACCTCAATCTGCTGCTTCACTAGCGTCCCCAATGCATTTTGCATATAGGGAGAAACGGTGGTGAGTATCCTTGCAACTCGCATTGCTTTCCGCGCCATAAAATATCGCCCAAAACGGTACATATTAGGCATGTACTTCAAAATCTTTTGCGGAGCATCATGGCAAGTTACTACGTGCGGCTTATCCGAGGCTATGGCAGCCAATGCAAATTCATAAGCCCAGTGCGCATGAACTACATCCGGGTTATCTTGACGAATAACTCGTTCTATATAGTGTCTTTCCAAACGAAAAAAGTCAACTATACGACCCAGATGCCAACCATTCATGCGTATCGAATGCTTACGCACAGGGCAATAGTAAATTTTGAAATGCTCGCCTTGTGCAACAACTGGCTGAGCCAAATTTAACGGTAGATCAACCGAAGTGGTGTACGCAGAAACCTCATGTCCGCGCGCTAGCAATTCCTCAATCAACGTCCCTAGCAAAGGAGCGCCGCCATAACCAACAGGTAACGTAGAAACCTCACAATCAACAAAGCGTGCGATACTTTCAGTTGATATGGGACCTGCAATGCCGATTTTCATAATTCTCTCACCAGTAACATGCACCCTCGACCTTGCCGGAATTTTTGGGTTGTTCTTCTTCACCAGGTTTAACCCAATGTTCATTCATCAAAACTGAAAAATTATAGTCAGGATTATAACTTGGATTTTCCCAGCGCTTGCCGCGTATACCAAATAGCAATTGCAAACTACCACCTAAATGGAAGCCTTTTTTCCCCATACGCTTGGCATGAGCGGCAAGAGGGAAGCCATAAGCTCCACAACCAATTAGACAAATATCGTAATCAACCGCATCCATTTGCGCTTTCATGTGATCTAAAGCATCAAACCAGGTTGAAAATACAGTTTTTTCACCTGCAATACTCTGAACAGCCTTGATAGTCTTTAACTCGAAAGCGGGTAATAAATTATTTTTGAAAATTAATTCACGTTTTTTATATTGAGATTCAATAGTAGTTGCGAATGGATGAATAACTAATACTTTCTTTCCTTCTAATGCACGCGTCCATGGTAAATCAGAAAAGTAAGGATTTAATAGCTCAAGGTTTATTTTCACTATAGATTCATCAATAAATAAACATTCTTCTGATAACCATGAGCCTAGTACATCGACTAGTGGAATATCCTGAATCATTAACTCACAAAATTTTTCAACTGATTGAATATTAGCAGGAAAGAAACCTGAAAAAGTATTCATCTGTTTAATGATGTTATCATTCCACCACCATTGTGAGATTTCTCCTTGGATGTAGCCAAACCAATTTTTCCTGGCATGTTTTACCCCCACATAATTAACCATGCACGCAAGTTCCGTACTACCAAATCGTGCGATCATGCTGGGTTTATTACTAGTCAAATTTTTATAAATGATTTCGCTTGACCTATTTGAATTTTGTTCACTTTGTATTGTGTTTTTTATGTTAACAGTAGAAGTTTTTAGAAACAACAATCTAAGTATTTTAATCAAAATGATACTTAATTTATTCATAGTTAATCGAGTAATAATTTTAATAAAATAGTTTAGAGTTTTTGCTGAACTCTGACATCATTTTGTTTCATGATGTAACTTGCGGATGGAATAACTGTACAATTAGGGGGCACATCTTTAACTACAGTTGCATTTGCACCAATTATACAGTTATCACCTATTGAAATAGGGCCAAGCACAACCGAACCAGTGCATATTCTCACATTATTTCCAATTGTAGGAATTCCTTTTCCGCTATCGCCAATAGTAACATTCTGATTTATCCAACAATTTTCACCGATAGACTTAGCGTGGATAATGGTAGAGTTACCATGTTGAATAAACAACCCACCACCTATATTCTCAGCACGTGTTCCGATAGATAAAAACTTGAACTTTGGTAGAATCACTTCCAATAAAAAAGCTATGTGCATGTTTCTACTAATTATTGAAACCCTTGAATAAAAAATATTTCTAAATTCAGGACAAAATAACAAGACTCTTGTCAATATAATAAAATCATCCGCATCAGAATCAAAACCATAATCATAAGAAAATCTTTTTCCATCCTTTATTATTTGATCTTTGTAGCCACAAAACCAAAATACCAAATAGTGAAAAAACAAGCAGGGAATGAATATATATTTAAGTTTATGCATGATTTTTAAATTTATTTATAATTATTACTCAGAATGTAAACGACTTAACCTACTCACTGATTCCGTATTTAAACTACCATCCTCATCAGCAATAATCCATTTTTCATTTGCAGGATACCCATGCCAAAAATCACGTGGACAGACCTTAATACCTTTCGAAAGCAATGCCGGCTTATAAGAAAAAGAACTTTTGCTGGTAATTAACAAATCTGCAAAAACCATATGCAGGAAAGATTCCTGAGCTCCTGACTCTAAGCAATATTCCACATTATCGAACTCATCAAATTCAGAGAAATCTTCTCGTTCACCCTGTGAAAATAGATATATCTGAATTATTTTATCCGTTTGTATTGTGTTCAAAACTGAAATTAATATTTTTTTAAAATATTCAGTATCTTGCCAGCGCATTAGTAAATTTTGATTCCTGCTTGTTAGCCCTGATACAATATCGCCTCGTCGTACATGGATTGCGATATTAAAGTTTTCAGGTGAATATCGAAGTTGATCATTTCTTCTTGCATTTGCGCTATGAAACCGTTCCTGTATTTCATCTGACACACCATATTGATCCCGATAAAATTGGTCTTGTTCGAGCACAAAAACAATTTTTTTATCGTTATATGATGTGGTAATTTTTCGAATTAGTTCGACTTCTTTTAGATTAAACTCATCAAATAGAGGAAGTGAAACCTTTCGGTATCCTTTGTTTATAACTAAAAAATCTAGTGACTCTTTTCCCTCACCAAATCCTAACAGGCGTTCCCATTGCTCTGATGAAAACGGAGTATGTGCATGTTGCATCCCAAATTCACGGGAAAACCATAAACCTGCAATCCAATTAGCCATTTGATGCCCGATGCCAGCACCTCGATTTGGTACAGCAGACACATAGCTTTTAGTTTCAATAGCTAAATTATTTCTAAAAAATAAAGCATGCCACCAGGAAGCGTAAATCATAGGATAATAAAACCGCCCTCGTGAGGCCCCTACAATTTTTGACCAAATTCTTTTTTTAATTTTAGAAAATGACATCGTTACTAACCATTCACTCTAGGAAATCCATTAAAACGCCATAAAACCTTACTTACATAAATCTGAGTGAGTGCTAATATTTTGAGAATTTTAATTTGCCACAAATATTTTTCACATGAAGAAAAATCGCTTAAAACATCTTCACCTAGCTCATCCAGGAAAGCTCGAAGCTCTGAATATTCATTTCTACGGATAAAAACCAATACAGCATGCCTTATTTCATACCGCTCGAAAATTAGAAACAGGTGATTTTTTTTCAATAAATTACGCCAGAGCTGATTGCAAATCTTATATCGTCTAGTTACATCTATATTGGCACTTTTTCGATTTACATTACTTTTAGTAGCTTGTCCAGGCACATTTCCACAATAAATGCTTAGCGGAAAACCGCAATAAACAACATCGTCAAGCAACGCCATTGAATAGAGCAAGGCAAAATCTTCATTTTTTCTCATTCCAGCAGGGAAACCTTGTGATCGATTGAATACTGATTTTTTAACCACTGTAGCACTGACATGCGTAAAAACATGAGGATTCTCAAAATAGTTTATGAGAATAATTTTCCCCTCGTACTTTCTCGCTATCCGTAAGTATTCCCCATTATTATCTGTAACGTAGCCCGCACAGCAAAACATTCCTGCGTCCGGGTATAATCCAATACATTCCTTCATTTTTTCAAGATATTGAGGTAGCCATTCATCATCCCCATCCAGAAAGGCTATATGTTCATATTTTGCCTGCGCAACTCCATTGTTGCGGGCAACACTGACTCCCTGATTTTCCTGCTGAAAAATCTTTATGCGTGGGTCGGTTATAAACTCATTAATAACCGAAACACCATCGTCAGTAGACCCATCATCGACAATGATTACTTCAAATTCCTGGAAAGTTTGTAAAAAAACGGATTCCAATGTTTTTCGTATGGTGTGCGTTTTGTTATATAGCGGTATAACAATTGAAAACATCTTGTTAGCCTTTATAGAAATATTTTAATTTTAACAACGATAGCTTTATTAGTAATGATTTAAGCAAAATATTGACTTGTGATCTTTCTTCGTTGTTAAAGCCGATCCACCACACAGACATTAGGAAGGCAATTAATGACATAAGGCATACCATAGCAAGCCTGACCACCCCACTTTGTAATATACAGAGTGGAGAAGCACTAATCAGCATCACCACAATAAAAGCGCAAAAACACCGAAATACTACATTAATTAAAAAGTTAGCAGCTGATAATGAGGCTAATTTACTAGCAAAAAAAAGTATAGTTGCGGAAGTAATAATTGAGTAGATAAGAAAGACAACATATATTTCGTATGGTGGCCATCCTGCCTCGAATCCAAAATATGTAATCGGCAAAGGCAAAAATGTAAGAATAGAAGTAATAATTTGGAAGCTTTTAATATTTCCTATTGAGTTAATAGACGACACAAGTGTAATAAATAACTGTTCAATAAGATTTCTAATTAATAACAATTCGCAAAATATTACCGCATATTGAGGAACTTTATTTAACCAAATATTTAAGACATAGGGCATCTCAATCAAAATTGGAATATAGAAGAACATCAGTAAAAAGAAGCCAAATTTACTTCCAAGCATAGATGCTTTTGTCATCAATTCAAAATTTCCGGCTCCTGCGCTTTTAGTAATTATCGGGTTGAGTGCCCTTAACATTGTCGAAGCAAATGCGCTAAGCTGACCACTTAATTGAGTTGTGACTGCTTGAGCAGCATTTACTGAAGTCCCAAAATGAACATTCAAAACTGCGCCCTGACCGTAATTAGCTATGATACTTGATGATGAACCCAGTAACGACCAGCCCGCGAAGGAAGTCATTTCGTTAAATAAGGGACGACTAAAATAGTGTTTTAAAGCTAATCCACACTCAATATAACGGCGATTACAATAGAGTATACGAATTACTAAAAGGACAATAGTCAGCAATGCAATTAATAAACCATAAAGTTGCAGTTTATCCGCAGTAGTATGCTCTATTAGTAAGGCAATGCATAGCCTGAATATAGCTTCAATAATGCCTAAAACTGCAAAAAAAAGCATATTTTCACGCGCATTAATAACAGCATCATAGGGTACACCCAGGATGGTAAAGAATGTGCTTGCAATCGCAAACTGATAAACCAGCCAGGCTGCGTGCAAACGTGCTGGATCAATTTTTAGCACTCCGTCAAAGAGAATAAAACCTGAGACTTCTAGCAATATCAACACAGCTATTGCAATAGCCAAATGCAGCACCATACTTACGTTAAATATCTGATGTAATCTCCCCTCATCACCTTGGCCTTCCGCAAAGGACATAAATCGCTGTGTTGCCGCAGCCATACTTGCATTTAAAAATGCGAGCATGGCTATTAGTCCACCCACCAGATTAAAAATACCAAAATCTGTAACGCCTAAAGAATTTAATACAACACGCGTTGTGTATAGCGACAATACAACAGTAATCGCCATTTTTGCATAGAGAATACCAGTGTTTTTAATCACACGATTTGCAGTCTTCATTGCACCATACCAGATTTGATAGGCATGAGCTTTATGCCAGCTTTAATCATCGCTTCTAATTTTTTTTCACTGCCAGGATTACCCAGCAGATAGATAGGATCAGGCGACACTAAAATATCGTTGTACTTATCGGGCGTAATAGTTTCGCCAACCATGTTAACAATATGTAACTTTGAAGCAAATGCACCTAAGTGCAGGCTAGTAATCTTTTTGGGATCCAAGTTCCAGATAACTGCCACTGAATT
>Ga0316219_1003179_pt1 | contig 13711 bp, 15 predicted proteins | sample TBH18003PmetaG_FD_203635 | JGI IMG/M metagenome (GOLD analysis project Ga0316219, IMG submission 203635) | Freshwater microbial communities from Trout Bog Lake, Wisconsin, USA - TBH18003P | ecosystem: Environmental > Aquatic > Freshwater > Lake > Hypolimnion/Profundal zone | place: USA... | reverse complement strand
GTTTTACGTAAGGCAAACCAATGTTTTTATATAGTCTATTGTTTTATCAAATAAGTCTGAAGCCATCTCGTAGAACAGAAAAATGCTTTTTTTGTCAAAATGGGTAAAACCTTATCCTAATGGTTTTCACCTTAAGGCGGATGCCATCTCATAGAACAGAAAGATGCGATTTTGACTGTTCCGCCACGGAGGGGAATTTTCAAATCTTTCAAAAATGTGGAATAGTGGTTTTACATGTTTATCATAGGCGAAAAAAGAACTATTTTTCTACTTAAGGCAAACCAATGTTTTTATGTCAAATAAGTCGGAAGCCATCTCGTAGAACAGAAAAATGCTTTTTTTGTCAAAATGGGTAAAACCTTATCCTAATGGTTTTCACCTTAAGGCGGATGCCATCTCATAGAACAGAAAGATGCGATTTTGACTGTTCCGCCCCGCAGGGGAAATTCTAAGGTCAATCCAAAAAAAGATTTATTAACCAAATATTTTATTTTTCTAAGGAAAAACTCAATAAAATTGAAAAAAACTATACCAAAATGATTATAAACATTATAAATATTGATGATTTTTGGTGTTTTTTTTAGTGTAATGTTCTTTTAAAACATTATTTATAGTTTAAACTACTTGTAGTGATCACCATTTTTTACTACTTGCTATATACCTATGATTCCCTTTTACAAAGTATTTTTAGGTAGAATAAATTTTATATAAAATTACTGGTCCATGGAATGTAATATTAAAAATAAGTAAAAATAAGTAAAAAAAAGCTAATTATTACCAAACAATTTAGCAACTCCAACAACAAGGGCAAACCCAAGGGCAAAAACCCCTATTACTTTAACTTTTCTGTTAAAGTTGTTCCCATTTCCATGTGGATTTCCGTCGGGTGAATCTGCACCAGACGATGATAAAGAGACGTCAGATATATTTGGATTGACGTAATTAAACTCAGAAAAACAATTGAAATAATTACCAAATTGGACTGTGTACTTTATACTTAAATCCACAGTTTTTTCTGCGAAAGAACCAATACTTAAATAAGAATTTGAATTTATAGAATATTCAACAATCTTAAAAATTAAATCGCCGATTATTGGGATTTTTTTTAAAAATAATCGATTTGATTGGTAACAATTCAAATTCGATTGTATTGAAGTAGAAACAGACTCTAATAATGGGGGTATTGAAGTAGAAACAGACTCTAATAATGGGGGTATTGAAGTAGAAACAGACTCTAATAATGGGTGAATGTGATTAACTAAATCATTGATCGAAGGTAAACAATTTAGTTCTATATTTAATATATGGACCTCTGAGCCAAAGTATTCATAAAGGTTTTTTATAAGCTTTAACTCATTTACCATGCTAGTAAAACATTCTTTATAGCCTATTCCATTTACACAACTAAAATCTAAATTGTATAACATACCTCCTAACAAGCAGTTACCCGCGATTAGAGTCAAAATTGATGAATTTATTTGAAAAGCTGAATTACAAAAATATGATTTAATAATAGGATTTCGCTCCACTGATTGACATACTTTCGTTCCTATTAATTCTAAACGGCTGTGTAATTTAGAATCAATTTCAAAGTTCATACCATAAGTTTGCATCAAATTATTAAAAGATAAATTAGGATCAAAAGAAGAAAAGTCATTTATCAATTCATCTCTTAATAGAGAATGGATTTTAATTTCTTCTCCCAATATCACCTTATTACTCATTTCCCCTAATGAATTTACCATAGTTTCATGAATATTATCTAAAAAATCCCTAAAATACCTAGAATGTGAAACCTTAATACAAGGTTTTTTACGATTTAAAATTTGATCTTGTAACCCATCAATAATGGCTCTATCATTTAAAGCGCATTGTTCAAAGTAATGCCCACCAGGACAAATTTGGAAATACTGATCCGTTATTTTTCGTACATTTTCGATGTTAATATCTAACCGAGCGAGATGTACATAACGGTAAAATTCAGTAAAACTTCTATCACGAGTTTTAATCGAATTTTTAAAAAGCATTTATATTTTGTTTTTGTAATATATTGTTAAGAATATCCCTATTATTATTTGAATAACAAGACAGATACCGGCTGCTAAACCAAAACTTCATATATAATTTAAATTTATAGGAATTGGATATTTAATAATATGACTAGAAAATACTGAAAATAAAAAATGTTTATCACATCTAAGTGTCATAAATTAAAAATAAGTTTTTTTAGGATTATATGTTATAAATGCTCATTATTGGACTTGAACCAATACTCATTATCTGAAACAAATTTTAAGTCTATCGTGTCTACCAATTTCACCAAATGAGCTTTTTTTAAATTAAAATTTTGTATTTTTTAAAAAACTTTATTTAGTTTTTTTTTTCATTATCGGGATGAAAATTTTTTAAACAAAAATTTTCATCTGGATAATTTTCACTTACCCAAGTTTTAATTCTTAATATAGACTCTTTATCAAACGAATTATTTGTAAAAAGTTGTTTGATTAAAGCTGTGAAAACGATTTCCTTATTATTTATAATATCGCTTAATTCTTTTTTAGATTCAATTAAAATAAAATTTATTATAATATTTTTTTCTAAGAATTTATGTTTTTTAATTAATTTTTTTAACTGGTCAGTATAACCAATTATTAAATTTTTATTTTTTCTATTTTCAAAATACATTTCTAATGTACTGAAAATATATGTCCAATTAAATTGGTCACATTTTTTGGAAAATTTTTTTTTTGTTATTAAATTTTTTTTTTTATAATTTTTAAGAAAAAACATATTTCAAATAATATAGGAGTTGAACCTATAACACTCTACCAATTGAGCATTCAAAACTTTTTCTGTAAGCATAATTTTAACAATGCTAGTTTTAAAAGATTTATTTAAGTCAAGTTGTGATAATTCTTTAGTAATGATATTTGGAATAAAAATAAGGTTTAATATAGTTAACATTATTTTTTATATTAGTAAATTTAATAATGATAAATGCATGGAAGTTAAAAAAAACTCCGGGTAAATTCCCATAAATAAGGTACCTACTATTAAAGGTAATAAAGAATAAAATTCATTTTTATTTAAATCTAAAAATATATTCCCTAAAAATTGAGTTTTTAAATTCCCATATGAAATTCTATTAAACAACCATAACGAATAAGCACCACCTAAAATCATTCCAGTAGCACCTAAAATAACAATTATTATATTTGTTTTATATAAACCACCCAATATTAAGAACTCTCCGATAAAACTACTTGTACCAGGTAACCCAATATTTGCCATAATAAAAAATAATAATATTACCATAGTTAAAGGCATTATATGAGTTAAACCACCATAATATTTTATCATACGTGTATGGTATCTATCATATAAAATTCCTATACATAAAAAAAGTGCGCTAGATACAAAACCATGACTTAAACTTTGCAATAAACTTCCTTCTAAACTAATAATATTATAACTAAATAAACCTATCATAACTAAATTCATGTGTGCTATAGACGAATAAGCAATAGCCTTTTTTAAATCGGTTTGTCGAATTGCTGTAAAAGAAGTATAGATGATACCTAAAGTTGCTATAGAATACACAATAGGAGTAAAAAAATAATTTGCAGCGCCAAAAATAGGTAAAGATAATCTTAATATACCATAAGTCCCTAACTTTAATAATAGACCTGCTAAAATAACTGAACCAGATGTAGGAGCTTCTACGTGAGCTTCAGGTAACCAAATATGCATAGGTATCATAGGCATTTTTGTTGCAAAAGATGCAAAAAAACATAACCACAAAAGTTTTTGTTCTAGTTGCGATAATGATTTTATTATTAATATTTCATAATTTGTTACTCCAGTCTTTACATATAGATAGATTATACCTAAAAGCATAAATAAAGACCCAAATAAAGTGTATAAAAACAATAAATAACTGGCTTTAATTTTTCTATTTCTTGAACCCCATATGCCCACTAAAATAAACATAGGTATTAAAATTCCTTCAAAAAATATATAAAATAATAAAATATCTAGTATCGAAAAAACACATATTAAAAAAAATTCAATTAAGAATAAACATAATAAATATTCTTTTAGTTTTTGATTTATACTATACCAACTACTTAATAAACAAATTGGAAATAATAAAGTAGTTAATAAAATCAAAAAAAGAGAAATCCCATCAACTCCAAAATTATTATTTATATTCAAAATGGAAAACCAATTAAACTCAGTTATAAACTGAAACTTTAAAGTAGAATTGTTAAAATCTAACAATAAAAATAATGACAAAATAAAAATTAAAAATAAAAATATTATTGAAAATATTTTTATGTATTTTTGGTCATTTATTGGCCAAACGAGTAAAAAACAAGTACCGATAAACAAACCAGTAATTATTAAATTTAATAAATTTAACTCGAAAAACATTTAATTTGGTATTACCTTTATTATAGTATCCTCTCTTTAGATTGGATTTGAACCAATAACCAGATAGTTAACAGCCATACGCTCTACCGTTGAGCTACTAAAGATTTTATATAAGTTTTTTATGCTGATCCATATAAACTTTTTTACTTTATAAAATATTTTAAAATCGCAAGAAAAACAACCCCTCCCATTAAAATTTTTGTGGCTAAAATTATATTGGGTAACCCTACAGGAGAATTATTAGATATAGAATAAGAATAACCATCAACAAAATCATTTATATTTGTAATATGAAAATAATTTCCTAAATTTACGGAATACTTTATAGAAGTATTTATAGTACTTTCTGTAAAATACCCTAAATTTAAAAACTGTTCCTGACGGCAAAAATAATCAGCAATTTTTAAAATTAAATCTCCTATAACAGGTATCTTTTTTAAAATTAACCTATTGCTACTAAAAATATCGGAAATATTCAAATTAGGATACAAATCAGAATTGTAAGATGGTAAATTATTAATATTTATTAAATCTATTGAATTTCCCACATGAGTTGTAAATGTAGTTATTAACTCTAAAGAATTAAATAAAGCAGTATGCATTTCTTGCATACTACAAAAATCATAAATATTAATATTATAAACCATACAACCTGACATGTAGTTAAAAACAGTCAAACCCAAAATTGATGGCACCCAACTAAAATTTGTTTTGATTAACAATGGTTTTAAATCAGGTGAATTAATAACATTTAAATAATGACAACTTATATTGTCAATAATATCCCTACACCCATTACCATTAATTTCAAAACATTTTTGACATTCTAAATCAAAATTTTTATAATAAAGATTTAATAAAGGCTTTACTACTGATAATTTTGATTTAGAATAAAAAAAACTTCCATTTAAAATGTCGATTTTTAATAATTGATATATTTGATAGTCTAACCCTTCTAATTCTAAATTTAATTTTTCCCAATAAAAGTCATACTCGTTGAGATCAACCAAAATTTCTTTCATGTAATTAAAACTGTTTTTATTTAAATCATTAGGTAATAACTCAGGCCCGTACGCATGATTGTATTGATGTTCCAATACATTTTGCCTAACTAAAATCTCCGATCCCTCTTTTCTTAAAACGGATAAATTTGCAAAATCTTCGGAGACTAAAAGTCGTTGAACTAGATCTTCATCTACTCCAATATAACGAAAAATATTTAATTTTTTTTTTTATTACTATTACTAGTATTAATCCAGTTAAGAGAAGAAAATATATCAATAAAACTAACTAAAATTGAACTTTTTTTATAAAAAGCTATAACTGAATTAAAAAATATACGGCCATCCGATAAAATAAAAATTTTTTTTTTCTTCTTCATATTTTTTTTTAACGATCTACTTCCCCAAATACAATATCTTGAGTACCAATAATAGTAACAATATCAGCAATCATATGATTTTTTGACATAAAATTTAAAGATTGTAAATGATTAAAACCAGGTGCTTTTATTTTACATCTATACGGTCTATTTGTTCCATTTGAAACTAAATAAACTCCAAATTCTCCTTTAGGAGCTTCAGTACAAGTATAAGTTTCCCCTTTAGGAACGATAAAACCTTCCGTCCATAACTTAAAATGATGTATTAAAGATTCCATAGATGTTTTGATATTGTAACGAGAAGGTAGAGTTATTTTGTTATTATTTATCATAACAGGTCCTTCACTTATTTTATTTAAAGATTGATTTATTATTTTTAATGATTCTCTCATTTCTTGTATTCTAATTAAATAACGATCATAACAATCACCATTTTTACCTATTGGAATATTAAATTCTAAAGTATTATATAATTCATAAGGTTGATTTTTTCTCAAATCCCAAGCAATATTGGATCCTCTAAGCATAACCCCACTAAAACCCCATTCACAAGCATTTTTTTTGTTAACAACTCCGATATCAACTAACCTTTGTTTCCAAATTCTATTAGATGTTAACATTTCTTCCATTTCATCTAAACGACTAATAAATTGTTTACAAAATAAATAAATGTCATCTAATAAACCGATAGGTAAATCGTGATTGACTCCACCAGGTCTAAAATATGCTGCATGCATTCTAGCTCCAGAAACTCTTTCATAAAATTCCATTAATTTTTCTCGTTCTTCAAAAGCCCATAAAAAAGGAGTCATAGCCCCGACATCCATAGCATGACATCCAACAGCTAATAGATGATTTAGAATACGAGTAATTTCACAAAAAATAACTCGTATATATTTAGCTCTTATAGGAATATTACAACCTAAAAGTTTTTCAACAGCTAAAACATAAGTATGTTCTTGAGCCATCATTGACACATAATCTAACCTATCAAAATAGGGTAAAGCTTGAGTATAAGTTTTATATTCTATTAATTTTTCAGTTCCTCTATGTAATAAACCAATATGAGGATCTGCTCTACTAACAACTTCTCCATTTAATTCTAAGACTAATCGTAAAACACCATGAGCAGCTGGATGTTGAGGACCAAAATTTATAGTAAAATTTTTAGTTTTTCGTGATAATTCTGTTTTTTTTAACATACCTATTACTTTTTCGTTATTCTAATTAATATAAAAGCGGATAGAGAGACTTGAACTCTCAAACTCAGATTGGAAATCTAAATATTTACCAATTAATATTATATCCGCATATTATGTAGCAAGGAAAGTAGGAATTGAACCCACAACCAATAAATTTGGAATTTACTGTTCTACCAATTGAACTATTTCCTTGTGTAGAACAAGGTTAAAGAGGGATTTGAACCCACATTAAAAGATTTGCAATCTATTACATTACCTTTATGTTATTTAACCTAAAAAATTTTTATTATCTAGAAGTGGACTTGAACCACCGACACAAGAATTTTCAGTCCTCTGCTCTAACCAACTGAGCTATCCAGATAATTTAAACAACATAATAAAAAAATAAATTTTCTTAGAACTCACCTAAGTTCTATTTTAAGAATTTTAAAGAGCAAAAAGAATTAAAAATCCCATCATTAAAGCAAATAATGCAATTGCTTCAGTTAAGGCAAATCCTAAAATAGCAATTCTGAATAATTCATCTTTTAATGAAGGATTTCTAGAAGTACCTATTAATAATGCACTAAATACATTACCAATACCTACTCCAGCTCCAGCTAGGCCTATACAAGTAAGACCAGCTCCAATAAATTTAGCTGCTTGTACTATCATAATAAATTTTTTATATAAATTAATTTTATTAAAACAATTTATCTTAAAATGGAGAAGATGGGATTTGAACCCATAACCTCATACGTGCAAAGCATACACTCTACCAATTGAGTTACTACCCCATTTTTATAATAGAGTATTATTAAAAAAGTTAATATTTTAGAATTAAGTTAAATTAACCTTTTAAAATTTGATCATGCTCGATACTTATATTTCCACGAACACGATAGTAAGAAACCAGTAAAGCAAGACCTGTTGCTGATTCTGCTGCTGCAACAGTTAAAACAAATAACGCAAATAATTGACCAGTAAGATCATCTAAATAAATAGAAAAAATAATAAAATTCATATTTATTGATAATAATATTAACTCAAGTGTCATTAATATTATTAAAACATTTTTTCTATTTATTAAAATACCAAAAAATCCTATAATAAACATAATAAAATTTAAAATTAAATAATTATTAATTATCATTTTTTTATTGTATTAAAACCATCGATAATTAGCAAAAAGACGATTTGCTTGCGCTAATTTATGAAGTTCAATTTTTTTTTTTATTAATTCCCCCTTTTTTTTAAAAATTAAATTAATTTGTTGTAACAAAATAAAACTTAAAGGATTGTTTTTTAATATTTTTTCTGATTTACATTTTTTAACTAACCATTTCATTCCTGTATTTAATTGTTTGTACTCACTTAAAGGTATTGGAACTTGAAAAGTTCTACCTTTTATACGAATCAGTCTAACAATAACTAAAGGTGAAATAATTTTTAATGCTTTGAAAAGTAATATTACATATGATCTCTTATTTTGAATTTTTATTAATTTTAATAAATCAAAAAAAATTTTTTCTGCTTTATATTTTTTCCCATTAACCATTAATAAATTAATAAATTTATTAATAATAACTTTTTTTTTAGTTCTATTTAATAACATTATTAACGTCTAAATATACGTAGTTTTTTTATTTTAGTTCCATATTTTGAACGACTAGTTTTTCTATCTTTTAAACCTAAAAAGTCTAGTTTACCTCTTATTAAATGATATTTTATACCAGGTAAATCTTTTACTCTACCACCTCGCATTAAAACAGCACAATACATTTTTAAATTATGACCCTCACCCGGGATATACGCAAACACTTTTAATCTATTTGTTAACTTAATTTTAGCTAATTTTCGTTTAGCTGAGTTAGGTTTTTTTGGTGTTCTAATAAAAACTTTCGCACAAATACCTTTTTTTTGAGGACATTTTTGTAAAGCAGGAGTTTTATTAATTTTTTTTTTTCTTTTACGTGGATTCGTAAATAGTTGATTAAACGTTGTCATTGTTTCTTTAATACCAAAGAAGGGACTTGAACCCTTAGTCTTTATAAAGAATTAAATCCTAAATCTAACGTGTTTGCCAATTTCACCACTTTGGCATTCTATTTATATTTGATAAAATAAATTCTTCAGAAATTATTAATGTAAATTAATTGCATCATTTAAATAAATACAAGTTAATAATACAAAAACATAAGTTTGAATAATACCTACACCTAATTCTAGTGCAAATAGAACTACAATTATAGATAACGGAATAAAATGAAATATAAAAAAAACTCCCCCTGCTGTCATCATTGTCCAACCAAAACCACCTATAACTTTTAATAATATATGACCAGCCATCATATTAGCAAATAATCGAACTGATAAACTTAAAGGTTTAAAAATATATGATACTATTTCAATAGGAACTAAAATAAACGCTAAGGCTAAAGAAGTTCCTTTTGGTAAAAATAAAGACAATAAATTTTTACCATGTTCTTTAATACAAATAATATTTACACCAATAAATATCATTAACGCTAACGAAAAAGTAACAATTAAATGACTAGTAATAGTAAAACTATAAGGTACTAAACCTATTAAGTTTGAAATAAGAATAAAAAAAAATAAAGTAAAAATAAAAGGGAAAAACTTTTGACTTTTTTCTCCTATGTTATCTATGATCATAGAAACTAAGGCTAAATAAATAGTCTCAAATAACAATTGCCATGATTTTGGTATTAGTTTTTTTGAAAATAAAATAAGGTCAAAACAAAATAAAAAACAAAAAATACTAAAACCAATAATAAAAGAACTATTGGTAAAAGAAAGATCTATAAATCCTAATTGAAAATTAATTAAAGGATATATTTGAAATTGTTCTAACGGGCTAAAAAGCATGATAATTTAAAACTTTAATTAAAATTATTGATCCATGGAGTATTGAATTTAAAATTTCTAAATTCTTGAGATAATTGTTTTAAAGGTTCACAAACAACTCGTTTAGAATTTTCATTATATCGAACTTCAACATAACCAGTTAAAGGGAAACATTTTCTTAATGGATATCCTGCAAATCCATAATCAGTTAGAATTCTTCTCAAATCTGGATGATTTAAAAATAAAATACCGAACATATCCCATATTTCTCGTTCCCACCAATTGGCAGAAGAAAATACTTCAACAATTGATGTTAAAAAAGAAAACTCATCTACATAAGTTTTAATTCGTAATCGTTGATTATATATTAGACTTAAGAATTCGTAAGATATTTCAAAGCGTTTTTCAATTTCAGGGTAATCTACCGCTGAAATCGAAGTTAAAATTTTAGTTTGAGTAAATGTATGTAATTTTAAAAAAATACTTACTTGTAATACAAATTTTGGTAAAATAATTATTATAATTTCATTAATAAAAATTTTTATGTTTGTTAAGGGTATATAACTTTTTAAACAATTTATATAATTAAAAAGAATTTTATGATTATTATTCATTAATTTTTATTTTTTAAAATTTATTATAAAATTACCAAGAAGATTTCATTAAACCGGTAATTAAGCCATCTCGACCAAATTCTCTAAATTGTATTCTAGAAATACTATAAATTCGACTAATAGAAGAACCTCTTCCCGAAACAATACAACGATTTTTTACTCTAACTTTAAAATTAATTAATTTAAATTCTTTTTGTAAAATAACATTCCACTTTTGAAATTTTAAAATTAAATTATTTTGTTTTAATAGTTTTTCTACTTTAAATTTTATTTCATCAACAAAAAATAATTTTCTATTTTTACAATCTATAGATATTAAAGATTTCATATTAAATTAAGATCCCCACCAATAAATAGTAATAAATAAAAATAACCAAACGACATCAACAAAATGCCAATACCATGCAGCAGCTTCAAAACCAAAATGATGTTCTCTAGTAAAATGATGATTATATAATCTAACTAGGCAAACTATTAAAAAACAAGTCCCTATAAAAACATGAAAACCATGAAACCCAGTAGTTAAATAAAAGGTAGAGCCATAAACACTGTCAGAAATAAAAAATTTAGCATTTAAATATTCTACTACTTGAAAACAAGTAAAAATAATTGCAAAAATTATTGTAGAAATTAAACCTAAAAAACTTTGCTTTCTATCACCTGCTACAATTGAATGATGTGCCCAAGTAACAGTTGCACCTGAGCTCAATAACAATATTGTGTTTAAAAGTGGTATTTCCCATGGATTTAATATCTCAATTCCTATAGGTGGCCAAACTCCACCAATTGTGGGTGCTGGTGATAAACTAGAATGAAAAAAAGCCCAAAAAAACGCAAAAAAAAACATAATTTCTGAAATGATAAATAATATCATTCCCATACGTAAACCATGTTGTACTATTTTAGTATGTTGACCTTCAAAACTTCCTTCTCTAACAATGTCTCTCCACCAACAATACATAACATATATAATTGTAAAAAGACCTATTAAAAATAAAAATAAACCATTTTTATATAGATGCATATACATTACTCCACCAAAAGTAATAAACAAAGCACCTAAAGAAGCTACTAAAGGCCAAGGACTAGAATCTACTAAATGAAAAGGATGATTTTGTGTAATATTAGTTTTATATTGTTTATGCATTAATTTTTAGTAGTGGGTTTGGTGAGATTTGAACTCACGACCTTCCAGTTAAAAGCCGGTTACTCTGACCAACTAAGTTACAAACCCTTTTAATTTAATATAGTGTTTAAAGTTTTAAACTAGTATATCATTTATTTTTTCTGAGTTTATAAAATAATTTAGGATAATTTATCAACAAACTAATATAAATTATAAAGATTATATTTATGTTTTTAATCTTTTTAAATAATATTCATTAATTAACATGTTAAAATAGTAACTTATTCAAATATCAATTTTCTAATTAAAAATAATTCATAACAAGCATAATTATAATTTATTAAATAACCATTAATACCTTTAGTAAGAGTCGAACCTACAACCTTTGAATTCGTAATTCAAAGCTCTTTCCAATTGAGCTATAAAGGCTTTGTTTTTAATAATTTTAAAAATGTAAATAAAATTATTTATATATGATTCTTAAAAATAGTAAATAAATATTACTATTTTATTTTTTGTATTTATGAAAAACAACTAATTTATTTAGTTTCGTATGTTATAAACACTTCACGTAAAAAAATATCAAAAACTAGAGTGTTTACAAATTAAAATGTAGAATGTTCATAAAATTTGAATCTAATTTTTATTAAATAATAACACTTCTGATAGGATTTGAACCTATAACCCCTGAAGTCGAAATCCAGAACTCTATCCAATTGAGTTACAAAAGCTTTAAAATAAAAATATGTTATAAATGCTCATTATTGGACTTGAACCAATACTCATTATCTGAAACAAATTTTGAATCTGCCGTGTTTACCAATTTCACCAAATGAGCTAGTATTGTGCATAAAAAAACCATAATATTATTAAAGTTGCGGTCTATAAATATTTATAAACCTATTCAATTCCCGTACAATATGAAAGCAATAACAGTCTCTGGTTAAAATGGTTTTCACATCTGCCTGGTACTGAATTGGCACATTCATATTGATATAAACATCCAACCATTGAGTGTCTTCTAAACATAGTTTAGCAAAACTAACCTGCGACCTAGAATCCATCCGAGCTTGTACTCGAACTTTTTCAAAAAATAAATGATTCAAATTATCGCAATTGGCCAATTCAACGGGATATCGAACACCTGTTTCCAGTGTTTCCATTATATGCAAAGGTAGAAATTCACAATAATAGGCAACCTGAGCTATATGGAATTCGTAGGATGATTCTTGACAAAAGATGAACCACATAATAACAAAAATTAAACTTAAGTGAATTGTTATTACATCGAGCTTTATTTGCATGAATAAAAGAATACTAATAAACAAAATTTTTAATATACTATATATATTTTTTTCATTTAAATCAATGGAAAAAATATACATTACTACTAAAAAAAATAGTAATATTAAAAAAACAAAAATTAACTGATATTGTTCGTGATTTGAACCATTTAAATGTGACATTTTTTATTTTAATTGGTTAAATATGTAAATTTTTCAGAACTTGGATAAAGTTTTTTATTTTATAATGTTAAACATCTAAAAAATAAAAGAAGTAAATATTAAAATAGCCACAATAAAAAACATAATAATATTATTAAAATTTAATATACCTTACATATCTTAAGTTTTTCATACTTCTAAAAATTACCATATGAAATTCTATAAAATAACCATAACGAATAAATACCACTTAAAACAACAATTATTATACTTGTTTTATATAAACCACACAATATTAAGTTAAGAACTCTAGAATAAAACTACTTGTATCAGGTAATCCAATATTTGTCGTAATAAAAAATAATAATATTACCATAATTGAAAGCGTTATATAAGTTAAACCACCATAAATTATAAAAATATTTTGGTTTTGTTAAACAAAAAATAATTAAGTAATATAAATTTAATCAGATATTGATTAAAATATAAAATATTGTTTAAGTAGAATAGATACTTAGACATATTGTGCAATTATAATTTAATTTAATTCTGTTATAATACCATACTTATAAATTTTTTATAATTTGAAAATGATTATTTAATATGAATAATTAACTCAACTGGCAGAGTGTTTCGCTTACAACGAAAAGGTTATAGGTTCA
>Ga0316219_1003160_pt1 | contig 13755 bp, 19 predicted proteins | sample TBH18003PmetaG_FD_203635 | JGI IMG/M metagenome (GOLD analysis project Ga0316219, IMG submission 203635) | Freshwater microbial communities from Trout Bog Lake, Wisconsin, USA - TBH18003P | ecosystem: Environmental > Aquatic > Freshwater > Lake > Hypolimnion/Profundal zone | place: USA... | reverse complement strand
TAGTTCGATAGCAGGCTATCAATTAAATCATTGGGTAAAGCTTTTGGTAAGGTCATTTTTAATCCATTTCTGAAAATAGCAGTTTCCTGCAAAATGACTATTTACACAAAATTTCTTACACCCTCTTGTTTAATGGACATATCCAGGGTCCTGATTTCTTTGATACCGCTAAATTTCCAACAGCCACTTTCAAATCGAGTCAATTTAATTTTAGTGGTGATAAAATTAAATCCATTGATGGTGTCCTTACCATTAAAGGGATAAGTAAAGACGTCACATTGGCAGTGACATCCTTTATGTGTATGCCCCATCCTATGCTTAAAAAAGAGGCTTGTGGAGTGAATGCCACTACGGTTGTTAAACGGAGTGATTTCAATATGGGCAAACATGTACCCTATGTCAGTGATGAAGTGACTATAGATATTCCAGTCGAAGCCATTAAAGAATAATTAACTCATAAGGAAATTGAAATGAAACCTGAAATCCCACAAAAAAGTCCCTATGCTATAGCAGTTGAGAGCGGAAAGAGTTACTACTGGTGCTCTTGTGGCAAAAGCAAAAACCAACCATTTTGTGATGGCGCACATCAAGGTTCTGAATTTACACCAGTCGAATATAAAGCGACTGAAAGTAAAACTGTCCATTTCTGCGGGTGTAAGCAAACTGCCAACCTGCCATTATGCGATGGTGCACACAGCAAACTATAGAGGTGCTTAGGGGCAGGCAGGCTCTGTGATGCTCATGAGTCTGCGCGTTTTTTAAAAGTTACTCAGGCTTTTAATATGCGTCATCACGCACCGCCCCAAGGGGTGTAGCGCGTAACCACCCTCTAACACTGAGACTATACGGCCCTTTGCATAACGGTTGGCCATTTCTTTAAGGAATTCAGTCACCCATAAATAATCAGACTCCTTTAATGCGAGACCACCCATCTCATCTTCATAATGAGCATCGAATCCTGCGGAGATGAGCAACAGTTCTGGCTGGAAGCGTTCAAATGCTGGCAACCATTGCTCGGACACTGCATTTCTAAACTCGACACCTGTAGAAGCTGCGGGCAGCGGTACATTGATGATATGGTCGTTCCCACTATCAGCCCCGGAATAGGGGTAGTAGGGGTGTCTAAAGGTAGAGCAAAGTAACACACGTGGGTCATCATGAAATATATCTTCGGTACCATCGCCGTGATGTACATCAAAATCAGCGATGGCAACCCGTTGTAAGCCGTGGTGCTCTAACGCGTGCGCAGCTGCTGCTGCAACATTATTGAATATGCAAAAGCCTGATGCACCACCTCGGCCAGCATGGTGTCCAGGCGGACGTATATTGCAAAAAGCATTTTGCATTTCTCCAGACATGACTAAATCCACCCCCAAAATGGCAGCCCCAGTCGCATGCAAAGCTGCGCTTAGGGTATGTGGGTTCATGGAGGTGTCATCATCAATAGGCACAAATCCGGCACGCGGAGAAAGATCAAATATCGAATTAATAAAGTCAAGGTGATGGACGCGGCCCAATTGCTTCTTAGTGGCCTGAGGTGCTTCATAATGCGTTAGAAAATTGAATATGCCTGAAGCAATTAACTGGTCTTTAATGGCGTTGATTCGGTCTGGGCATTCGGGGTGCCCCACACCCATGTCATGTTTGAGGCATTCGTCGTGAGTAATATAGGCGGTGCGCATAGACCTTATAAAACCTTACGGACTCTTTTAATACTTTCATCATCACGACTCGCCTCTATAGAAAAGCCTAGCCGCTTCATTAGATGTAACATGCCCGTATTATTGTTAAGCACTTCCCCCTCCATCACTTGCAAGCCTTTCGCTCGAGCGGCATCCATTAAGACACCCATGAGTTTGTCACCTAACCCCATGCCACGCATGCTATCAGCAACAACGACCGCGAACTCACAACTTTTACCGTCAGGATTAATAGCATAACGGGTGACGCCCAATTCAATTTCTTCGTCATGTTCATTGGTTACCGCAACTAAAGCCATCTCTCGACTGTAGTCAATTTGGGTGAACCGCACCAACATAGATTCGCTAAGCTCCTGCACGCTGTTCATAAAACGGAAATAGCGTGATTCTTCAGATAAATTGTGAACAAAGGCTTGCTCTAGTTCAGCATCTTCTGGGCGGATAGGTCGAATGACAATATTTAACCCGTTGGCTAGTTGCCATTCGCTCACCAACTGGGTGGGGTAGGGGTAAATGGCCATATGCGCGTAGCGGTCAGCACTGGGTTGGTGGAAGTTAACGACGACACGGGCATCCGCTGCCAAAGCCCCCTGTTCATCGACGATCAGTGGATTAATGTCCATTTCCATGAGCATGGGCAACTCGCAAACCATTTCAGAAACCCTTAACAGCACGCTTTCCAAAGCGTCCATCTTGGCGGGTGGCATTTGCCGGAACTCACTGAGCATTTTAGAGACGCGCGTCCGTTGAATAAGATCTTTGGCCAAGAATGTATTCAGCGGTGGCAAAGAAACGGCATGATCATCCATAATCTCCACCGAAGTGCCACCCGCACCAAAGGCAATCACTGGACCAAAGATTGGATCGTTAGTCACTCCCACCATTAATTCGCGGCCATTGGGTTTGACAATCATCGGCTGAATGGAGATGCCATTCACAAGGGCGTCTGGGTAATTGCGTTGTACATTGTCGATAATTTCATGATAAGCGCTACGGACGGCATGCGCATCCATCAAATTCAGTAAAACGCCACCCACATCACTTTTGTGTGTGATATTGGGGGAGTTAATTTTCATCGCTACTGGGAAACCCAATTGCTGTGAAATCAGCAAAGCCTCGTTAGGTGAGTGAGCGACCATGGTCTGCGCCACCGGGATATGAAAAGCGGCCAACAGTGCTTTGGACTCCATTTCACTGAGTATGGTGCGCCTATCTTGTAAAGCCCCTTCGATAATCATCTGGGCGCCTTTTACGTCTGGCTCTAGTTGATGGGAGAGTGGTCCTGGCACCTGCATGAGTAGCTTCTGGTTTCTATGGTAGGCGGAAAGATAGGAGAAAACTTCAACAGCCGGCTCTGGGGTTCGAAAGCTTGGGAGCTTGGCATGCTTAAAGGCGGCACGTGATGATTCGACTTGTGCGCCACCCATCCATGAAGTCAATAGAGGCTTATTAAACGTATTGGAGAGCGTAATGACAGTATGGGCAACGGCTAGAGGTTTAGTCATGGCTTGCGGCGTCAAAATGGTGAGCACGCCATCTACATTGGGGTCTTCCAGACACGCTTGCACTGCGTGCTGATAGCGATCAACCTGTGCGTCCCCTATGATATCGACCGGGTTGCCATGAGACCAACCGGGCGGCAGTACTTTATTTAGTTTTTCTAATGTGGTCTCTGATAAGGTGGCCATCACTAAGCCTAATTCCAACGCACAGTCCGTGGCCATCACGCCAGGGCCGCCACCATTAGTAACAATAGCTAATCTATTACCTGCGGGATGAAAGCCACAAGACAGTGCCTTTGCTGCAGAAAATAATTGTGTAATGGTTTTTACGCGCACCACCCCAGCGCGTCGCACCGCAGCATCAAAAGCATCATCTGAGCCAACCAGTGAGGCGGTGTGCGACATAGCTGCCTGAGAGCTGGCAGGGTAGCGTCCAACCTTGACTAAAATAACGGGTTTAATGCGCGCGGCAGCGCGAATCGCGCTCATAAAATTGCGCGCATCACGAATACCTTCAATATAAAGAAGGATGCTTTGGGTTTTAGTGTCAGAGATTAAATAGTCGAGAATCTCACCAAAATCTATATCTAAAGAGGAGCCCATCGAAATTACGCTAGAAAACCCAACGTCACTAGATTTGGCCCAGTCCAAAATGGCGGTACATAGTGCACCTGATTGCGAAACGAACGCTAAGTTTCCAGGGATGGCATTGCCATGGTTAAAGGTGGCATTAAGCCCGATGTCTGGGCGCATTACCCCTAAACAGTTGGGACCTATCAATCGAATACCGTAACGCTTTGCAATCTTTAATACTTTTTGTTCCAGCGCTTTCCCAGCAGCCCCCGTCTCACCAAAACCGGCTGCCATGATAATGGCTGCCTTGACATTACGTTTGCCACATTGCTCAATAATGCCAGGCACTGAGTCTGCTGGTGTTGCAATGACCGCGAGTTCTACCGGTTCTAAAATCTCACCGATCGTGGCGTAAGCCTTACACCCCTGTATTTCATTATGGTTGGGGTTTATTGGATAAAGACGATCTTTGTAGCCACCTTCCAGCATATTCTGAAACACAATCTGACCAACAGAATCAATGCGGTCACTCGCGCCAAAGACAGCAACTGATTTGGGGGAGAATAGTGATTTAAGGTGATGCTGACCCATGGTTTTCGAGCTAAATGAATGATGATATTTGATGTTAGCTTAAAGCTAACTAGGATTTTTTCCTAATTTTTTTGTAGGGTAAGCCAGACCATAATGGGTGCGAGCAAAAATTGAGATGTTAGGAAGCATGATGCACCTGATGACGGCATCCGCTATTGTGTAGTAATCCCAGAGCTAATCGAAGATCTTCTCAAGGGTTTAAAAAAAAAGATTAAAAAAATGGCCCAGTTAAGGGCCATTTTCATTGGATTCTTAGTAACTTAAGCTTTCTGAATGTTAGAAGCTTGTTTACCTTTAGGTCCGTCTGTTACGTCAAAAGTAACGCGATCATTTTCTTTCAAGCTTTTATAACCGCTATCTACGATTGCTGAAAAGTGTGCGAATAAATCGTCACCGCCTGCATCAGGAGTAATGAAACCAAAACCTTTAGAATCATTAAACCATTTAACTAAACCTGTAGCCATATCTTATATATCCATACTTTAAAAAAGGGGGGCACCCTAAAAGTTCGGGTTTTCAAAATACAATGAACCTTGCGGAATCAAAAAAATCAAAAAATCAAACGCCAAGAATGCTTTTTACGGGTAAACATTAGGCGTGTCAAGTATTATTTTGATCTATTTCTTATAAAGATTCATTATTATCAGTCGTAAATGGCTAAACTAAGAAGACTTAGATGAAATACCTTTGGGTATTAATTGCTAAATTAGCCCTCTAAGCCTATAATAATCAAGCAATTGGATATGTATTCAATGAATGATTTAATTTTTTCGATCATTTTACACGATTTATTAGTGCCTCAAACTCCATGAGATTGTTGCTTGATACATGCCTCGAAATATTACTGGAGATACAGATTTGGCTAAAGAAGAATTAATTGAAATGAATGGTGTGGTAATGGAAATATTACCAGACTCACGTTATCGCGTAACGCTAGATAACGGACATAAATTGATCGCATACACGGGCGGCAAGATGAAAAAGAATCATATTCGCATCTTGGCGGGTGATAAAGTGACTTTAGAGTTATCACCATATGATATTAATAATGGACGCATCACTTTTAGACATATTGAGTCTAGCGGCGCTACCTACACACCAAGAAAACGTTCTTATTAATATTTTGGGGATGACGGCGTTTACGACGCTTAATCTTTAGCATCCACCACTGTTTTAATTTCTAGTATCTCTATCTCCGAAATTTACTTTCCAGCGGCTTAAGAAATTTTATAAGCGCAATGCTAAGACTTTGTAGATCCAATGAATGGGTCATCGAATTCTAGGTCATGCGCTGCAAAAATATCAGAAAGTGTTTGGTGGAACTGGCGGTAAATATTAGCTGGGTTGTTGAGCTTATCTAAGGCGAAGCACTTATCCACTAAGCTATTAAGCTTTTCCATAATGTCGGCGTGGGCTTGATGATGTAATTGAAAATAGCGGTAGTCCTCTGTCACGTGTGGTCGACTTAACATTATTTTTTCTTCATGATCAAAATGCTTTGCGGCAAGATGAATCACATAGTATAAAAATGAGGGTAAGCGTCCTTGGCAGGAAGCTTGTTTCTCATTGTTACAAGTTCCGCAGCTATCCAGGTTCTCTAGATTGCTACAGGCGCAGGCGCTCATCAAATCGACTAAAAATTTTTGTAGCAGTTCATGTTCTTCTTCTATGACTAGGTAATCTGCGACCCCTAGTTCTTTGACAGCTTGATTATGGAGTGACATTTTTCTCCCCTTCCCATATTTTATGTCGATAACCAAGCTACTAAACTTTCTAGTCTGCGCACCGAGTTACCTAACGATTACATACTAACCCTTAGATGGTTAATTAAAATTGATTTAGAGCAAATAGTTATTTTTTATTTTTGTTTCTAAACTGGTGCTTGCAAAAAGACTGACCTATTTTTCGTAATGCTTATAGGTATCAATCCAGTTACGGGCAATCGATTGCTGAGCTTTATCTAGACTTACTACGCCATTACAGACTAGCTTATACAAAGTAAACTCTAATGTATCTTTTCTCTCTGCATTCCATTCACTGATTCTCGGCTGAGGCCAAAGGTTTTTTGGATCATTAGGGCTGCCCCCAATACTTAATGGAATGAGGTGATCCTCTTCGTAATGTTGTGGATTGGCATCGGTATATCTGTATTCTGAGATCTGTTGTTTCTTTAGCTTGTTGGTGTAATAGGCGGGAGGTCTGATGGTTTTGGTATAGCCTTTTACACAGATCGTGCTTTGAATATTTTGCTGGGTAATGCTGGCATTTAAGGCGCCTGGAGTGAGGTTTGAATCTGGTAAATCGCCGGCTATTGCCAATTGCAAGCTGCAGAGTAAGGCTAAGGCGGTTAACAGTGCGTGGAATTTAGGTATTGTCATGATGGCTGTTCCTACTCAGGATAATCTATAGTAACACCACTTTGTGTGTGCTTATTCTAATTGAACCACCATCCACAAGTAATGGTAGTTCAATTATCTTGCTAGATTCACCCAACCAATTCTGTGATGAGAAAGTCTTTCATCACATTTAGTTGCTCTATTTCATTTTTAACGGTTAACAGAGTTTTTTCTAGAGATTGAATATCTACTTTTAATTTCTCCATATAATTATATTTGTTTTGAGCTATTTCTTTTAAACTGTCAATTGACTTTTGCCATTCATTTTTTTCTTGAAGCATAAAATTTTTGGTATTTTTGGCATTTTCGATTGTTTCTTCAGCTTCTATTAATTCTTTTTTTGCGGGTAATAGCAGAAAAATGCGCATAAGATTGAATGTACAAATAAAAAAGCTTATAAGTAAACCAAATATTGCAAATTTCGAAAAGGCATTGAACCAAAACATAAATGGATCTGGCGTAACTCCGGCTTTAATCGCTCCCCGCCCATTCGCAACTAAAGAGGATGGGCATAATGTAATCATCCAGTCACAACCTAGCGCGATGCCTGCAGCATCTTGGTCATATATATCTTGCTGTTTCTTATTTAGAATATCATGCCAAAGGTCATCATATTTCTTCTGGATTGTAGCTTTATCAATAGTCAAGCTGCCCACCTTGTCAGAAAGCGCAACTTTCTCCTGAGTCAAACTGCCCACCTTGGCTTCAAGAGCGGCTTCCTTACTGCAAGAACATAAGCATAGAGAAAGTGCTAATACAAAAGCAATCTTAATTATTTTGTAATTTTTTTTCATATCATTTTTCCTTAAATAGTTGGAATAGCACTTTTCCTGTAAGCCAATTTGGCACTACCATTCGATCTTCTTTTACCCAACGGCCTTGGCTATTTTTACCCCATGTTACGTAAGTCTTACCAGCCTCATAAGCTTTTTTGTAGCGTGTGATAATGGCTTGGGCATCACTATAAAATAAGATGTAATCAAGATCTGAAATGCCGTAATCATTTACCCTTAGTGCGTTTATGCAGCTTGATATTTGGTGATCTAAAAAACGATCCCATTTGCCAGTTAATTCAACTTCAACACCGATTCTTTGCTGGTTTGGTAAAATCCAAATTACATCTGGCTGTTTAACTTCAAAGGTAGAAAGTATTGCAACTTCCTTTTCAGTTTCAAACTTTATAATCTTCCCAGTATTCATCTTTTGCATCGTAAGGCTTTGAGCAATATAGTTGTGACGTAATTGATCTTGCCGAATCTTATAAGGATTTACTTCATATTTAATTAAAGTATCCCTTCTGCTTTCAATAACTCTAAGCCCTTCTTTTGTAAGCGTGAGCATTTGCCCTGGAACATTTTTAAAGCCACTTCCACAGGCTGTTTTAGTGCTTTTCGCTAAGCCATTGTTAACTAATATTCTACTGAGACCATTCACTGACGTTTGCGAAAGTTGATTAATAACTCCCGGTGAGCTATAACGCCACGGGTAAATCCAATCTAAGGCAGAATAAATACTCTCCTCTCTGCGAATCTTTGTTGTTGTAACATTTAAATCTAATTTCCTAACTCCATGAAACTCTTCTGCAACTACCATCTTTATTTCTCCAATATCTAATTCATTAAGTTTGTTTCCGTTTAAATCTCCCAATTAATAATATACGCATTATATATAAATTTAAATATAATTATCAATTAAATCAATAGGTTAAGAAATTTAGACAAAGCAATCCCACCTTTAGTAGATAAGAAAAAAATTTACTTACTCTACCGTTTGGTTTTAGTAGATAAGTAATAAATTGACTTACGCTACAATTTGGTTTCACACGGGAACGTAAAAAGTATTGGTTGCTGATTTAGATGGTTTGCAGAACTTTGCGAGCTAATCTGCTTTTTTTGGTCGAATATTCTGCATCGACATAATGGGAATGTTTGGAGTTGATATCTTTTAATATTTTGAGTTTATCTAGACTTGTAAATTATTTTTTAAGAAGCAAGCCTTTATCTATTTCCTGAAAATACATAAAGTACATCCAGGCTTTTTATTGCGCTCTCACTAGAATTATTTGAAATTATTTTTATTTATTTTTATGCACCAATATTTTTTATTCAATTGATTAATAGGATGTTTTTTAATCTGTCTTTTCGTGAACGTACATGGTGTACGGTGGGGTGTTTAGTGCGTTTGCGCAATCCAAAATAGCCTTGTATAGTAAATACATAGTGTTTTTACTGAGGGCAAAAAACAGCTTCATTGCAGAATTAACATCAATCATCATTACAGCAAGACGCCACTGAAGACAAAGGAGATTGCGGAACGGTTTTTCAGAATGAGCAAAGAGGCTGATTATGCCCTTACCGAAATAGAACGGAGAAGTTCAGATCAATTGGATCAAAATTAAATAAGCTTAAAAAGGGTGCAACAAATGACAAACATAGTGAATTTCCACACTGACGAATCGGAAGAGGATGAATTTTTCAGCAACTCCGAAATGGATGATTGGGCCACGGATTCAATTGCCAGAATGCAGGCCACCATGGCAGATCCAGAGAAGTCAGAAAGAACAAAGCTTGAAGCTAAAATGATCATAGCGCTTCACACAAACAATGATCAAGATTTTTATCGAATTACAGGAATATTAGGAAGATTAAATAAAACTGGAATCACAATCGTCAAATAAATAATGAATATGGTTGTTACATGAAGACTCTTTTTGGGAGATCACATTAATTTTAATTAGTCATAAAGGTGGAAATTTAATATGTTTGAGCTATTTGTTCTAACTCTATTTTTAGCGCTCATTATAAGAATAATAGAAGGAACCGAATCAAACAATCATGAAGATGAAGATTTGTTCAGCGATAGTAATAGACGTGATGTTGATTATGGCGATTTGCCAGAAATCACAAGATGTGAGTTTGAATACCCATACGCTGTTACAGGGCTAATTAGTGCGTATGACTACATAGCACCAACATATGACCATGATGAGTATTAATGACGCAAACTACCCAATGAAACGGGTTCCTTGAAAAACAACCAACTGGTTGCAGGATATGTATATCTAAAAGGAATCAGCATCATGCCAACATACAAAAATCTAATCTCTTCACCATACTTCCAAGTTCTCCCAGCATCATCACAGCAGAAAGTACTGGCGCAGCCAGATCTCTCATCAGCATGTAGCGAACTCAGAATACAACTAGAGGAAGTGGAGCAGTCTGAAAATAGAGTGGTCATCAACGCAGACCTCCAGCAGAGGCTTCTGGCAGGAAAATCCACCAACGCAATGGCTCAACTAAGCCTGGCAGGATGCGATCCGTTTGAGGTCACGCCAGAGCAGTTAGAGAGGCTCATAGAGATAGATCCGGTCACCTACCATCCGTCATCCACTAAACTCACACCAAAGGGTGTGGCTGTCTGGGATCAGATTTTTAAAGATAAGCTCGGCAACAACTACAAAGAAGTGTTGGGGCTCGTGTAGAGAGTACTTTAGTACTTAAGAGTGAATTTAGTGGAATTATTTGGGTCTTCGTAAAGCTTTGTGTCTAGATGAGTATTCAGATGAAAAAAGTGAGGGGTGGCGAAAATAAAGCTATCGCTTTGTATTAAACTAAATCAGCTCTGTTTTTATTAATCCATGCATTGATATTTCGGTAAAGCTCTTCAGCTTGTTTGATGCACTCAATGACGGCTTGGTCACTGACTGGATCACCTTCGTAATCACTGACATTACGTTGTTTCCTAAGTGCATCTAGGACTATGACAGTAGCTTGTTCTAAGCCAATCGTTGTTGGTAGTGTTTGAATAGCGGTTTGATGATGGCCAGGTTGGCTTGTGGAAGTGCGATACCCATTGACCCATAACGCAAGCATTGAGCACTGCATAATACATTTGTATGCCGCATCAAATCTATTTTCAGCGCTTATTTCTGCAATATGTGCATCGGCGAGATTGCGATTCGCAGCCTCTAATAAGCGTAGTACAGCATCCCGTGTGGGACTATGCACTTGTAGTTTGTTAATTTTAAGTAGATTGGCTAAGCTCATTTTCAGTACCTATTATAAACAGCTTAGGCTTGCCTAACACTTCTTTAATGAATGAATCGTTGTTTCTTATACGTCGCTCAAACTCTTCTCGTGAGTACACTACTGGGTTAACTTCACGTTGCAATACTGCTTGAGTTGAATGGAGGGCTTGCACTGCATCAGAGAAGCTTAAACTACCTATTAGCATGATGTCGACGTCGCTATTGGTTTGTTGATCGCCGCGTGCAATAGAGCCAAATACAAAGGCTAATTCAATCTTATTTTCTAAACCTATCAAGGCGTTCGCTAATACGTCAGCCAAACCAGAAGTTTTGCGTAAAATACTTGCTAGCTCATCAAAAATAGGACAACTAAGATTGGCGCTATAGTGAACCTGATTGCCTACTTTTTTTCTTTGTAGTATCCCACCAGAAGTGAGTTTTGTAAGCTCTTTGTGTAAGGTACCTGGTGATGTACCTGTAAGCCTAGCTAATTCACGCACATGGTAACTAGCATCAGGATTTAGTAGTAACAGACCTAAAGTTCGCTCTCTGTATTCTCCAAAAAGTAAAGAACCTAACATATCGTTTCCTTTATTGCTTCAATCGTAGCTTATAATGAAACGAAGTGCAGATAAAGTCAAATGTTATGTGTAACAATCAATGGCTATGTTTAATTGATATGCAAAAATATTAATACTAAACACAAGGACACCCAGAACTCAGCCTAGCTAGTTACTACAAGCTTCACATACGTGCGATGTGCTTTCAATTTGGTACGGCCTAAAGATATCTACTTTATTGCACAAAATTCTAGCCATTCGTACTCTGTATTAAATTCTTTTCTGCACTTACTAATGCCAAATGATGTTCTTCTAACTCTATCTCAGATGCTCGCTTTTTAGCGTATTCAAATGGTTGCAGATAGATTCTGCCTTCACCAAAAATCATAGGTATTTCACCGGCAGTTGAGAATGATAGAACAGCTTCTTCTGCACTAAGACCACTTTCAATACTGGTCCTTAACTGGTCATCAACCACTTTTTTAGCGCATTCTAGTGCTTCTTCTGCGGTAGAAAAAGAGCCTGCATTCAAAGGGTCGCCGCTATAAGGGGGTGATTCGTATGCATCAAAGGTTTGTACTGAGTAGGGTTTTGGAATGGTCATTTAAGCGCTTTTCCTCTCTCAATTAGATCATCAAAAATTCTCTCAAGTTTGATGTTGGTGCCACGTAAACCTGCAACTACATTATCAGCCCATTTGAAATAGTCTTGTTTCCGTTCAAGTTCCCAATTGGCCGGTGGTGAAGAAATGATGTCTCTAAGGTTACATATTTTATCGGCCAGTTTGACCATCTTGGCTTCAATTGAAATGTGCGGAGCATGATCAATCTGTAATTGCTTACGTACGTCTTTATTTAAGTCTTTATCGTCTGTTACTTCCCTAACGATATCGGTAATCGCATCACCAAATTGACTCCGCATATCTGCTTCTAACGCTTCAAACTCTTCTTTTGTAGTAGGTATATCTTCAAGGATGTCGTGTAGAACAGCTGCGCAAAGGACATCCATATTCACGATACCCCCTTCATTCGCCAAGTAGCTTTTTTCCAAAGTAAAAGTAACACGCATATTCATCACACTTTAGCTTTAAAATCTTTTCTGCCGATAAGTTTTCCAGGCTCTGTCCCTGTTAAGTAAGCTCCCCCAGAAATACTGTCATATTCTATCCAATCACATTCCATCGTTACGCCACCAAATAAACTTTCACAAACACAAACATCCAACCATTTGGTAGGTTCACCTTTCTCGTTAGTGACATGGGTGATGAAGCCTAAGCTTTGCCAGTGATCTACCAAAGATTTAATGTCCATGGAATTCATGGCGCCATCTCTAAATAGGTGTTCGTCATACCAAATGCGCCCGCCAATTGCATAATCATGGTCTTTTAAACACTGCTCCCAACCGCCAGGGTATTTTTCTTTAATGGTAGCGATGGGCACAATGAAGTCGATGAACTCTAATTGAACGGACATGGCTATCCTATCAAGGTCATGTTTGCGCGCGCATTTGCGTATTTAAATGCGTATTGGCAGTATTCACACTCTTCTGCTGCATCAGGAATTACATCGGAATCAAGACACGCTTTAATAGCATGTAAGGCTGGTTCGACCCAGTTATCATTTCCCACATAAGGCAACATGGAGACCGTGAAGTCCAACCGATTGTTGAAAGCAGATTTATCTTTAAGTCCATTGCAATAAACAAACCACCCTTGCGCTGCTACTTTGAACCCATTCTGACGTAATAGCCATTGGTAGAACTCCATTTGGCGCTTATATCCAATCTGCCAGTCTGCATCAAGTGTTACTGCATCGGCCTTTGATGTGGCCTTGTAATCCACCACAATCATTTCTTTGGTATCTAAATCAAACCAAATATCATCTACTGCACCGAAGGTCTCAAAGTTAGTGGCCTCATGCACAAACGATACGCCTTTGAAGTTACTGCGCCATGTATCTAGTTGTGAATTTTGGTAAGGAATAGCATGCAGTCCTGCCCCTGTCATGTAAGGATGTGGCAGATTCTCAGCACGGTAATGGTCAAACTCTTTTTTAAGTAAGGCATCCACTGCGCTGTTTAAGTTGAACGGGAAGCCAGGCGGACGCTTCACACCTAAACGCACATCCAGATAAAAACAATGCGGGCAGTTGAGGAATAAATCTACCTTGCTGCGACTAATTCGGAAGGGGTCTTGTTGCCCAGGAACATAAATATATTTTCTAGCCATGAATATCTGCCGCCAATAAGTCAGTAATGGTCGTTGTAGAGATTAATTTAAAAGTGAGGGTGTAAGAAATTTTGTGTAAATAGTCATTTTGCAGGAAACTGCTATTTTCAGAAATGGATTAAAAATGACCTTACCAAAAGCTTTACCCAATGATTTAATTGATAGCCTGCTATCGAACT
>Ga0316219_1003158_pt1 | contig 13759 bp, 11 predicted proteins | sample TBH18003PmetaG_FD_203635 | JGI IMG/M metagenome (GOLD analysis project Ga0316219, IMG submission 203635) | Freshwater microbial communities from Trout Bog Lake, Wisconsin, USA - TBH18003P | ecosystem: Environmental > Aquatic > Freshwater > Lake > Hypolimnion/Profundal zone | place: USA... | reverse complement strand
CTGATCTGCCGGCCGACGTTCGCCAAGTCGTACAGGGCTGTCCTGCAGTTTGCCGAACAGTGTCTGCGGCAAGACATCGAGACGACACTGACCGCCGTCGACTTTCCGGGCGCCGACCTGGAGGGTTGCGCGGCGATCGCCGGCGCCATGGGCGCCGGCTTCCGTGCCCGCGGGCTCGCCTCGCCGCGCGGGCGCGACCACGCCGAGAAAGGGGAAGCACGATGACCGAGACGGGGGCCCGCATCCTGCTTGTGGACGACGAGGACGCCATTCTCAAGCTGCTGCGCTTCCCACTCGAGAAGGAGGGCTATCAGGTCGTCACCGCCGGTGACGGCGAGGAGGCCCTCGAGACGTTCGCACGCGAGGCCTTCGACCTCGTGATCCTGGACATCATGCTGCCGCACGTGGACGGCATGGAGGTGTGCCGCCGCATCCGCGCCCAGAGCATCGTCCCCATCATCATGCTCACCGCCAAGTCGGATGAGTTCGACAAGGTGCTCGGCCTCGAGATCGGCGCCGACGACTACATCACCAAGGACAAGTTCAGCCTGCGCGAGTTCCGCAGCCGCGTGCGCGCCCAGCTGCGAAGGGCGGAGATGAGCCGCAGCGCCGAGGCATCCAGGAAGGACGTGATCAAGGTCGACGACCTCGAGGTCGACCTCCTCAAGCGCAACGTCCTCATCCGCGGCACCAAGTCCGACCTCACCTACATCGAGTTCGAGATCCTCAAGACGCTCATCTCCCACCCCGGCCGCGTCTACAGCCGCCAGCTCCTCCTGCAGCTGGTGTGGGGCGACTCGGACTACCGCGACGCGCGCACCGTCGATGTGCACATCCGCCACCTGCGTGAGAAACTCGAGAACGACCCCAAGGACCCGGAGTTCATCTTCACGGTCCGCAACATCGGCTACAAGTTCCGCGAGTTCTAGGAGGCGAGGGCGCCCCGGGCGTCCGGCCACATGCTGTTCCGCTCCGTCAAGAACTGGCTGACCGTCCTCATCCTGGCCCTGGTGGCCCTCGCGATGCTCGTCGCTTGGGTGTACGTCGTGCCGCCACTCGCTAACAGGCTGGACCAGCAGAAGCTGACGGACCAGCGGCTCAGCGCCTCGGTGATCAGCAGCACGGTAGCGAACAGCACCGTCTACTACCTCGGGAACCGCAGCATGGGCGTGAGCAACGAAGCCCTCCTCGCGCGCACGGTGACGGTCATCGGCATGCAGTTCAACGCCCGCGTCGTGCTCATCACGATGAACCAGGCCATCAGGCAGGACTCGGGCGGCATCAACGCCCTCGACCTGGGCGACTACCCCATGGTGCAGCAGTCCCTGGCTTCGGGCCGTCCTGTCCAGGGGATCGTCACGACCTCGTCGGGCCGCTACGCCGCGACCGCCGTCCCGCTCATCGACCCTGGGACCGGCACGGTGTTCGGCACCGTCCTCGTCGCCTCGTCTCTGAAGGACGTGGACAAGGCCGTCGTGGCCGTGCAGCGGCAGCTGCTCTTCGCCACGATCTTCGCGATGGCGATCAGCCTCCTGCTCGGCTACCTCGCCTCGTACTTCATCGCCCGCCGCCTCAAGCGCATCGAGCTGAGTGCGGAGGCCATCGCAGCGGGCGACCTCACGGCCAAGGTCCCGGCGACGGTGGAGGACGAGATAGGCCAGCTGGCCGCGACCTTCAACGTCATGGCCGACCGGCTCAGAGGCGCGTTCGCCCAGGTGGAGTACGAGCGGGACCGGGTCGAGGTGCTGCTCAACGACCTGAGCGAGGGCGTGCTCGGCCTCGCCGGCGACGGGACCGTGTCGATCGCCAACCCGGCGTCGGCCGAGCTGCTGGGCGGCAGCGTCCTCGTGGGCGCCGGGCTCGACGAGATCTTCCCCGCGGATGTCGCCGAAGCATGGCGCGAGTCGCGCAAGGACGGCGACGTCCAGGTCGTGGTCGTGGTGCACGGCGACCGCACGCTGGAGGCGACCACCTACCCCGTCGGCGGGGCCGCAGACTTCACCTCCATCGTCGTCCTCCGCGACGTCACCGCGCAGGCACGCCTCGAGCGCGCGCGCAAGGACCTCATCGCCAACGCCTCGCACGAGTTCAAGACGCCGCTCTTCTCGCTGGCAGGGTTCCTCGAGCTCATCGACGAGGGCAACGTCAGCCCCGAGGAGCAAGGCGAGTTCCTTGGCCTGATGCGCCAGCAGGTCGACCGCCTGCGAAACCTGGCGGTGAGCATGCTCGACCTCTCGCGTGTCGAGGCGGGCTCTATCGAGATGCAGCCGGAGTACGTCGAGCTGGAGACCGTCGCACGCTCCGTACTCGACGAGTTCCAGGTCCAGGCGCAGGCCAAGGTCCTTGACCTCGTCGCGGAGACCGACGAAGGCCTGACCGCCTGGTGCGACGAACAGCGGCTCGCCCAGGTGCTGCGCGCGCTGGTCGACAACGCCATCAAGTTCTCGCCGTCGGGCAGCACCGTGACCATCGGCGCGCATCCCGAGGATCCCTTCGTGGCCGTCGTCGTCAGCGACGACGGCCCGGGCATCACGCCGTCCGAGTTGCCCCACGTCTTCGAGCGCTTCCACCGCGGCAGCGAGGAACGCGCGAGCACGTCGGGCGCCGGCCTCGGTCTGTCCATCGCCCGCGAGCTCACGGAGATGATGGGCGGACGCATCCGCGCCGAGTCCGGCGGCCGCGGCACGCAGTTCACGGTCAGCCTGCCGCGCGCGGACCGGGCGCCGCGGTCCGTCAAGGGCGGCAAAGCCGAGACGGCGGGCGCCGGTCAGGCGGAGGCCGTGTCGCCGGCGGGCGCCGGCGCGCAGGAGCCCAGCGGGACGTCGACAGGCACGGGCGACGAGCCCGGTTCATAAGACTTAATCGTCGCCCGGCCGTTACGCAACACGCCCGAGAGCGTACTTAACACCCAGCAGGCATCATCTGCCCCAGATTCGTGCGCGGCGTGCGCGAGTGCGGGCGCCGCTTCGGCATGGGGCCGCCACGAGAACGAAGGGAAGACGATGGTCAAGATGCGAGGGTTCCTCCTGGGTCTGGGCGGCGGCGCGGTCGGCGCGGCGCTCGTCGTGCTCGTCCTGGTTCTGGTGTTCAACTTCGGGGAGACCAAAGAGACGGTCGTGCAGACGCCGTCGCAGCTGCCTGCCACCTACGCGCCCGGCAGCCAGGGATTCACTCCCGAGCAGATCTACAAGAGTCTGTCCGGCGGCGTCGTCATGGTCCAGTCGGACTTCGGCAACGCGGGCACCAACATCTTCGGGCAGCAGCAGAGCGGGCAGGCACTGGGCACCGGCTTCGTCGTCTCCAAGGACGGCTACATCCTCACCAACGCGCACGTCGTGCAGGATCAGGGCCAGAAGGCCACCAGCGTCACCGTCGTGTTCAACAAGGGCGGCTCCAAGACGCAGCAGGTCAAGGGCCAGATCATGGGCATCGACTCCACCAGCGATGTCGCGGTCATCAAGGTCGATCCGGCCGGGGTGAACCTGCAGCCTCTGCCGCTCGGCGATTCGTCCAAGGTGCAGGTCGGCGAGAACGTCGTGGCCATCGGCAACCCGCTGGGGTACGACTTCTCGATCACGTCTGGCATCGTCTCGGCCACCGGCCGCAGCCTCCAGGGACCGAGCGGGCGCTTGATCCCCAACGGCATCCAGACCGACGCGGCCATCAACCCGGGCAACTCGGGCGGCCCCCTGATCGACTCGACCGGCCACGTGATCGGCATCAACGAGCAGATCGCGTCTCAGTCGGGCGGCAACCAGGGTCTCGGCTTCGCCGTGCCCATCAACACGGCGATCCGCTCGCTCGGGCAGCTCAAGAATGGCGGGACGGTCAAGTACGCGTGGCTCGGCGTCGCCGGCGTGACACTCACGCCGCAGATCGCCCAGCAGGCCGGCACGACCCAGCAGAGCGGCGCGCTGGTCGAGCAGGTGCTCGCCAACAGTCCGGCCGCCAAGGCGGGGCTAAAGGGCGGCACCAAGGCCATCGCGGTGCAAGGCCAGAGCGTGAAGGTCGGCGGCGACATCATCGTCAAGATCGACGGCCAGGACGTCGCTACCTATGACGACCTGATCGCCTATCTCGGCACCAAGTCGCCGGGGGACCAGGTCACGCTGACCGTGTTGCGTGGCACCCAGACGCAGACCATCACCGCGACGCTGGGAACGCGCCCGACCAACCTCTAGCCGGAGCGCGCGGGACCAGGCTCGAACGACGGGCCGGCGGCGCCGATACGCCGCCGCCCGTGTCACGTACGTGCGAGAGTGCGGCGGCGGAAGTCCGGCCCCGTGGCGCGCGAGCGCGGGTGCCCTCGCGGATGGCTCAGGTCGCGCCCATACCCACTAAACCGGGTAGATGGCCCACCTTTTTTGACAACCGCTCATGCGCGGGTGTATACCAAGTATCCAAGGTCGTCTCGGCGCCTTGGGGAGCCGTTCCACCATGCCGACGCGACTGGAGGGTCCGTTGGTCAAGCACCCGCTCGGCGAAAGCATGCAGGCCCTGCTGCCGATTGTGCACGGCCTCGCCGAGATGTTCGGTCCGGACTGCGAGGTCGTCCTGCACGACGTCGCCCAACTCCCGCACTCCATCGTCGCCATCGAGAACGGCGCCGTCACCGGCCGCACCGTCGGCGACGTCCCCACGGACCGCATGCTCCGCAACCTGCGCAGCGCCGACGAGACGCAGGACGTTCGCCTCTACATCTCCTCGCACGACGGCAAGATCCTCAAGTCGCTCGCCGTCACGCTGCGCGACGAAGACGGCGAGCCCTTCGGCCTCCTCGGACTCAACTACGACATCTCGGACGTCGTCCAGGCGCAACGCACGCTGGCGAACTTCACCGCCGTGGGCCGGCTCGGCAGCGGCGCCGTGCCCGAGAGCGGCGAGATCTTCGCCGGTGATATCCGCGACGTGGTGGCCGGCATGATCACCAAGATCCTCAACGAGATGGGGCGCACGCCGGGAGCGATGTCGCGCGAGGAGAAGATGGAGGTCGTCAAACGCCTCGAGGAGCGCGGCGCCTTCCTCGTGAAGCGTTCCGCCGAGCAGGTCGCCGAGGCGCTCGACCTCTCTCGCTACACCATCTTCGCGTACCTCAAGGAGATCCGTCACGGCGACGCCGGCGACGAGGCCACCATGCATCCGGCCGCCGGACGCTCCACGGGAGGCCGGCGGTGACCTGCGATGCGCGCAGCGGCGTCGCCGAGGTGAGCCCCGACGCCACCACCGTGGACGCGCTCTACGACATCATCGCCGGCTCGGGCTGCCGCTCGCTGGCCGTCATCGGTCTGGTCAAGAACGCCGGCAAGACAACGGTGGTCAACGCGCTCATGGCCAACTGCCCGCACCTCTTCGGCCTCACCTCGCTGGGCCTCGACGGGGAGCGCACTGACCATCTTACGGGACTCGCGAAGCCGCGCATCGCGCCGCCGCGTGGCACGCTCGTAGCTACGACGCAGGGCTCGCTCGACCGCTCGCGCTACGCTATGGAAGTGCTCGAGGAGCTGCCCTACCACACGCCGCTGGGGCGCGTGGTCATCGGCCGCGCCGGCAGCGAGGGCCAGGTCGAGGTCAGCGGACCCACGACCCTCGCCGAGTTGCGCGGCACGGTCGCGCGCCTCCAGGCGCTCGGCGCCGAGCAGGTCCTCGTCGACGGTGCGATCAACCGGCTCGGCAGTGCCTCGCCGCGCGTCAGCGACGGCCTCGTCATGGCCACCGGAGGCATGGTCGGCGAGACCCTTGACGAGGCGCTTGAGACCACGTCGGCCACGCTCGACACCCTGCTGCTGCCGGCGGCTTCGCAGGAGACGCGGGCGCTCATCGCTCCGTTCCTCGCGAACCGCACCCGCGCGGTCTTCTTCGACGAGCGCGGCGGCGCCACGCCCCTCGAGCTGCCGACCGTCGTCGGCGAGGGCGTCACGGTCGCCCGCGAGGTGGAGCGCCTCGGCACGCGCACGCTTTTCATCGGCGGCGCTTTGACACAGGAGTTCGTGGACGACTTCACGCGCGTGCTGCCCCCCCGCCGCGAGCTTCGCCTCGTGGTGCGTGACGCCACCGTGCTCGTTCTCCCGGCGGCGGCCGTGTCCCGCATCCCCAGGCGCGGCATCGCGCTCGAAGTGCTCACTCCGCTGCGCGTGCTCGCCGTGACGACCAACCCCTTCCGCGTGCCGCAACCGTACCAGCCGAAGATCTTCTTCAACGCGATCGCCGACGCCGTCGGCGATCGCGCACCCGTGTTCGACGTCGTCAACGGGCTCGCCCGTCTGCCTGAGGGCAGCCCCCCGAGCCCCGCCGGCGCCGACTCTCCCTGACGAAAGTGGGTGGTCAAGTGAACGATGCGCTTCGTCTCAACGCCGACGTCGTCGATCGCGCCCGGGCCGCGGCCAGCGCGATCGCCGACGACATCCAGCAGCACATCGAGCGGCACACGACCGACACGACCGAGCGCGCAACGCTGCGTCTGCTCGGCATCTCGGGTGTGAACGAGATCGACGTGCCGCTCGTGAACGTCGTCGCCGAGCACGCCCGCGAGCTGCTGCCCGGCGGCATCATGCGGCCGTTCGTCGACCTCATGATCCAGACCGGCAGGAACGCGCAGGAAGTGGCCGAGGGTGTCGCCGCCGGCGACCTCGCCCTGGCCGATGTGCCCGCCGGACGCCGCGCCGCGGCAGAGGCCCGCGCCGCCGAGCTCGCCGGGGAGGGCGTAGCGCGCATCGACGCCGTCCGCGCGCGCCGCAACGAGCTGGTCGCGGAGACCGGCGAGGCGGTCAAGCCCTACGTCTACGTGATCGTCGCCACCGGCAACATCTACGAGGACGCCTCGCAGGCGCAGGCTGGCGCGCGCCGGCGCCGACGTGATCGCCGTCATCCGCACGACCGCTCAGAGCCTGCTCGACTACGTCCCCTTCGGTGAGACCACCGAGGGCTTCGGCGGCACCTACGCCACGCAGGAGAACTTCCGCCTGATGCGCAAGGCGCTCGACGAGGTCGGCGCCGAGCTCGGCCGCTACATCCGTCTCTGCAACTACGCCAGCGGCCTCTGCATGCCGGAGATCGCCACGATGGGCGCGCTCGAGCGCCTCGACATGATGCTCAACGACTCCATGTACGGCATCATCTTCCGCAACATCAACATGCAGCGCACGTTCGTCGACCAGTACCTCAGCCGGCTGATCAACGCCCGCGCCGGCATCATCATCAACACCGGCGAGGACAACTACCTCACGACCGCGGACGCCTTCGAGAAGGGGTTCACGGTCGTGAGCTCGGACTTCATCAACCAGGCGTTCGCGCTGCGCGCCAACCTGGAGCCGTGGCAGATCGGGCTTGGCCACGCCTTCGAGATCAACCCGGCCAAGCCCGATCAGGTCGTCTACCAGATCGCCGACGCGCAGCTCGTTCGCCAGCTCTTCCCCGGCTACCCGCTCAAATACATGCCGCCCACCAAGTACATGCCGGGCGACATCTTCCAGGGGCACATCATCGACGGCATGTTCAACTTCACCGGTATCTTCACCGGCCAGGAGATCATGCTGCTCGGGATGCTCACGGAGGCCCTGCACACCCCGTTGCTGCAGGACCGCTATCTGAGCATCAAGAACGCCAAGTACGTCTTCGAGAGCTGCCGCGACCTCGCCGGCGAAGTCACCTACAAGCCCGGCGGCATGATCGAGCAGCGCGCCAACGACCAGCTGCAGAAGGCCGCCGGGCAGCTCGAGCACGTTCGCGAGATCGGCTTGTTCAAGGCGCTCGAGGACGGCGAGTTCGCCGACGTCAAGCGCGACCCGCGCGGCGGGCGTGGCTTCGAGGGCGTCTTCGAGGTCACCGCGGACTACTTCAACCCGTTCTTCGCGGCGCTTCGCGAGGGCCGGATGAGCGGGGCTCCCGCGGGTCCGGCCCCCGGCGCGTCAATCTCGGCCGAAGAAGGGGGTCACTGATGGTAATAAGGCCGTACGGTGATACTCGGGATGACGGCATCATGCAGTTCTCCTTCACGCTCCCCATGCCGTACTCGATCAAGTCGGCCGACGTCGGCAAGCAATTCCTCGAGAAGCTCGGCTTCCACACCGTCGCCATCGCCGAGTGCAAGGCCATCGACCCGCAGTACACGCTCTTCGTCGCCTACGGGCGCACCGACACCGGCATCGACCCGGACGAGGTGAAGGGCGACTACCTCGAGGTCGAGGAGATGGATTACTACGCCATCAACGCTCTGATCAAGGAGAAACTCGGCCGCAAGCTCAGCGTCGTCGGCGCCGCCATCGAGAGCGACGCGCACACCGTGGGCATCGACGCGATCATGAACATGAAGGGCTTCGCCGGGAACTACGGGCTCGAGCGATACCCGGAGATGGACGCCCTCAACATGGGCTCGCAGATCCCCTGCGCCCAGCTCGTCAAGACGGCGCTGGAGCGCGAGGCCGACGTCATCCTCGTGAGCCAGATCGTCACGCAGAAGAACATCCACGTGCAGCACCTCACCCAGCTCATCGAGCTGATCGAGGCCGAGGGCGTACGCGAACGCTTCGTGCTCATCGTCGGCGGCCCGCGCATCAACAACGCGTTCGCCAAGGAGCTCGGCTACGACGCCGGCTTTGGACCGCGCACGACGCCCCTCGAGGTCGCGTCGTTCATGGCCCAGGAGGTCGTGCGCCGGCTCGAGGATGCGTGAGCCTGCACCAATGGAGCCATCCGTCATCAACAGCTGTGTCGTGACGCAGAGCGTGGATCTTGCGGCGGGGGCTGCAGCCACACACGCAACAGCACCAGGAGGTCAAAGTGTCTGACAACGACATCGTCATTCTTTCCGCAGTACGCACGGCTCAGGGACGGTTCATGGGCGGCTTCGCCAAGACGCCCGCGATCGATCTCGGCGCCATCGTCATGAAGGAAGCTCTCGTGCGCGCGGGCGTCGCGGGCGAGCAGCTCGAGGAAGTCATCTTCGGCAACGTCATCCAAGCCGGCCTGGGGCAGAACACCGCCCGCCAGGCCGAGATCAAGGCCGGCATCCCCGTCGACGTGCCGGCCATCACGGTCAACCGCGTCTGCGTCTCCAGCGCCTCGGCGATGGCGATGGCGGCCAACGCCATCAAGGCCGGCGACGGCGACATCTACCTCGTCGGCGGCATGGAGAACATGACGCGCGCACCGTGGGTGCTGCAGGACGGGCGCACCGGCTACCGCATGGGCATGCCCACCGGCAACATGTACGACACCATGGTCTGGGACGGCCTCTGGGACGCCTTCAACAATTACCACATGGGCATGACTGCCGAGAACCTGAGCGAGAAGTTCGGCATCACGCGCGAGCAGCAGGACGAGGTCGCCTACAAGAGCCACGTCAACGCCGTTGCGGCGATCGACGCGGGCCGCTTCAAGGACGAGATCGTCCCCGTGGTGATCCCGCAGCGCAAGGGCGACCCCGTGGTGATCGACACCGACGAGTGCCCGCGCCGTGACGCCAGCCTCGAGTCGATGGCCAAGCTCAAGCCGTTCTTCAAGGAAGGCGGCGTCGTGACCGCCGGCAACGCGTCGGCGCTCAGCGACGGCGCCAGCGCCGTCGTGCTCACCTCGCGCAAGAAGGCCGCTGAGCTCGGACTCAAGCCGATCGCGACGCTCGTGAGCTACGCCACCGCCGCCTGCGAGCCCGAGATCATGGGCTACGGCGAGACCAAGGCCGCCGAACTGGCGCTCAAAAAGGCCGGCCTCGCCGCCAAGGACGTCGATCTCGCAGAGTTCAACGAGGCGTTCGCCTGTGTCGCCGCTCTCGCCACGCGCGAGCTCGGCCTCGCCGCCGACATCGTCAACGTCAACGGCGGCGCGGTGGCCCTCGGCCACCCGCTCGGCAACACCGGCACGCGGATGGTCGTCACGCTCATCCACGAGCTGCAGAAGCGCGGCAAGACCATCGGCCTCACCGGCGCCTGCGTGGGCGGCGGCCAGGGCGCCGGTTCCGTCATCAAGGTCGAGGGCTGAGTCCCAAACCAGGGTCAATCGAGGGAGACAACGCCCCGCGCGTGGAAGCGGACAGGCAGTCGAGCGCGGGCACACCCCCCCAAAGGAGGGAGAGAGCATGAAGGAAGGTAACAAGTTCGGCGCCCACAGGGTCATCGAGCCTCAGGGCGTGCTGCCGCAGCCGGCATGGCGGATCGACAACACGATGGAGATCGCCGACAACGAGATCCTCATCGACGTCGACACGCTCAACGTCGACGCGGCGAGCTTCACGCAGATCGAGGAGGCCGAGGGCGGGGACGTCAAGAAGATGGCCGCTCACAGCCTCGACATCATCAAGAAGCGCGGCAAGCACCACAATCCCGACACGGGTTCCGGCGGCATGCTGCTGGGCACGGTCGCGGCGATCGGGCCCAAGCTCAAGGACCGCGACCTCAAGGTTGGAGATCGCATCGCCACCCTCGTGTCGCTCTCGCTCACGCCGCTCAAGGTCGACGAGATCATCTCCATTAACAAGGACACCTGCCAGGTCAAGGTCAAGGCGCAGGCGATCCTCTTCGAGACCGGCATCTACGCCAAGATCCCGGCCGACATGGACGAGGCTCTTGCTCTCGCCATCCTCGACGTGGCCGGCGCTCCGGCTCAGGCGGCAAAGCTGTGCAAGCCCGGCCAGATCGTGTTCATCATCGGAGCCGGCGGCAAGAGCGGCCTGCTCTGCGCCTACGAGGCCCGCAAACGCGTGAAGCCGACCGGCAAGGTCATCTGCCTCGTGCACGGCAACGCCGGCAAGAAGCGCCTCGAGAAGACCGGGTTCGCCGACGTCATCATCCAGGGCTCGGCCACCGACCAGCTGTTCGTGTACGAAGAGGTCAAGAAGGCGACCGGCGGCGAGATGGCCGATCTCACGATCAACTGCGTCGACATCCCCAACACCGAGATGGCCTCCGTGCTTGCGACCAAAAACGACGGGATAGTCTACTTCTTCAGCATGGCGACCAGTTTCACGTCGGCCGCTTTGGGCGCCGAGGGCATCGGCGCCGACACGCTGATGATCATCGGCAACGGCTACACCAAGGATCACGCCGTCATCTCACTCGCCGTCGTGCGCGAGAGCCCGATCCTGATGGAGCTCTTCAAGGACACGTACGCCACCGGCGCCGGCAACGCTGAACCGGTCAACCTGAAGGCGTAGGCAGACTGGGATCATGTGAGAGCGCCCGCGCGCCCGCAGAACGCGTCTCGCGGGACGCGCCCTGGGGGAAGCACCCCGCGGGAAGCGGGATGACCGCAGAGCCCGCGACGCAGGATACGCCACGCGGAAAGACGAGGCGCGCGCCCGGGCATGACATGACCCTCCAGAAGGAGGGGCTCCGTGTGGGGCTCCTCCTTCTGAGTCCACTGCCCGCCGGTAGACCTTCGCCGGCGTTTCACGTGAAACACACGGGCAACGAAGAACCTCCGAAGTACCTTGGCCATCTGGTGAGACCGAAGCGTGGACTGCGGCGAGGTACCTCCGGGTAGAAGCACTCAGCGAGCAACCCCACACGGAGGATGACCAGTGACCGAAGAAGACGTCCGGAGGGCGCTGTCCTCCGTCCAGGACCCCGAGCTTGGCAAGAACATCGTCGCCCTCGGAATGGTCCGGGACATCGTCGACCAGCCGGACCGCGTCGGCGCCACGATCGTCCTGACCACGGCCGGATGCCCGCTCCGCAACCAGATCCGCGCCGAGGCCGAGCAGGCGCTGACCGAGATCGCCCAAGGCCGCGCGGTCGAGGTCAAGCTCGACGCCATGTCCAGCGGCGAGCGCGACGCCCTCGCCGAGCGGCTCGACGACCGCCACGAGCTCGTGCACAGCCTCTTCGGCCCCGGCTCTCGCACGCGCACCATCGCCGTGGCGAGCGGCAAGGGGGGCGTGGGCAAGTCCACCGTCACCGCCAACCTCGCTGTGGCCCTCGCCGGGCAGGGCTACGCCGTAGCACTGATCGACGCCGACGTCTATGGCCCGACGATACCGCTGATGATGGGGCTGCCCGCCGTCCCGCCGGAGATGCATGAAGGCAAGCTCATCCCGCCGGAAGCCCATGGCGTCAAAGTCGTCTCCATGGGATTTTTCCTCCCGGACAACGAGCCGGTGATCTGGCGCGGGCCCATGCTCGGCCGCGCCATCGAGCAGTTCCTCGGCGACGTGCTCTGGGGCAGCCCCGACTTTCTCCTCATCGACCTCCCTCCCGGGACCGGCGACATCGCCCTTACGGTCGCCCAGATGATCCCCGGCGCCGGGATGATCATCGTCACCACGCCGCAAGAGGCCGCCGCCAAGACCGCGGTCAAGGCGGCCAAGATGGCACGCATGACCAAACAGGACGTACTCGGCGTGGTCGAGAACATGTCCTACTACATCTGTCCGGACTGCGGCTCCCGCCACCACATCTTCGGCCGTGGCGGCGCCTTCGAGATCGCTCGGCTCATGGACACTCGCCTGCTCGGTCGCATCCCCCTCGACGAGGCGACGCGCGAGGGCGGCGACCGCGGAGCGCCGGCGGCGCTCGACCCCTCCACGCCCGTCGGGGCCGCTTTCGCAGACCTCGCGCAAGCCGTGCTCGATCCCGACGCGGCCCACACGCCGACGGACCGAGACTAGCGGCACAGACCTGGGCGCTCGCGCTGCGCGCTCGAGCGCGCATCGGGCGCGAGCACCCGCAGGCTCCCACCACCTCCGGCGATCGTCCGACGCGCCCCCTCCGGCACCAGCGGACTTGCGCATGGGGCCGGCGGCCTCTCGTCGGTGGCAGAGACGGCGACGCGTCGTCCTGAGCCGAGGCCGCGCAAATGGCGAGACGCAAGTCTATCGCCCTGCCTCTCCCCACTAACCTCACCATTCCTGCCTCTCTGGGCGGCACATGGAGGAATCCGCATAGGATTAGTGAACTTCACCAAGGAAGCTCTCACCCGGGGACCTGACACGTGCGAGTAGGCAAGGCAAACGGCGAAGACTGGCTGCGCCTGAGCGAGGCGGCGCACGCGCTCGGCGTCAGCCTCAACACCGTACGCCGGTGGAGTGACTCCGGGCAGCTTGCGAGCTACCGCAGCCCGGGAGGACATCGCCGCTTTCGGCGCACCGATGTGGACAAGCTCATCCGCGGGGCCGCCACCGAACATCACGATGCTGCAAGCCCCGCCCTCACGGCCGGCCACTGGGAGCGCCTGCGCGCGCCTCTCAGCGCCCTCGCCCAGGTCACCACCGAGGCGATAGGCGTCACTTCGTGCGCCTTCCTCGTCAAGACCGGCGAGCATGAGATGTCGACGATCGCCGAGCACACGCGGGAGGGCGAGGCTCGCCGTGCGGGCGCGACGCAGACCGGCCCAGCCGTGGACTTCCCGGCCGCTGCGCAAGTCCTGCGCAGCGGCCGCCGCCTCGTCATCGCCGACCTCAACACCACGACTCTCCTCGCTCCCGCTGCCGCCGGGCGCTGCCTGCGCCGGGGCCACGCCGCGATCCTGGCGTTGCCGCTGACGCTCGAAGGAGGCGTGAGCGCAGTCATGGAACTTTCCGAATCGCGGGCGCCGAGGACGTTCACAGGCGCCAACGTCACATTTGCTGAGTTCATGGCGCGTCAGGCGAGCGGGATCTCCGCCGGCGTGGCTGCGGGCGGCTCGGTAAGCGACCAGGTCGTGGACTCCCTCGCGCTGCCTCTCGGCCCCGCACCGCCTGAACGGCGCCCTGTAGGGGAGACCGGCGGAGCAGGCAACGTCCTGGCCACGGCACTGAGGCTCCGCGACGAAGTCGCGAACCTGCTCGAGGTAT
>Ga0316219_1003139_pt1 | contig 13811 bp, 4 predicted proteins | sample TBH18003PmetaG_FD_203635 | JGI IMG/M metagenome (GOLD analysis project Ga0316219, IMG submission 203635) | Freshwater microbial communities from Trout Bog Lake, Wisconsin, USA - TBH18003P | ecosystem: Environmental > Aquatic > Freshwater > Lake > Hypolimnion/Profundal zone | place: USA: Wisconsin... | reverse complement strand
TTTTGCAAGTTTTCTTACGCGTCTTTAATGAAAAGCTCGGCTTTTCTAGTGATGCACCTCACGTAGCAGAAATGGAGAGGTATTTGGTATCGAAGGGCGCTTATGACGCATTTAAGACGGCATTTGCGGAGTCAAATGGCAGCAGCTGGAATAAAGAGAGGGATGCTGTTGATTTTTTGCGCGATGATATCGTGACTGCCTTGGCTAAGTCTCTCAAGATGACGCCTGAATCTGCGGGCACTTGGTTCGATTCCGCTCGAGACAGCCACCGAATTAATATTGAAGGTTTCGCTAAAATAGTTAATGACTATTTAGCGACTAAGCCAGCAGCTCATAGAGTAATTTTTCTAGTGGATGAGGTGGGTCAGTTTATTGGATCAAACTCCCAGCTCATGCTCAGCTTGCAAACGATTACAGAGCAGCTGGGAACTCAGTGTAAGGGTCGCGCATGGGTCATTGTGACAAGTCAAGAAGATATTGATGCTGCAATTGGTGAGGCTAATAAAGCTCGGTCTCAAGACTTTTCAAAGATTCAAGGTCGCTTCCATACCCGTCTGTCACTTGCCAGCAGTAATACCGATGAGGTTATTGGCGAGCGTTTACTCACAAAAACTGATGCCGCTAAAGCTGAGTTACGTAAAGAATTTACAGCTAAAGGCGATGTGATTAATAACCAACTGTCATTTGTTGGAAATTCTGTATCTCTTAAGGGTTATAAGGATGCAGACGAATTTGCGGCCTTTTATCCTTTTGCCCCTTATCAATTTACTTTGCTGCAAAAGATTTTTGAATCGATCCGTAAGGTTGGCGCAACCGGTAAACACCTTTCTCGTGGTGAGCGCTCTTTATTAGATGCATTCCAGTCTGCTGCAGTTCAAAATTTAAATAAGAGTACTGATGTATTAATCCCGCTCTACGATTTTTACCCGTCAATTGAGAGTTTTATTGATGGCATGGCAAAGCGGTCTATCGATGAGGCGCCGCTTAATCCTGCTTTGCAAAAGTTTGATGTTCAATTGCTCAAGGCGATGTTCCTCATTCGATATATACCTGACATTATCAAGCCGAATGTAGACAACTTAGCGGCCCTTTGCATTGACGAGATCGATGCAGATAAGCTCGCACTTAAGCGGAAGGTTCAGGAAAGCCTAGAACGTTTAGAGCAGCAGCGCTTAGTGAGCCGTAATGGCGATCTTTGGTTCTTCTTAACCAATGAAGAGCGTGATGTTGCCCGTGAAATCGGGCATGTCGAAGTTTCTGCTGCTGAAAAATCACGCCTTCTGGCTGAGCTGGTCTTTGATGAAATATTTAATGGTCAAACAAAAGTGCGCCATCGCGATACCAGGGCCGATTACGAATTTAATCGTTTGCTTGATGGAGCGCCATGGCGGCAAGCTAACCAGGTACTCAGCTTTGAGGTTCTCACCCCCTTGGGTGATGAATATGAAAGACTGCAAAGTGCCAAGTGTATTTTACGTAGCAGCGAAGGCAATGGCCGCGCTATTGTGCGCCTGGGTGAAGGGGATCGTTTAGACATAGAGTTAGCTCTTTATCAGCAAATCGAAAAATACATTATTAGCCCTAAGGCTGACCAGGCCTCGGCATCCCTTAAGAGAATCTTAGCCGACCGTAAGGAAGAGAATCGCGAACGCCGCCAGCGTCTGGTTCATCAGTTATCAAACTTAGTTGCAGAAGGCGAGTTTTTTGCAATGGGTCAATCTGTAGCTATTAAGGCTGTCAGCCCTGACAAAGTGCTTGATGATCTTCTAAATTACCTTATTACCAACACGTACAGCAAGTTGCCCTACCTAAAGGTTCGCCAGGATGATCCGCAAGCAGAAATTAGAGCGGTTCTGACTGCTGATAGTGTTACTGCTCCAGGACTTGGGCTTGGAGGTGAAGAGGGTAATGCTTTAGCTATAAAGGAGATACGTGAGTACCTAAATCTTGCAGCCAGTCAGAACCGAGTTCTCTTATCGGATGTAGTTGATCGCTTTGCAGGAATCCCTTGGGGATGGAAGCCTGAATGGGAGACTGTTCTTCTTATTGCGCGTCTCTTTATGGCTGGTGAAATCAAGCTGATGCTCGAAGGTGCAGATCTTGACCCAGCATCTGCCATTGAACCTTTAACCAAAGCAGCTCGTTTTAAGCAAGTCTCGATCCTCAAGCGCAAGACGGCTGACGCCACTAGCCTCAAGCGTGCTCGCGATCTCTACAAGGATTTATTCCACAAACTCGGACGTGAAGAAGAGGATAACTTAGTTGCTGACTTCCGCTCTCACTTGGGCGACTGGCAAAGTGACCTCAATGGCTTTGTGCTCACTGCTAGTACGCCACATTATCCCGGTAAGGTAGAAATTGAGAATGCAATAAGTCGTATTGCACAGCAATTGGTAATTCGCGATAGCTTTGCATTTATCGAAGGTTTACTAGCCGCTAAAGATGACTGGCTTGATGTGTCTGAGGATATTCACGATTTAGTAAACTTTTATAAAACTCAGATTTCAGCTTGGCGAAAATTATTATTGGGGCTTGATCAATTTGCCGATAACCGCGATGCACTCAACAAGGAGCCGCAAGCAGCTAGTGCATTAATTGAGCTTATTCAAATTCGTGATAATCCTAAACCTTATGGGTTGATCAGCAAGATCGAGCCTTTGCTGGCCACAGTTGCGATTGTAAATGAGCAATTAGCAAAAGTTCAGCGTGAAAAAGCATTGCAAGCTGTAGATGAAAAAATTATTGAAGTGCAATCCAAGCTTGTCGCAGTTAGCGCATCCCCAGACCTCAGTAATAAAGCACTTCTTAATCTTCAGGATCTAAAAAAACAGATCTCCAACCAAGTTAGCATCGCGCAAATTTTGTATTTACAAACCCAGGCTGGTGAAGCTATGGACGAGGCATTTACTTTGATTGAGATTGCGGTGGCCCTACCTAAAACACCCGGCGGAGGATCTGAGCAATCAGGCCCTGGCGCAAGTGTGTCACCGCCAGTTAAAACTACATATGTTATTCGTGCGGCAGAGCTCTCTTCTAAAACATATTTAGAAACTGAGGCAGATGTAGATGTTTATGTTGAAAAGCTCAAAGCAGCATTATTGGAGACGATTAGATCGGGTAGGATTGCCCGAATTCAATGATGACAGAAGCATGCATAAGAAAAGATAATCATGAATAAAGCTAAGCTCAAGTCCTATGCGCCCCAAGCCCGCGTGGATTTTATTGCAGCAGTCACTGCTCGCGCTAACCTTCTGGGCTTATCCGAAAAAGCAGGGCAACTTGAAGTCGCTCCGGTGCAAACTCAAGGTGACGTCGCTTTAATTGCTGGACAGGCTTGGCCCGTCAAGGTTGCCGCCCAGCGAGAACAACTTATTGCTCGTATGCGTCGCGAGGGCTTTGCTCAAACTTGTGAGGCGATAGCCTATACCTGGTTCAATCGTTTTGCTGCCTTGCGGTATATGGAGCTGCACGATTATTTGGGTCATGGCCACAGGGCCCTTAGTAGTGCTGAGGGCGGTCTGCCCGATATTCTTACGTATGCCTCTGATTTAGCCCATGCTGGCGATACAGGATTACCTGGGCTGAAAGCCGAACTTATCACTGAGATGAAGCTGACTGGCAACCGTGACGGTGAGCTATATCGCATGCTTTTGGTGGCGCAATGCAATGCCCTATCTAGTGCTATACCATTTCTGTTTGAGCGCATCGATGATGACTCAGAGCTTCTGTTGCCCGATAATCTTCTGCGTAGTGACTCTGTCATAGCTAAGCTGGTTGAAGAAATTCCTGAAGAAGACTGGGCTGAGGTGGAGATCATTGGCTGGCTCTATCAGTTTTACATCTCCGATAAAAAAGATCAGGTCATTGGTAAGGTTGTTAAAAGCGAAGATATCCCTGCAGCGACGCAACTCTTTACGCCGAATTGGATCGTTCAATACCTAGTACAAAACAGTGTGGGACGCTTATGGTTAATGGCTAATCCTCAAAGCGCTCTAGCTAAAGATTGGCCTTATTACATAACCCCCGCCGAGCAAACGCCTGAGGTACGGGGCCAACTTGATGCCCTCATCCAAACCCGCGTACGTGAGGATGGCGATACCCTCAATCCTGAATCTATTACTGTTCTTGACCCCGCATGTGGAAGTGGCCACATACTGGTTATTGCATATGACACTCTAAAAGCAATTTACCTAGAACGAGGCTATCAACCTCGAGTTATCCCACGCCTGATATTAGAAAAAAATCTCTACGGCCTAGATATTGATGACCGCGCAGCGCAGATGGCGGGATTTGCCTTAATGATGAAGGCGCGTGCAGATGATCGACGTTTATTCAATGATCCCATTAAACTCAATGTATTGAGTCTGCAGGAGAGTAATGGCCTTGATGCGAGCATGCTTGCGCGGACACTTCAAGCAATCGTAGATGGGGGTGACCTGAAATCTGACGTTGGAATAATCGGTGACGAGTTTGTAGCTCAGGATTTGTTCCCTGAAAGTCACCTGCAAAGTAGCCTCGGCGAATCGACTCCAGTAAGTACAAAAAATAAACAGTTGAAATCGACTATTACCACGCTAATAACGACGTTCGCCGATGCCAAAACCTTTGGCTCTTTAATTACGGTACCAGAGGGATTGAGCTCGAAACTTTTATGGCTTCAAGGGATATTTAGCTTGGCGCTTCAAAAAGGGGATCTTTACGCTAAGTCAGCGGCACAAGATTTAATGCCCCTTGTTACTCAGGCACAGGTACTTAGCATGCAGTTTGATGCAATCGTAGCAAATCCGCCGTATATGGGTAGTAAGGGGATGACTAAGGTATTAAAAGATTTTTCTATAAGCACCTTCCCAAGGAGTAAAGCAGATTTATTCTCCATGTTCATGGAGCGAGGTGCTGGGTTGTGCAAACCAACAGGCATGAATAGCATGGTCACGATGCAGAACTGGATGTTTCTGTCATCATTTGAGTCGATGCGCGACAATCTTTTAAGTTGTGCAACCATCTCAAGCCTTATCCAAATTGGATTTAATAGCTTTCCTGAAATTAATTCAAAAGTTGCTTTGGCTTCAGCTTTTTGCTTCTTCGCAAACCCATTGATTGGTTTTAAGGGGCGCTACATCAATTTGAACGCTGCTGCACCGTCAGCAGACAAAAACCAAATTTTCTTAAGTCGCGGGGATAGACTTTCATACGATATTGATCAATCGTACTTTCGAAGAATACCGGGGTGTCCAATTGCTTACTGGGCAAATCCTAAGGTTGTCAAAGCATTTGAGCTTAGTGATTCTTTCGAGGTAATTGCTGAGCCGCGTCAGGGTATGGCAACCGGCGACAACTCACATTTTGTCAGATGTTGGCAAGAGGTTGATATCAAAAAGACGGCAATGTCTTGTGCCTCAAAAGAGCAAGTATGGGATTCAAAAACAGATGTCGCTTGGGTTCCCTATAACAAGGGCGGTGGTGTAAGAAGATGGTACGGAAATAATTTTTCGCTGCTTCGTTTTGATCAAAAATCGTATCTTCAGTTGAAGACTCTTGGAAACCACTGCCCATCTGAAAAATATTACTTCATGGAGGGTATTACATGGGGCTTGATATCAATCCAATTCAGTTGCCGATATATGCCAACAGGATTTGTTTTTGACGTTGGCGGATCTAGTGCTTTTCCGAAAAATCAGCATATTGGACTATGTTTGAGTTTGCTGAATTCTAAGCTTATGGGGTATTTTGTCAGCATATTTAATCCAACATTGAATACGCAAGTTGGTGATCTTAAAAGGATCCCAATTCTCAAGCATCATGCTGCAGAGCCAGGGAACTTCTCTCAGTTGGCGGATGAGGCAATACAAATTGCGAAAGTCGACTGGGATGCGGACGAATTATCTTGGGATTTCACATGTTTACCGTGGATTTCCCCACCCCTTATCCAAGCTGGCCTGAGTCGATCTTGGATTCAATGGAAGAAGAATGGTGATGAGAGATTCTTTCGCCTTAAGCAAATTGAAGAGGAGAACAACCGCCTATTCATCAACGCCTATGGTCTCGAAAACGAACTCACCCCAGAAGTTTCAGAAGACCAAATCACCCTTACTAGGGCCGACCGCGAAAAAGACTGTCAGCGGCTAATTTCCTACGCCATTGGCTGCATGATGGGGCGTTATAGCCTTAATGAGCCTGGCCTAATCTATGCCCATGCAGGCAATGTCGATTTCAATCTTGGTCGATACCCCATTTTCTCCGCCGATGAAGATGGCATCATTCCTGTCACCGACGAGCTGTGGTTCGACGAAGACGCTTCAAATCGTATTCGGGAATTCGTGGCCACCGTTTGGGGGCGTGAAACCCTCGAAGAAAATATAGCCTGGCTGGCCGAGAGTCTTGGTGCTAAGCTGGGCGAAACATCAGATGAAGCTATTCGTCGATACGTTGCCGATAAGTTCTTCAAAGACCACTTACAAACCTACAAGAAGCGTCCGATTTATTGGTTATTTAGCAGTGGTAAACAAGGCGCATTTCAGGCTCTGATCTACCTGCATCGCTACAACGAAGGAACACTTGCTCGGATGCGCGCTGAATACGTTGTGCCACTTACCAGCAAAATCCAAAGTCGTATTGAGATGCTCGAAAAAGATGTAAATATCTCTAGCAGCACTGCTGCTCGAAATAAGTTGGCGAAGGAAGTCGAGAAGCTCAAGAAGAAACATGTTGAACTATTAGCTTATGACGAGCAACTACGTCACTACGCTGATATGCGCATTACTCTAGATTTAGATGATGGAGTTAAGGTCAATTACGGTAAGTTTGGTGATTTATTAGCTGAGGTTAAGGCTGTTACCGGAGGCGCTAGTGATGAATAGTCTCCCTCTTCGATGGTTATTGACTTTAGCTGCGAAAGTCTTCAATGAGTAATGCAAGAATTTCTGAAAGCCTCAATGGGTTATTTGCTAATCACTCCATTGTGTTTTGGCATGATATTGAAGGAGAGTTCTCAAATGCCATAGATAGTTTGTCCTTGGATGGCGTCAAACTAATTCGGGTCGACGACCAGCCAAACTTGCGAATCAAAATGCAGATTGAAGGTTCACCTAATCAGCGCCTGCTTTTATATAGCAATCAACCAGAACCAGAGCCATCCAAGGATTGGCTGCTAGATGTTCGGCTACGCTCAAAAGTATTTAGGGCTGATTCTGCATCGATTCTGCTGGAAGATTTGGGGCTCACTACATTATCTTTGCGCTCCCACCTTAAAGAGCGCGCAAAGTTCTTCAAGGCTAAAGATCGGGTTGATCGCCTCAAACGTCTCATTTCATCGGAAGATTCTGCAGACGATATAGACCGAAAAATGATTGCAGTTCTGACGCGCGCTGATTTGCCAGAGTTGTTTTCCATATTGCAAAGAATATATGGAGCCTATGTTGTTGATGGGGTTGCAGACTTATCTACTCAACCTAAACCATGGCAAGATATTTGTAGCAATGATTTGGAGCCTACCTTTTGGAGGCTGGTTCAGGAGCAACTTGGATACATCGATTCCAATCCAAATTTGCGCGATCTATTGGTTCGAATTCTAGTGACTGATTATTTCAGGGGGCTTGAAGGCGAAGGGCCAAAACAACTTGCGCACTTTATGTTGCCTGACCGCTCGCTTGCGGCAAATGCGTCTGTTTTTGTTTCTAGATGGCGCTCGGATATTGCCCAGTTTGGTAGTTATAACGCTTTGGCACAAGCTATTGCTCAAGAGCTAGATCTAACGAGTTTGCTAACAAGTCAGTCGGCAGAGCAGTTACTCGAATGCATGACCTTTGAAGAGGTTGAGTTACGCATTATTCAGGACCTCAAAAAACGCATTATTGATAGCAGTGGCGCAAATATGGATGTGGTTCGGTCTTATATTGCCCGTCGTCGTGATGGCCATTGGGCGAACCCGCTCTTTGCAAGTGCAAATGAGCGCACTAAAGCGCTAGCAGCTTGCTATGACGCGTTAACCGCTGCAGTGGATTTTTTCTCCCTAAAAGCGCTCCATGCATCTGGCTTTAGTTTTGTTGATGGAGCAACAGCATTTGCACAATACCGCGATGAATTGTTTCAATTTGATCAGCTATACCGGTTCTTTCACACTGCTGCAGATGCGGTTGAGCCTACTGGCTGGGCTGTGCTTCATGGTTTGCGGGAGACGATTGAGAATGTTTATTCGGGCTGGTTTATTCCACAGATTAGTAGTGCCTGGGGAAAAGTGGTGGAAGGGCCAAATGGGCTTCTAACGAATTGGACTTTACCCAACGTCACTTCTCAGCAGAACTTTTTCAAGCAAGCAGTTGAGCCATTGTTTGAGGGTAATGTGAAGCGTATCTTTGTTGTCATATCAGATGCCCTGCGCTATGAAGTTGCCAGTCAACTTGTTCAACAGACAAATAGTAAGAACCGATTTAAAGCTTCCATAGCCGCAATGTTAGGCGTATTGCCTAGTTACACCGCTTTAGGTATGGCCGCCTTGCTACCGCATAAGACGTTATCTTACAAGGTGGGTAATGCAGTTGAAGTTCAGGTTGACGATCAAACAGTGGCTACGCTTGATCAACGCAATGAGCACCTTAAGTCTGTCGGTGGCTTGGCCATCAAGGCGGAGGATCTGCTGTCTTTAGGTAAGGAAAAGGGCCGCGAACTCGTAAGTGACTATCGACTGGTTTATGTCTATCACGATCGTATAGACATGATTGGCGATAAGCAGGCTTCAGAGACGAAAACATTTGAAGCAGCAGAGCAAACGGTACAGGAATTATCAAGCGTATTGAGCTTCATCATTAATACACTTAATGGCTCTACCGTCCTTCTAACTGCCGACCATGGATTTATGTACCAAGAGTCTGCCCTGGATGTTGCCGATAAATCTGCTTTAGATGAAAAGCCCACTGGCACATTGATCGCTAAAAAGCGATACCTCATTGGAAAAGATCTTGGCAGCACGACACAAGCCTGGAGTGGAAATACTGCCATTACAGCGGGTACAACTCCCGAGGGAAGCTTGGATTTTTGGGTGCCCAAGGGCGCAAGCCGTTTCCATTTTGCCGGTGGCGCTCGCTTTGTCCATGGTAGTGCAATGCCCCAAGAGGTAGTGGTACCACTCGTAACTGTGCGCGTTAGTGAGGCAGAAGGGGCAAAAACAAGATCAGTGAGCATCAGCTTGCTAGGATCAACAAACAAAGTAGTAACTAATACTCAGCGCTTTGAGTTCATCCAAACTGACTCAGTCACGGAGCGCGTGCTTGCCAGAACGGTAGTTGTCTCCCTAAGGGATGGCGAGTCGCTTATTAGTGATGAACAGGCCCTCACATTTGATAGCGCTTCTCAATTACTTGATGAACGTAAGCGCTCAGTCTTTCTGACAATTCTTAGCGGCACCTATGATGTGCATAAACGCTATGACTTGGTGATGCGTGATGCAGTCACTAAGGTTGAGGTGCTTCGCCACCAAGTCAGTATTGATTTAGCGTTTGGGAATGATTTTTAAAATAAATATCACCGAATTTGAATAAGAAATTCACAAGGAATAGTCTATGAGTCAGCTTGACGACAAGATAAACCAGCACTTCGCAGGGTTAGTGGTTCGCAAAGACCTTGTGAAAGCTGTAAAGGGAAATGCCATTGTGCCGTCTTACGTGCTCGAGTATTTGCTGGGCCAGTATTGCGCCACCAATGACGAGTCCACTATTCAGGCGGGTATTGATACAGTCAAAGAGATCTTGCGAAATCACTATGTGCATCGCAATGAGGCTGGATTAGTACGATCAACCATTAAGGAAAAAGGACGTCACAAGGTCATCGATCGCATCAGCGTGTCATTAAATGACAAAGAGGACGTTTATGAAGCTGAGTTTGCTAACCTAGGCATCAAAAAGGTTTTAATTGATTCGGCGACCGTCAACGCACACCAAAAACTGCTGGTAGGCGGAGTATGGTGCATTGCTGATCTGGAATATGAACACACCGAAGAAAAAGCGGCACCGCCTTGGATCCTGGCTTCACTTAAGCCAATTCAGATTTCACGCTTTGAGTTCGATGGGTACGTTGAGGCACGCAGACAGTTCAGTACAGAGGAGTGGATTGATCTTCTTATTCAGAGCATTGGCTTTAACCCACAAATGTTTGGTAAGCGTAATAAGCTCTTGCAGCTCATTCGATTAATTCCTTTTTGCGAACGCAATTACAACTTGATTGAGTTGGGTCCAAAGGGAACGGGTAAATCACATGTCTACTCAGAATTTTCACCACATGGGATATTGATTTCTGGTGGTGAAGTGACGGTGCCAAAATTATTCGTAAGCAATTCCTCGGGCAAGCTTGGATTAGTAGGTTACTGGGATGTAGTTGCCTTCGATGAATTTGCGGGCAAACAAAAGAAGGTCGACAAGGCCTTGGTCGACATCATGAAGAACTATATGGCTAATAAGTCATTTTCTCGTGGTGTTGAAACACTGGGGGCTGAAGCTAGCATGGTATTCGTGGGCAATACAGACCATACCGTGCCATACATGCTCAAGCACTCTGACTTATTTGATCCCTTACCAGATAAGTTTCACGACTCAGCATTTCTTGATCGGGTCCATAGTTACATCCCAGGCTGGGAAATCGATGTCATTCGTGGTGAGATGTTCTCTAGTGGTTATGGTTTTGTCGTCGACTACTTAGCTGAAATTCTAAAATTTTTGCGGAGCCATGATTTTTCTGATCGCTACCAAAAGTATTTCAATTTATCTGAGGATATTTCAACCCGCGATCGCGATGGCATTAACAAGACCTTCTCTGGCCTCATGAAAATTTTGTACCCTCAGGGTGAGGCGACTGAGTCCGAGATTGAGGAGCTACTTCGTGCTGCTATTGAAGGTCGGAAGCGGGTAAAGGACCAGCTCCTTCGTATCGATTCCACTTATCCAGAAGTTCGCTTTGCGTACGAGGGCAAGGATGGCCAAGAAAAACTTGTCCACACCCTAGAGGAAGATGAGTATCCAAATCAGTACCATCGTCAACTTCCGGTTGAAGGTCTAGATCAACCAACTGCCGACGGCCTAACTAGAAATTTAAACGAGGTATCAGCTATAAAACCTTCTGGGATCGAATCCCTGAAGGTTGATATTAAGCCCACCGTTAGTCTTAATGCAGTTTTAAAGGAGCAGCATTTAACCTTTCAGGAAAACCAGCGCGGTGTGAGCTTTGATGCTTTGTTCGGTCCATATTTAGCTGGTGTTAAGCGGATCGTCATCACAGATCCTTATATGCGCATGTTTCATCAGTTGCGCAACTTAATGGATCTGATGGAGACAGTCAGTAAATTCAAAGACCCCGATGAAGAGGTGGCCGTAAATGTTGTTACTGTTGAAGATGAGTTCAATGGCGAGCGCCAAACTGAAAATTTACAAAAAATCGCTGATGCTTGCCAGAGCGTAGGAATTCAGTTCACCTGGGAGTATGACACCACTGGAACAAAACACGATCGTGATATTACGACGGATCATAGCTGGAAGATCGTTTTGAGTAGAGGATTGGACATATTTCAGCGATTTGAGTTGAATGACGCATTTAATTTTGCCAATCGACTTCAGCAACATCGGCAGTGTAAGGAGTTCAACGTTACTTTTGTGCGATTGAAATGAAATAAGAAAATGGAAATTTAAGATGCCGCTCTATCAAATAAACTCTGGAAATTTATCGAAGGTTTCGCAAACCACTTTTGCTGCTGAAAAAATCTTTGAACGTAAAGACCTGCAGCAGCTATTGAGATCTGATATATCAGCTTTAGGCAATGATCTAATGGTTATTGGCGAGGAGTTTGGTGATTGGGAGGATAGTAAGCGGCGCATAGATTTGCTTTGTATTGATAAAGGCACAAATGTAGTTGTAGTTGAGCTAAAGCGCACTGAAGATGGTGGACACATGGAATTACAGGCCATTCGATATGCGGCGATGGTTGCTAGTATGACTTTAGATCGAGCAATCGCAACCTACGCACGATATTTAAAGGATGACGTCTCTAGGGAAAGGGCTACAACCGAGATCCTTGAATTTCTTGAAGCTGATTCCGTTGATGAGGTTGAATTATCTGGTGATGTAAGAATCCTTTTGGTATCCGCTGATTTTTCTTCGGAATTGACCACGGCAGTTATGTGGCTGAATCGGCAAGGATTGGACATTACCTGTATTCGATTTATTCCGTATCGTTTGAACGAATCAATCCTAATTGATGTTTCTCAAATTATTCCTTTGCCGGAAGCTGCCGACTATGAAGTGAAGATTAGGGAGCAGAACTTAGAAGTTAAGAAGGTTAAGTCAGCAAGGCATGAGATCTTCAGAAAGTTCTGGAGTCAGTTGATTGAGCGTTCAAAACAAAAGACCCAACTTCTCGCAAATAGAAGCACTAGTTCAGATCATTGGTTAAATGCAGGTATTGGCCGAGCCGGATTTGCCTTAGCTTTAGTTCTAACTAAGCACATCGCCAGCGTTGAATGCTACATCAGAGATGGCAACAAGCCGGATCAATGGAGTACCGATGCATTTAATGCTTTAAAACTTAACAGCGAGTCTATCGAATCTAAATTTGGTAGAAAATTGATCTGGGATGAATTGCCCGATAGAAAGGGGTGCCGCATTTCATTTGATGTAGATGGCGGATGGCAGTCTCCGTCTGAAGAGTGGCCGAAGCTCCAAGAAAAAATGATTGATCTCCTGGTTGATCTGGAGGCAGCCCTCAAGCCTGAAATTCAAAAACTTTCAATATAAGGCCCATTTAATATCATCGTAAATACCTCAGATTTTCAATAGTATCAGATGCATAAATTTAATTATTGGCCGCTTGCTTTGTATCTTCATCTTCCTTTGCTGTCTTGATCTTATCTAGATAATCCGCCCAATCTTGCATTAACTCAACCCTCTGCTTTATAAATTGCGTGCGGTTGTAGCTTTTACCGTTCACGTCTTTTACGGCATGAGCAAGTTGAGCCTCTAGGTGCCTCCAATCCTTGTTGAGAACCTCATCTAGCATTGTTCTACCGCTTGCTCTAAATCCATGGCCACATTGCTCTTCTCCAAACCCAAGTGTGCGTAAGGCTTTGTTTATGGTGCCATCGCTCATTGGGCTGTTTGCGGTTCGCTCACCTCTAAAAACATAGATACTTCTTCCGGTATAGCGCTTGACCTCTTTCAAGATTTCAATGGCTTGAGTGGGTAGGGGGACTAAATGATCCTCACCATTTTCCTTTTCATATTTTTCACGCTTCATCTCCATGGAGGGAATAGTCCAAATACCTTCTTCTAAATTGAGATGACTCCATTGCATTGTTCTTAGGTTTAATGGCCTCTGAAAAAGGATTGGGGATAGCTTTAAGGCTGCCTTAACAGTTGGGGTACCTGTGTAACCATCTATCGCTACAAGTAGCTGTGCGAACCGTTTAGGATCGGTAATAGCCTGTAGAGTTTTACCTCGATAGGGCTTGAGTTTTGCTTTAATTCCTCTAGTGGCATCCGGAATGTTATCGAGCGCCACGTATTCCCAAATTTGACTACAGATCATGAGATTTCGATCGGCAGTTTCTACTGCGCCACGATCTTCAACTTTTCTCAATGCATGGAGAATTTCATTGCCAGTGATTTCTTTCATGGGTCGATCGCCGATCCATGGGAATAGGTCACGTTCCATTTGACGTAGCGTTCTGTCAGCATGGCTATTGCTCCAGCCTGATTTCTTGGTGGTGTGCCAATCCAACGCTATATCTTTGAAGGTATCCCCAACCGGTCTTTGCCGAACTTGTTTATCTATCTTT
>Ga0316219_1003122_pt1 | contig 13861 bp, 13 predicted proteins | sample TBH18003PmetaG_FD_203635 | JGI IMG/M metagenome (GOLD analysis project Ga0316219, IMG submission 203635) | Freshwater microbial communities from Trout Bog Lake, Wisconsin, USA - TBH18003P | ecosystem: Environmental > Aquatic > Freshwater > Lake > Hypolimnion/Profundal zone | place: USA... | reverse complement strand
GATGATCTTGGTGGCGCGCAATGCCTCCGCCACTTCAAAGGCAATGGAGTCTGAGTTGACCCGGAATGTTTTGCCTTCGCCGTCAAAGCCGATGGGCGGGACGATGGGGATGATCCCTTCGTCCAAAAAAAGCCGCAGGGAATGCGTGTCCACGCGCTCCACCTTGCCGGTGTGCAGATAATCGACTCCGCCCCGGATGCCAAACGGGTGAGCAATGATGACGTTGGCATAAGCGGCGCGCAGATCCACAGTGGTCAGCCCCTGCATGATCTCGTTGGTGATCTGAATCGCCGCCTCGATCCCCAGCCGCAGAGTCGCCTCATCGGTGACGCCCGCGCCGTCGCAGTTGCTGATCGCCACGCCGCGTTCCGCCGCGAGTTTTTCAATTTGCTGAGCCGCGCCGTGCACCAGCACCACTTTGATGTTGAGCGAGCGGAGCACCGCCAGATCGAGCAGAATATTCCCGAAGTTTTCGGAAGCGACGACGTCGCCGTCGATCTCCACCACGAAGATTTTTTCGCGAAACCGGGGGACGTATTGGAGAATACCGCGAAGGTCGGAGATTTTCATGGAAGATGCGATTCCTTCAAAGAAGAACAAATTCGGCAAAAACGCAAAGCTGAAACAATGTTCAGGCAGAAGAATTCGCACCGCCCCTGATTGGAATGATCCGCCGATCCCGCTGAAACGGTGTAAGTCTTGGAAAAAGTCTTCCCTCGCCGGGCTTCAGTCAGCATTTACGCTTTGCCGCCGGGCTTCAGCCGGCGCTCTTTCCTTTGCCACCGGCTTCAGCCGGTGGTTGAAATCCAAAAAGTTCGTCAGCCGGCTTCAGCCGGGGCTTTTCTTGTGAACAGGAGAAGCCCGGCTAAAGCCGGCTAGAGGGTTGGTTTGCTGGAGTCCACCGGCTGAAGCCGGTGGCAAAGCGAAAAAATGCCGGCTGAAGCCCGGCAGAATGAGACTGTTCACATGCTTCACGCCAATGCCGTGCAAATTTTGCGCCCATTCATTGACACTCATTCGTTGTCGCCCATTCATTGACACCCATTCGTTGTCGCCCATTCGTTGTCGCCCATTCGTTGACGCCCATTCATTTACACCCATTCACTTACGTCCATTTGTTTTTACGCCCGAGCCGTGTACAGCGAGACGATCCCGCCGCTGAGCCGCTGCGCGCTCGGCTCGACAAACCCGGCGCTCTCCAGCAAGGCACACATCGCTTGCCCGGCAGGGAATCGCTCGATGGAGCCCCCCAAATATTCGTAGGCTCCCTGCTCGCCGGTCAGCCACCCGGCGATTTTGGGAAGGATGCGGTGTAAATAAAAACGGTAAATCCCTCGCAAAGGCGGGGGCGGCACCGAAAAATCGAGGATGAGAATATGCCCGCCCGGCCGCAAAACCCGGTGCATTTCGCCAAGCGCCCCCGGCCACGAAGCCATGTTGCGCAAGCCAAAGGCGACCGTCACCGCGTCAAACGCTTCGGAAGCGAACGGCAGCGCCAACCCGTCGGCAGCCACCACCGGCCCGGAACCTTTTTTTACGGCCTCGCGCAACATCGGGACACAGAAATCCGCCCCCACGATTTGCGCTTGCGGGCAATGGCGCCGCAGCGTCAACGCCACGTCGCCGCTGCCGGTTGCCAAGTCGAGAATGCGCGCCGGTTTCCAGCCCCGGACGATCCGCGCCGCCCGTCGCCGCCAGAAAAAATCCAGCCCTCCGCTGAGGAGGTGATTGGCCAGATCATAGCGGCGCGCAATCGCCCCAAAGAGGCTTTGGACGAATCGGGGTTCTTGCAAGAGCTTACTAAATGAGGAATTCGGAAGCCAGAAAGCCAGGAACAGAGCCTTGGGCGTCTTGGCTTTGGGGGTTAAAATAGGGCAAAATCACGGAAAGCCTTCTCCTCTGTATTTTTCCTGGTTTCCTGGCTTCCAAATTTTTTCTATTCGTGAATCACCCTAGTTCTCCGAAGCGCCCCGCTACGGCCCAGTGCTTTGGATGTTGGCGAATTTCCCCCGCGTTTGCAGCCATCCGATAAACGTGACTAAATTCTTGCGTTCGCGGATTTCGGCGATTTGCGATGCCTCGTCTTTTTTGTATTGGGCTTCGTCGATCGGATCGCGTTTTTCGAGGAAGACGAGGAGTCCGCCGTTGGCGATTGGGAGGAATTCGCTCACTTCCCCATCGGCCAGCGTCACGGCCCTGCCGATGACTTCCTGGGCATTGGGCAGTTCGTCCAGCTTCTGGTCGGAGAGAGAGAAGGCTGGGAAACTTTCCACTTTTTGTCCGGCATCCTTCGCGGCATCGGCGAACGACTTTCCGGCTTTCAGATCGGCGGCGATCTTGGCCTGCACTTCCTGGCCCTTGGCAACCAAGGCCGTGTTGGCGCGCTCGGTCTTGATCTGCTCGATCACCTGGGGCCGCGCTTCCTCGAAGGTAAGCTGGCGGCTGGGCGTCACTTTCTCCAGGTGGAGGACGCAATAGCCGTTGCCCATGGGGAGCGCGTCGCTCGTCGGTTCCGTGTCGGTCAGCTTGAACGCTGCGGCGGCGGCCTGCGGAACCGCGGCGATATCCGCCGGGGGTTCGGCTTCGCTAAATTCCGGGGCTGTTTTCACCTCAAGCCCGTATTTCTTGGCGACCTCGGCGAACACGGCGTTTTCCTTTAAGAGATCCTGGCCGAAATCGTTCGCGCGGTTGGCGAGGTTCTGGCGGGCGTCCATCAGCTCTTTGCCCTTGAGCGCCTTCTCGGCTTCGCTCAAGTCGAGTTTCACGTAGCTGACAGCGCGTTTTTCCGCCGAGATGTAGGTTTTCTCGCGCTCTTTGAAAACTTTGCTGACTTCCTCCTCCGTGGGCTGGACGGCTGCCTTGAAATCCGCCAAATCAAACCGCACGACCGAGGCGTGCATTTTCTGGTGCGTCTGGACATACTCGGACCGGAATTCATCCGGAGTGACCTCCACGGTGCTGCCCAGCAAGGTGACGAGTTTTTGGAGGCGGATTTGGTCGCGCACGAGATCCTCCAGCCGAGTCACGGTAAATCCGCTGGGTTTGAGCACGCTTTCCTCAAACGCGCTGTATTTCGCGGGGTCATACGCGCCGTTGGTCTGGAACCTCGGCAGTTTTTCGATGACGCCCGCCACTTCATTGTCGTCTGCAGTAATGCCGAGCCGTGTGGCTTCGTGGTCAAGCACGTAGCTGTTCAAGACAAAGTCCGTCCCCGCCTGCTCTCCACTGGGGTTGCCCAGCGTCAGGCCGACGATCAGTTCCCGCAGCCCGGCATGCATCGCCACGCTGAAGCTGCGACCTCTGCGTTCGAGCTCTGCCTCGCTGTAATTGCGCCCGTAAATCCGGACTTTGTGGTCGGGCGAGCTTTTGGAGCGGTTGCCTGGGGTAAAGAACCAACCGAAGGCAATGATGATCACGATGGTTATACCGATCATCACCGGTTGCTGGTGTTTGCGAAGCACGTTTATCATGAGAAACGAAAAATGTTTACGGGTTGCGGTTGATTTCGAGGAAGAGATTACATAACATCTGTTTTGAAAAAATGAAGCTAAGATGCAGCTTTTCCTCCCGGCAATCACATTTTGCGTTCTGTTTCGTCGTTTTTTGGCTCCTTAGCCTCAATATCGGCGCACTCGCGCAAGATCGTGTAACCACCAAAGATGGCAAAACGCAGGATGTCAAAATCCTCGCCGTGAACGGTTCCACCGTACAAATTCAGGTCGGCGCGGGGAGCATCGGCATCCCACTTTCCTCGATTGCCTCGGTTTCAATGGCCGCTCCGGCGGAACTCGCCGCCGCAAACGCCGCGTGCCAGGCGGGCGATTACGCCAAGGCCCTTCCGCTCGCGAAGGCCGTGGCCGAGAAATACAAAGGGCTCCCGACCGACTGGGCGCGGCAAGCCACGAGCCTGGTGGGCGACATCCAAGTGGCGCTGGGCAACCTCAAAGAGGCTGAGGCGGCTTACAAGGACTACCAGCGCATCTACCCGGGAGCGGGAACCATCCAGACTGACGTCGGCATGGCGCGCATCGCCGTGGCGCTCAAAAATTACGACGAAGCCCAAAAGAAGCTGGAGCCGATCGCCGCAGCGGCGTTGAAGGAAAAAACGCCCAACCCGGCATTGGCCCCCGCCTACAGCCAAACCTTCTTGCTGCTCGGCCAGATTGCCGAAGCTCAAGCGCAACCAGAAGTTGCTTTGGAAAATTATTTGCGCACTGTGACGCTCTTCCACGAAGATCACAGCGCAGTGGCAGCCGCCCAGGAAAAAGCGAATGCCCTTCGCAAAAAAGATCCCACTCTTACCGTTCCCTAACCTCCGCCAGCCAGATACTCCCTTCTCTCCATGTCCATGAAAACACGCAAACTCCTCCCATTCGCCCTCGGTCTGAGCCTCCTGCTCCTCGCCGCTTCCTCCGGTTTTGCCGAGGAAGCCGCGGCGCCGAAACAAGAAACTCTTATCGACACCATCCGAAACGGCGGCCCGTTGATCATGACGATCTGGCTGGTCATCCTGGGCACCTCCGCCACGATGGTGACGTTCGTCATTCAGAACTTCTTCACCTTGCGCAAGGCGAAGCTGGCGCCGCCCACACTGGTCGAATCCCTCGCGGCCCTCATCACCGAAGGCAACTACCAGGAAGCATGGGAAACCTGTAACGCCAACCAAAACTACATCGCCAACGTCCTCAAAGCAGCTCTGAGCCGTCTGGGACGCGGCAAGGAAGCTGTCGAAGACGCCCTGGCCGAACACGGTCTGCGCGAAGCCACCATCATCCGCACCCGCAACAGCTATCTCTCCGTCATCGGGGTTGTCTCGCCGATGATCGGTCTGTTGGGCACCGTCATCGGCATGATCGGGGCCTTCTCCGTTCTCGCCGGGTCGGGCATCTCGGACCCGCGGGCGCTTTCCGGGAAAATCGGTGAAGTCTTGATCGCCACGGCAAGCGGTCTGTTTATCGCCATCCCGGCGTTCGTTTTCTACTACATTTTCCGCAATGTTGCGCAGATGGCGATCGTTCACGCGGACGACGTGGTCAACACCCTTGTTCGCGACCTCCCCTACGAGGAGCTTGCAGGCATCAAGATCGGCGAAGAATTCAGTACAGGCACCGCGGGCGCCGTGGCCGGAGCCAGCCAATCCCGCAAAGTCTCGGTGGCCCTCTCCACCAACTGCCCCATCTGCAACGGCGCGATCGATGCCGGGCAGAACCCGTGCCCGCACTGCGGAGCGACGTTGCAGTGGCAGCAATAACCGTGGCGATTCGGCACCCTCACCCCCCTCATGCACCATAAGAGCAAAGGCAAGGCCGCACGGGCGGCAACGCGCAATCCCGCGGAGGAAGACCCGGAATTTCAGATCGCGCCGATGATCGACATTCTGCTGGTTCTGCTCGTTTTCTTCATGTCGATCAGTTCCACGGAAGTTCTGCAGAGCAACCACACCATCGCGCTTGCCGTGGCCAAGGAGGCCAAGCAGCCCAAGAAAAACCCCGGTCAAATCATCGTAAACGTGAGTTGGGTGGCCATCAACAACATGGGTTCGATCGACGTTGACGACCAGAAATACGCCGTCGCGAGCGATTTGATTCCAAAACTCCAGGACGAACTGCTCAAAAACCCGATGACCCGCGTCCTCGTCCGCGTGGACCGCGCGGCCCGCTGGAGCTTTGAACGCGAAGTGCTCAAAGCGGTCGGCGATGCCGGGATCACCAATGTCACCTTTTCCGTCGTCGATAAAGCCGTCCCAGGGCAATAAGCTCCGTAGAATGACCTCCAACCCCCTTATTTTATGGCATCTGTAGGCAGTGAAGATGGTGATATCGGATTTCAGATCGCGCCCATGGTGGACGTGGTTTTCGTGCTGATGCTCTTTTTCATGGCAAGCGCCGGTTCGCAAGTCGCCGAGCGCGAATTGAACATCAATCTCCCAGGCAGCAAGACCCCGAGCGGTGCTCAGACGGCCGTGCCGCCCACGCCGATCATGGTGGACATCTCCGCCGACGGACAAGTCAGCATGAACGGAAAGACGTACGGAAGTCCGTCCGACAAAGAGATCGCCAGCCTGCGGGAATTTTTTACAACAGCCATTGTGTCAGGCAACTCAGACCCGGAGAAGCAAGACCCGGTGATCATCCATCCCGATCCCGACGCCCACCACGAGCGGATCATGGACGTGCTCAACGCCGCCGGAGCCTCGGGCGTCAAAAATCTGACGTTTAATTAGGCCGGACGACCCAAAGAGGAATTTGGAAGCCAGGAAACCAAGAACAGAGATGGGGTTCCTTGGATATCTTGGCTCGTCGGAAACCTACTCCTCTGTCTTTTTCCTGGCTTCCTGGCTTCCAAATTTTTTCCGGAAAACCTGCGCTTCGCGCAGCAGCGCGGCGTAGGTTTCCGATGGGCGGTCGCCGAGGTGATCTTCCACCAACCGCCCCGTGTCCCGCGTGTAGTCGAGCGAGAAAAGGCCGAAGCGCGGGGTGAACGAGCCCCATTCGTAGTTGTCGAAGAGCGACCAGTGCATATAGCCGATCAACGGAACGCCGTCGGCGACGATGCGCCGCACTTCGTGTACGTGCAGCCGCAGAAAATTGCTGCGCGTGAAGTGATCCCGCCGGTGGGTGTGCCGGTTGTCGGGACGGCGGCGCAACGCCATGCCGTTCTCGGCGATGAGCACGTCGCGCCCCCCGAAATCCCGCGAATAATAGCCGCAGAAGAAATGCAGGCCGCGCGGGAGCACCCGCCAGTCCCACCATTTGCAGATAAAGCTGGCCTCCAGCCAGGCGCGGAGGGTCTTGTTCTTGAACTCGTGATCCCACAGCACCGGGAAGCGGATCGCGTGGGCCATGAATGGATCGTAATAGTCGAGCGCCAGGTAGTCGAACAGCCGGGCGCGCGGTGAGGCATACACGGCATCCAGCAGCAGGCCGAAATGCTGCGCTTTGAAAAGGCGGCGGCCCGCCCCCTCGAAAAGGCGTTTCATCAGCGTGCCGAAAAAATACGCGACGCCCCGGTAGAGAGCGAGATGCGCCGTCCGCAGCGCGGCCTGGAATTCCCCGTCTTTGCGGGCGACGTACGCATCCACGTCCGCGCGCGCGACGCCGCATTCGCGCAATGCGAGGAGATCCAGGAGCACTTTGTCCGACCAATACAGGTCGCTGCTGTAATTATTGAGGCTTATTTGAGGTGATTCCCATCCGCGCGCTTGGTAGAGGTCGTGGATCGTATTGTAAGCGGCGATGTGCGCCACGAGGAGTTGGTTGATGCAGCGGCTGAAATTGGCAAATCCGCGCCGGGCCTCGCCGGGGAACTGGTTGCCGAGGTAGGTGTTGACCGCCAGCGTGTTGGGTTCGTTGATGGTGATGTAGTAGCGCACGGGCGCCAACCCGTGAGTCCGCACCAGCGCATCGTTGACGTAGCTCACGGTGGTCGCCACGAACGCGGCGAACGGAGCCTGCGTGGCGGGATCGAGCCAGGGATCGCTCCCCAGCCAGGCCGGATGCACAAAATGGTGGAGCGTCACCACCGGCTCCAGCCCGTGGCGGCGGCAGGCGGCCAGGATGTCCACGTAATGGTCCATCGCTTGGGTGTCGAACGGCGGCGGCGTCCCGTGGGCGGCGGCCTGTGCGTCGCCCGGTTGCACGCGGCTCCACTCGATCCCGAGGCGGAACGCATTCAATCCCATCGCGTGGCAATGGGCGAAATCGGCTGCGTAGTTCTGCCAGAAATTCGCCGCTTGTCCCGAAGCCGCCACATCGCGCCGCGCCTCCGACGCAGCCCAGTTGGTTTGCGGCTGGCAGGGACCGTTGTAGCCGCCCTCGGATTGATACGCCGAGGTCGCCACACCCCACAGGAAAGGAAGTTGAGGAACCGCCATGATTTAATCTAAAACCGGGAATAGGATTGGCCGCAAAAAGGCGCAAAAAGCACAAAATAAAAGAGATGCGTCTATTTTGTACCAGGGTACAGACTCACCCACGGGGTGAACCTCCAAGCAGGAATTTCGTCGGCCCAACTCTCTGTTTTTGCGCCTCTTGCGCCTTTTTGCGGCTATTTCCATTGCGTTTTTTTTGATTTAAGTCAGTTCCCCCGCCGACGCTTCCGCGATTTTTCCACGCCTCACAAGGCCGATCTGGAGCGGCGGCAGGTCGTCTTCGAGCAAGGTGCGCACAATGGTAGCCGCCGCGTGGGGCCGCCCCATCTCGCGGGCGCGCCGCCGCATCGACTCCAGCCGCGCGGGATCGTCCAGGAGCGCGTCGATTTTGTAGGCGATCGTGTTCATCTCGTTGCACTTGATCGCCGCCCCCTCTTCGAGGAGATGGTCGCTGTTGCGGTCCTCCTGGCCGGGGATCGGCCCGAGAATGGCCATCGGCAGCCCGCAAGCGAGCGACTCCGCTGTGGTCAGGCCGCCCGGTTTGCCCAGATAGAGATCGGAAACTTTCATGAGATCGTGCATCTGCCGGGTGTAGCCGAGGACTTTGAAGTCGGGATTGCCCTCGCCGACGAGGGCCTGCACGCGGGCCTGCAAATCCTCGTTCTTGCCGCAAATGACAATGGTTTGAATGCTGTGGCGCATTTGCTGGAGCTTGGTGACGACGAATTCCGCCGGGCTGACGCCATAAGCTCCCGCCGAAAAAAGCAGCGTGAATCGGTCCGGGTCCAGCCCCAGGGATTGGCGTAGCGCGAAGCGGTCCACGGACTCCGCGAACACCGGGTCCACAGGGATGCCCGAAACGGTGATCCGCTCCGGCGGCACTCCGAGCGCCATGAGGTGGGCCTTGGTTTCCTCCAAGGCGACGAAATACCGGTGGAACGTCCGCGAAAGCCACATCGCGTGCATGTCCATATCCGTCACCACCACGGAAAGATGGGTCTGAATGACTCCTTTTTCGATCAAATGGGCGATGATGCCCGTCGGCATGAAATGGGTGCAAATGACGATGTCCGGCCGGAACCGCCGGATGAACTGCACGAGCCTGCGCGCCTGGAGTCGGTCGAGCCGCAGGCGCATGGCGTCGGTTTTCCACGGCTCGTCGCTGGCTTTGTAAGCCCATCCGAGCACCTCCGGGGCGGACTGCACCAGCTTGAGGTAAAACTTCGAATAAAAATCGTGAAACAGCTTGTTGGTGTAATCCAGGGCGTCGAGATGCTCGACGGCTTCGACTCCCGGCTGCCCTGCAAAGCTCTTGGCGAGAGCCTCGGCGGCGCGCACATGCCCGGTGCCCGCGCTGGCGGAAAGAATGAGGACGCGTTTTTGCATATCGGTTCGATTCTTGGCTTGGTTGCGCCTCCCAGTATCGCTACTCTGACCACTCCTTACAACCCCGCATTGCGGCGAACCGACGGACCCGATGAACCAGGAAATCGAACGGAAATTTCTTCTCAAGCAGTTGCCCCCCCATTTCGAGCAACTACGGGGCGCGCCGATTGAACAAGGTTATCTCGCCATCGAACCCAATGGCAATCAAGTGCGGCTGCGCAAAAAGGGAGAAACTTTTTCCCTCACGGCCAAACGCGGAGAGGGACTGGTCCGCGACGAACACGAAATCGAACTGACGCCCGCGCAATTCGCGGCGCTTTGGCCGCTGACGGCCGGGCGGCGTTTGACCAAGCAACGCTACGAAACACCCTACGCCGGGCGGACCATCGAAATCGACGTGTACGGCGGCATCAACAGCGGGCTTGTGGTGGCCGAGGTGGAGTTCGACAGCGAACTCGCCGCTCGCGAGTTTGTGCCGCCCGACTGGTTTGCCGAGGACGTGAGCGAGCGCCCGGAATACAGCAACCGCAATCTGGCCCGCGAATGAAAGCGCAAAAAAAAACCAAAGCGTCCCTCCGGTTGCGCCGCGACGAACCCTTGGTAAAGGGAGTGCGCCGCCTCGCGCGCGGGCAGATCGACGCCGCGTGCCGCGTCCTGCAAGGCAACGAGGAACCGCGCTACGCCGTTCACGAAGCCCGCAAAGCGCTCAAAAAAATCCGCGCGCTACTCCGCCTCGTGGCCCCGGAGTTCGGGCGCAAACAATTCCGCGTGGAAAAACAGCTCTTTCAGGATGCCGCGCGCCCGCTGGCCCCGCTGCGCGATGCCGATGCGCGGGTCAAATCGCTCGACGCGTTGATCCAACGCGGGAATCTGGAGCCGGGAGATTTTGCCCAAGTGCGCAAGGCATTGGAGGCCGCCGCAGAACGGCTTGCGCGCGGAGCGAGCCGCCCGAAGCGCCGCGCCGTGGAGATTCTCCGGCTCGCGCGCGATCGCGTCCGGCGCTGGCCGCTGGGCGATCTCGAATGGAAAAACCTCGTGAAGGAAATCCGGCGGGGCTACCAAAAAGGAAAGACCTGCCTGGAACTTTACCAGCAGGAACGGACGCCAGAGACTTTCCACGCATGGCGCAAGCGCGTCAAAGAACTGTGGTACCATTTGCGGATCGTCCGGGCATTGCTGCCCGAGGCCGTGGCAAAGCAGATCGCCCTCTTCGGAGAAATCGGCGAAATTGCCGGGAACGCGCGCGATCTGGTCCTGCTGAGGGAAACGCTCCTCGCGCGCAAAACCGACGTGGAAACGGCATTGCTCATCGGCGAAATCGACGTGCGCCTGCCGGAACTCCAGCAAGCCGCCACCGAACGCGGCGTCCGTTTATACGCTGAAAAACCGGGGATGTTTGCGAAACGGCTCGGCTAACGAATGTTGACTGGATCGCCGAAAATATTACTATGGACGCATGGATCAACGTCTCAACCCACCTCCCGACTCTCTTTGAATCGAGATCGAGGTTAAGAAGTAATGCCTGACCCCGATGACCGTGACCCCGATGACCTCGATGAATTTCGCCGATGAAATTTCGATCAAACCTGTTTCAGAATTAACCCAACTGAGCCAAATTTTACGTAGAGGAAAGAATGAAAATCGAAAAACACATCGTAATTCTAGGCACGATCCTTATTGTGCTGAACACCCCTTGGCTTTTATTTTGGTGTTTCAACAATTCGGAGTGGCAACCAATGATTTCACTCCTCTTAATCGGCGCAACTTGTGCCGCCGTCCTCGTGCCATATTGGTTTATTCAGGTGATCAGGAAGAGACGCTGGATTACTCTTGGTTTTATGGTTGTTCCAAATGGATACTTTGTCATCAGATGTATTAGTGAGCTCACCACGCAACTCCCTAATGCCTTTGGAAAGTTCTTCCTGTTCACCATGATCTTGGGCTTGATGTTTGCATCAAGCGCAATCATCCTTCTGGTAGATGCAGTAATCGGGTTTGCAATTAGGATAGTTCACAAGAAGAAAGTTATCAAGGAGACCCTCTAACAAAGAGGCTTGTATGGGCTTCGATTCGTGGGCGCGGGGTCAGGCATTACTTCTTAACGTCTTAAAACGGAATCCGCCACCCGGCGCGTGCGGCTTGTTCGGCGGTATAGTAAACGCCGTGGACTTTCATCCCTTCGCGGTTGACCAGCGTCACGATGCCCCCCTGCCTGCCAAGCGGCAGGGCCGGGCCGAGCGGGATTTCGCGGGCTTCGCCGGGAACGAGCCTGCCATGCAATGGCCATTTGCTTTTCGAGTCGCCGGTGAGACGCCATCCATCAAGATCGACAGGATACGGACTCACATTAAGTAACGTGACGGATTCCTCGGGCATCTGGCCGTTCAACGGATGCACCAGCGCGGCGATGATCCGCACCGTGCTTTCCCCGTTGCGGCAACCGGGAGGCAGCGCGGCGGTGAACGGATCGGACGGAAGCGCGTGTCCGCTGGCGGGATCGGTGTGCCACGATTGCGACTGGAATTTGAGGAAGAGACCCGTCCAGCGTTGCTGCCGGGGATGCTCAATCAAGATCGCGCCGTCCTGCCAGCAGCCGTCTTGTTCCAAGTGGCACGGGTCGTTGCCCTGGTTCATGTGCACGTCGTGAAGGCCGCGCGCGGGGTAGAAGCGGAAAAGGCGGTCGCTGGCCTCGGCTTCCCACGGTTCGCCATAGACATAGACCCAACAACCGGGATCGGACATGGCCCCGGCGAAGATGCCCTGTAGCACTTGGTTCAAATCCGTGCCGCCGTTGGACTGGTGGCTGGGGAGTTTCAGAAACTGGTCTCGCGGAAAGAGATTCAGGCGGAGGTAATCGAGAGCAAGCCCGCCGGGCCGACATTCCACGGGGTGCAATCCCGGCGCGAGCCGGCTCAGTCTCGTGGTGATCGGGTGCCCGAAGCGCAGCTTGATGAGATATTCCATCTCCGAAGGCTCCAGCATGGAACGGACGTTGATGGCGACGCGGTAGGAGTTCCCGTTGGCCTCAAGATGGAGTTGAAAATGGGGGTGTCCTTCTTCAGAAACACGGGTCGCCTTCGGGCGGCCTTTCAAAACGGCGTAGGATTTGAGCGGCATCGGGGGATCGTTGCACTGTTATTTTCACCGTTTGGGCACGCAAATCAAGGAGGACTACCAAGTTTCTACTCGTTCCCAAGTTGCACTTGGTTCCGTGCCTCTGAGTAAATGGATGCCTGTTTCCTTATCGTTTCCAACTTTGTGCTTGTATCCTCCCCGAAACCGAAGAGGAATGGGGGATGCGAAAGCCCAAGCAATCCACCCAAACCGCCGAGGAATACCTGATATCCCTGCCCAAGGAGATCCGCTATTGCCTCCAAAACAAATCCCGCACCAACCCCACCCACCGCATAACTTTGACCCGCTGGTGGACCGGCTCAAAGCCCAAGGTGAAGTTTTTCCGCTCGGCTGAGTTGGCGGCGGAGTTTGTGAAAGGGGAGCGGGCAACCAAACAGGCCGAGCTTTCGCTGGGCTTGGGGTTCGATGAAATGGCACAGGCACGGAACGCTTTTAGCAAAATCAAGCCGACCGGCAAGACTTTGGAGCAAGTGGTGGAGTATTACTTTACCCACGGCCCAGGTTTGAGGAGCAGCGTTAGGTTTGGGGAAGCCGCCGAGCGGGTGCTGGAATCCATCGCCACCAACTCCGAGCTATACGTGAAAGGGCAAGCGTGCCAACTAGCCGTAATCGAGCGGGAGACGGGCAACAAGGTTCTCACCGACTACACGCCCGACTTTATAGCGGCCTACTTGAAAGAGTCGAAGCAGAAGAAAAATTGGGGCAATTATAGCCTTCAAGGTTATTACGCCTCCTTTAACCTGCTTTTCAAGTATGCCCTTCGGCATGGTTGGATTGCTGTTAATCCTGTGGCGGACGGCAAGCTCGACGACATACGGGCCGCAAAACCCAAGGAAGGCCCCATCCCGTTCTACTCGATTGAGGATTGCCGCCGCTTGCTCCTTGCCGCCTTGCAGAACGATTGCCTAGGCTTACAGGGTATGGTGTCCATCGCCCTGTTTGGAGGCGTTCGTCACGAAGAGCTTACCAAGCTCGAATGGGCGGATGTCCACCTAGCCGACAACTACATTCAGATCCGCAAGACCATTGCCAAGAACAAGCAGAGCCGCCAAATCCCCCTTACTGCGGGCAATCCCCTCCTCCGTCCCCTTGTCCAGCATCCGCCGCACAAATCCCTTCGTCGTGAGAAAATGCCGTAAGCCGATGCTTTCAGCCCACCGCCTATATGCCGCATACATTTCGCTGCGGGATGTCCGCACATTCGGCACAGCAACGGTTGCATCATCCAAAAAGTCGGCCAATACATCTTCTTCCTCCCTATATTGGCGACTAGCATTTACGACGACCTGCGGAGCTTTCAGTCCTTCGGCCAGCCACTTCCTCGTCCCCTCCAATGCCCAGTTGAGAAAGCCGGGCAGTTCGGCGGCAAGTTTGGCGGTGAGGTGGGCGTCAACCTTTTCCTCAGAGATATGGACATTGAAGGGGATGATGCGAATACGCCGCCAAATCCCTTCATCGCTCCCCCTCACC